>Ga0210143_1000132_pt1 | contig 15689 bp, 16 predicted proteins | sample MayberryNW_TuleC_2_FD_185527 | JGI IMG/M metagenome (GOLD analysis project Ga0210143, IMG submission 185527) | Wetland microbial communities from San Francisco Bay, California, USA, that impact long-term carbon sequestration - MayberryNW_TuleC_D2... | ecosystem: Environmental > Aquatic > Marine... | reverse complement strand
GCAGCCCCTGGCTCACCCGCAGAGTCCGGAACTCGTTGTCCTTGGGATAGGCCTTGAACACCATCCGTTCGCCGGTGGGGGAGTTCTTCTTCGACACCTCAACCACGGTCTCCTCGATGACGATCAGCCGGCGGAGGAAGTCGATGTGCCGGGGCCGGAGCGCGACCAACTCGCCCCACCGCAGCCCGGTCTCGATGTCGGTCAGGACCAAGTCACGAAACCGGTCAGGGATCTCGGCCAGGAGCTGCTCGAACTCCTCGGGTGACAGGATGCGCACCTTGCGCGGCGGCACCTTGGGCAGCTCGGTGTCCGCGCAGGGGTTGTGCAGGATCAGCCGGTCCCGGACGGCCCGTTTGAAGATGCCGTGCAGCATGACGTGGTACTTGCCGAGGCTGCGCGGTGACAGCCCGCCGGCAGAGGCCTCGGTCACCCAGGCCTGCACCGTGGTGGGGGAGATCGACCTCATCGGCCGGCTGCCGAAGAACGGCAGGAAGTGCCGGTCCAGGTAGCTGCGGTAGGCGGCCCGGGTGCTGACCTCGAGGTGCCTGCTGGGCCACCAGGACTGCTCGACGTAGTCCCGGAACGTGATTCGGCCGGCCGCAGGATCGATCCAGCTGCCGTCCTCGACCCTGCCGTCGATGCGCCGGCCGGCCTTGACCGCCTCGCGCCGGGAGGCGAAGGTGCCGGCGCTGCGCTTGACGCCGTCGACGTCGCGGAACCGAACCTGGAACCGCGCACCACCGTCGGCGTCCGCCCGCTTGACGACCCAGGCCATCGCTGTCGCCTCCTTGCGGTGATCATTCATGTGGGCAGAATGTGGGCAGACGCCGGCAGAAACCGGCGGACGTCGGCGGCCACTGCCGGACGTGAAAACGCCCTGTGACCTGCGGAAACGTCTACATTCAGGCTACCAGCGAACGAGGCAGCCCACGCGTGTCGTTCTGCTCATAACCCAGAGGTCGCAGGTTCAAATCCTGCCCCCGCTACCACTTTCAGGCTCGGAATCTACGGATTCCGAGCCTGAAAGCATTTGCGGGCTTCGACTTCCCCTGTGCCGGTCAGGGGCGCGGCGGTGTCGGCCAGGTAGGAGTGGACGACGGAGATCACCACAGATCCTTCACCGACCGCTGAGGCCACTCGTTTGACGGATCCTGCGCGCGCGTCCCCGACGGCGAACACCCCTGGCAGGGATGTCGCGAAGCCATCCCGGGTCACCACGAATCCGTTGGGGTCGAGGTCGACGCCCGCATCGTGGAGCCACGTCGTGCAGGGGTCCGCGCCGATCATGAGGAAGAGGCCCGGGGTGTCGACCTGGACTTCTTGTTCCTGGCCGTGTCCTCGCAAGGTCACGGTGTGGAGCCAATCCGTCCCGTGGACACCGGAAAGCTCGCAGCGGGGGTGGACGGTTACTCGCTCGTGGTGGAGGAGTCGCTGCGCAAGGTAGTTCGACATCGTCTCGCGGAGGTCGTCGCGGCGGGTCAGCAGGTGCACCTGGTCGGCGTGTCGAGCGAGGAACAGGGCGGCTTGGCCGGCCGAGTTGGCCCCACCTACGACGACAGCGATCCGATGCGATACCACTCGTGCCTCGAGTTCGGTCGCGGCGTAGTAGACGCCGCGTCCCTCGAGGTCGGACAGGCCGGGAACGTCGAGGTGGCGGTACCTGACACCACTGGCGATCACCACGGCGCAGGCCACGACGTCGGATTCGTCGTCCAAGCGGACCCGGAATCCACCGGCCACCCGGCTCAGCGCCGTGGCCGATCGGGGAGACACCAGCCGCGTCCCGAACTTGACCGCTTGCAGCAGGCCGGCGCGCGTGAGCTCGGCCCCAGAGATGCCGCCTGGGAAGCCGAGGTAGTTCTCGATCCGGGACGAGCTCCCGGCCTGGCCGCCGATGGCGATGTCCTCGACCACGACCACGTCGAGCCCCTCCGACGCGGCAGTGACGGCGGCCGCGAGCCCAGCTGGTCCGGCGCCGACCACGAGCAGATCACATCGAGTGTCGTCTGACAGGCCCCAGAGGTCGATGCCGAGCGCGGACGCCAGATCGCGTGTCGAAGGTGACTGGATCACCCGGCGTTGCCCGGTGACCACGACCGTGCCGGTCCCCGGGAGAATCGTGGTCGCATTGAGCGCTGACCAGGCCTGGGAGTCCGACCGTAGGACGGTCCGGTAGGGGAGCTGGTTGCGCTCGGCGAACTCCTGGAGGCGGTGCAGGTCGCGGTCGTCGTCTCCGGCGAGCACCAGCCCGCCCTCTCCCAACCGCATCAACATGCGCCTTCGCGCGTCGAAGGCGGACAGCAACACGTCGCTCAGCTCTCCCGAGATCTCGACGAGCCGGCGGAGCGCCTCGACGGGGACCCGAAGGACTTCAGTCCCATCCATGGCCACCCCCGGCAGGAAGGCCCGCTGCCCCATCAGCATTCCCAGCTCGCCGACGAAGTCGCCTTCCTCGATGACATAGACAACCCGATCCTCGCGGCGATCCACGAGCATGACGCCGCCGGCGATGACGAGGTAGAGGTCGTACGGGTCACCGGCGTCCCACAGAACTTCGCCGGGCCCCGGACGCAGCACCTCACCGGAGGCCCGCAACAACTCGAGAGCGCGTTGGCTGAATACCGGCCAGGCCAGAGCGTCGACATCGTCTTGCCGACGAGACGAGTAGTAGGTGAGATCGTCTGGCAGCGGGACGTTGGTCATAGGTCTCCTACACCTGGCTCAGGCTTACTCCTTGGTGCGTCCGCATCCGGACATTGTGTCCTTCCAGACGAACCCGGACCGCGACCCGGCGCCGATCATGCGGGTCACGGCTCGGTTGACGACACGGCTGACAGGTGAGTGCCCGAAGACGCTCATGGGTCCCTCTTCTGCTACCCGGGAGCGGGCGTGGATGAGAGCCGAAGGTGCATCGCCCGCACCGGATGGTTCGGGGCGCCGAACGTCCGGCGGTTGCGCGTGTGCGGGATCCCATGGAGACCGCACGACATGATCCACACGACATGGGCGGCACGACTCAACAGGCTGAACGAGGGAGCCTGCATTCTCGGTTCACTTCTGAAACCGAGCGAGGAGAGCCCGGATCGGGCCTTGCTCCGCGGCAATCTGGGCCGCCCGGGCACAGGAGTCAAGAGGGATGGGCCTGTCCGAGCAGCGTACGCAGCGCGGCTAGCGCGTCATCGACATCGAGCCCCGGGTCGAGAAGGGCGTGCAGGAGCAGACCGTCGCCCAAAGCGGTTACCAGGGTTGCGATGCCGTCGGAGGAGACCGCCGCGGGGATCGCGCCGCGTTGTTGGTCGGCTCGCACCACCGCGATCACCGCCTGCCGGTACGCGGCGATCATCGATCCCAGCCGCTCGCGTAGCGTCGCGTCACGCTCGGCCTCCCGCATCGCCTCGAACATGAGCCGGGTGAGGACCTTGTTGGCCTCGAGCTCTTGGTCGAGCTGGGCGCCGATCATGTCGATCAGGTCACCGAGGCCGCTCGGTGCGGCGAACGCCTCGACCGGGACAGCGTGGGAGAACGCGGCCAGACACGCCTCGATCAGCAGCTCCTGCTTGCCGCGGAAGTGGTAGCTCACGGCACCGTGCGGCAGCCCGGCACGCTCGGCGACCGCACGGGTCGTCACCCTTCCCCACCCCACCTCTGCGATCAGTTCCGCGGCGGCCGCGGTGAGCTTGGCACGGGTCGCCTGGGAGCCCGGCCCGCGTCGCGCACTCTCTGCTGACTTCGGTTGTCCATTTGACTTGTCCATATGGCCAGATCCTAGCTAGAGTGCGTGCATGATGACTACTGCTCCTGATCTTGCCGTGCACGCACGCGGCCTGGTGAAGACCTTTGGTGACCTGCGTGCCGTCGATGGGGTCGACATTGACATTCCGGTGGGCAGCATCTACGGGGTGCTCGGCCCGAACGGCGCAGGCAAGACGACCACCATCCGCATGCTGACCACACTCCTGCGCCCCGATGCTGGCGCGGCCCGGGTGTTCGGCCACGACGTCGTCCGCGAAGCCGCTCTTGTCAGACGGCGGATCAGCCTGACCGGCCAGTTCGCCTCCGTCGACGAGGATCTGACGACCCGGGAGAACCTGATACTGCTCGGCCGGCTCCACGGCCACGCCGCCGGCAATGCGCGCAGGCGCGCCGACGAGCTGCTGGAGTCCTTCGACCTGGCTGACGCCTCGGGACGCCTGGCCGGGCAGCTCTCGGGAGGGATGCGACGGCGGCTCGACATCGCCGCCAGCATCATCGTCCGGCCCGACCTGCTCTTCCTGGATGAGCCGACCACGGGCCTGGATCCACGCAGCCGCGGCCACGTCTGGGAGGTCGTACGCAGCATCGTCGCAGCCGGTACCACTGTGCTGCTCACCACGCAGTACCTGGACGAGGCCGACCAGCTGGCCGACCGGATCGCGGTCATCAACCATGGCCGCGTGATCGCGTCGGGCACTCGCGGTGAGCTCAAGGCCTCGACCGGCGCGGGCGGCGTGCGACTGAGGCTGATGGATCCCAGGCAACGTAACCGGGCGCAGGCGGTGCTGGCCGACGTGGTGGGGGCACCGGCCCAGACCGACGGCGACCCTGCCGCCTTGCGGGCGCAGATCCCCTCCGACGACCAGGCCCGATCAACCGGCCTCGCAGTCGACGCCCTGTCCCGCCTCGCCGCCGCCGGGATCGCGGTGAGCGACTTCTCCTACGGGCAGCCGAGCCTGGACGAGGTGTTCCTCGCACTCACCGGCAACCCGGTCGAACTGACGGAGGCAACCTCATGACCACGCTTGCGACGACGCAGCCGGAGAAGCCGGCCGGACCCACGGCCGCCTCGCTGGCCTTCGCCTGGCGGTCCCTGCTGAAGATCAAGCACGTACCCGAGCAGCTCGGCGACGTCATCGGCATCCCGATCCTGTTCACCCTGCTGTTCACCTATCTCTTCGGCGGCGCCGTCTCCGGCTCCACGCACGACTACCTCCAGTTCCTGCTGCCCGGGACGCTCGCGCTCGCGGTGGTGTTCGTGACCGTCTACAGCGGCGTCACCCTGAACCGCGACCTCACCACTGGGGCGTTCGACCGGTTCCGCTCGATGCCGATCTGGCGGCCTGCGCCGATCGTCGGGGCGTTGATCGGCGACCTCGGCCGCTACCTGCTCGCCGCCGGTCTGGTGGTCGGACTGGGATTCCTGATGGGCTACCGCGCCCACGGCGGAGTGCTCGGCGTCCTGGCTGCCGTCGGCCTGGTGACGGTCTTCGCCTCGGCTCTGTCGTGGGCGTGGACGTCCCTCGGCCTCGTGCTGCGCACGCCGACGGCGGTGATGAACTTGGGCTTCGTGATCCTGTTCCCGGTCACATTCCTCAGCAACGTGTTCGTCGACCCGGCGACCATGCCGGGCTGGCTCCGGCACCTCGCCGACGCCAACCCGATCAGCCACCTCGTCACCGCAACGCGCGCTCTCATGGACGGCACCGCCACAGGCAGTCAGGTGCTGGGCGTCGTCGCCATGACCGCTGCGATCATGCTCGTGTTCGCACCCCTGACCGTCGTCCTCTACCAGCGCCGCCAGTAGCCGGCATCGCCCGCATCGGGCTGCGCGACCATCTGTGCGGCTCGAGCGGCGTCGCCGGGTTCGAGGCCGTTGCGAGCCGCCGAGCCGCGCGCGACAATCGTCTGATGGGTGGGGCTCCGGTTCCGACCTTCTGCCCGTTGTGCGTGTCGCGCTGCGGGGCGCGCGCCACTGTCACGGACGGGACGTTCGTCGCGCTGCATCCGGATCCGTCTCACCCGACGGGCAAGGCCATCTGCGTCAAGGGCAAGGCGGCGCCGGAGATCGTCTACCACCCGTCGAGGCTTCTCCATCCGCTGAGGCGGACGACCCGCAAGGATGCCGCGGATCCGGGTTGGGAGCAGATCACCTGGGACGATGCGCTCGACACGGTCGCGGAGCGGCTGATGGCGGCCGCTGCCTCGGACGGGCCCGAGTCGGTGGGGTTCAGCTCGAGCTCGCCCTCGACGTCGGCGATCAGCGACGCGGTCGACTGGGTGCAGCGGCTGATCCGTTGTTTCGGCAGCCCGAACTACTGCAACTACATGGAGCTGTGCGGGTGGGGCCGGTACCTCGCGCCGCTGTACACGTACGGTGCGTCGGTGCCCGGCGTCTATCTGCCGGATCTCGAGAACGCCGGCTGCATCTTGTTCTGGGGGTACAACCCGTCGGTCGCCCGCCTCGCCCATGCGACGAGCACCGCCAGCGCGGTCGCGCGCGGCGCGAAGCTGATCGTCGTCGATCCGCGCAAGGCAGGCCTCGCCGCCAAGGCGGACCATTGGCTGCGAGTGCGGCCCGGCACTGACGCGGCACTCGCGTTGTCACTGACGCACGTGATGATCGAGAACGGCTGGTACGACGGCGACTTCGTCCGCGACTGGACCAACGCGGCCGACGAAGTCAGCGGCCGTACCGTCTGGGATCTGCTCGCGTCGAGGTGTGCCGAGTTCCCGCCGGACGTGGCAGCGGAGATCACTTCAGTGCCGCCGGCAGACATCGTCGCCGCAGCTCGCACGCTCTGGGAGTCCCGACCGGTCGCGTTCTACACGTGGAGCGGACTGGAGCAGCACAGCGGCACGACCCAGACGACACGTGCGATAAACGTCCTGTACGCGCTGACCGGCAGCCTGGATGTCCCGGGTGGGAATGTCCTGTTCGAAGAGGTGCCTTCGAACCCGATCGCCGGGATGGAGTTCCTGTCCGACGCGCGGCCGCCCGCGGTGGGCGTCGACCAGCGGCCGCTCGGGCCGGCCCGGTTCGAGTTCGTCACAGGGGAGGACTTCTACACCGCAGTTCTCGACCGGCGGATCACGGCACTGGTGAGCTTCGGCGGCAACATGGTGATGGCCCACGGAGACAGCGTCCGCGGCCGCGAGGCATTGCGGAGCTTGGACTTCTTCGTCCAGGCCGATCTCTTCATGACGCCTACGGCCGAGCTCGCCGACATCGTGCTGCCCGTGGCGACGCCGTTCGAGTCCGAGGCGCTGAAGATCGGTTTCGAGTACAGCCAGGAAGCGCAGTCGCTGGTCCAGCTGCGCCAGCCGCTCGTCCCGCCGCGGGGCGAGGCGCGCTCGGACCTGCAGATCGTGTTCGACCTCGCCACTCGGCTGGGCCTCGGTGCGCACTTCTGGGACGGCGACATCGAGGCGGCCTTCCGCCATCAACTCGCGCCGAGCGGGATCACCCTGGAGGAGCTGCGGGCTCACCCGGAAGGTGTGCGGGTGCCGTTGACCACGAGGTACCGCAAGTACGCCCACACCGGGTTCGCGACCCCGTCAGGCAAGGTGGAACTGTACTCGGCCACCTTGGCCGCCCATGGCTATTCACCCCTGCCGGACTTCGAGGAACCCCTCACCAGCCCCCGTTCTCGGCCCGACCTCGCCGACCGGTACCCGCTGGTGCTCAGCTGCGCGAAGTCGCTGTTCTTCTGCGAGACCCAGCACCGTCAGGTCGCCGCCCTGCGCAAGAGCGCGCCTGACCCGCAGGTCGAGATGCATCCCTCCACGGCGGCGGCCCGCGGTATCACCGCCGGGGACTGGGTCTCCCTGGACACTCCGCACGGCAGCGTCCGGGCGCGCGCGAGGTTCAACAGCAGCCTCGACCCGCAGGTCGTGTTCGGCCAGCACGGCTGGTGGGAAGCCTGCGAGGAGCTGGGACTGACCGGCTACCCGCCGTACGGACCGGGCAGCGCGAACCTCAACCTGGTGCTGCGGCAGACGCCGAGCGACCCGATCAGCGGCAGCTCGCCGCTGCGCGCGTCCGTCTGCGACATCGCCCCGCTCAGCGCTGGTGGCCTGGAAGGGGTGTGACCCCGATCCCGACGGCCGGGTCAGGGACTAGGCGTACCAAGCCTCGTGGATGGTGCGGCGCAGCACGACCCTCTGCCGGGCCTGGTTGAGGATCCCGAGGAACGCCAGCACCAGCAGGAGCAGTGACCAGGCCCAGCCGTTCTCGACGGTGTCGGTGAAGTCGCCCCTCGTGAAGTCGGCGGAGTCCAGCGAGCCCACCAGCAGCATCAGGCCACCGACCACACCGACGGCGCCCGCGAACGAGCTGAAGACGACGAGCACGATCACCGGCATGTCGACGAAGATCGACACGAGGCCAAGGATCACGCCGACGACCGTGCCCACCAGCACGGCCACCCAGTTCCAGTCGACGCCGAGGGCGACGACCAGCCCTGAGCCGATCGCGAACCCGAACGCCCCCATCGCGAGGATGACCGCCACGTAGTAGTAGAGGTAGGCGAAGACCGCAAACACCACAGCGAAGACCAGGCCCAGCACCCAGCCGAGCACGGTCCCGAGGAACCGCTCGTCGGCGAGGTCGGCGACGAGTCCGGCGCCGAAGGCGAAGCCGGCGAAGAAGCCCCAGATGGGGATCACGAGCCGCAGCACGAACTGGCCGGCGAAGAGCATGGCGCCGCCGGCAATGATCGCCAGGAGGCCGAGAAGGATGTCTGCCATGCAGGCAAGGTATGGCCCCGAGTCCTCCCGAACCGGCGCGACACGTTCGGCCCGCTGGACTTTCTGGTGCTGATTGTGGTGGCGCGTCGTCTGCTCGGCCAAGATCCCTCGATGGGCCATCTATCCGCACCGAACGGGAGATGTCATGGCATCGACCGACTGCCTGCGGATCGGTCATGACTGCCGCGGAAGGCCGCAAGCGCTCGGCTGGACGCCGTTGTCGGCTGGGAGGAGCCTGTGACGGTGGCCTTGGCGGAGGGAGTCGTTGGGCGGGAGGCCGAGCTCGAGCTGGCTGCGGCTGCGGTAAGCCGCCTCAGTGCGGGCCAGGCGTCGGTGCTGGCGATCGAAGGGGAGGCCGGCATCGGGAAGACGCGCCTGGTGCAGAACATCGTCGAAGACGCTCGCTCTCGGGGCGTGGCCGTGTTCGCCGGGCAAGCACATCCCTTCGAACGCACCCGTCCCTTCGGTCTGGTTGCTGAGGCGCTCGGGCTGAGCCGGCGTTCCGCGGACCCGCGCAGGTCTTCGATCGGGACGCTGCTTGCCGGCCGGAAGGCTGGTCCGCCGATGTCACCGGCCGCCGACATCCAGTTCCGCGTCGTCGATGACATCGTGGACCTGGTGGAGCTGTCGTGCGCCGAGCGCCCGGTGCTGCTGGTGGCCGAGGACATCCATTGGGCAGACAGTGCCAGCCTGCTGGCGATCTCGTCGGTGACCCGTCGGCTGCCCCTGGCGGCGTTGCTGGTCGTCGTGACAGCCCGTCCGTCCCCGATGCCCGCCGAGGCGGTCCGGCTGCTGGACGACCTGACCGCCGGCGGCGCGCAGACCCTCTCGCTGGAGCCGTTGAAGTCCGACGACGTGGAAGTGCTGGCCCATGGTGCGCTCGGGGCGTCACCCGGCCCCGGCCTGTCCGCCATGCTGGCGAAGGCCGCCGGGAACCCTTTGTGGGCTCTCGCCTTGCTTCGCTCGCTGGCCGATGACGGGATCCTGCGCCGCGACGGGGATGCTGTCGAGGTGACGACCTCGGAGCTGCCCACGTCGCTGAGCGACCTGGTGGTCCGCCGCCTACGTCACCTACCGAGCGCCACGTTGGAGCTGTTGCAGGTGGCGGCGGTGCTCGGCGACGCGGTGTCGCTGCGTGACGTGGCGGCCGTCTCCCGCATGCCGCCGGCCGAGGTGGTGGGTGCGCTGAGCCACGCGTTCGACGCTCAGCTGCTGGACGAGGCCGACGAGCGGGTCGTGTTCCGGCACCAGCTCGTGCACGACGCGATCTACCAACACATGCCGCGACCAGCTCGCCGCCTCCTCCACCGTGAGGCCGCGGTGGCGTTGATGGCCGGGGGTGCGGATCGGTTGGACGTGGCCGATCACCTGATGCTGGGGGCGGAGCGGGGCGACGAGGAGGCAGTCGCCTGGCTACGGGACGCCGCTCGGGAGGCGTCGACACAGGCGCCCTTGGTCACCCTCGAGCTCGTGCGCCGCGCCGAGGCGCTGCTGCCAGGGGGCCACCGAGACGCCGACCTGGTGTCGGCGGAGGTGGTCCAGGCGCTGCTGCGGGCCGGGAAGGTGACCGAGGCGTCGGCACGCGCGGAAGCGGTGCTCGCCCGGCAGCATGCCGCCGAGGTCGACACTCCTTTGCGGCTGGCGCTTCTCGGCGCACTGGCCCTCCAGAACCGCGCTGTCGAGCTGATCACCGTGGCCGAGACCAGCCTCAGCGGCTCGGCCGCGCTCCGGCCCTCCGAGCAGGTGATGGTGCTGGCGCAGGAGAGCTGGGCTCTCACCTACACCGGCGACCCCCGTGCGGGCGAGTCGGCTGCCACCCGGGCGCTCGGCATCGCCGAGCAGGCGCACGACGCGGCGACGACGGTCTGGGCCCTGACGGCGCTGCTCGTAGCGGTGGGTCGTCAGGGCCGGCACGGCGAGGCGCTGTCCCATGCCCGTCGGGCAGCTGTCCTCGCTGCTCACTCGCACGACACCAGGTCGCTGCCCTTGCAGCCGAAGTTCTTCCTCGGCCTGGCCTTGTTCGACTGCGACCTCGTGGACGAGGCGCGAGCGGCGTACCGGGCGGCCCTCGACGACGAGTTCGGCGCGGCGTGGTGGCTCTCCGAGACCTTGATGGCCGACGCCCAAGCGTCGTTCGCCATCGGCGAGTGGGCGGACGCCGGCCCCGGCCTGATCGCCGGAGGCCAAGCCGCGCAGGCGAAGGGCAACCAGCTCCTGGTGACCCAGTCGCTCGCTTACCGGGCCGTCATCGCGACGGGCACGGGAGACCTCCTGGCCGCGCGTGAGCTGGTCGACGGGTTCGCCGGCGAGCTGGACGAGGAGCAGTTGAGCTACAACGCCGGAGTCCTTGCGTACTCGGCGGCGGAAGTCGCGGCGGCCGAGGGAGACCGACCGGGCGCCTACGACCTGTTGCTGCGGTGCTGGCGGTTCGACGCCGCACGGGACTGTCGCTTCTACCACCGCTTCCTGGCACCGGATCTCGTGCGTCTTGCCCTGGCGCTGGGTCATCCTGACGTCGCTGCCGAGGTCGCCGACAGCGTGACGGCAGGGCTCGCCCTGGCGCCGGAGGTGCCGACGGTGCGCAGCCTGGCGCTGCGCTGCCAGGCACTGGTCGCAGGCGAGGTCGAACCGATGATCGAGGCGGTCGCGGTCGCCCGCCAGGTGCCCCTCCTGGTCGAGCACGCCGGTGCCTGCGAGGACGCGGCGGCTCTGCTGGCACAGCGCGGGTGGAAGGACGAGGCGGCGACGTTCCTCATCGAGGCGCTGGGGCGCTACGAGTCGGCGGGCGCCGATGCCTGGGCCGGCCGCGTCCGGGCCCGGCTGCGGGCGCTCGGTGTCCGGCCCGGCCCGCGCGGGTCGCGCACCCGTCCGACAAAGGGCTGGGAGAGCCTTACCGCGACCGAGAGGGCCGTGTCCGTGCTGGTCGCCGAGGGCCTGACGAACGGTGCCGTGGCCCGGCGGCTGTACGTGTCGCCGCATACCGTCAACACCCACCTGCGGCATGTGTTCGCCAAGTTGGGCGTGTCGAACCGGGTCGCCCTCGCCTCGGTAGTGCATCACTCGAACGAGTGATGTTGTCCTCGCCGTCCGTCAGCACAGTCGACGGCGGGCAGCCATGCCGGCTGCACCCTCACCCCGAAGGGAGCGCCGCGGTGGACCATGCGGGAACCATGCGGAACACCTACGAACGGATCAATGCAGGAGACATCGCCGGCTTCGGCGACCTGATGGCGGACGACTTCGTCGAGCACCAGGGTGGGGCGGGCTTTCCCGCCACGAAGGAGGGCACACTCGACTTCTTCCGGGCGCTGCAGGACGCGTTTCCGGACCTGCGCATGACCGTCGAGGACCTGATCGCCGGCGGGGACAAGACCGTGGCGCGGGTGACAATCACCGGAACGCACGCGGGCGAGTTCCTGGGGGTTCCGCCCACCGGCGCGCACGTGGACGTGCAGCTGGTCGACATCATGCGGTTCGACGACGCCGGCCTGGTCTGCGAGCACTGGGGCGTCGCCGACATGCTCTCTCTGATGCAGCAGCTCGGCGTCGTGCCAGCCGGCGCTCCGGCGTAGCCCGCGTCAGTGGCTGGGCTTCGGCTGGAGAGGACACCGGAGCGCATCGCTCGATCGAGTGATGTCTCGACCACCCGACCCGCGCAATCTCGACGGGTCAGGGCTCGCGAGTACGTCTCGGCAAGGGCCGAACGTCGTGTCAGGCGTGGCCCCGGGCATGAGATGGGAGGAGACGACGTGCGAGTCGCAGTCATCTATCGTCCGAGTGCCGTCCGAGCTGAACCGCATCGTGGCGGAGAACCCGTTCACGCCGTTCATGGACGTCGAGATCATGCCCGTGGTCGAGCCGAGCGCGGCCATGACGATCTACGGCGAAGTCGTGGCCATCAGGGCCGCTCCGGGGCAAGTTCCGGTCTGAGGAACGAGCGGTCCGCAGGTCTACGCCGTACGCAGCCCCAGTGAGCCGAGGATCGCCGCATGCCTTGCGTTGCTTTCACCGTTCCCCTGCTACCGGGTCAGACTGACGCGCACCGGGTCGGACTCGCCACGTGCTGGCTGGGCGGGCGCAGGGAGGCCTACCGGGACGCGCGGCGGCGGGCGGGAATCACCCGGGAGGCAGTCTGGGTCCAGTTCACCAGCGACGGGCACGTCGCGGTGGTCTACCTGGAGGCCGACGACCTGGCGGCCGCCTTCACGATGATGGCGACCTCGGCCGAACCGTTCGATCGCTGGTTCCGCGGTCACGTCCACCAGGTCCACGGCAACGCCTGGGACGTGGGCTCCACCATCTCGGAACTGATCCTGGACTTCGACACCGACCGGACATGACCGGTCCGATCCCGGCGCCAGCCGGTCGGGAGGACAAGGACGAGAAGGGAGATGACGATGGCCGTCATCATGATCGCCGAGGCAGCGGATCTGACCCGACAAGGAAAGGCCTGACATGTGGGCGCAGCTCATCAGGATGCAGCTGAAGCCGGGCAAGGACACCGCGGCACTGGACCAACACCTCCGGGCAGTAGAGCAGCCGGGATCCGGACTGCTCCGGAGGATCGTGATGCACGACCAGCGGGACCCCTCTCAGGCCTACGTGCTGGTCGTGTTCGAGAGCGAGGAGAAAGCGCGGGCTCGCGAGAAGGATCCTGGTCGGGTGAAAGCCCTGACGGCCATCCGGGAGCAGATGGCAGAGATTCTCGCTGCTCCGCCTGAGTTCACCGACTTGACAGTGACCGACGAGTGGACGGGCTAGGAGCTCGTGACCACGTCGAGCAAGGGAGAAGAAGGATGAGCGAGCACCCGAACGCTGCCATCGCGCGCACCGCCTACCGGGCTATCGAGCAGGGCGACATGGCCACCTTCGCCGGGCTCCTCGACGAGGAGATCGTCTGGCACGAGTCGACTGCCGGGTTCGAAGGCGACTACAAGGGACGCGAGGAGACCATGGCTCTGATGGCCAGGGTCTTCCAGGAGGCCGGCGTGCAGATGCACGAGATGTCGATCCACGACATCTTGGCCGACGACGACCACGTCGTTGTGCTGCACGAGAGCACGATGTCGCGCGGAGCCCGCACCATCACCGCGCAGTACGTCGACGTCTACCACGTGCGGGACGGCAAGGCGACCGAGCACTGGCACCTGGCCGTCGATCCCAAGGCCGACGATGCCTTCTTCTCGGGCTGACGTCGCGATCTCGCGGCGAACGCGAAGGCCATGCGAACCGATACGAACGCGTCAAGACGCCAGCGTGGTGGCTGGTGGTGGCGGCATGCCAGCGCCTGACCGTCTTCCGGCTGCGACCGAGTCCGTGGGCAGTTCCGGTAGCTCTGTCAATGCGGAAGCCGGGCGCGGACGACGACGGCTACGGCCACCTGGCCGTGACGCTCGTGCGGGAGCAGTCGGCGCATCAGGTCGATCACGGTGTCGGAGAACAGTGGGTAGAGCGCACAGTCGTCGATGCTGAGGGGTTCGCGGTGGAGCACCTCGGCGTCGACGAAGCCGGCGCGCTCCAGCTTGCGCACGAAGTCGCTCTCAGCCAGTGCGCCCGCGATGCAGCCGGCCCAGGCCGCCGGCTGGGTGAGGATCTCGGGGGGAAGGTCGTCCTGCGCCACGGTCAGGTCGGAGACGCAGAAACGGCCTCCCGGCCGGAGTACGCGCGCGGACTCGGCCATCGCGCGCGACTTGCGGGCGGACAGGTTGATCACGCCGTTGGAGATGACCACGTCGACGCTGTCATCGGGGAGGGGGATCGCTTCGAGCTCCCCCTCGGTGGGCTCGACGTTGTCCAACCCGGCCTCCTGGGCGGCGTGCGATGTGCGCTCGAGCATGTCGGGCAGGAAGTCCAGGGCCACCACGCGACCATTCGGGCCCGTGCGCTGCGCTGCGAGGACCGTGTCGATGCCACCCCCGCAGCCCAGGTCCAGCACCACGTCGCCGGGACGGATGTCGGCGTACCGCAGATGGTTGGCTACCCCCAGGGATCGCTCGACGGCGGATCGTGGCACTGCCGCGAGCTCTTCCGGGCTGTACAGTCGCCGCGCCACGGCGGCCGTGGTCGGTGGTACGTCCCGGTACGCATTGCGCACCAGGTCGCGGATCTCCTCGCTGTGCATCAGGTCGCGCGTCATTGCTCCTGCTCCTCCAGAGCGTCGAGGGTTCGATAGAGCCGTTCGAGCGAGTCCTCGGGCAGGGACGCGTCGCGCCCGTGCCGAAGGAACCCCCGCAGCTCGTGGGCGAACTCCAGCTCACCGCAGCAGCGGCGGCAGCGTCCCAGGTGCTCGTCGATGCGGTCGTGGTCGGCAGTGTCGAGCGTGCCGTCGATGTACTCCCAGAGCTGCCGCACGGCCTCGTGACATCCGATCATCGCTGCACTCCTTCGCGAAGCAGGCCGGTCTCCTCGGCGTACTCCCACAGGGTCCGCTCGAACAGCTTGCGGCCGCGGTGCAGCCTCGCCAGGACGGTCCCGAGCGGCACCTGGAGCATGTCGGCGAGCTCCCGGGCGAGGTAGCCGTCCATGTAGACCACCACCAGCGGGATGCGATACAGCTCCGGCAGCCGCAGCAGAACCTCCCGCAGGTCCTCACTGCCGAACCCGGCCAGGAAGTCCAGGTGCAGTGAGTCGGAGTACGGGAACGGGTCCTCCAACGCGATCTTCCGGTAGAGCGAGAACTCCTCGACGTCCTCGAGGTCGATCGCCGCTGGTTGCCTGGACCGAACGCGGCCCCTGTCGCGGCAGCAGTTGACCAATATGCTGGTCAACCAAGCCCCCCCGGCTTCGGGATCCTCGAGCTGGTCGTACTTCCGGAAGGCCTTGAGCAGGCAGTCCTGGACGGCGTCCTCGGCGTCCCCACCGACCATTCGCCGGGCGAGCGACAGCAGCCGCGGAAGATGCTCGCGGGCCAGCGTCTTGAAGCTCGGCCGTGCCTCGGCGCACGCCTGGTCCACGCTGTCAGCCTCCACGTCCGCCACCGGCCCCACAACCTCCTGAGACGTCGCCGCTGGCGTGGATATTGCATCTCCCGGAGCTGCAATATCCGCCGCCCGATTCCCGTCTCCCTCTGCATCACAGCGTCGCTCCGTCCGGACCGGCGCGGACCCCAGGAGGAGACATGAACACGACCATCACCCCGATCGACGTCCGCGAGCTCGACGACAAGGTGCAGCAGATGTATCGGCTCG
>Ga0210143_1000131_pt1 | contig 15704 bp, 16 predicted proteins | sample MayberryNW_TuleC_2_FD_185527 | JGI IMG/M metagenome (GOLD analysis project Ga0210143, IMG submission 185527) | Wetland microbial communities from San Francisco Bay, California, USA, that impact long-term carbon sequestration - MayberryNW_TuleC_D2... | ecosystem: Environmental > Aquatic > Marine... | reverse complement strand
CCGGCTGGTGATCCGCTTCCACGACCCGGTCGCCGCCCCCGCCACCGGCACCACGCGTGAGAAGGTCACCCGCATGACGCAGGAGGTCGCCGACGTGTTCGGCGACGCGATCCGCGCGCACCCCGAGCACTGGCACATGCTCCAGCCGCTCTGGCTGGCCGACCTCGCCGACCTCCCTGACCGACCCGACCGCCCCGCGGCCCGCCGGTGAGCACCTGATGCGCGTCGGCATCGTCTGCCCGTACTCGTGGGACGTGCCGGGCGGCGTGCAGTTCCACGTGCGCGACCTCAGCGAGGTGCTGCTGGAGCGCGGGCACGAGGTGTCGGTGCTGGCGCCGGCCGACGACGACACGCCGCTCCCGCCGTACGTCGTCCCGGCCGGCCGGGCCGTCCCGGTGCGCTACAACGGGTCCGTGGCACGGGTGAACATCGGCCCGATCTCGGCCGCCCGGGTGCGTCGCTGGGTGCGCGACGGGCAGTTCGACCTCCTGCACATCCACGAGCCGGCCACCCCGTCGCTGTCGCTGCTCGCCTGCTGGGCCGCGACCGGGCCGATCGTCGCGACCTTCCACACGTCCAACCTCCGCTCGCGCGCGATGCTCGCCGCCTCGTCGCTGCTCGAGCCGGCGCTGGAGAAGGTCGGCGCGCGGGTGGCGGTGTCCGAGGACGCCCGCCGCACCGTCGTCGAGCACCTGGGCGGCGACGCGGTGCTCATCCCGAACGGCGTCTTCGTCGACCGGTTCGCCGGTGCTCAGGCGGAGCCGGCCTGGCAGGGGGAGGGCGGGACGGTCGGCTTCATCGGCCGCCTCGACGAGCCGCGCAAGGGTCTGCCGACGCTGCTGGCCGCGATGGAGTCGGTGGTCGCGCGGCGGCCGGGCGTGCGGCTGCTCGTGGCGGGCCGCGGCGACCAGGAGGAGGCCGTCGAGGACCTGCCGGCGAGCGTCCGGGACACCATCACCTTCCTCGGCGTCGTCAGCGAGGCCGACAAGGCGAGGCTGCTGGCCAGCGTCGACCTCTACGTCGCGCCGAACCTCGGCGGCGAGAGCTTCGGGATCATCCTGGTCGAGGCCATGTCGGCCGGGGCACCGGTGCTCGCGTCCGACATCGACGCGTTCCGCCGGGTCCTCGACGACGGCCGGGTCGGCGAGCTCTTCCCGACCGGTGACGTGCCCGCGCTGGCCGACGCGGTCGTCGGCCTGCTCGCCGACCCCGGTCGCCGGGAGCGGCTGCGCGCCGACGCCGGTGCCTGGGTCCGCCGGTTCGACTGGTCCGTGGTGGCCGAGGAGCTGCAGGCCGTCTACGAGACGGTCACGGCCGGTGCCGACGGCGTCGCCGAGGAGGAGATCCGGCCGTGGCGCGACCGGCTGCGCCGCGGCATGGAGAGCGAGCGCCTGCGGCGCGGCGGCGGGAGTCCCTAGCCACCTACGCTGGGCCGCGTGCCCACCCCGAGCCTGCCCGTGCTGCTCGCGATCGGGTTCGTCGTCCTCGTCGCGTGGTACCTCACCTTCTCCGCCACCCGGCTGGACCGGCTGCACGCCCGCGTCGAGGGGGCCCGCAGCGCGCTGGACGCCCAGCTGGTCCGGCGGGCGTCGGTGACCCTGCAGCTGGCCGCGTCGGGCCGGCTCGACCCGGCGACCTCGCTGCTGCTCGCGGACGCCGCCCACGAGGCCCGCGAGGCGGACACCGACGGCGCGGCCGTGGACGGCGCGGCCCTGGACGGTGCGGCCGTGGACGGTACGGCCGTGGACGCCGTCACCCGGGAGCAGGCCGAGAGCGACCTGACCGGCGCGCTGCGCGCCGCGTTCGCCGACCGCGGCCTGGTCGAGGACCTGCGGGCCGACCCGCTGGGCCGGGAGCTGCTCGCGGAGCTCGCGGCGGCCGGGCTGCGGGTCCAGCTGGCCCGGCGGTTCCACAACGACGTGGTCCGCTCGGCCCGGGTGGTGCGCCGCAAGCGGGTGGTCCGCTATCTCCGGCTTGCCGGACATGCCCCGTGGCCGCAGACCGTCGAGATCAGCGACACGCCGCCGGAGACCCTCGCCGCTGGCGCCGTGACGTCCGACGCGTACCGTCGGTCCACGTGAGATCCCCCCTGCCGCACCGCCGTTACCGCGTGCTCGTCGCCGGCCTCCTGGCCGCCGGGCTCGCCCTGGCCGCCTGCTCCTCCGACTCCGAGCCGCGGACGAAGGCCAAGCCGTCGCCCTCGCCGTCGGCCACCGAGTCGAGCACCCCGCCACCGCCCCCGGAGCCGTCGCTGCTGTCCGGCCGGATGGGCGTCCCCAACGGCCCGGTCTACGCCGTCAAGGTCGACAACACCGCGAAGGCGCACCCCCAGGCTGGTCTCTCCAAGGCCGACGTCGTCTACGTCGAGCAGGTCGAGGGCGGCGTCACCCGGATCGCGGCGATCTACTCCAGCCGCTACCCGAAGTACGTCGGCCCGGTCCGCAGCGCGCGCATCACCGACGTCGACCTCCTCCGGCAGTACGGCACGGTCGGGCTGATCTACTCCGGGTCGCAGAACCGGCTGGCCGACAACCTGCAGGCGGCCGACCTCAAGCTGGTGTCCTTCGACCAGGACCACACCGGCTACACGCGCTCCGGCAGCCGCCCGATGCCCTACGACGTCATCGGCACCTTCGACCGGCTGCGCCAGCGCGCCGGCAAGATCGGCGAGCTGAAGGCGCCGGGCTACTCGTTCGGCGACCCGCCCGCCGGCGGCAAGAAGGCGACCACCTTCACGGTCAACTACCCGATGGCGCGGGTGACCGGCACCTGGGCGCCGAAGAAGGGCGAGTGGCAGCTGTCCATGGACGGCGTGCCCGCGATGGCCGCCGAAGGGGGTCGACTCACGACCTCGAACTTCGTCGTGCAGTTCACGACCGTACGGCCGTCGGTCTACCACGACGTCAACGGCGCCAACACGCCGCTGACCGAGACCGTCGGCAAGGGCAAGGCGCTGTTCTTCCGCGACGGCCAGGTCTACGAGGGCGCGTGGGAGCGGGACAAGTCGTGGCAGCCGACGACCTGGACCATCGCCGGCGAGGAGGCCGTCCTGGCGCCGGGCGAGGTCTGGATCTCGCTGCTCGGCCGCGACCGCCAGGTCGACGTCCGCTGACGCCAACCCGGACCGTCGGGGGATCCGCATGGTCATCGTGCGGAATCCCCGACAGTCCGGCGTTCTACCATGGGGTGACAGCCGTCTCCGTCGTCCCGTGAGGTCCACCGTGTCCACCGCCGCTGAGTCCAGCACCCCCGTCGAGCCCGGCGCGCCCGGCACCGGCACCGCGCGCGTCAAGCGCGGGATGGCCGAGATGCTCAAGGGCGGGGTCATCATGGACGTCGTCACGCCCGAGCAGGCCACGATCGCCGAGGACGCCGGCGCGGTCGCGGTCATGGCACTCGAGCGGGTGCCGGCCGACATCCGGGCCCAGGGCGGCGTCTCGCGGATGAGCGACCCGGACATGATCGACGGCATCATCTCGGCGGTCTCGATCCCGGTCATGGCCAAGGCGCGGATCGGGCACTTCGTCGAGGCGCAGGTGCTGCAGGCGCTCGGTGTCGACTACGTCGACGAGTCCGAGGTGCTCACCCCGGCCGACTACGCCAACCACATCGACAAGTGGGCGTTCACCGTGCCGTTCGTCTGCGGCGCGACCAACCTGGGCGAGGCGCTGCGGCGCATCACCGAGGGCGCGGCGATGATCCGGTCCAAGGGCGAGGCGGGCACCGGCGACGTCTCCAACGCCACCAGCCACATGCGCCAGATCGGCGGCGAGATCCGCCGGCTCGGCTCGCTGTCCGAGGACGAGCTCTACGTCGCGGCGAAGGAGCTGCAGGCGCCGTACGACCTGGTGGTCGAGGTCGCCCGCGCCGGCAAGCTGCCGGTCGTGCTCTTCACCGCCGGCGGCATCGCCACGCCGGCCGACGCGGCGATGATGATGCAGCTGGGGGCCGAGGGCGTCTTCGTCGGCTCCGGCATCTTCAAGTCGGGCAACCCGGCGCAGCGGGCCGAGGCCATCGTCAAGGCCACGACCTTCTACGACGACCCGGACATGCTGGCCAAGGTGTCGCGCGGCCTCGGCGAGGCCATGGTCGGCATCAACGTCGAGGACGTCCCGGCGCCGCACCGCCTGGCCGAGCGCGGCTGGTAGGACCCTCCTGCACCGAGCGCTCCCGACGCGCCGCCGGTGCGGCGTGTCGCGTGCTTCTCAGCAGCGCTCGCGAGTGGGATGGCCCCGAGGACACCATGACGCGACCCACGATCGGCGTGCTGGCGCTGCAGGGCGACGTGCGCGAGCACCTGGCCGCGCTGGACCGGGCCGGTGCCGACGGCCGGCCGGTGCGCCGGCCCGAGGAGCTCGCCGGGCTGGCCGGGATCGTCCTGCCCGGCGGCGAGTCGACCACGATGGACAAGCTGGCCCGCGCCTTCGGCGTCCGGGACCCGCTGCGCGCGGCCCTGTCCGAGGGGCTGCCGGCCTACGGCTCCTGCGCCGGGATGATCCTGCTCGCCGACCGGGTCCTGGACGGCCCCGCCGACCAGGAGACCCTCGGCGGCATCGACATGACGGTCCGGCGCAACGCCTTCGGCCGGCAGGTGGCCTCCTTCGAGGGCGACGTCCAGATGGAGGGGCTGGACGGCCGGCCGGTGCACGGGGTCTTCATCCGCGCCCCCTGGGTCGAGCAGGTCGGGCCGGCGGTGCGGGTGCTCGCCCGGGTCGAAGGGGGACCCGCCGACGGTAGGATCGTCGCCGTTCGCCAGGGCTCGCTGCTGGCCACGTCGTTCCACCCGGAGATCACGGGCGACGGACGGGTGCACGAGCTCTTCGTGTCGATCGTGAGGGACTCCCGATGAGCGGCCACTCCAAGTGGGCCACCACCAAGCACAAGAAGGCGGTCATCGACGCCCGCCGGGGCAAGATGTTCGCCAAGCTGATCAAGAACATCGAGGTGGCCGCGCGCACCGGCGGTGGTGACCCGGCCGGCAACCCGACGCTCTACGACGCCATCCAGAAGGCCAAGAAGTCGTCGGTGCCCAACGACAACATCGACCGCGCGGTCAAGCGCGGTTCGGGGGCCGAGGCCGGCGGCGCGGAGTACCAGACGATCATGTACGAGGGCTACGGCCCCAGCGGGGTCGCGGTCCTCGTCGAGTGCCTGACCGACAACCGCAACCGGGCCGCCGCCGAGGTGCGCACCGCCATGACCCGCAACGGCGGGTCGATGGCCGACCCGGGCTCGGTCTCCTACCTGTTCAACCGCAAGGGCGTGGTCATCGTCCCGAAGTCCGACGGGCTGACCGAGGACGACGTGCTCGGTGCCGTGCTGGACGCGGGCGCCGAGGAGGTCAACGACCTCGACGAGGCCTTCGAGGTGGTGTCCGAGGCGACCGACCTGGTCGCCGTGCGCACCGCCCTGCAGGACGCCGGCGTCGACTACGACTCGGCCGAGGCGTCGTTCGTGCCGTCGGTCAGCGTGCCCCTGGACGAGGACGGCGCCAAGAAGGTCTTCCGGCTGATCGAGGCGCTCGAGGACTCCGACGACGTGCAGAACGTCTACGCCAACTTCGACGTCAGTGACGACGTGATGGCGGCCGTCGGCTGACGCGCCCCGGCCTGGACGGCTCAGCTCAGGCCGCCCGGCGCAGGTCGAGGACGGCCTTCCGTACGTCGCCGGGCTCGATCCCGAGCCCGGCGAGCAGCCGGGTGGCCGCTCCGTCGGCGCGCACCAGGCCGAGCACCACGTGCTCCAGCGCGATCTCACGGGAGTCGAGGCGCAGCGCCTCGCGCAGCGCGAGCTCCAGCGCCTTCCTGCCGTCGGCCGAGAACCGGGGCCGGACCCCGCCCGCGCGCGGCTCGTCGTCGGTGCCCCGAGGGCCGGTGCGGCGGCGTCGCCACCAGCGGTCCGGTGTCTCGTCGAACGGCCGGTCGAGCGCGCCCGGGCCGAAGACCTCCTCCGCCCGCCGCCGGACGGCGTCCAGGTCGATGCCCAGGTCGCGCAGCGCGTCGGCCGGCGGGGGAGCGACGAGCGCCGCCCGGACCCGCTCGGGTGTCAGCCCCAGCGATGCCAGTGCCCGTGCGACCGCCGTGTCGTCCTCGACCACGGCGAGCAGCATGTGCTCGGTGCCGATCCAGCGGTCCCCGCGGGCGACTGCCAGCGCGCGGGCGCCGGACACGACGTCCCGGGCGCTGTCGGTGAACCGTTCGAACATCGCTCAGTCCTCTCGTCGCGCGGGCCGGCCGACCAGGCGGGTCGTCCGCGCGTGCTTCTTGTGCACCGCCTGCTTGCTGACGCCGAGCACGGCCCCGATCGCGTCCCACGACCAGCCCTGCGCCCGGGCGTTGCCCACCTGGAGCGCCTCGAGCTGGTCGGCCAGTCGCCGGAGGGCGGCCACCGCGCGCAGCCCCACGGCCGGGTCGGGGCTGGTCGCCTGCTCGGCCACCTCGGTCTCGGTCGTCATGCCTGTCAACGTACGTTGACACTGCCGCCGTGTCAACCCACGTTGACGCCCGACCCGGTCGTCGACCGTTGCTGGCGGGTCAGCGTCCGGTTGTACCGGTCGGAGACCCGCCGGCCCACGACGAGGTGGCGCGCCGACGTAGCCGGCCGGCCGGTCGGCGCGTCGGTGCTCTGTTTCCGTCGGACCGAGCGCTACGTTCGTCCCGAACACATGTTCGGACGAGCGGAGGTGCGACGGGTGCGGGTGCTCGGTGTCGACCCCGGCCTGACCCGGTGCGGGCTCGGTGTCGTCGAGGGCACCGCCGGCCGGCCGCTGCAGCTGGTCGCCGTCGACGTCGTGCGCACCCCGCCCGGCGACGACATCGGCACCCGGCTGCTGGCCATCGAGCGTGCGGTCGAGGCCTGCCTGGCCGAGCACCGGCCGGACGCGGTCGCCGTCGAGCGGGTCTTCAGCCAGCACAACGTGCGCACCGTCATGGGCACCGCCCAGGCCAGCGCGGTGGCGATCACCGCCGCCGCCCGGGCCGGCGTGCCGGTGGCGCTGCACACCCCCAGCGAGATGAAGGCGGCGGTCACCGGCAGCGGCCGCGCCGACAAGGCCCAGGTGGGAGCGATGGTGACGAGGATCCTGCGGCTCGCCGAGCCGCCCCGGCCGGCCGACGCGGCCGACGCGCTCGGCCTGGCGATCTGCCACGTCTGGCGCGGCGCTGCCCAGTCCCGCCTCGCAGCGGCGGCGCTGGCGGCGGGGGTGCGCGGGTGATCGCGTTCGTGGCCGGCCGGGTCGCCGCCCTGGCCCCCGACGGCGCGGTGGTCGAGGTCGGCGGGGTCGGCCTGAGCGTGTCGTGCACGCCGACGACGATCGCCGGGCTGCGGATCGGCGAGAGCGCGCACCTGCCCACGTCCCTGGTCGTGCGCGAGGACTCGCTCACCCTCTACGGCTTCGCCGACGAGGACGAGCGGGTCGTCTTCGAGCTGCTGCAGACGGCCAGCGGGGTCGGCCCCCGCCTGGCCCAGGCGATGCTCGCCGTCCACGGCCCCGACGCGCTGCGCCAGGCGGTCGCGACCGAGGACCTCGCGACGCTCACCCAGGTGCCCGGCATCGGGCGCAAGGGCGCCCAGCGGATCGTGCTCGAGCTCAGGGACCGCCTCGGTGCCGTACGCCGTGGCGGGTCGCCCGGCCCCGCGCCGGCGCTCGCGGGGGGCTGGCGCGACCAGCTGCACGGCGCCCTGGTCGGGCTCGGCTGGTCGGCCCGCGAGGCCGACGAGGGGGTGGCAGCCGCAGCGCCGACAGCCGACGAGGCGGTCGCCGCGGGTGACCAGCCCGATGTCGCCGCGCTGCTCAAGGTGGCCCTCCGCTCGCTGAGCCGCACGTGAGCGGCGAGCGGCTGGTGGACCCGGGGCTCGGCGTCGACCTGCCCGGCCTGGAGGACGAGCGCCAGGTCGAGGCGGCGCTGCGGCCGCGCACGCTCGGTGAGTTCATCGGGCAGCACCGGGTGCGCGAGCAGCTCGGTCTGGTGCTCGAGGCGGCGCGCGGCCGCGGCCGGGTGCCCGACCACGTCCTGCTGTCCGGGCCGCCCGGCCTGGGCAAGACCACGCTGGCGATGATCGTCGCCGCCGAGCTCGAGCAGCCGCTGCGCATCACCAGCGGCCCGGCCATCCAGCACGCCGGCGACCTGGCGGCGATCCTGTCCAGCCTGGCCGAGGGCGAGGTGCTCTTCCTCGACGAGATCCACCGGATGTCGCGACCGGCCGAGGAGATGCTCTACCTGGCGATGGAGGACTTCCGGGTCGACGTCATCGTGGGCAAGGGGCCCGGCGCCACGGCCATCCCGCTGGAGATCCCGCCCTTCACGCTCGTCGGCGCCACCACCCGGGCCGGCCTGCTGCCAGGTCCGCTGCGCGACCGCTTCGGGTTCACCGCCCACATGGACTTCTACGAGGCGGCCGACCTCGAACGTGTCCTGGCCCGCTCCTCGGGCCTGCTCGGCGTGCACCTCACCGCCGACGGCGGGTCCGAGGTGGCCGGCCGGTCCCGCGGCACGCCGCGGATCGCCAACCGGCTGCTGCGCCGGGTCCGCGACTTCGCCCAGGTCCGCGCCGACGGCGTCGTCACCCTCGACGTGGCCCGTGAGGCGCTGCTGGTCTACGAGGTCGACGAGCGCGGCCTCGACCGGCTCGACCGGGCGGTGCTGCAGGCCCTGGTGGGCCACTTCGGCGGCGGCCCGGTCGGCGTGTCGACGCTGGCGGTGGCCGTGGGCGAGGAGCGCGAGACGGTCGAGGAGGTGGCCGAGCCGTTCCTGGTGCGGGCCGGCCTGCTGGCCCGCACCCCGCGAGGGCGGGTGGCCACCCCGGCCGCCTGGGCCCACCTGGGCATGACCCCGCCCCGGGCGACGGGGGCCGGCTCCGAGCCGCCCGGCCTCTTCGACACCGACGGCGAGCCCGGCGGCGGCTGACCGGCCCGACGTCCAGGTTCGTGCCAGCCGGGGCCTGTAGACTCCCGCCCCGTCTCGCCGGGCTCCCGGCACCCCACCCTCCGGAAGGACGTCTCAGACCTGTGGACGCCGTCAGTGGCCTGCTCCCCTTCGTCCTCATCCTGGTGGCGTTCTACTTCCTGATCGTCCGACCGGCCCGCAACCGGCAGAAGGCCGCGCTCGAGCTGCAGCAGCGCCTGGCGCCGGGCGTCGAGGTGATGACGACCTCCGGGATCTACGGCACGGTCGTCGCCGTCGACGACGCCACGATCCAGCTGGAGGTCGCCCCGGGCACCACGCTGCGCGTCGCCAAGCCGGCCGTCGGCCAGGTGCTGGCGGGCGACGACGCGGACGGCACGGACGCGCGCGACCACGGCACGCCGGGAGACCTCGGGACGAGCCAGGACGACGACGCGAACGGCACCCGAGACGACCGCAGCACCCGCTAGCGCACCTCCCCGGCGCGCTGTCGCCGGCCGACCCGAGAAGAGCTCCTCGTGGCACCACCCACCCAGTCACGCCCTGGCCGCACGCTCGCGGTCCTGGCCGTGCTCATCGGCCTCCTCTACGGCTTCGTCTGGCTGGCGGCGCCCACCGCGCTCGGTGAGGACCAGCTCTCGGCCGGGCAGCGCTACCAGCCGCGGCTCGGTCTGGACCTCGAGGGCGGCACCAGCGTCATCCTGACTCCGCGCCGGGCAGAAGGCGCCGGCCCGGTCCCGAAGGACTCGCTCAACCAGGCCGTGTCGATCATCCGCAACCGCGTCGACAGCTTCGGCGTGGCCGAGTCCGAGGTCACCACCGCAGGCGACAACATCGTCATCTCCATCCCCGGCAAGCAGGACAAGTCGATCCTCGACACCGTCCAGCAGACGGCCGAGCTGCGGTTCCGCCAGGTGCTGCTGAGCGGGCCCGGGGTCGCGACCCCGACCTCCACCGCGTCTCCCAGCGCCGCCACGTCGACGCCGTCGGCCAGCCCGGAGCCGAGCACCTCGGGCAGCCCCTCGGGGAGCGCGTCCCCGTCGCCGACCGCCTCCACCGACAACCGCGCGGTCCCGCGTGCCCTGCGGGCCAACAGCAGCCCGTCGGCCTCGGCCACGGAGACCCCTGCCACGACCTCGACCCCGGCGCCGACCGCGTCCGCGCCGCCCGGGACCGGGCAGGCGGCGATCACTCCGGAGCTCCAGCAGGAGTTCGCCGAGCTCGACTGCACCGACCCCGAGGCGGTCCGCCAGGAGCTGCGCACGCCGGGCCGCGACAACCCGAAGAAGCCGTTGGTCACCTGCGACGAGGACGGCGCCGAGAAGTACATCCTCGGGCCGGCCGAGGTGCTCGGCACCGACGTCGACACCGCGACGGCGGACCTCGCCATGAACAACCAGGGCGTGGCGACCGGCGGCTGGGTGGTCAACCTCAAGTTCACCGGCGAGGGGAAGAAGAAGTTCGGCGACGTGACCCGGCGCCTCTTCGCCGAGCAGGGCGACCTCAACCGGTTCGCGATCGTCCTCGACGGGCTCTCCGTCTCGGCCCCGACGACCAACGCCGTCATCACCAACGGCGAGGCGACGATCAGCGGCAACTTCACCCAGGACGAGGCGCGCGACCTGGCCAACGTCCTGAAGTTCGGGGCCCTGCCGCTGACGTTCGACCCGGGAGAGGTGCAGGAGGTGTCGGCGACGCTCGGCGGCGAGCAGCTGCGGGCGGGCGTGATCGCCGGCGCGATCGGCCTGGCGCTGGTCGTCCTCTACTCGCTGCTCTACTACCGCGGGCTCGGCCTCGTCACCGCCGCGTCGCTGCTGGTCGCGGGCGTCATCACGTACGGCATGGTGGCGCTGCTCGGCTGGCAGCTGGGCTTCCGGCTCAGCCTGGCGGGCGTCGCCGGTCTGATCGTCGCCATCGGCATCACGGCAGACTCGTTCGTCGTCTACTTCGAACGGATCCGCGACGAGGTGCGCGACGGCCGCACCCTGCGGGTCGCCGTCGAGACCGGCTGGGCCCGGGCCCGGCGGACCATCCTCGCGGCGGACTTCGTGTCGTTCTTCGCCGCAGCGGTGCTCTACCTCCTCTCCGTCGGCGGGGTCCGCGGGTTCGCCTTCACCCTCGGCCTGACCACCCTGATCGACATCGTGGTGGTCTTCCTCTTCACCAAGCCGCTCGTCACGCTGCTGGCGCGGACCAAGTTCTTCGGCCAGGGTCACCCGCTCAGCGGGCTCTCGCCGGACCGGCTCGGCGCGCCCAGACGGACGCTCACCACCAGACCCCCCTCGCGGCGCCCCGCTGTCGCAACCCGCATCCCGAAGGAGGCGTCGTCATGAGCCGTGTGGGCACTGTCGGCGCGCGGCTGTACCGCGGCGAGGTCTCGTACGACTTCATCGGCCATCGCAAGCTCTGGTACGTCGTCTCGCTGGTCCTGATCGCCGTCTCGGTCGTGTCGCTGCTGGTCCGCGGGCTGACGCTGGGCATCGAGTTCCGCGGCGGCGCCGAGTTCCGGGTCGCCGCGCCGTCGGCGAGCGAGGAGTCGGTGCGCAACACGGTCTCCGACGTCGTCGGCGGCGAGATCGTCGTGCAGCGCGTCGGCAACAGCACGATCCGCGCGCAGACCGAGACACTCACGAGCGACGAGCTCGAAGAGGTGCAGACCGCGCTCGCCGAGCGTTTCGACGTGTCCAGCGACGAGGTCAGCACGCAGTTCATCGGGCCCAGCTGGGGCGAGGACATCTCTCGCAAGGCTCTGCGGGCGCTCGTGTTCTTCCTGATCGGCATCGTCATCTTCCTCTCGTTGTACTTCGAGTGGAAGATGGCCCTCGCCGCGATGATCGCGCTGTTGCACGACCTGCTCATCACGGCCGGCTTGTACTCGTTGGTGGGGTTCGAGGTCACGCCGGCGACGGTCATCGGCTTCCTGACCATCCTCGGCTACTCGCTCTACGACACCGTCGTGGTGTTCGACAAGGTCCGTGAGAACACCGCCGGCCTGTCCGGCGGCAGCCGGATGACCTACAGCGGCGCGGTCAACCTGGCCGTCAACCAGACCCTGGTGCGCTCGATCAACACCTCGATCATCGCGCTGCTCCCGATCGGCGCGATCCTCTTCGCCGGCGTGGTGCTGCTCGGCGCCGGCCCGCTCAAGGACCTGGCGCTGGCGCTGTTCATCGGTGTCGCGGTCGGCGCCTACTCGTCGGTGTTCATCGCACCCGCCGTGCTCGCCGGGTTCAAGGAGCGTGAGCCGGCGATGCAGGCCCTCGCCAAGCGGGTCGCCGCCCGGCAGGGCAAGGCCGCGACGCCCAGTGGCTCGCCCGGCGCGTCGCGCAAGGCAGCGGGGGTCCCGGCCGACGCGGAGCTCGACGAGGCGACGGACGAGACCCCGGCGGAGCCGGTGGGGGCGGCCAGCGGGGCGGCGGCCGCCAGGCCGCGTCCGGGCGACCGGCGCCCGGCGTCACGTCCCCGACCGCAGCAGCGCAAGGGCGGACGTAACCGGTCCGGCGGCAAGAAGAAGCGATGACCGACCACGCGGAGCGGGCCGAGCGCCTGCTCGCCCGGGTCCGTGACGTCGCGGACTTCCCCAAGCCGGGCATCGTCTTCAAGGACATCACCCCTCTGCTGGCCGACCACACCTCGTTCACCGAGGCGGTCGACGGGCTGGCGGACCCCTTCCGCGCCGCGGCTGTCGACACGGTGGCCGGGATCGAGGCGCGCGGGTTCGTGCTCGGCGCCCCGGTAGCCCTGGAGCTCGGCGCCGGCTTCGTGCCGGTGCGGAAGAAGGGGAGGCTGCCCGGCCAGACCGTCTCGGCGTCGTACGACCTCGAGTACGGGTCCGCCGTCCTCGAGGTGGCCTCCGACGCGTTCCTGGCCGGGGCGCGCGTCCTCGTCGTCGACGACGTGCTGGCGACCGGCGGCACGGCCGCGGCCACCGTCGAGCTGGTGCGCCGCTGCGGGGGAGAGGTCGTCGGGGTCGCCGTGCTCATGGAGCTGGGCGCCCTCCCCGGCCGCGAGGCGCTGGCGGGCGCCGGGATCGCCGACCCGCACGTGCTGCTCCGGGCCTGAGCGCCGACGTCCTGCGGGCGGTGACCGCACGGGCCTAGACTCGTGGGACCACCTTCGACCAGCAGGAGCGGCTCGTGGCCGACGCCCCCACGCCGAGTCCGGTCGACCTGGAGACGGGTTCGCCGGACGACGGGGCGGGCGCGCCTGCGCCGGGGCTGACCGCGACCGCACCCCCGTCGCGGCGGGTCCGGGCCCGACTGGCCCGGCTGGGTGCCCACCGCCCGACCGGCAACCCGGTGCTCGAGCCCCTGTTCCGGGTCGTCCGCCAGACCCATCCCAAGGCGGACCTGCGGACCATCGAGCGGGCGTACGAGGTGGCCGAGCTGCATCACCGCGGGCAGCTGCGCAAGAGCGGCGACCCGTTCATCACCCACCCGCTGGCCGTCACCACCATCCTCGCCGAGCTGGGCATGACGCCGCCCACGCTGTGCGCCGCGCTGCTGCACGACACGGTCGAGGACACGGACTACACGCTGGCCGAGCTGCGCGCCGAGTTCGGCGACGAGATCGCCGACCTGGTCGACGGCGTGACCAAGCTGGACAAGGTCAAGTACGGCGAGTCGGCGCAGGCAGAGACCGTGCGCAAGATGGTCGTGGCGATGGCCCGCGACATCCGCGTGCTCGTCATCAAGCTCGCCGACCGGCTGCACAACATGCGCACCATCCGCTACCTGCGCCAGGAGAAGCAGGAGCAGAAGGCCCGCGAGTGCCTCGAGATCTTCGCCCCGCTGGCGCACCGGCTGGGCATGAACACCATCAAGTGGGAGCTCGAGGACCTGTCGTTCGCAACGCTCTACCCCAAGGTCTACGACGAGATCGTCCGTCTGGTCACCGACCGCGCTCCGAGCCGCAGCGACTACCTCGGCGGCGTCATCGACTCCGTCACGGCCGACCTCAAGAGCGCCAAGATCCAGGCCCAGGTCACCGGGCGCCCCAAGCACTACTACTCGATCTACCAGAAGATGATCGTGCGGGGCCGCGACTTCGCCGACATCTACGACCTGGTGGGCATCCGGGTCCTCGTCGACTCGGTCCGCGACTGCTACGCCGCCCTCGGCACGATCCATGCGCGGTGGAACCCGGTCCCCGGCCGGTTCAAGGACTACATCGCGATGCCCAAGTTCAACATGTACCAGTCGCTGCACACGACCGTGATCGGGCCCGAGGGCAAGCCGGTCGAGCTGCAGATCCGCACCTTCGCGATGCACCGGCGCGCGGAGTACGGCGTGGCGGCGCACTGGAAGTACAAGGAGGACCCGGGGGCGACCGCAGCTGAGCCCGCGCGCGGCGTACGCGCCGCCGACGGTGTCTCGGCCGACACCGCCGCCAACGACATGGCGTGGCTGCGCCAGCTGCTGGACTGGCAGAAGGAGACCGAGGACCCGGGCGAGTTCCTCGAGAGCCTGCGGTTCGACCTCAAGTCCGCCGAGGTCTTCGTCTTCACGCCCAAGGGCGACGTGATCGCGCTGCCCGCCGGGGCGACGCCGGTCGACTTCGCCTACGCCGTGCACACCGAGGTCGGCCATCGCACGATCGGCGCGCGGGTCAACGGCCGGCTGGTGCCGCTGGAGAGCACGCTGGACAACGGCGACCTGGTCGAGGTGTTCACCTCCAAGGCGCAGGGCGCCGGGCCGAGCCGCGACTGGCTGACCTTCGTCAAGAGCCCGCGGGCCCGCAACAAGATCCGGGCGTGGTTCTCGAAGGAGCGCCGGGAAGAGGCCATCGAGCACGGCCGCGACGCGATCGCCAAGGCGATGCGCAAGCAGAACCTCCCGGTGCAGCGGCTCCTCACGTCCGAGACCCTCACCAGCCTCGCCCACGACCTGCGCTACCCGGACATCTCTGCCCTCTACGCCGCGGTGGGCGACAACCACGTGTCGGCGCAGTCGATCGTCGGCAAGCTGGTCGAGTCGCTCGGTGGCGAGGACGGCGCCACCGAGGACCTCGCCGAGGTCACCACACCCGGCACCACGACACGACGACCGCGGACGTCCAAGGACCCCGGTGTCGTCGTCAAGGGCGCATCCGACGTCTGGGTCAAGCTGGCCCGGTGCTGCACCCCCGTCCCGGGCGACGCGATCGTCGGCTTCGTGACCCGGGGGAGCGGTGTCTCGGTCCACCGCAAGGACTGCGTCAACGCGCAGGCCCTCGCGAACCAGGCCGACCGGCTGGTCGAGGTCGAGTGGGCGCCGTCCGCGTCGTCGGTGTTCCTGGTGGCGATCCAGGTCGAGGCGCTGGACCGGTCCCGCCTGCTCTCCGACGTCACGCGGGTGCTGTCCGACCAGCACGTCAACATCCTGTCGGCGTCGGTGACCACCACTCGTGACCGGGTGGCGATCTCCCGCTTCACCTTCGAGATGGGCGACCCCAAGCACCTGGGCCACGTGCTGCGCGCCGTCCGCGGCGTCGACGGCGTCTTCGACGTCTACCGGGTCACCAGCGGCAAGGCCTGAGCGAGGAGCACTCCGACCCGTGCGGGTGACCTGAGGCTGCCCGGCGTGGCGGGATACCCAGGCACTGTGCTCGGCGCTTTCGCCTTGCCCGGTGAGGGTCGTGGCCGAATCGGCACCATCGGAGAACCTTTGTGCGTGGAAGGACCCGTTCGCCACCCGATGTCGCGTCCATGCGGTCCCGTTGCCGGCCTGACCCAGAAGGTAACCACTACCGACCGAGACTCGGTTGCTGTCGCGGTGCACCCGGCGCAGAGTGATGACAGTTGCGACCCGCGAGATGGGGTCC
>Ga0210143_1000128_pt1 | contig 15732 bp, 17 predicted proteins | sample MayberryNW_TuleC_2_FD_185527 | JGI IMG/M metagenome (GOLD analysis project Ga0210143, IMG submission 185527) | Wetland microbial communities from San Francisco Bay, California, USA, that impact long-term carbon sequestration - MayberryNW_TuleC_D2... | ecosystem: Environmental > Aquatic > Marine... | reverse complement strand
CGTCGGCCGTGGTTGCCCCGGCCCCGCCGCGGAGCACCGCCCCGCCCGCCGTCCTGGGCACCCCGCGACGCGACGCCGTCCTTGTCGCGGGCACGGGCACCTGGGCGGGGACCCGGCCGCTCTCCCTCGGAATCGCCTGGCTGCGCTGCCGCAAGCGCTGCACGTCCCTGCGGAAGCACGGCGTCCGGTACGTCCCGACGCCCGCGGATGTCGGCGCCCGGCTCAGGATCCGCGTCACGGCGGCGAACGCCGCCGGAGGCGCATCCACGGACTCTCCGTCGACGGCCCCGGTCGCGCCGGCGCTCCCCCGGATCGGAACGGCGGCCGCTGACGCGCTCGCGGGAACGCCCTGGGACGACGTCATCCGCGGGCGCGGCGGCAACGACCGGATCCTCGGCCTGGGCGGCGGAGACGACCTCGCGGGCGGTGCGGGCGCGGACCGCGTCGAGGGAGGCTCCGGGCCGGATCGCCTGACCGGCGGCCCGGGCGCCGACCGCCTCGTCGGCGGGAGCGGCGCGGACCGGATCGAGGCCCGGGACGGCGTCCGGGATGCCGTCTCCTGCGGGCCGGGTCGCGACGTGGCACGCGTCGATCGGGGCGACCGGACGACCGGCTGCGAGCGTGTCGTCCGGCCGCGGCTCGGCCGTCGCCCGCTCCTCTGAGCCGCGGAACCCTGCGCTACGATGAGGCGCGCGGGGCGTGGCGCAGCCTGGTTAGCGCGCCAGTCTGGGGGACTGGAGGTCCCGAGTTCGAATCTCGGCGCCCCGACCATCGAAAAGCCCCGCTAGGCCGGGGCTTTTCACTGCTCGCAAACGGCGGTCGGCCGTCGTAGGATCCGCAGGATGACGCCGACCGACGACGCGCTGCTCGACTTCGACGGGGGCGACCCGGCCAAGGCGCGGCGCGACCTCGAGGAGCACGGCGACGCCTTTCGCGTCCAGCTCGTGATCGCGCGGCAGCTCGACCAGTGGGCCGAGCAGGCCGAGGTCACGAAGATGTCCAAGACGACCGACCTCTCGTGGGTCGACGGCCGCGTCCGGACGCTCCGGGAGGTCGCCGAGCACCTCAGGCGGGGCGACTTCCTCCCGGGCGGAAGCCTGGCCGGCGAGACGGCCGGCGACTAGGCCGCGGTCGTCTCCGGCTCGGGCTCGACGGCGGCCCTGCGGGTGCGCGGCCACCAGCTCCGCTCGCCGACGAGCGAGACGAGAGCCGGGATCAGCAGCGCCCGGACGAGGAACGCGTCCAGCAGGACGCCGACCGACATCGCGAACGCGAACTCGCGGAACTGCCGCAGCTCGATGATCGCGAGCGACGCGAACGAGAGGGCGAGCGCGAGCCCGGCGACGCCGATCGCCCGCGACGCCCGGGGCGCCGCGGTTGCGATCGCCTCGCGGAGCGGGCGGTCCTCGGCCTGCTGCCAGATGCTCCCGACGACGAACACGTTGTAGTCGGATCCGAGCGAGAGCAGGAGCACCGCGACCGCGAACGGCACGTGGTAGGTGAGCTCGTCGTGGCCGAGGAGCGTCTGGAAGACGAGCGTGGTCAGGCCGATGCTCGCAGCGAGCGCGAGCGCCGAGCAGAAGACGAGGTAGAGCGGCGCGACGAGCGCCCGCAGGAAGATCGCGAGCAGCAGGAAGTTGACGAGGAACGCGGCGATCCCGATCCGTAGGAGGTCGTGCATGATCGTGTCGACCGTCTCCTGCGCGAGCGCCGTGTCGCCGGCGAAGCTCGCGTTCGCGCCTCCGAGCCCCGCGTCGTCCAGCAGCGCCGGCACGCGTTCACGCAGCCGCTCGAGCACGTCGACCGCCTTGCCGCCCTGCGGATCCTGGTCGAGGACGAGCAGGTAGCGCGCCGCGCCGGCGTCCTCGGCGACGAGGAGCCCGGGCAGGTCGCGGGCGCCGTCGTCCGCCGGGCCGATCGCCGCGGCGACGCCGGGCTCCTTCGCGAGCGCCGCCTCGAGACGGGCGAGGCCGGGGAGGTCGGAGACCGGATCGACGTTCTCGAGGAGGAGGACGGTGGGGGAGAGGATCCCGGCCGCGAAGCCTTCGGCGGCCGCGTCCTGCGCGCGCCTCGGCTCGGAGTCGCTCGGAAGGCCCGCGATCTGCGTCACCCCCAGGTTCGTCTCGAGCAGGCCGCGGCACGCGACGGCGAGCGCCGCGAACCCGACGAGCGCGATCACGAGCGCCACCGGCTTGGCGGTCGCGAAGTACGCAAGCCGGTTCGGCCGGCTCGCCGGCGCCTCACGGGCGCCTCGTCGGGGCCAGAAGACCCCCGAGCCGAGGATCGCCATGAGCGCGGGCACGAGGGTGATGGCGATCCCGAGCGACACGAGCACCGTCAGCGCCATGCCCGGCCCGAAGGCACGGAAGAACTCGAGCCGGCCGACCGAGAGCGCCGCCGTCCCGCCGACGACGATCAGGCCGGCGGTCACGACGATCGGCAGGTAGCGGGCCGTCGCGGCTTCCGCGGCCGCGAGCCGGGCGTCGCCCGCGTCCAGGCGCTCGCGCATTCCGTGGAGGAAGAAGATCGCGTAGTCGGTGACCACTCCGAGCAGGAGCACCACGAGCACCGGCTCGGCGTCGCGCGGGATCGTGACGTCGAGCCACTGGCCGAGCCAGCCGACGCTCCGCAGCGACACGACGTAGGCGACCCCGGCGGCGAGCAGGGTCACGACGGGCGTGACGGGCGAGCGGAAGTGCACGCCGAGGATCAGCGCGATCAGGAGGACGGTCGCGAGGGTCACCCACGGCAGGCCGCGCTCGATCGCCCGCCATTCCTCCACGCGGGCGGGAGCCGCCCCGGTCACGCCGACGAGCGCGTCGCCGGGCTCGGACACGTGGCTCTCGGCGAACTGCCTCGTGAGGCGCTCCTGCTCGAAGACGTCGGTGACGGAGGGGTCGAAGTAGACGTACGTGACGATCGTCGTGCCGTCCTCCCGGGAGGCGGGCACGAGCTCGCGCTCGTTGAGGAGCGGCAGCGTGGCGACGATCGGCGCGAGCTCCGGGTCCTCGCCGTCCGCGACGAGCTTCGTCCGCTCGGCGGCGCGGTCGACCGCCTCCTCCGAAAGGCCGCCCGGGTCGCGCTGCACGACGTGGGTGTGCGTCTCGACGGGCGCCTCGAAGAGCTCCGCCATCCGTTCACTCGTCGCGACGGATTCGGCGTCCTTCGGGACGAGGCTGAGCAGCGACGTCTCGTCGCCCGACTCCTGCAGGCTGGGGAGGTAGGCGACCGCGGCGATCGCGGCGGCCACCCACGCGAGGACGATCGGCCAGCGCAGCCGGACGATCAGCCAGGCGGCCGTGCGCGAGACGGGGCTCATGCCGCTTCCAGGCGCTCGGCCACGGTCGGACGGACGAGCAGGTAGACGAGGAGGACGGGCAGGGTCGGCGCGATTCCGACCGCGAGCCCGAGGACGATCGCGAGGTCCGAGGCGGCCTGCTCGGCGTCGGCGCCCGTCGTCCGCGCGTCCTCCGCGGTCGCGCGGGCCTGCCGGGCGAGCCGCTCGACGTCGTCCGCCGTCTGCTCGACTGCGGCGCCGGGGTCGCCGGAGAGGAAGGGGAGCTCGCCGAGGAGCCCGAGCGCCCGGCCCGTCTCGTGCAGGCCGCCCGCGGCGCGGTGGAGCGCGTCGCTCGTCTCGTCGATCCCCTCGCCGGCCGACACGACCGCCCGGCCGCCTTCCTCGAGCTGCGTGATCGAGTGGACGACGAACCCGGCCGCAACGAGCCAGGCGATCACCCAGACGGCGAGGCCGAGGTCGACGAGCCGGACGTCCCGCCGCGACGCGGGCAGACGGCTCCGGATCCGGTCGAAGACGGCCATCGCAGTCCCTCCTGTTGCCCGAACCGACCGTTGCTAGTCGCCCGCGGGCGCGGGCGGGAACCCCGGCGGCCCCGGTTCCCGCGGCTCCTGAGGCGGATGTCTGCGATCCGGGGGCCCGGTAAGGTCAGCCCATGAACAGGCGGATCGCCATCCTCGGCGCCGGGAAGATCGGCGAGGCGCTCATCTCCGGCCTCCTCTCGTCGGGCTGGCGGACCCAGGACGAGATCGTCGCCACGGCACGCGCCGAGGCGCACCTGAAGGCGCTCGCGGACGCGCACGGGATCGAGACGACTTCGTCGAACAGGGACGCGGTTGCGGGCGCGGGCGTGGTCGTCATCGCGGTCAAGCCGCAGGACATCGAGGCCCTCCTCGCCGAGCTCGCGGGCGCGGTCGGCCCGGACCAGACGGTCATCTCGATCGCCGCCGCCATCCCGACCGCGCTGATCGAGCGCCAGCTCGAGGGCGTGCCGGTCGTCCGGGCGATGCCGAACACGCCCGCCGCCGTGCACGAGGGGATGGCGGGCATCGCGGCCGGAAGCCACGCCGAGGAGCGCCACATGGCCGAGGCCGAGGAGGTCCTCTCGCACCTCGGTCGCTGCGTCCGCGTCGAGGAGGGCTACATGGACGCCGTGACGGCGGTCTCCGGCTCCGGGCCCGCGTACTTCGCGCTCCTTGCGGAGTCGATGATCGAGGCGGGCATCCTGCTCGGCCTCTCGCGGGAGGTGTCGACCGAGCTGGTCGTCCAGACGATGCTCGGGACGGCGAAGCTCTTGCGGGACGAGGGCATGCACCCGGTCGAGCTCCGCGAGATGGTCACGTCCCCGGGCGGCACGACGATCGCCGCGATCCGGGAGCTCGAGCAGGCGGGCGTCCGAGCCGCCTTTCTGAACGCGATCCAGGCGGCGATGGTGCGCTCGAAGGAGCTAGCGGAGGGCGGGTAGCGGGCTCACCGCCGCGCCGCGCACGCGGAGCTCGAAGTGCAGGTGCGGCCCGGTGGCCGCGCCGGTCGCGCCGACGCGGCCGATCGGCGCGCCGCGCGACACGCGCCGGCCGGGCGCCACGCCGATCTGCGACAGGTGCGCGTACCAGGTGGTGCGCCCGCGCCGGTGGCGGACGACGACGAGCTTCCCGAAGCCGCCGGAGTGCCGGCGCGCGACGACGACGAGGCCGCGGGCTGCCGCGCGAACGAGCGTGCCGCGCGCGGCGGGAAAGTCGAGCCCGCCGTGGAACCGGTCGCCGCGCGGACCGAAGCCGTCGGCGACCCGGGCCCGGACGGGCCGCCGCAGCGTCATGCGCGGGTGGGGAGGGGGCCCGCGCAGGGCCCGGTACGTGGCGGGTCCGGGGAGTCCGTCCACGGCCAGGCGCGCGAAACGCTGGAAGCGCCGCACGGCGGCCCTCGTCCGCGGCCCGAACCCGCCGTCGAGGCGCCCGGACGGGAATCCGTGCCAGGCGAGGCGAAACTGGGTGACCGAGACGTCCCAGCCGACGTCGCCGCTCCGCAGGATCCGGCTCCCGAGCGGGTGGCGTCCGAGGCGGCCGAGCACGCGGCGCGTCTGGGACCCCGGGATCCCGTCCACCGCGATGCGGGCCCGGCGCTGGAGCCCGCGGACCGCCCGGCGGGTGCGCGGGCCGAGGACGCCGTCGATCGTGCCGCCGTAGAGGCCCTTCGCGGCGAGCCCGACCTGCAGCGCGGCGACGGGCGGCCTGCCCATGCCTGCCGCGGGCGGCACGGCGAACGCCGCGACCAGCACGGCGACCCCCCAGATGACGACGGCTCGCTTGACGGGCATTCCCCCCGCAGACCGCAAGGGCCCGCGTCTGCTTTCAGGGTACGCGCTAGACCGGCGAGAGCACGTCCGCGGCGCAGCCGAAGACCAGCGCGGCCGCAAGATCCGGCCCGTCGACCCCGGCGAGCGACGGATGCGAGGCGTCGGCCTCGACGTCGTCCCACGCGGCGAGACCGAGCGCGGCGGCGCCCTCCGGGCCGCCGATCCGGAGCAGATCGTCGGGCGAGACGACGTTGCGCCGCAGCGCCGAGCGCCGCGCGATCCCCTCGAGCTCACGCAGCTCCTCGAGCGGGTCGATGCGCACGTTCGAATCCGAGCCGATGCAGAGCGGGATCCCGCGCTCCCGCAGCCGCTCGACCGGGGCGTAGCCGTCGCCGAGGTTCGCCTCGGTCGTGGGGCAGAGGCAGACGCGCGCGCCGTGCTCGGCCAGGAGGTCGAGCTCGCGGTCGGACGCATGCGTCCCGTGCACGATCGTCGTCCGCGGTCCCAGGCAGCCGGTCTCCGCGAGCAGCTCCACCGGCCTGAGGCCGTGCTCGGCCAGGCACTCCTCGATCTCGCGCGGCTGCTCGTCGGCGTGCACGTGGAGGACGAGCCCCTCGGCGTCCGCGTAGCGGCCGAGCTCGTCGAGCCACCCCCGGGGACAGGCCCGAACGGAGTGCGGCGCCACGCCGACCGCCACGCCGTCCGCACGCAGGCGCTCGACCTGCTCGAGGTAGTCCGCAACCGACGGCTGGCGGAAGCGGTCGAGCCCGCCGCGCCCGTACGCGGCGAGAAGCAGCACGAGGCCGATCCTCGCCTCCTCGGCCGCCTCGGCCGCCGCGCGGGCCTCGTCGAGGCCGAGGTAGTGGAACTCCCCGACCGCCGTGTAGCCCGCAGCGCGCATCTCGCGGTAGACGGCGGCGTACTCCCGGCGGACACGCTCGGTCGTCTGCTCCCCGGCGAGCGAGAGCATGGACTCCCGCCAGGCCCAGAAGTCGCCGCCCTCGGCGCGTCCGCGGAGCGCCCGCTGGAAGGCGTGGGAGTGGGCGTTCACGAAGCCCGGGAGCCGCACCGCGCGAGGCTACCAGGGCAGCACGGCGAATCCCGCATGGGATATGCCGATCCGCACCCCGATACCATGACCTCCATGGCAGTTCGTGCCGTTCCCGCACCACTCGCGAAGCTGCCGAACGCGCTCACGCTCTTCCGCTTCGCGCTCATCCCGGTGTTCTGCGCGATGCTCCTCGCGGCGGACGGCGAGGGCAGCTACGCGGCGGCGGCCGTCTTCGCGCTCGCGGGCGCGACCGACCAGGTGGACGGCTGGCTCGCGCGCCGCTGGCACGTGGAATCCCGCTTCGGCACGTTCGCCGACCCGCTCGCAGACCGGCTGATGATCGACGCCGCGGTCGTCCTCCTCTGCTTCGACGGGCGGCTGCCCTGGCTCGCGCTCGGGGTCATCCTCGCCCGGGACGCGGGGCTCGTCCTCGGCTACCCGCTCGTGCGCGGCCGCGGGTACGAGTTCGAGGTGAACGCCCTCGGGAAGCTCGCCACCTGGGTTCTCTATGCCGCGCTCGTCGGGGTGGTCGCTTCGGACGAGGGCACGACCTGGCCGCTCGTCCTCTTCTGGACGGGGCTCGCGCTCGCCGTCGTGGCGGCGGCGCTGTACCTCCTCAAGGCGTGGCGTGAGGTGCGCCGGTGAAGGCCGTCGTCATGGCCGGGGGCGAGGGGACGCGGCTCCGCCCGCTGACCTCGAACCAGCCGAAGCCGATGGTGCCGATCGTCGGCAAGCCGTGCATGGAGCACATTCTCGACCTGCTCCGCCGTCACGGGCTCGACGACGTCGTCGTGACCCTCGCGTTCATGCCGCAGGTGATCCGCGGCTACTTCGGCGACGGGGAGCCGTACGGCGCCCGCATCCGCTACTCCGTCGAGGAGACGCCCGCCGGCACGGCCGGGTCGGTGAAGCTCGCCGAGGAGGCGCTCGAGGACACGTTCCTCGTCATCTCCGGCGACGCGCTCTGCGACATCGACCTGACGGAGCTGCTCGCGTTCCACAAGGAGCGCGGGGCACTCGTCACGATCGCCCTGAAGAGCGTCGACAATCCGCTCGAATTCGGCATCGTCGTCACCGACGAGGACGGACGGATCGAGCGCTTCCTCGAGAAGCCTTCGTGGGCCCAGGTCTTCACGGACACGATCAACACCGGCATCTACGTGGTCGAGCCGGAGGCGCTCGCCGACGTCCCGACCGACCGCCCGTACGACTTCTCGAAGGAGCTCTTCCCACTCCTCCTCGAGAAGGGAAAGCCGCTCTACGGGTACGTGGCCGACGGCTACTGGCAGGACATCGGGAACCTCGACCAGTACCGGAAGGCGAACTTCGACGCGCTCGACGGGACGGTGCGGCTCGAGGTCCCGGGCATCCGCCTGCGCGGCAACGTCTGGGTGGGGGAGGGCGTCGAGCTCGGCGACCTCGAGTCGGTCAAGGGGCCGGCCTTCATCGGCAACTACTGCCGGATCCACCCGGACGCGACCGTCGACCCGTACACGGTGCTCTCCTCCAGCGTCTCGCTGCGCGAGCACGCGCGCACGGCGCGGTCGATCATCGACTCGGGGACCTACGTGGCGACGAGCGCGATCGTCGAGGGCGCGATCGTCGGGCGGATGTGCGACATCCGTGCGCACGCCCGCATCCAGGAGGGCGCCGCGATCGGCGACCAGACGACGATCGGGGACGAGGCGGTCGTCTCGCCCGGCGTCCGCATCTACCCGTTCAAGGAGGTCGAGTCCGGCACGCAGGTCGACCACAACGTCATCTGGGAGGCGCAGGCGACCTCGACGCTCTTCGCCCGCGAGCGGATCCGCGGCCTGCCGAACGTCGACCTGACGCCCGAGACGGCCCTCCGGCTCGGGCTCGCGCTCGGCACGGCGCTCAAGCGCGGCGCCCGCGTCGTCACGAGCCGCGAGGCGCCCGCCGCGTGCCGGCTCGTCCGCCGACTCGTCCTGGCGGGGACGAGCGCCGCGGGTGTCCACGTCGCCGACCTGCGCGTCATGCCGGCGGCGGTCAACCGGCACGTCCTGGAGAGCGAGGGCTTCGAGGTCGGCGTGCACGTCGGGCGCAGCTCGGCCGACCCGGAGGCGGTCGAGATCCAGATCTACGAGCAGCCGGGCGTCCAGGCCTCCTCGCGGCTCATGAAGGAGGTCGAGAAGCATTTCTCCCGCCAGGAGTTCCGGCGCGTGTCGTCCGACGAGGTGGGGGAGATCCGCTACCCGGCCCGCGCCGCCGAGACCTACGCCCAGGACCTCCTCGGCACCCTGGACGTCGAGCTGATCCGCGGCCGCGGCTTCCGCGTGGTGGTCGACTACGGCTACTCGGCCGCCTCCCTCGTGCTGCCGCTCGTCCTCGGCGAGCTCGGCGTCGAGGCGATCGCGGCGCGCGCATACGTGCGGGAGCAACGCGTTGCCTCGACGGGGCGGGAGCTGGACCCGGCCGAGGACGCCCGCCGCCTCGTGGAGGCGGCCGGCGCCGACCTCGGCGTGGCGCTCGACCCGAGCGCGGAGCGCCTCCGCATCGTCGACGAGCGCGCCCGCGTGGTGCCGGCCGAGCTCGCGCTGCTCCTCTTCGAACGGCTGGTCGCGGTGAACGGTCGCCACGGGAAGCTCGCCTTCCCCGTCACGGTGACGAGCCTCGTCGACCGGCTCGCGGAAGGCACGGGCTTCGAGGTCGAGCGCACCCCCGCCTCCCTCGAGGGCCTCACCCGAGCGGCCGCGCGCGACGGGGTCGTCTTCGCCGGCTCGACCACGGGCGGCTTCGTCTTCCCCGAGTTCCTGCCCGGCTACGACGGCGTGGCGAGCCTCTGCAAGCTCCTCGAGCTGCTCGCGCCCTTCGACCAGCCGCTCTCCGAGCTCGTGGACGAGCTGCCTCGCCCGCACGTCGTGCACCGGACGCTCCGCTGCCCGTGGGCGCTCAAGGGCACCGTCATGCGCGTCCTGACCGAGCGGATGAAGGACCGGCGGGTCGACACGCCGGACGGCTTGAAGCTGGCCGAGAACGGCGGCTGGGTGCAGGTGCTCCCGGACCCGGCCGAGCCCGTCGTGCACATCTACGCGGAGGGCGAGTCGGACGAGGAGGCCGAGCGCCTCGAGCGCGAGATCTCCGAGCTCGTCGAGGCGATCATCGAGGGCGGGGAGGCGTGAAAACGGCCTGGGAGAGCCGAAAAAGCGCAAGAACCCTCAACTTGAGGTTGATGCCTGTCGTCCCTCATGCTTTACTTGAGAGTTCATCCCGCCTGGAGGTGTGTGCGTGGAACTGCTGCCCGATCTGAAGACCCTCTCCGACGGCGAGCTTCGCGACCTGATCCAGCAGCTCGTCGACGAGGAGAACGAGGTGTCCTACCGCCGACGGATCCTGCACGGGAAAATCGACATCCTGAAGGCCGAGCTGCAGGCTCGGCTGCAGCAGCAGGTGGGGGGCGAGCAGGGGGCGAACCCGCTCTACGAGGTGGACGTCGACAAGCTGGCCGAGATCCTCTCCTCGCGCGCGGCGCCGCCCGACCCGGGTTCCTGACGGAGCCGCCGTGACGCATGTCCACTGCCCCGAGTGCGGCTTCCATCTGAGGGGGGACCCCCGCCTCAGTCACCCCCCGGGGGTCCCATGACCCACGTCCACTGCCCCGAGTGCGGCTTCCAGAACCTCGAGAGCGCGAACTACTGCTCGAAGTGCGGCGCGCTCCTCATCCGCGAGGAGTCCGGCGGTCACACGACGATGACCTTCGCACCGGAGGAGATCGCGGAGGAGGACGCCTCGCTCGACGACCTCGCGATCGAAGGCATCGCGCTGGTCGTGCGGTCCGGCGGGGGCCGGCAGGGGGAGACGTTCCCGCTCGAGGGCGCCGAGGTCGAGATCGGGCGCTCGCCCGATGCGGACGTCTTCCTCGACGACGTGACCGTCTCGCGCAGCCACGCGATCCTCTCGAAGGAGGACTCGGGCTACGTGATCGAGGACAAGGGCAGCCTGAACGGCACCTACGTGAACCGCCGGCGCGTCGAGAAGGCAACGCTCGAGGACGGCGACGAGGTGCAGATCGGCAAGTACCGGCTCACCTACCTCTCCCACTGATGGCGACCGCGACCCACGACACGACGCGCAGGCTGACGATCGGGGCCATCCGCGAGCGGCTCGCGGACGAGTTCCCGGACATCTCGATCTCGAAGATCCGCTACCTCGAGGGCCAGGGCCTGCTGACGCCGCGGCGCACCCGGAGCGGCTACCGGCTCTACTCGGACGACGACGTGGAGCGGCTGCGCACGATCCTGCAGCTCCAGCGGGACGAGTTCCTGCCCCTGCGCGTGATCCGGGAGGAGCTTGCCTCGCCCGGAGGCGCGCGGCGCCGCTCGGGCCGCCGCAAGGCGGCCGGCAACGGCATGCTCGCGGCCGAGGAGCCCGCGATCGACCTGCGCACGCTCTGCGAGCGCGCGGGCGTCGAGGCGCCGTTCGTCCACGAGCTGGCGGACTTCGCGCTCCTCGAGCCCGCGCACGACGAGGACGGGAACGTGCGCTTCGTGGAGCGGGACGTCGAGATCGTCGCGGCGTGCGCCCGTCTGGCGCGCTTCGGGATCGAGCCGCGCAACCTGCGGTCGTTCCGGAACGGCGCCTCGTCCGCGGCGGGCCTCCTCGAGCAGATCGTCGCGCCCGCGCTGCGCTCGCGTAACCCCGAGCGGCGCTCCGCCGGCCTCGAGGACCTCGAGACCCTCGCCGCCGCGTCGCAGGAGCTCTCGCAGCTGCTCTTCTGGCGCGCCCTGCGCTCGCTGGTCTGACCGTCCGCCGCTCACGGGATTAGTCTTCCGGCCCATGGTCGTCGACCTCGCGAGCAAGATCCGCGACATCCCGGACTTCCCGAAGCCGGGGATCGTCTTCAAGGACATCATGCCGCTGCTCGCCGACCCGGCCGCCTTCCGCGCCGCGGTCGACGGGCTCGCGGACTTCGCCCGGCCTCGGGAGCCCGACCTCGTCATGGGCGCCGAGGCGCGCGGCTTCATCCTGGGCGGCGCGCTCGCGCTCGAGCTCGGCTGCGGCTTTGTGGCCGCCCGCAAGCCGGGCAAGCTCCCCTGGGAGACGGTGAGCGCCGAGTACGAGCTCGAGTACGGGACGGATTCGCTCGAGCTCCACGCCGACGCGATCGCGGAGGGCGCGCGGGTGCTCATCCACGACGACCTCCTTGCGACCGGAGGGACGGCCCGCGCGAAGGTCGAGCTCGTGGAGCAGCTCGGCGGCGAGGTGGTCGGGATCGCGTTCGTGATCGAGCTCGGGTTCCTGCACGGCCGCGAGAAGCTCGCCGGGTACGACGTCCATTCGCTGATCACCTATTCGGAGTAGTCCGCAGGCGACGGGGTGCCGATACCGGAGACGACGTGTACGACGGGCTCAGCGGCCGCTACACCTTCCGGTGCCCCGCAGCGGGTGAGGCCCGGGTGCGCCTCTCGCGCTTCCGGTCGCTCGAGCGGCTCGCAGGCCCGTCGCATCCGGCCGTCTACCGCGTGCGCTTCGCGTGTCCGTGCGGGGAGGAGCATGAGGGACTCGTCAGTCACGACGAGCTCGACTGGGCGCCGCTCGGGGCGAGCGCCGACGCCTTCCTGAACCTCATGACGGGCCGTCTCGAGCCGGCCGCCGACGAGCTGCTGGCCCTCGCCGCGACCCGGATCGGAGCGGGGGAGTGGCCCTGGAGCTTCTTCTGCTACCCGGAGGGCCGGCCGCGGCCCGTGTTCCCGTCCGCCTTCCGCCTGCTCGCCGCCGCAGAGGAGCGGGTCGGCGTCGCGGTGCGGTGCCCCGGCTGCGGCGGCACCTCCGTCAACGTCGTCACGCAGCGCCACGTCGACGAGCCCTTCTTCAACGACCTGCACGTCGGGGTCGTGGAGCACGTGTTCCGGGCGGACGCGGACGCGCTCGTGGACGCGTTTCGCGCCGAGCTCGACTCGGGCTCGTTCGACGCGCGCCGCCTCGGCCTCTAGCCGCCGGTTACGTCGGCGGCGCAGCGGGGAACCATCGTCGCGGGAGGGGGGCACCCCTCACGGTTTCCGACAAGCGGGGTGAACGGATGGCATGGCTTCGAGATAGGACGGATACGGAGCGCGACGCAGCGGTGGTCGACGAGCCCGTCCCCGAGCGGACCGGGACGAGTCCCGGCCTGATCCGGGCGCTCTTCACGCTCGCCGGCGTGGCCGCCGCGGGCACGCTCCTTTGGGTTGCGCAGCTCTTCGACCTGGACGGCACGAACGACTTCTGGGCCGCGATGGCGATCGTCGCGAGCGCCGGAGTCGTGCTCGGCCTCTCCCAGCTCTTCGGCGGCTGGACGAAGTGGGGCTGGCCGACGATGAGCCCGATGGTCTTCCTGCTCGGCTTCCTGCCGACGCTGGTTGCGGGCGGCTGGATCCTGCTGGCGCGCCAGCCTGACGGCGGCTGGCAGCAGAGCCGCTTCGACGGCTGGACGAGCGACATCGGGGTGACCGGCTTCGTGGACGCGATGGTTCCGTTCCTGCCGGTGATCGCACTCGTGATCGGCCTCGTGTTCGCGTTCTCGTTCGACACGACGGGCCCGCGGATGCACGTGGTCGACCGCACGACGCTCGACCGCGAGCGCACGACGGTCGTCCCGGACGAGGACGTCCACGACTATCGCGGCGACGAGACCGTCCGGACGACGGACGACGAGGTCGTGACGGGCGGGCGCGAGCGCTCGGTCGCGGACGAGATCCGCGAGCGCGACGAGACGGCCGAGCCGGCAGGCACGACGCGGATCGACCGGACCACCGATCGCACGTAGGCGCGCGTCACACGAACCGAGGAACCGGGCCCCCCGATCGGGGGCCCGGTTCGCTTCGCTCACTCCCGCCAGGGAGCCGGAGGCCCGCAGGCGGGCCGATAGGGAGGGTGTGAACGCCGCGAAGCACGCTCTCCACCGCCGCTCGAACGGCATGACGCGCCTGCTCGGCGACTGCGAGGCGGTCGCGCGGTTCACCGCCGACGACGACGGCCCGGCCCGCAGCCGCCTGGAGGGAGCCCTGGGCTCGGAGCTCGCGTCGCGGCTCCTCGTGGCGCTCGCGACCCGTCCTGGCCGCGTCGCCTTCTAGCGCGCCCGTCGCGTCAGCGACGATACTGGGCGCCGCCGAAGCGAAGCACGAAGAAGAAGATCGCGAGGCCCGAGAGCAGGCCGAAGAGAAACGCGTTCGCTCCGTCGACCCCGACCGCGAGCAGGCCGATCCAGACGAAGAGGCCGAGGCCGAGACCCCAGAGGAAAGACGTGAACCCGCGGCTGAAGGACGGCGCTCGGAGGTGCATCGGTGCGAGATTCTACTGAGCCGTACGGGCCGCGCCGGCCGGAACCCCGCCTCGCCGGTTAAATAGTTCACCGAGCCGGTGACGCTTTCGTCCGCCTCTCGAACCGACACTCCCCTTCCGGGTACCTGCCGCTCCGAGAGGCTTCGACCTACTTGCGTTCCGTGCTCGGTGCAAGCGGCAATCTAGGGGACTCGTCCAGGCCCGTCAAGGCCGAGAAACGAACAAAAGGACGCAAATTGCGCGAATCAATTCTCGTCCACAATTTCCACAGCCATTACCGCCTTCCTGTGGGTAAAGGTGTGGAAGAACTAGGGAGCGACGCCGCCGTCCGTGTAGACGCCGCCGGCGTTCCAGAGGAGGTAGCCGCTGCTCTGGAGCCTGCGCGCCGCAGCGACCTGCGCCTGGACGTCGGTCAACGTGTACCGGTGGCCGAGCGTGAAGTCCTGGAGCCAGGGGACGAGGCGGGTCGGCATGCCGCGGAGCGCCTGGCGGAAGTAGCGCAGCGACATCGTGACGGTCGCGCCGGGGCTCGCATCCGGGTTGGCGATGTTGTACTCGCCCGGGGTGTAGTGAGACGGATAGACCATCGGGTAGATCGAGTCGAGGTAGGGGGCGAGCATGCGGGGCCGTTGCCCGATGCCGAGATCACGCGTGGCGGCGAGCCCGAAGACGGCCGCGCCGATCCGCGTGCCGAGCGGCTCGAGCCGCTGGCGCGCGTACGCGAGGAACCGCGCCAGCGTCTCGCCCTTGCGCTCGTTCACCTTCCCCGGCCAGACGGCGTCCTCGATCGGCCCGTCCGTGGGGAAGCGGATGTAGTCGAACATGATCTCGTCGAAGCCGGCCCGGGCGGCGGCCTCCGCGATGTCGACGTTGTAGTCCCAGACGCGCTCGTCGTACTGGTTCGACCAGCCGAGCCCGCCGGAGTTCGTCCAGATGCCCCCGTTGCGATGGCGGATCGCAAAGCCCGGCTTCCGCGAGGTGAGCGCGGGATCCTCGAAGACGACGACGCGGCCGATCAGGTAGAGGCCCGCCGCGTGCACCTTGCGTGCAACCGCCTTCGCGCGGTAGTAGTCGCGCGCGGTGCCGATCCGCGTCGCGAGCGGCGCATACGGCGACGAGAAGGCGACGTCGCCGTTCTCGTCCTTGACGTCGATCTCGATCGCGGTGGCGCCGTCCTTCGCGAGCTTCAGGTACTCGTCGAGCTTCCCCGGAAGCGTCATCAGCGCCATCGTGACGTGGACGCCGCGGATCTCGCCCGGAACGTCGCGCCGCTCGGCTGCGGGGGCGGCGGTCTCGGGAGCGGTCGTCGTGGACGAGCTCGGCGCGGCTGCGGTCGAGGGCGCGGGGTGGTCTTCCTCGTTCAGGAAGCGGGCGCCGAGCGCCAGCACCGCCGCCGTCACCGCGACGACCGCGAGAGCCCCCGTCCGGCGCACGGCCCGGTGCCGCCGTGCCCGCTGACGCCGCATCCGGAAGCGTTCATTCGGGTCCGGCTGCAGCATGAGCAGAGGGACGGTACGCGGTTTTCCACACATGTGCAAATCGACGAAACCTGGCCTGTCCATGCGGGGCAGCGGCCTCTTCGGAAGGCGCGCCGCGGGGTGGACTCGACGGTTCCGCCCGCTCCTAGCGTGAAACGCGATCTCCGCCCACTTGACATAACGCCGGTTACCGTGCGTTCATCGGGCGGGCGTTTGCAACGGGCCCGCGGCCGGGTACCGCTGACACGAGTGCTACCGTAACGCGCTTCATGGCGACCGAGCCCTCCCTCCACACCCCCGAGATCCAGGCGCTCCTCGACCGTGCCGAGGCCGC
>Ga0210143_1000126_pt1 | contig 15963 bp, 12 predicted proteins | sample MayberryNW_TuleC_2_FD_185527 | JGI IMG/M metagenome (GOLD analysis project Ga0210143, IMG submission 185527) | Wetland microbial communities from San Francisco Bay, California, USA, that impact long-term carbon sequestration - MayberryNW_TuleC_D2... | ecosystem: Environmental > Aquatic > Marine... | reverse complement strand
ATCGATGGGGTGGGTTGCGCCGCGGCGAACTCAGGCCGCGGTGCCGGTCGCCTTCCAGAAGACGTAGTCGGCGGTGTAGGGCACGGAGCGCGTCTCGCCGACGTCGCCGGCGGTGCACTCGGACGCGGCCGGTGTCAGCCCGCCGGTGGTCGCGATGCGCTGGATGTGCGTGGTCGCCGACAGCCGGCCGTCCTCGGGCCCGCTGGGGTCCGGCGTGGCACGCAGCAGCAGCCAGGGGATCGCGGTGGGCGAGACCACGGCCTTGTCGATGACCGCACCGGCGACGGAGCTCCCGTCGCGAGCCGTCCAGGTCGGGCCGGCCGAGTGGGTGGCGAGCAGCCTGCCCTGGTCGTCGTGGAGGGTGGCGACCGGCCCGTCGAAGGACCAGGCGTAGCCCGTGGCGGTCGGGGCGCAGTGGTGGACCTGCCAGCCGACGGCGTGGCCGACGAGGTAGGGCTTGAAGTCCCCTACGACGTCGATGGTCGACGGGACCTCCGGTGCGGCCGGCCCGGCGTGCGCTGGTGCAGCGCCTCCCAGGACGACAGGGGCGGCGGCGAGCGCGGTGAGGGTGGCGACGACGGCCCGGCGCACGGGGGCCGGCCGGTCGGCGAGAAGGGTGGGTCGGGACATCAGCGGTCTCCGGTCGTGAGGTGGGTGCGGTCGATGGGGTGGGTGAGGCCGGTCGGGACCGGTCCGGTCGTCTGGCCGGTCGTCTGGCCGGTCGTCTGGCCGGTCGTCTCGTGGACCTCGTCGCAGGGCAGGCCGGCGAGGGCCATGGCGGCGCGGACGCTGTCCGCCGTGTCGGCCTCGAACAGCAGGAAGCAGGTCTCGTCGTCGGGGACGAAGAACGAGCGCACCAGGCGGACGGCGTGGCCGGACCCGGTGAGGGTCTCGGCGGCCACCCGGGCCCGCCCGCCGTCGTCGGCCGCGGCCTGGCTCTCGGTGTGCGAGCGGTACAGCTCGACGAGGAACTCGGTCACGTCTCCACCGTGCGGGCGGGCGCCGCGCGGCGAAACTACGGAAACCCTGAGTGTTAGGTCGCCGATCCCCGGCTGGGTCCCTCCGGTGCAGAGGACGCGGCGAGCCGGCCGGCCAGCTGGGACCGCGACCGGATGCCGAGCTTCGCGTAGGTGTTGCGGAGGTGGAACTCCACCGTGTTCACCGTGACCACCAGGCTGGCGGCGATCTGCTTGTTGGCCATCCCCTGCGCGGCCAGCCCGGCCACCCGGGCCTCGGTGGCCGTCAGCTCCCCGGCACCGGTCGGCTTGCGGGCGCCCACCCTGGACAGCTCCTCCCGCGCGTCGACCGCCCAGCCGGCCGAGCCGAGCTCGTCGAACGCGGCGGCAGCAGTCTCGAGGGTCTCGCGCGCAGCGCCCCACTGGCGGGCCCGGCGCAGGGCCCGGCCGAGGGAGAGGAGGGTGCGTGCCGCGTCGTACGGCAGGCCCAGGGCGCTCAGCCTGTCCGCCGCCTCGAGCAGGTCGGCCGTTGCGCTGTCGTCGACCTGGCCGCTCGCCAGCCGCACCGTCGCCGCCGCGCGCTGCGCGGTGACCAGCGCCCAGGGGTGGTCCTGCTCCTGCCCGAGCGCAGCGAGCCGTCCGACGACCTCCGCGGCAGTGTCCAGGTCGCCTGTCTCGACCAGGGCCTCCACCAGGTCGGGTGCGACCGGGAAGACCCCGGGCTCATCGATGCCGTGCTCCTGGCAGTGCTCCCACACCGGGAGCAGGTCCGGCACCGCCGACGCGGGGTCGTGCCGGAGCAGCGCGACCGAGGCGCGGGCCCGCTGCGCCTCGAACCGGTCCCACCGCACGCCCGTGGCGTCGGCGCGCGCGATCGCCTCGTCGGCCCACCGGAGGGCCTCGTCCGCCGAGCCGACCCCGGCGGCGGCCAGGGCCCGGCACCGCTCGTACATCGGCCAGTGCAGCAGCCGGCTGTCGAGGGAGTCGGCCCACTCGTCGAGCAGCTCCCTGGCAGCTGCCCAGCGGCCGACCCGCAGCTCCAGCTCGCAGAGGTGCAGCCGCTGCATCGCGTAGGCCCAGGGCGCCCCCTGCTCGTCGGCCGCACGCAGCAACCGGGTCAGGACCTCGCGAGCCGGGCCGATCTCACCGCGCCAGACCAGCCGCTGGCCGGCGACCCGGTCCGGTGTCGCGGTGTGGACGAACCCGTCGGCGTCACGGGGGTCGGTCGGGACGTCCACGGGCTGCCCTTGCAGCGCCTGGGTCCAGGCCAGCGCGTGCCGGACGAGCATGCGTTGGTCCGCGCGGTCGAGAGCCGCCGCGACACCTAGAAGAGCCCACTCGTGCGCCTGCGGCACGTTCTGCAGCCGGACGACGGCCTCGTTGTCGACCATCCGGGCGAGGACCGGTGCCCGTAGGGCCGGGTCGTCGCCCGCGGCGGCGAGCGCCCGGTCGAGGTGCCTGCGGACGTCCTCGCTGTGCTCGATGTCGCCGCTCGTCAGCAGGAGGTGTCCGCGCACCCGCTGTATCGGCGTCCACGACGGGTCGAGCGAGTCGGCCACCAATGTCGTCATCTCGGTCTTGTCGCCGACGACCCGCAGCCGGTCGGCCAGGTCGAGCACCCGCTCGGGCCACTCCGCCGCGGTCCGCGGTGTAAGCCGCAGGGCGTGCCCGGCGAGGACGGCCGCCTCACGGGTGGCGCCGCGGACACCGGCCCGGGCCGCGGCCGAAGCGACGATCGCCGACTTGTCGCCGTCGGGGTCCCGCGACCCGAGGGCCACGTGGACGGCGCACTGCTGCTGGTCGCCGAGCACGTCGGCCAGCTCGAGGTGCAGGGCGTCGACCTGCTCCTCGGTGGCCAGGGACCGGGCCGCGGCGGCGAGCAGCGGGTGCGCCGGGCGCACCCGGTCGCGCTCCACCACCACCAGGCCGGACCCGACCGCCTCGGCCAGCACCTCCGCACCGCACAGCCGCCTGAGGTCGTCGCCGCGCAGGTCTCCGTCGAGCGCCAGCGCAAGCACCAGCCGCCGCACCTGCGGGGGCCGGGCGGACAGGCGGGTGCCGAGCAGCTCCTCGATGTCGCGGGGGACCGGCAGGTGGTCCCCCGTCGCCTGCTGCTCCACGACCGTGCGCCCCACCGCCAGCGCGAACAGCGGGTTGCCCTGGGTCAGCTCGTGCACCCGTCGCAGGTCATGACGGGACAGGCGCAGGTCGAGGCGCTGGGCGAGCAGGGTCCGGATGGCCCCGAGGCTCTGCGGGCCGACCTGGATGCGAGCCAGCCCGTCCGGCAGCAGGCCGCTCTGCCAGTCGGGCACCGGCCCGGCGCGCCGGGCGTGCAGCACCCGGATCGGCGCCGTGCCCGGTCGGCGCATTGCGAACGCCAGGACCTCGGCCGACCCGGCGTCGATCCACTGCGCGTCGTCCAAGGCGACGAGGAGCCCGCCGTCCTCCGCCAGCTCGCGCAGCGCGCCGAGCAGGCCGAGGCCGATGGCGTGGACGTTGGCGGGCTCGTCGCCCGGGTCGGCCCGCAGCAGCGCGACCTCGAGCGCCCGTCGCTGCGGCGGAGGCATGCCGCCGAGGTCGTCGAGCGACACCTCGTCGAAGAGGTCGACCACCGCCGAGAAGCACAAGGCGGTCTCCGCGCCGCTGCACCGCGCCGTCATGACACGCATGCCGCGCTTGCGGGCGAGGGTCACGCCCGCCTCCCACAGCGTCGTCTTTCCGACGCCAGGGACGCCGTCGAGGAGGAGCACCTTGGTGCCCGGTCCCGGGTCGGTGACGAAGTCGGCGATGCGCGCGAGCTCGTCGGTCCGCCCGACGACGTCCGGCACCACGTCGCCCCATGCGGGCTGCTCGGTGCGAGTGGCGGAAGCGGACATGTCCCCCTCGACCTCGACTGGGCGGCGGAAGTTGCTAGAGCAGCGCCCCGGACGCCCAGCGCAGCAGCGGGACCAGGACCGGGGCCGCGAGAGTCAGCATGCCCAGCACGACGAGCGCAGCGACCAGGCGCAGGGGCGCCGACGGCTTGCCGCGGTGGTCGCGCAGGGCGGGGAGCACGCCCGCGAGCCTATGCCGCGGGGCCCACCCCGTCAGCCGAGAACAGCAGGAACTGGCTGACCTGCCCGGGGGTGAAGTTGTTGTCACTGACCAGCAGCAGCGCCCGGCCCCCGTCCGGCAGCCGTGGCCCGAGCGTCATGCCCTCGATGTTGTCGAGGGTCAGGCCCTCGGAGGCGACCAGGCTGTCCAGGTCCAGCACCAGCTCCTTGCCGGCCTCCCGGACGGGTGCGGCATCGTCCAGGTCGGCGACACCCGAGACGTCGTCGGCGCCGGCGAGGGCGTACCGGTACAGGCGGATCGTGTTGCCCGCACCGACGGAGAACGAGCGCTCCATCGCCAGGCCGAACCGGCGGTTGAACGGGAGCACCTCCACCAGGCCGCTGACGGTGAACTGACCGGCGGGTACGGACGGCTCGGCGACTGCGTCGTCGCGGTAGACGTACTCGTTGCGGACCGTACCGCTCGCCAGCTCGATGTCGAGGAGTCGCGACGCGCTGGTGGTGGTCAGCGTGCTGGCGGGGCCGTCCTGGACGAGCGCGTTCTCGAAACCGGTGAGCAGGTGGCGGCCGTCGGGGGTGACCGCGGCGCTCTCCAGCCCGAGGTTCTGCCGGACGCCGGTGGTGACGCCGTCCGGCGTGGTGTACGCGGGCAGCGGGATCTCCCGGATCTGCCGGCCGGCCAGGGAGAACTCGCGCACGAACGGTGCGACCTTCGTCGTGGCGAACCCCTCGGACGTCACGATCAACGTGTCCTGCGCGGTGAGGGTCAGGCCCTCGGGGTCGACCGTGCCGGGAGCCAACGGCACTCCGGCGGCGTCGGTCAGCAGCGTCACGCCGACGACGTCCACGTCCCCCGGGTCGAGCCGGCCGTCCGACGTGTCCACCTGCAGCGTGTAGAAGCGCGCCGGGCCCTGTGCCGGACCGGGCTGGGCGTCCGAGATCGCGTAGTAGACGTCGCGCTTCGCGTCGTAGGTGATGCTGGACAGCCCGCCGACGACGGTGCCCTGGTAGGTCAGGCCGGCGGCGAGCGTGGACTCGCCCGCGTAGCCGAGGTCGGGCTGGCGGGCCCGGTCGGACACCGCGGCGGCCGGGCTGCCGACGACGGACGCGGCGAGAGCGGCCGCGAGAGCGAGACCGGCCGCGACGAGGCGGCGGGCGGGACGGACGGGGACACGCGGCGCGAGCGGAGGCATGCGTTGGACTCTGCCAACCCGGACGTACCAGGGCAAGACCCCTGGCGGCGCCCGGCGGGCGTCGCTCAGGTGACCTCTTCCATCCCGGGCGGCAGGTGCCCGGTCGACTTCCGGTAGTAGCCGGCCACCTTGCGGGTCGCGAGCATCCGGGCCAGCCCGATGGCCGCGCCGCTGGCCAGGGCGTAGGGGATCGCCTCCCGCCACTGCGTCCCGGGTGCGGCCGGGTTGGCCGGTGGGTTGTTCCCGGTGGCCAGGCGCCAGCCGCGGACCATGAGCTTGCGCGCGGCCAAGCCGGCGAGGACCGCGGAGGCGGTGCCGACGAGGCGCCAGCCGATCGAGGGGTTCGCTGCCACAGGCCTACCCTGCCCGATGCCGCGGCCGATGATGCGTGCAGTTCCGCCCCGGACCTGCCGATGTCGCGTCTAACCTGGCGGAAACGTCCCGATCGGCCGTGGTCGTGGCGTTTGCCGTCTTCGACCTCCGCCCGCCCGGTGCCCGGACCGCACCGGGGCATGAAGGGACCGCACCGTGCCGAGGCTGCCGCTGCTGCCGCTGGCGCTGGCCGGCGTCCTGGCCGCCTCCACCCTCTCCGTGGCGCCGGTGGGAGCAGCCCTGGCCCGAGAGGACGACCGGCGGCCGGCGCCAGCGGCCGCCCGCGACCCGGTGGCCGTGAGCCGTGACCACCTCGCCGGGCGGGCGGACGCGCTCGGGCTCGCCCGCGGCTCGGGCCTGCGCGCGCTGCGTCGCACGCAGGCTGCAGGCGGGCAGGACATCGTGCGCTTCCAGCAGACCCTCGAGGGGCTGCCGGTGCTCGGCGCCCAGCTGGTGACCACCGTGGGCGGGGTGCGGGTCCTGTCGGTCGCCGGAGAGGTGTCGCCGTGGCTCGCGTCGGCGACCTTCGCGCGTACGGCCGGCAGTGCTGCCCGGACCGCCCGCGCGGTGACGGCACGGGCGCACGACCTGCCCGTGCGCACCCTGCGGGCCGACCGGGCGGGCCGATGGCTCTACGACGCCTCGCTGGTGCAGCCCGGCGGCGAGCCGGGCGCCCGCGCGGTGTGGCGGGTCGAGGTGACCTCGACCGCCCGCCCCGACGTCCGCGACCTGGTGCTCGTCGACGGTGCCACCGGGTCGGTGCTGCTCCAGGTCGACCAGGTCGCCGAGCTGGACCGTGTCGTGTGCGACGCCGGGCAGGTGCCCTCCGCCGACTACGTGTGCAGGGCCGGCCGCTACGACCGGGTCGAGGGGCAGCCGGCGACCGGCCTGCCCGACGTCGACCAGGCCTTCGACAACACCGGGGCGACCGCCGACTGGTTCGCGACCAGGCTCGGCGTCGACCTCACGGCGCTGATCGGCTACGACCGCGGCGACGGGCGCAAGCTGCGGTCGACGACGCGCTACTGCCCGCCCGAGGGCTGCCCGTTCGACAACGCCGCGTGGACCGGCGACCAGATGGTCTACGGCACCGGTTTCGCGGTCGCCGACGACGTGGTCGCCCACGAGCTCGGCCACGGCGTCATCCAGAACACCGCGGGCCTCATCTACTGGTTCCAGTCCGGTGCCATCAACGAGTCGATGTCCGACGTCATCGGGGAGCTCGTCGACCTGGCCGACGCGACCGGCAACGACGCGCCGGAGGTCCGTTGGCTGCTGGGCGAGGACCTCCCGTCGCGGGCCGGCGGCGTCGCCCGCGACATGGCCGACCCGACGGCTTTCGGCCAGCCCGACCACACCGCCAGCAACCTCTACGACTTCGCCCCCGACTACGACGACAACGGCGGCGTGCACACCAACAGCGGGGTGCCGAACAAGACCGCCTACCTCGTCGTCGACGGCACGGCCGGCGAGCCCGGCGGGGCGTTCAACGGCGCGGCCTTCCCGGGCATCGGCGCCGACAAGGCCGCGCTCCTCTACTGGACGGCGCTGCAGTCGCTCACCCCGGCGGCGGACTTCAACGACCTCGCCGCCGTCCTCCAGCAGTCCTGCGCCAACCTCGCGGCGACCGGCGCCGCGGGTGTCGTCACCGCCGACTGCGCCTCGGTCCAGGGTGCGGTGACGGCCACCGGCCTCACCCGATGGACCGGGCCGTCCGTCCCGCGCGCGGTGTCGATGACACCCGGGGTCCGCTCGGTGCGGCTGAGCTGGGACGCCCCCGGCACCGCCGGGTCCTCGCCGGTCACGTCCTACGCGGTGCACATCCACCCGTCGGTGAAGGGTCAGGACTTCGCGCCGATCGAACCGTCGGCCCGGCAGGTCGTCCTGCAGGGCCTGGCGTCCGGGACGACGTACACGGTGGGGCTGGTCGCGGTCACCGCGGACGGCACCTCGCCGTCCGTCCTGCGGACCTTCGGCGGTACGTCGCTGCGGGTGCGTTGGCCCGAGTCGGTGCTCTACGGCAGCCCCCTGCGGCTGCGCGGCTCCCTGGTCGGGGCCGACGGCTCGCCCGTCGCCGGGCGGACCGTGCGACTGCTCCGGAGGGCCCGGAGCGGCGGGTGGGAGACGGTGGTCAAGGACCGCACCGGCTCCGCCGGCGGCTTCGCCCTGCCGGCCTCGACCCCCGCCCGGCGGTCCGCGTCCTACGCGGTCGTGTTCGGCGGCGGCGGGTCCCTGATGGGGGTCCGGACGCCCGGGCACCGGCTGCCGGTGCGCCAGCAGGTGACGCTCGCCGTCGACCGCACCGTGCGGGTGGGCGAGACCGCGGTCTTCCGCGGCGAGGTGCGCCCGACCCGCTCGGGCACCGTCACCCTGCAGCGCCGTCGCGCCGACGGCGGCTGGCGGGCGGTCGACCGGGCCCGGCTGGCCGCGAGCGGCTACGTCCTGACCGCCCGGATGCCGAGCCGCCGGCCGATGGCCTGGCGGGTCGTCGTCGGCCCGCGTCCGGGTGCCGGTCTCGCGGCCGGCACCAGCCGGGTGGTGACCCTCCGCGTCCCCTGACGCCGTACGCCGTTGGCCGGAATGATCACGCCAGCGTGGTCCATGCACCCGGACCGTGGCGAATACGGCGCGGTCCGGGTGCACGTGCCGCGGTCCGGGTCGGACCCGAGTGACTTGAGTCACCCCGACTCAACTTTCTTGCATCTGCCTCGGCCGACCTGCATACTTGAGCCAGGCCGACTCAACCCGGGTCGGGAACATCAGGTCTTCCTGTCCAGCTAGTGGAGGAACAGCAGCCATGGCACGTGCGGTCGGTATCGACCTCGGGACCACCAACTCGGTGGTCTCCGTCCTGGAGGGTGGCGAGCCCACCGTCATCGCCAACGCCGAGGGCCAGCGCACGACGCCCTCCGTGGTGGCCTTCGCCAAGAACGGCGAGGTGCTCGTCGGCGAGGTCGCCAAGCGCCAGGCGGTCACCAACGTCGACCGTACGATCCGGTCGGTCAAGCGGCACATGGGCACCGACTGGACCGTCGACGTCGACGCCAAGAAGTACACCGCGCAGGAGATCTCCGCCCGGGTGCTGATGAAGCTCAAGCGCGACGCCGAGTCCTACCTCGGGGAGACCATCACCGACGCGGTGATCACTGTCCCGGCCTACTTCGAGGACGCCCAGCGCCAGGCCACCAAGGAGGCCGGTGAGATCGCCGGGCTCAACGTCCTGCGCATCGTCAACGAGCCGACCGCGGCCGCCCTGGCCTACGGCCTCGACAAGGGCGAGAAGGACCAGACGATCCTGGTGTTCGACCTCGGCGGTGGCACGTTCGACGTGTCGCTGCTCGAGATCGGCGAGGGCGTCGTCGAGGTCAAGGCGACCAGCGGCGACAACCACCTCGGCGGCGACGACTGGGACCAGCGCATCGTCGACCACCTGGTCAAGCAGTTCCTGAACGGCCATGGGGTCGACCTGTCCAAGGACAAGATGGCGCTGCAGCGGCTCCGCGAGGCCGCCGAGAAGGCCAAGATCGAGCTGTCGTCGTCCACCGAGACGACGATCAACCTCCCCTACGTCACGGCGTCCGACGCCGGCCCGCTCCACCTGGACGAGAAGCTCACCCGCTCGCAGTTCCAGCAGATGACCACCGACCTGCTCGACCGCACCAAGGCACCGTTCCAGTCGGTGCTGCGCGACGGCGGCATCGCCGTCTCGGCGATCGACCACGTCGTGCTCGTCGGCGGCTCGACCCGCATGCCGGCCGTCGTCGACCTGGTCAAGGAGCTGACCGGTGGCAAGGAGCCCAACAAGGGCGTCAACCCGGACGAGGTCGTCGCCATCGGCGCCAGCCTGCAGGCCGGCGTGCTCAAGGGTGAGGTCAAGGACGTCCTGCTGCTCGACGTCACCCCGCTGTCCCTCGGCATCGAGACCAAGGGCGGCGTGATGACCAAGCTGATCGAGCGCAACACGACGATCCCGACCAAGCGCTCCGAGATCTTCACGACGGCCGACGACAACCAGCCCTCGGTGCAGATCCAGGTCTACCAGGGCGAGCGCGAGATGGCGGCCTACAACAAGAAGCTCGGGATGTTCGAGCTGACCGGCCTGCCGCCCGCCCCGCGCGGGGTGCCCCAGATCGAGGTCGGCTTCGACATCGACGCCAACGGCATCGTGCACGTCAACGCCAAGGACCTCGGGACCGGCAAGGAGCAGTCGATGACCATCACCGGCGGCTCGGCGCTGCCCAAGGAGGACATCGAGCGGATGATGAAGGACGCCGAGGCACACGCCGAGGAGGACAAGCGCCGCCGCGAGGAGGCCGAGGTCCGCAACACCGGCGACCAGCTCGTCTACCAGACCGAGAAGTTCCTGGCCGACAACGCCGACAAGTTCGCCGAGGGCGACGCGGCGGCCACCAAGGCCGAGGTCGAGGAGGCCGTGGCCGAGCTGAAGAAGGCCCTCGAGGACACCTCGGAGTCCGGGGTGCCCGCGATCAAGGACGCGACCGACAAGGTGGCGCAGGTGTCGCAGAAGCTCGGTGCCGCCCTCTACGCCGAGCAGGCGGCCGGCGCCCCGGCCGGCGAGCCCGGTGCCTCGACCGGCACCGGCGACCAGCCGGGTGACGAGGACGTGGTGGACGCCGAGATCGTCGACGAGGACGACGCCAAGTGACCGATCCCCGCGACGTCCGCGACCCCGACGAGGCTCGGGAGCAGCCCGAGGGTCCCGTGGTCCGCGACAAGCGACGGCTCGACCCCGAGACGGGTCAGCTGCGGGTGCCGGCGGCGACGACGGCACCCGCAGCCGGGGGCGACGCCGCTGCGGCCGTCGCTCCCGACGGGCCGCCCGAGGACGACACCGCCCGGGAGCTGGCCGAGCGGACGGCCGACCTGCAGCGTCTGCAGGCGGAGTACTCCAACTACCGGCGCCGGGTCGACCGCGACCGCGAGGTAGTGCGCGAGGCCGCCGTGGCCAACGTGCTCACCAACCTGCTGCCGGTCCTGGACGACATCGGCCGGGCCCGCGACCACGGCGAGCTCGAGGGCGGCTTCAAGTCGGTCGGCGAGGCGCTCGAGCAGACCGTCGAGCGGCTCGGCCTGGCCCGCTTCGGGCAGGCCGGTGACCCGTTCGACCCGACCGTCCACGAGGCGCTCACCCACGCGCACTCGGCAGACGTGGCCGAGCCGACCTGCGTCGAGGTCTTCCAGCCCGGCTACCGGCTCGGCGACCGGGTGGTCCGACCGGCCCGGGTCGCGGTCGCCGACCCCGAGCAGTAGCCACGACGTACGACCAGCACGACCAGCACGACCTGCACGACCAGCACGAGAGGACCGAAGGGAGGGACGCCGGGTGAGCACTCGAGACTTCCTCGAGAAGGACTACTACAAGACGCTCGGCGTCCCCAAGGACGCGACGGCCGACCAGATCAAGAAGGCCTACCGCAAGCTGGCCCGGACCTACCACCCCGACGCCAACAAGGGCGACACCGTGGCCGAGGACCGGTTCAAGGAGATCTCCGAGGCCTACGACGTCCTCTCCGACACCAAGCGGCGCGCCGAGTACGACGAGGCGCGCACGCTCTTCGGGTCCGGCGGCGGCTTCCGGGCACCCGGTGGCGGCACCGGCGGGGCCGGCGTGCCGTTCGACTTCGGTGACGTGTTCGGCGGAGGCGCCGGCGGGCTCGGCGACGTGCTCGGCGGGCTGTTCGGCAACCGCGCGGGCGGCACCCGCACGGCGGCCCGGCGCGGGGCCGACGTCGAGTCCACGGTGACGCTGTCGTTCGACGACGCCGTGCGCGGGGCGACCCTGCCGCTGCGCATGGCCAGCGAGCAGGCGTGCCCGACCTGCCGGGGCACCGGAGGGCGCGACGGGGCGCTTCCGGCGCAGTGCCCGGTGTGCCACGGCTCCGGGCAGACCAGCCGCAACCAGGGCGGGTTCGCGTTCGCCGAGCCGTGCCGTGAGTGCCGCGGCCGCGGACTGGTCGTCGACGATCCCTGCCCGGACTGCCGCGGCAGCGGCCGCGCGATGGGCCAGCGCACGCTGACCGTGCGCATCCCGGCCGGTGTCAAGGACGGCCAGCGGATCCGGCTCAAGGGCAAGGGCGGCCCGGGGGAGCGCGGCGGCCCGGCCGGCGACCTGTTCGTCGTCGTCAAGGTCACGCCGCACCGGCTCTTCGGCCGCAGCGGCGACAACCTCACGCTCACGGTCCCGGTGTCCTTCGCGGAGGCGGCTCTCGGGGCCGAGGTCAAGGTCCCCACGCTCGACGGTGGGCCGGTGACGCTGCGCCTGCCGAGCGGCACCGCCAACGGGCGCACCTTCCGGGTGCGCGGCAAGGGTGCGCCGCGAAAGGACGGGACCCGTGGTGACCTCCTCGTCACGGTCGAGGTGGCCGTACCCACCAAGCTCGCGCCCGAGGCTCGCTCGGCGGTCGAGGCGTTCCGCGATGCGACCGCGGGGGAGGACCCGCGCTCCGGCCTCCTCGACGGCAGCCGGACGGGAGGCTGACGTGCCCTTCACCGCCGGCCGTGACGGGGCCTGGGAGAGCGACGAGCACACCCCGGTCTTCGTCATCTCGGTGGCCGCCGAGCTCAGCGGGCTGCACGCCCAGACCCTCCGCCAGTACGACCGGCTCGGCCTCGTCTCGCCCGGACGCACCCCGGGCGGCGGGCGCCGCTACTCGCGGCACGACATCACCATGCTGCGAGAGGTCGTGCGCCTGAGCTCCCTCGGCATCGGTCTCGAGGGCGTGCGCCAGGTGCTCGAGCTGGAGAACCAGGTGCAGGCCCTGCAGGCCCGGGTCCGGGAGCTGCAGGCCGAGCTGGAGCAGACCCGCGCCGACCACCGCCGCACGGCCCTCGTCGTGTGGCGCCCCCAGCACCCCGATCGCACCTGACGCACGAAGAGAGCACCGCGATGGACGTCACCCAGCCGACCCAGAAGGCCGCCGAGGCGGTCGCCGCCGCGTCACGGCGCGCCCTGCGCGACGGCAACCCGGCACTCGAGCCGGAGCACCTGCTCTGGGCCCTCGTGCAGGACGACACCGGCCTGCCGGTGGCCGTCCTCGAGTCGCTCGGGCTGCAGCGCGCGGTCGTGCGCGACGACGCCGAGAAGGCGGTCGCCAGCCTGCCGCGGGCCAGCGGCTCGTCGGTCTCGGCGCCTGCCGAGTCGGCCGGCTGGAAGCGGGTCCTGGCGGCGGCCGTCGAGGAGGCGACCCGGCGCGGTGACTCGCACGTGTCCACCGACGTGCTGCTCGTCGCGCTGGTCGCGGCCGGCGGCCGGGCGGCCGAGCTGCTGACCGACCGCGGGGTCACCGAGTCGGCCGTGACCGCGGCGGTCGACCAGGTCCGCGGTGGCTCGAGGGTCAGCTCGGCCGATCCCGAGTCGACGTTCGAGGCGCTCGAGAAGTACGGCGTCGACCTCACCGCCCGGGCCCGCGAAGGGGCGCTCGACCCGGTGATCGGCCGCGACAACGAGATCCGCCGCGTGGTGCAGGTGCTCTCCCGGCGCACCAAGAACAACCCGGTGCTCATCGGCGAGCCCGGCGTGGGCAAGACGGCTGTCGTCGAGGGGCTCGCCCAGCGCATCGTCGCCGGCGACGTACCGGACTCGCTGCGGGACAAGCGGCTGGTCGCGCTCGACCTCGGGGCGATGGTCGCGGGCGCCAAGTACCGCGGCGAGTTCGAGGAGCGGCTGCGTGCGGTCCTCGACGAGATCAAGTCGAGCGACGGGCAGGTCGTCACGTTCATCGACGAGATGCACACCGTCGTCGGCGCCGGCGCCACCGGTGAGGGCGCGATGGACGCGTCCAACATGCTCAAGCCGATGCTCGCCCGCGGCGAGCTGCGGATGGTGGGGGCGACGACCCTCGACGAGTTCCGCGAGCACGTCGAGAAGGACCCGGCGCTCGAGCGCCGGTTCCAGCCGGTGCTGGTCGGCGAGCCGTCGGTCGAGGACACCATCGCGATCCTGCGCGGCCTCAAGGACCGCTACCAGGCGCACCACAAGGTCGACATCAGCGACGCCGCCCTGGTGGCCGCGGCGACCCTCTCCGACCGCTACATCACCTCGCGCTTCCTGCCGGACAAGGCCATCGACCTGGTCGACGAGGCAGCCTCCCGGCTGCGGATGGAGATCGACTCCCGGCCGGTCGAGATCGACGTGCTGCAGCGCCAGGTCGACCGGCTGCTGATGGAGGAGCTCGCCCTCGCCCGCGAGGACGACCCGGCCACCCAGGAGCGACTGGTCGCGCTGCGCGCCGACCTCGCCGACAAGCAGGAGGAGCTGGCGGCTCTCACCTCCCGCTGGGAGTCCGAGAAGGCCGGGCTGAACCGGGTCGGCGAGCTGAACTCGCGGCTCGACGAGCTGCGCAACCAGGCGGCGCTCGCCCAGTCGGGCGGGGACTTCGAGGGTGCGTCCCGGCTGCTCTACGCCGAGATCCCGGCCGTCGAGCGGGAGCTCGAGGAGGCCCGTGCTGCGAGCGAGAGCCGCGAGGCGATGGTCAAGGAGGAGGTCGGACCGGACGACGTCGCCGAGGTCGTCGCGGCCTGGACCGGCATCCCGGCCGGCCGGCTGCTGGAGGGCGAGACCGAGAAGCTGTTGCGCATGGAGGACGAGCTGGGCCGCCGGCTGGTCGGCCAGTCCCGCGCGGTGCGCGCGGTGTCTGACGCGGTCCGCCGGGCCCGCGCCGGTATCTCCGACCCCGACCGGCCGACCGGGTCCTTCCTCTTCCTCGGCCCCACCGGGGTCGGCAAGACCGAGCTGGCCAAGGCCCTGGCCGACTTCCTGTTCGACGACGAGCGCGCCATGGTGCGCATCGACATGAGCGAGTACGGCGAGAAGCACTCGGTGGCCCGACTGGTGGGGGCTCCTCCTGGCTACGTCGGCTACGAGGAGGGCGGGCAGCTCACCGAGGCGGTGCGCCGTCGGCCGTACACCGTGGTGCTCCTCGACGAGGTCGAGAAGGCCCACCCGGAGGTCTTCGACGTGCTGCTCCAGGTGCTCGACGACGGCCGGCTGACCGACGGGCAGGGCCGCACGGTCGACTTCCGCAACGCGATCCTGGTGCTCACGTCCAACCTGGGCTCGGCCCATCTGGTCGACCCGACGCTGACCGACGAGTCGCGCACCGAGATGGTGCTCGCGACGGTGCGCGACTCGTTCAAGCCGGAGTTCCTCAACCGGCTGGACGAGATCGTCGTCTTCGACGCGCTCACGCCCGACGACCTGGCCCGCATCGTCGACCTCCAGGTCGAGGCGCTGCGCCGCCGGCTGGTGGTTCGCCGGCTCGAGCTGGAGGTCTCGGAGGCGGCCCGCGGCTGGCTCGCCACCACCGGCTTCGACCCGGTCTACGGCGCCCGCCCGCTGCGCCGCCTGGTGCAGTCGGCCGTCGGCGACCCGCTCGCCCGCGCCCTGCTCGCCGGCCAGGTCCGCGACGGTGACACGGTCCGGGTCGACCTGGCCCCCGACGGCTCGGGGTTGACGGTGGTCTGACCCCGGCGACACGCCGCCGGATCCTCGACTGGACCAACCCTTCTCGGTCTGGCATGGTTTCTCCATCGACATGATGGTCAATAGGGAGAAACCATGAAGACCCTGATCACCTACGCCTTCGTCGGCCTCGGTGCCCAGCTCGTGGACGGCACGCTCGGCATGGCCTACGGCGTCACCTCGACCACGCTGCTGCTGGCCGCCGGTTACGCCCCGGCCGCCGCATCGGCCGCGGTGCACCTGGCCGAGATCGGCACCACGCTCGCCTCCGGAGCCTCGCACTGGCGCTTCGGCAACGTGGACTGGCCGGTCGTGCTCAAGATCGGCGTCCCGGGGGCAGTCGGGGCCTTCGCCGGAGCGACCTTCCTGAGCTCGCTCACGACCGACGCGGCCGCGCCGTGGATGGCTGGCATCCTGCTGGCCCTCGGTGTCTACATCCTGCTGCGCTTCTCGACTCGCCTGCCCACGCTGCGCCTCCACGCCCCGCCGAGGAAGCGCTTCCTCACCCCGCTCGGGCTCTTCGCCGGCTTCGTCGACGCGACCGGCGGCGGCGGCTGGGGTCCGGTCGCGACACCGACCCTGATCTCGAGCGGCCGGATGATCCCCCGCAAGGTGATCGGCACCGTCGACACCAGTGAGTTCCTGGTGGCGATGGCCGCCAGCCTCGGCTTCATCATCGGCATCGGCGGCGAGGCCATCAACTTCACCACGGTGGCCGGCCTGCTCATCGGCGGGGTCATCGCCGCCCCGATCGCGGCCTACCTGGTCCGCCACATCCCGGGCCGGCTCCTCGGCTCGCTGGTCGGCGGCATCATCGTCATCACCAACGCCCGCACCCTGATGTCGTCCTTCGAGGTCGACGGCTCCCCGCGGGCCGCCATCTACGTCACCCTCTTCGCGATCTGGGG
>Ga0210143_1000123_pt1 | contig 16142 bp, 16 predicted proteins | sample MayberryNW_TuleC_2_FD_185527 | JGI IMG/M metagenome (GOLD analysis project Ga0210143, IMG submission 185527) | Wetland microbial communities from San Francisco Bay, California, USA, that impact long-term carbon sequestration - MayberryNW_TuleC_D2... | ecosystem: Environmental > Aquatic > Marine... | reverse complement strand
TTTTCTAAACCCCAATTTTCTTTAGGTTTAACAAAAGAACCTTGTTCATGGTTAATTTTAGTTAATTCTTCATTCTTTTTCAATATATTAATTGATTATACAAAACCTTATATTTTTTATGGAATCACAACTAAAAAAATTAACTGATTCCATATTAGGTGGCAAGTTATTGTATGAATATTATAGTTTATTAAACGGTTAACTATGATGAGTAAAATTATTCTTTATGTCAGAAATAATTTTTTTCTACTAATTTTTCTCTGAGTGAAGGAATAATTTTCATCTTGGCTGATTCAAAATTTAACTTTAGTTGTTTTCCTTCGAATATTCTATCTAAAACAATAGCTAGGGAAGATATTTCAGAATGTGGTTGATTTCCTATAGAAATATTATAATCAGAAAGTTTGTATATTTCCTTTGGAACTTTTTCTGCTCCAACTATTATTAAAATATTATTACTGTTATCTTTAATTTTACCAATGATATCATCGACATTTAATCCATACATTGTAAGATGGATAACTATACCACCATTTTTCTTCCAATTTAATATTACATTTCGCCAACCTTTGACTATTTCGATTTTAAAATTTGATGCATAACCCCATCTGTTATTTACATCATCTATTGTAGATTTTATATCATCACTAACATCGGTCATATATAGAATATTACAACCAAAAGATCTAGAAACCAAGGCTACATGAGTAGTTGTACGATCATCTCTGACTAACCTATGACCTATTCGAAGCACTGCTATATTCATTTTTATAAATCTCTACTATTTTGTATTTCTAAATTGTTTTCATAAACGTGCATATCTATTAGATCCAATATTTTATTTACATTATAGCCAGTTTTTGCTGATATAGGTAAAACTATATTATTTGGATATTTTAAATCTAACATCTTAGCTTTCTCATAGGCATTATCGACGGTAGTTAAATCAATTTTATTTAATAAATACAATATTTTTGTTGATGGAATTTGTAATTCATTTATTATATGAAGGCAGCTATTCACATTTATCCTTATTTTTTTGATAGTTTGACTAACATCTATAACCAACAAAATCAATTTAGAAAAAACAAGTTCATGTAGAGTTGATTTAAAAGCATCGATCATATATGCTGGTAACTTGTTTACAAATCCTACAGTGTCAGATAATAATAACTTTTGATTGGAATTTCTATATAAAGATCTCGTAAACGTAGAGAGAGTAGTAAACATTTCTTTGCCTACTTCTTTTGATTCTCCTGTTAAATAATTAAACAGTGTAGTTTTACCCGATGATGTATAACCAACCAATGAAATGGTTGAAATACCCATTCTATTACGTTGATTTCTATACAATGTTCTTCTTTTTTCTTCTTTCTCTAGTTTTTTCTTTAAAACACTCATTTGTGATTTAAGATCCAATGAATAAACATCAGCATCGTATTTCCCCAGACCAAAAAATCCGGGTTGTTCACCCATTTTTGCAAGTTTTACCTTTTCTTTTACTCTAACCATTTCATATCTTAATTGAGCCAATTTAATTTGGATACGTGATTCTGAAGTACTGGCGCGATGTTCGAATATTTCTAATATTAATCGTTCTCTATCGATAATATCTCTTTTACATAAAACTGCTAAATTATATTGTTGTGTAGGTTTTAATACTTCATCAAAAAGAATTATGTCAATTTCCAGATCATTTACCAGATCCTTAATCTCATATGCTTTTCCTTTACCAATTCCATATTTTGATTGTGTAATATGTTTCTGTTTGACTATTTTTTTAACTACATAACCTGCAGTCTGAGCCAAAGACAAGGCTTCATTGATAGATTCTTCAATAGGATAGGTTATTAGAAGAGCATTCTTAAAATTCATTAACTAATCATCTTCATTTTCATTATCTTCAACAAGATTTTCATATAATTGAATTCCAAGATAACGTTCTAATTTTTTAGACAAGATATCATTTGGTTTAATTCCACCTGTTTCAATTTTTTTGTACAAAGTAATTTTTTCGCTTAGTTGATTAGCTACATTTTCCTGAGTTATTCCTTTTTTCATTCTAGCTTCTCTTATGATCTTCCCAAAATCTGGTCTCAATATTTTTTCATCAGTAATTGGAATTGCCTTGGGATGATAAACTTTAATTGGTTTTTTTTGAGACACTGGAATGGATAAATTTTTTGAAGGAAGTGGTTTTTTTGAAGGAAGTGGTTTTTTTGAAGGCTGATTAGGTTCATATGGTTTTCCACGTTTTGAACATGATAAACATACATTGAAAATACTACCATCAATAATTACATTTTTTGGAGTTTGAATAGAATTTCCACATAATTCACAGAATGAGACCATAATATAACCATATCCAAACAAGAAATAAAGTCTTTCTTTTTTAGCATGTGGTGTTTACGGTTATATAAAATTTCTAAATTAAATTGTTTATAACATCTCTAACACTGAATTAAGGTTCCAAAGTAAAAAATTAGAGCATTATTAACAAGTAATTATCATTATTATATTATATGAATTAGTTATGAAATGGTCTTTTTTTATTTTTCAAAATTTAATTTTTCTTTTCTTTTGAGTATATTATAAAGAAATGCTAATATTTTCATATAAGAAACATTTTATTAGATATCTGCAAAATTGAAACCTTTACCTTTAAACCCCAGAAATAAACTGATTAATCACATATCTGTCATTTTTGATACAAATGTAAATGAGGAGTTTCCAGAAATACAATGTGAATACTCAAAGAGAACTGGAAGAATTAAAAATTTTTCTATAAAATCTAATTTATTTGCTACTTTACGTAAAGATGGAGGACTTGCTTTAACTATATTTGGAGCAAAAATGATGGTAAAATACACACAATTCGTAGAGAATTGTATCATTGCAGAAGATGATGTAATACCATTCATTAGTGAAGGTAGATCATTATTTTGTAAACATGTAAAGTGGTGTGGAAAAAATGTGAATAATGGATCTGATGTAGTAGTCATTAATAGTAGATATGAAGTGTTAGCCGTCGGAAAAGCGGTTTGTGGAAACAAGCTAATGAAAAAATTTGATTACGGTGTAGCAGTAAAAATTAGAGAAGGAATAAAAAGTAGAAACAATCAATGATCTTTGGTAATAGATAATGATGCGTGGGGGAAATAGAGAAATGAGAAGAATGCTTGGAAAAATGGGTCTAGATATGAATGAGATGGAAGGAATTGAAGAGGTAATAATAAAAACTGAGACTAAAGAAATGTATCTAATAAAACCGCAAGTCGTTGAAATGAAAGGAAAAGATAATACAATTTTCCAAATTATTGCTACAGACATAGAAGAAAAACAAAGAGATACACCATCGTTAAAGGAAGAGGACATAATCTTAGTGATGCAACAAGCTAATGTATCAAAAGAAAAAGCAGTTCAAGCCTTGACTGATTCTAAAGGTGACATAGCTCAAGCTATCTTAACTCTAACTACATGATTATAAATAATTATATCTTTTTATTCATTATGATATCAAAGAATCATTTGAATTTGCTATATTATACCATTTCATAGTTATTATCTTCATACCATTTGTTTGATATATTCTTGATAAACAAGTAATGCTGCAACCGTTTTACAATCTATAATTTCACCATTGATGCATTTTTTTACTGCAGTTTTTAGGCTTAGTTTTTTTAATTTTATATTTTCATCATCATCGCTACCTTGTTTATTACTCATTTTTTTTAAATTTGTTACTAAAAAAATGTACATTAGTTCTGTATCATAGCTTGGTGCTAAATACCATTTAGTTAAAAAAGATAATCTACCTGCGTAACCTGTCTCTTCATACAATTCTCTCCTAGCAGCCTGCTCTTTAGTTTCTCCATCTTCTATTTTTCCAGCAGGTATTTCTAATAGAGTCCTTTTTGCTGGATGTCTATACTGAGTGATTAGAAGAATATTTGAATAATCGATTATAGGAACAAGTCCTACTGATGGAGAATGTTCAACAATCTCTTTCTGAATTTTTTTGTCTTGTAAGATAAATTCATCTTTTCTAATTGATATCTTTCCAGCATAGACTCTCTTACTATGTAATAATTTAACTTTGTTCATTTGATTCAATTATAAATTGAGAATATTTTTTTATTCAAAGTAAAATATACTTTCCTGCATTATTAGACTTATATTAAACTATATTGATAAATAAAATAAGTTAATTTTATATGATATTTGTTTAATTCTAATATAAATGAAATATATTGACGGTGATGGCAATATTCTTATTCCTAAATCCGTCAGGCCTATAATTGATTTTACTGAAACAAATCTAGGAAGTAAAAAAGGAGCGAAAAAACAATACAGATATGAAAATTTACATATCAGAGAATATGAGAGTTATTATAGCGTACATATGGATAAAGTCGATCCAAGAATCGATCCCTTTGGACATCTTTTAAACGATGCTCCAGAATACCTTACATGCGGAGTCCTGGCTAGTACTATTGGTCTAAAAGTAGGTACATCCATTTATAAAAAAAGAAAAGAAAAAGATTATGGTAATCCATTAAAAGCATTACCATTAGGAATTATTACGGGTATTTTAGCTGGAACTACAACATATATAACCACATATCATTTGCATAAGTTTATTAGAAAAGCAAAACTAAGAAAATAAGAAATTTTGAGTATTGTTTAAATATTTATTTCCGAAATGACAAACAAGAATAATTCAAAAATTAAATTAATAAAAATTATAATAAAGTTACTACCGATAATAATCAATTTTAAGAGAGACAGAAAAGAATGGGTAAAACGTGAAGGAAAAAATGTAGATGAAAATAAATATAGAAAACATGCACAACAGGCCTTGAAAATTTTTATTCAACTCGGTCCATCATATATAAAATTAGGTCAATGGCTATCCTCTCGTTCTGATATATTACCGCAACCATATTTAGAAGTATTTGCTACATTACAAGACGATGTTCCAGTAGAATCCTTTGAAAAAGTAAAAAAAATAATTGAGGAGGAGCTAGGAAATTTAGAAGAAAAGTTTGATTATTTTGATAAAGAGGCTTTTTCTGGGGCTAGTTTAGGACAAGTATATCATGCAAGATATAATAGAAAAGAGGTAGTAGTAAAGATTTCAAGACCAGGAATTGAAAGAACTGTAGATGAAGATATTTCAATAATAAAAAAATTGATCCCCTTATCTACTAGATTTATTGATCCCAATTTAAGATTTTCAGTTGAAGGAATGTTTTCTCAATTTACCGAAACTATTTATGAAGAAATGGATTACATAAAAGAAGCAGAAAATCTATTAGCAATTAAAAAAAACCTAGCTAATGAGAAAAAAATTATAATTCCTAATGTAATACTTGATAGAACTTCTAAACATATTATAACTATGGAATATGAACCTGGAATAAAGATAACTGACATAGAAACATTAGACAAAAAAGGAATTGATAGACAAAAATTAGTAATATTAATACACCATGTATTTTTCAAGATGTTACTACGCAATAATATTTTTCATTCTGATCCTCATCCTGGAAATATAGCTGTTAAAGATGATGGTTCAATAATCCTATACGATTTTGGAATGGTTGGAAGACTTGATAATGAAACTAGATTACTGTTGATTAGACTGTATTTAGGTTTGATTGATAAAGATCCTGTAAGAACTGTCGATGTATTATATCAACTTGGAACATTAGATTATACCACTAATAGGAATATTGTTGAGAAAGCTATTGAACTAAGTATTAGATCGATGCATGGAAAACACGTAGATAAAATGGAAGTGAAATCTTTAATGGATTTATCAAATAAGACCTTAAGTAAATTTCCATTTAGATTACCTAAAAATTTAGCATTATATATGAGGATGACCTCAATTGTTGAAGGTATTTATCATCAACATAAAATAAAATTTCAATTTGTTAAAGTTCTATCGAATTTATTCGAACAGGAGGGACTAATCAAGGACGCATATATGGAAGAGATAAAATTTTCTTTTCAGAAATTCGTAAAAAATATAGAAGTATCGGTAAATTTATCTCAAACTATAAAAACATATTTAGATAATCAAGAAATAAATATTAAGAAAACAGACAAATTTCATGCATTTTTAGGTAAGAGTATTTTTGCGTCTGCATTATTTGTAGGATCTGCATTTTTATTTTCATACAATCCTATGATTTCATCTATAGGTTTTATTTGTTCAATAATATTATTTGTTATTAGTATTATAAAAAAATAGCATATATCAATAATAAATTTTTCAACGATAACCTGACAAGATTTTCTTTATAAATCCTCTTAATTTTTATTTTAGGTGATTATATAATGAATGGGCCATGGATATTCTATTGTTCTTTTCAGTATTTAGTATTTTATCCCTTCCCGAATCATCGTCTTCAGAATTTATTGTTCAAGATTTTGCTGTTATAATGATTATTGCTGCTATAATGTTATTTTTAACTCACAGATTTAAACAATCGATGGTCATTGGTTATTTAATAGCAGGGATGATTATAGGTCCGTTTACCCCACCTTTTACTTTAATTCACGAGATAGAAACTGTAAACATATTTGCTGAATTAGGAATAATAATGCTTCTCTTTGTAATTGGTATAGAATTTCCTATAGCAAAACTCAAACAAATAGGTAAAATTTCGATAATAGTTGGATTAACAGAGTCAATTGGAACCATGGTTATAACTTTTTTTGTTGCACAACGATTAGGATTTACTACATTTGACTCAATGTTCCTAGGATTAGCCATGTCTATTACTAGTACTGTAGTAACTATCAAGGTATTGGAAGAATTAGGAAAAATAAAAGAACGGTCATCAATATTAATACTAGGTGTTTTGATAGTTGAAGATATTGTGGCTGTATCAGTTTTAGCCATACTACAATCTATAGCAGTTGCGGCAGATACTGAAGAAATTGCAATAATTCCTCTATCAATATCAATATCTATAGCACTAGTTTTTATTGGAAGTATACTTGTACTCGGATCAAAATTTTTACCCAACTTAATAGATAAAATAGGAAAAACGAATGATTATGCTCTTCTCTTAATAGTAATATTGGGACTTGCTTTCGGTCTTTCCTTCATTGCGAATATTTTAGGTTTATCAGTTGTAATAGGTGCATTTTTGGCAGGAGTTTTAGTGGCTGAATCTAGAAGTGCAACAGTCGCAAAAGTTATCACTATACCATTAAGAGACGTATTTTCTGCCTTATTCTTTGTATCTATAGGAGCATTAGTAAACATTTCACTTATCCCCTTATACATAGTTCCTGTAATTATATTAATACTAACAGCTTTTGTTGTAAAATTCCTTCTAGTATTAGTTGTATTAGCAAAATCCAAATTTCGCACTACAGACATATTAAAAGTAGGTTTAGGATTGGCAACAGCAAAAGGAGAAATGTCTTTGGTTATAGCAAAAGGTGGGCAAGATGTGGGTGCAATTACTTCATCTATATTACCAATACTAAGTGTTGTTACAATAATTACATCTTTTGCTACTCCATATATATTAAAATTTGCTAATAACATAAGAATTTCTAGTTCAGATAATAAAATCAATGAAATTGATGATGAAAATGAAAATAAACCTTAAGTTATGATATTATTTTAAAAATACAAATATTCCATAACTAGCTATATAAATAATAATATTTGTGAATTGTGGAATAATTATGACATTTCAAATGTTAATGTAGAATTGTTGTAAATATATTAAAAGATATACCTTTATTTTATTTTCATATACTGTTATGTTACTAATTATACATTTGATGTTTTAAATGATTTTCTGTGTATTTTTACAGAAATAATATACTTTCTCTTGTAACATTTAAAGATAAAATAAATAGTATATGACTTTCTAATTTTTATCATTTCTATATTATATGATGACAATTATAATTTATGTTACCTTCTTTATTGTAATTAAAATAAATAAAGATCCTTTTTAACTGGTTCATTAATTTGAATATTTTTATATATTAGTCTGTTATCTGGATATCAATGTGAAAAATGTAGAATTGCTTCATTAAAATAAATGAAAAAGAAGAATATGTGAAAGAGGTCATATTACTATTATGGTATTATTCTTTCTAATAACACGTTATTTGAAATATTTCCTTTAGTTATTATACTCTTTATTTTTATTATTTAATAAAAATGGTAGTGGGGATAGAAATAGGACAAATTATCCAAGATTTTTCTGTAATAATGATTGTTGCATCTGCTATGACATTTATCTCTTTCAAGTTTAAACAGCCCTTGGTTATTGGTTATATAATTGCAGGAATAATAATAGGTCCACATACCCCACCATTTAGTCTAATATTGAATCTGGATGTTTTGAATTTATTTGCAGAAATGGGTATCATTCTTTTGTTATTTATTGTTGGTATGGAATTTCCTATAGAAAAACTTCGAAGAATAGGAAAGAAAGCACTAACAATAGCATTATCAGAAGCATTTGGAACATTCATCATAGGTTTTGCAGTAAGTTTTTTTATCCTAAATTTTCCATTTTTTGACTCAGCATTTGCTGCACTTGCAATTTCAGTTACCAGTACTGTTATTATTATGAAAGTATTAGAAGAACTTGACATTATCAAGGAAGAAGCCTCCTATATAATTTTAGGAGTAGCAATAATGGAAGATATTATAATTATCTCGATGTTGGCAGTATTACAATCTGTCAGTACATCAGGTGACCTCTCTATTGTCGATATTTTAATATCTATTGGTATAACCTTGGCGTTTATTTTTGGTGTCTTATTATTAGGATCAAAAATAATACCAAAACTAATTAATTTTATTGGCAAATTTCATCAACATGAAGTACTATTACTGGTAGTTTTGGGACTTGCATTTGGACTATCTTTTATCTCATATCAAATAGGGATATCAGTAGCAACAGGTGCTTTTTTTGCAGGAGTACTAGTAGCAGAATCAAAAGTACATGCAGTAACCAGAATTTTAGCAACTCCAATTAGAGATATGTTTGGAGCAATATTCTTTGTATCTGTAGGTGCACTAATGGATATGTCATTGTTATATGTATTTATTATTCCTGCTGTTATCTTAGTAGTAATATCAATTGCTGCTAAGTTTCTTACAGTATTTCTTTCTTCAAAATCTCAAGGATTTCGTTCAATAACTTCTATGAAAGCAGCATTTGGCTTATCCTCATCAGGTGGAGAATTAGCACTTGTTATTGCAAAAGGTGGAGTAGACACTGGACTTACAAGTGCATTTCTTTTGCCTATGATAGGAGCAATGACTATAATTACTACCTTTATTTCTCCTTATATGATAAAACTAGGGTGGAGAGTACCTAATAAGATATTTTCAAAGAATGACAAAAATAAATAAATAAATAATTTTTTATAATGAAGTAATCTTAATCTTAATCTTTGAATAAATCTAATATACTTTCATTTTCGCCTATTAGAATTCCTTTTCTTTCAAATAATTGCATTACGCATACTGTAAATCCTACATGTGCACAACTATCATCTTGACATGATACACATAATGGTACACCATCATTAATGTTAACGGTGATGTCTGATTTCAGAGTATTATCATGTATAATACATTCTTTATCATTTTCAAATTTTTTTAATACCATATGATTTTTAGAAGATGTTTTATCTTCTGAGATTAACCATTCCATGAATGTAGATTCACCATCGTCCAAATCAGGAATATGGATCTTGTCTTCTTTCTGAGATGCTATTCCTTTTTTCGCAGTTTTATTCTTATCATTGTGGAACATTTCAGAATCTTCTTTTACTGGTCTTATGGGTTTCAATAGAATCCATTATATATTGATTATTTGGTAATAAAAGAAAATATAAAGATTATGCATGTATTTAATATACAATTTTATTTTTACCTATAAATTAATTTATTTTTCCAATACATGCTTCAGAAGACCATACAAATAGAGTCAATTTGAGAAAGAAATATGTTAAATTATTTATTGGTACATCAGATTTTCTAAAAAAGACAATTTGCAAGATCAAGTTAAGGCGAGCTCCTACACTACATGATAACATAGAATATGCCGATTGTGACATGAATGTCAAAAAAAATCATTATTTTTAGTATTGCAGCGAGAGCAGCAGATGACAACAAAGATAACTATGTATTAGTTAGAGAAACTACATACATTCAGTGTGATACCTACTACATATGAAGATAAAAGTATGAAAGACTCATAGCATATACAAAAATGGAATTAAATGTAGATACAACAAGATTCTATAAAATTAGTGTGATAAAGATGCAACTATTGTACCGTTTATAAAAAGATTGTTTGGGGAACATATTACATCAAGGTGATTAGAATACAAAACAGAGCATGAATTTTGCTTTCTACACAGCTAAATTCAATAGTTGTTGTTTTATATACAATAGACAGGAAAAACAATTTAAGATTGAATTCATATCGTAAAAGGATTTAAATGAGTATAGCATATTATAAGGAATGTCTTCTGAAGTAAGAATTAACGAGAGTCCACGTCATTTTATGGTACTTGATGCAATTGCTAGAAGGATACAAGATTCAAATAAAATTGCAAAAGTTCTCAAAATTAATAAAGAAGAAGTAGAATTAATATTAAATGATCTTTTAACTCAAAGGCTGATCATAAAAAAGGAGAGTAGAGGTTTTTTTGGTAACAAAAAAATTAAAATTTCTATTACGGATACAGGAACTAGACTACTAAAATCTAAAAAAGAGGAATTAGAACGAAAGTGGCATCAAGCTCAAAAGATGTATAACAATGGAAAAGGAAATAAAGCTCAGTTGCAAACATTCATGGAAACTAATAGATCATGGGTACCGTTAATGATATTTTCAGGAATAATAGATGTTTTATTCTTGATGACTATGATGTCTTTTTTAGGTATGGCATTAAATCCAATGGAACAATCGATGGCAGGTGAAAGTGGCTCAGATGCTGCAGCAGGAGAATCGAGTACTGAAGGGACAAGTGGAACAGATAGTGGAGATACAGGAGATTTTGGTGGATTTGATGCTGGAGGATTTGGAGATTTTTGATTTCCAAAAATCATTTTACAGAACGGCAATAATCTAATTTATAATAGAAAACTATCTTTTTTAGTAAATATGTAAATTAATTTTTAAGATCATCTATTGTCTTTCTTCTAACATCATAGGCAATTTTATTTTCATCATCTGATGAAACTATATTATTGATAGAATCTGCATTTGTTGAAGAGTTTCTCACTAAATTATATACATATTCTCTTAGTCTTTTGGTTCTATTTAATTTACCTTTTGCACAATATCTAGCAAGATAAGTAGATATAATACTTAATTTGATTGTCTCATTATATTTTTTTTTATAAATATTAACAATATCAGAAGAAGTAAATGTATTAAAATAAAATGATTCCTCGACTATATTCCAAATCTTTGAATCAACAGATAAAGTATGATTTTTTTCTTGTATTGGATTAGTTATTGCCCCAGAATCTGACGAACGTACAAGATCCATAAGTTCAATAACTTGTAATATCTTTTCCTTTGAAAAATTTCCTTCTAATGAGAGATTATACTTACTCCCTTCATCATCTTCCAATTCAATCTTTATTTTCTTCCTTGAGCTCAAACTAAAAGATCTTTATTTTGTTAGCCATTTATTGCTTATAAATATAATAGTAAATAAAAATTAAGTAATTGTTAAGCTTTGTTGATATAATGATGTCTATGAATTAGATTAGCTATTTTTATACATAGGGTATGCCATATTTAGGAATCATTATTCAAATGATTTGACAGAGTACTTGATTTTGAGAATAATTAGTATTAGATTTGAAATTACACCTATTGCGTTTCCCCAAATAATTATAGCATCATCAATAATTATTCCGTAAATTACATACAGAAATAATCCTACTGTTAGATAAAATATAAGCCAAAATGATACATCATCCATTCTTTTAGTTTTGAATCCTTTTATAATCTGGGGAATGCTGCTATAACGAGTTAAAACTGTAGCTGCAATACCTATAATGAAAGCTAACAAGCTTGATGAATATAAAAATGAAAATTCCATTATCATTGATAATCTTTAATATAAGGATATTTTATTGGTATTGAAAACTTTATAATTCAATCAAAAAATTTGTTTAATTTTTAAAAGATAGATTTAAAATAGCATATAATAGAAAATTAATATGTCTAAAACACTTCTATAGATATCCAGTCAATACTATTTTGTATGCATATAAATTATATGTTATTTAATATTAATCCATATTGATTTGTAACCTTTACTAGTCAAATTTTCCTTGACTGATTTAATGGATAGCCAATATACAATAAACCAAATTTTTTACAATCTATAAATCTTCTTATTTACGTTCTTTTATGATTTGGAACTAGTTGTTAAAAATCAAAAAAAAATTCTCATGTATCAATTTTTCTTTTGATTCATTATATTATTAATATCGAGGGAAATTCCAGATCATTTTAAAAAATCATCGAATGGATAATCATGTGACGTAGGGAGAAAATCATTTTGTATATTAAAAAATTATTCATATTTTTCAAATTCTTTATTTAATTCTTTCAAAAGTAATTTTTGTTTTTCTGTAATATTATTAGGAATTTTGACCAATATCCTTACTAATTGATCTCCTTTGCCATATGTTCCATATCGCGGTAGTCCTTTTCCTTTAATCTTTAAAATGGTATTTGCTTGAGTTCCTGCAGGAATTTTTAATTTCTCATACCCATGTAAAGTCGGAACTTTAATTTCAGTCCCTAATACTAAACTAGGATAGTCAAGATTTAGATTATATAATACATGACCATCTTCTAATCTCTCGAATGAATTATGAGGCAAAACATGAAGTCTAATTAAGAGATCCCCAGAAGGCCCTTGTTCCGAATATTCACCTTCTCCGGTAAGTTGCAAAGTCATTCCATCTTCAACTCCTGATGGAATATTTATTTTTAATTTCTTATTCTGTTTTATTTTACCTGAGCCTAGACAAATAGTACAAGGTTTATCAATCACTTGACCTTTACCATTACAAGTTTGACATGGTTCTAACGAAATAAAGGTGGAAAAACGATTTTGATTGTACACTCTACGAGTTTGACCTTGACCATTACAAATATTGCATGTACGTGGTTTAGTTCCATAGGCAGCTCCTGTTCCACCGCAATCGTTACAACTTTCAAATTTAGGTAATTCAATCTCATCTTTTTTTCCTCTGAGAACGTCTTCTAACGATAGTTCCATATCATATAGAATGTCTCTACCTTTTCTTCTATTACCTCCTATATTGAAACTAAATCCACTAAAGGGATCAGCAGATCCTTCGAATCCTCCTGCTCTTCCTCCTCTACCACCAAACATTTGTTCAAAAATAGTTTTTGCAAAGCCACCAAAACCCATATCTCTAAAGATCTCTTCAAAGTTTGCTTCGGATCCTCTAAATACATCCTCTGTACCTACATGCCCATAAGTATCATATTTTTTTCTTTTTTCATCATCAGAAAGAACTGCATAAGCTTCAGATATTTCTTTGAATTTTTCTTCTGCATTCGGTGATTTATTCCTATCAGGATGGTACTTTAATGCTAGTTTTCTATATGTATTTTTAATTTCATCTTTACTAGCATTCTTTTGTATCTCTAAAATTTCATAATAATCTCGTTTGTTAGCCATAAATTATAATCCCGTAATGATTTAATATTAAATAAAAAAATGGATTATTTTTATCTTTTGACATATTAGGATCCAGGCGATGTAGATTTATCTGTAGAACTTCTATCAGACGTATCGGCAGGATTTGAATTGTCGCCTCCTCTATTAGTTTCACTCTGATTTGTAAAATCTTCAGAACTTGTTCCTTGTCCGCCTCCGGGTGGATTTGCTCCTCCTCCAACGGTTTTATAAATTTCTGTACTTATTTCAGCGAGTAAAGTCTTTATTTCCTTAATTTTATCCTTGAGATTTTCAACATTATTACTAGCAATGACATCTTTTAATTCTTGTACTGCCTTGTTTATCTTTTCAGTTTGTTCAGGTTTAATTTTATCTTTGAAATCTTGGCTAACTAGTTTTTCTGCGGAATAGACAAGATTTTCAGCCTCATTTCTAATTTCTGCCTCTTCTTTCTTTTTCTTATCTGCTTCAGAGTACTGTTCTGATTCTTTCTTTAGTTTTTCTATTTCATCTTTAGATAATTTTGTGGTTGCTGTAATAGTTATTTTGGCCTCTTTAGAAGTGCCTAAATCTTTTGCAGTAACGTTTAAAATTCCATTTGCATCGATATCAAATGTTACTTCGATTTGAGGAATCCCTCTAGGAGCAGGTGGAATCCCAGTAAGATTAAATGTTCCTAATGAAACACAATCTGCAGCCATAGGTCTTTCCCCTTGTACTACATGAATGGTAACTGCAGATTGATAATCTGCAGCAGTTGTAAAAACCTTACTTTTTTTGGTAGGAATTGTTGTATTTCTTTCTATTAGGGCTTCTTTAAGACCTCCTAAAACTTCAAGTCCTAAAGTTAAAGGAGTAACATCTACAAGTAAAATATCTGATGAAATATCTCCTGCAATAATAGCTCCTTGTATTGCTGCACCCAGAGCGACTGCTTCCATTGGATCAACTCCTCTTTCAGGTTCTTTGCCCATTATTGTAGCAACAAATTGTCTAACTATAGGCATTCTAGTTGGGCCTCCAACCATAATAATTTTATCAATCTCTGCAGGGGTAAGTTTTGTATCTTGGATTGCTTGTAACATAGGGTTCTTACATTTTTCAACAATAGGTCTTAAGAGTTCTTCCAGTTTTGAACGGGTTAGAGTAACTATAAGATTTTTGGGTCCAGTAGAAGGATCATAAGCTAAAAATGGAAGATTTATTTCAGTTGATACGAGATTAGATAATTCTATTTTTGATTTTTCTGCTGCTTCTCTTATCCTCATCATAGCAGCTTTATCATTTCGTACATCTAATCCTGTTTGCTGTTTAAATTCTTGTAATATATATTCAATAATAGTATTATCCATATCAGTTCCTCCAAGTTGAGTATCTCCTGAGGTACTTTTAACTTGAAACACTCCTCCACCCATTTCCATAATAGTTACATCCAAGGTTCCTCCCCCCAGATCAAAAACCATAATTTTCAAATCTTTTTGAATTTTATCTAATCCATAAGCAAGTGAAGCTGCTGTGGGCTCGTTGATAATTCTTACTACCTGTAATCCTGCTATATCACCAGCATCCTTTGTTGCTTGTCTCTGATTATCATTGAAATATGCTGGTACAGTAATAACAGCTCTATCCACTGTATCTCCCAAAAATGCTTCAGCATCTTTTTTTATCTTTTGTAAAATAAACGAAGAAATTTGTTGAGGAGTATAACTCTTTCCTCTTACATTAAATTTAAAATCTGTACCCATCTTACGTTTAGCAGCAAGAACAGTTCCTTCAGGATTGGAAATCATTTGTCTTCTAGCTGGTTCTCCGACTAACAGTTCACCAGTATTTGTAAATGCTACTACAGATGGAAAAGCTTTTCCACCAACCGAAGCACCTTCCGCTGCCTGTATTATTGTAGGTTTACCACCTATCATTGCTGCTGCTGCAGAGTTACTAGTTCCTAAATCGATACCAATAATTTTTCCCATGTTTAATAATCACCTATAGTTTAGTTTGATTCATCTATATTATTGTTCATTATATTTTTTTTGGATATTTCAACAAGACTAGGTCTTAAAACTTTGTCATTAAGCATGTAACCGATACGTATTTCATTTGTAATAGTATTTTCTGGAAGATCATCATTGTATGAGAAGCTAATAACATCATGTTTACTTGGGTCTAAAATCTTCCCTATTGTTTCAATTGGAGTTACGCCTTCAGATTGCAAAATATTATCCAAATTTTTTAAGATGCCTTGTAACCCATTAAGAAAAACCTCATCAAGATCTTGATTCTTTTTTATTATATCAAACGCTCGTTGATAATCATCATGAACGGTTAAAAATTGAGAAAGAAGATTAGATTTATTTGACTCTATAGTAGAAGTCATTTGTTTTTCTATCTGTTTT
>Ga0210143_1000122_pt1 | contig 16209 bp, 17 predicted proteins | sample MayberryNW_TuleC_2_FD_185527 | JGI IMG/M metagenome (GOLD analysis project Ga0210143, IMG submission 185527) | Wetland microbial communities from San Francisco Bay, California, USA, that impact long-term carbon sequestration - MayberryNW_TuleC_D2... | ecosystem: Environmental > Aquatic > Marine... | reverse complement strand
GTCGGTACGGCGAACCGGCCGAAGCCCGATGCGGTGACCCTGCAGCATGGTCCTCCTTGTGCCAAGCGTCGCAGGCGGCGTCAACCTGGAGGCCGGAGCGCCGAGCATCCGGCGGGGCGGATCGGCGCTCGGCCTCGCCTACACTGGTCGTTCCCGGAGGCAAGCACCGGGGCGTAGCGCAGCCTGGTAGCGCACCTGCTTTGGGAGCAGGAGGTCGCGGGTTCGAATCCCGCCGCCCCGACGTGAGGAGGACCCGATCGGCCCGCAACGCGGTCTCGGCGCTGCTCCTGTCGGCATCGCTCGCGCTCGCAGGTATCGGTGTGATGGCCGCCTCGAGTCCGCCTCCCGCGGCCGCCCGGGCCGGTGGTTCCGCTCCGGAGCTGCTTCCCGACGTGGTCGTGAGGCCGATCACGGAGATCCGCATCAAGAAGCGCACGGGCGTGAAGCTGCTGCGGTTCGCCTCGATCATCGGGAACGCGGGAGCGGGTGTCGTGGAGCTCAAGCCGGACGCTCCCCGCAACTCGGCCCGCAACGACTGCGACGGCGACGGAGATCCACTGAACGATCGGAAGGCCTTCCAGCGCATCTACCGCGACACGGACGGCGACGGGGTGTTCACTCGAGGGGTCGACGAGGTGCTCGAGCGTCGGTTCGCCGGGTGTTCTGTCTTCCACCCGGCTCACGATCACTGGCACTTCGAGGAGTTCGCCCGCTACCGCCTCGTCAAGCCCAAGACCAAGCGCATCGTCGCCTCGTCGGAGAAGGTCTCGTTCTGCGTGCGCGACAGCATCCGGTTCGGCCCGACGATGCCCGGGTCACCGTTCCCCGCCCACTACGGGACCTGCACCCAGGACTCCGTGACCGGCCTGTCGATCGGGTGGGCCGACTACTACGGGTCGACGCTCCCGGGCCAGGAGCTCGACGTGCGAGGTCTGCCCGACGGCCGCTACTGCCTGCGGAACGAGGCCGATCCCGCCGACCGCCTGAGGGAATCCGACGACGGGAACAACGGGCGCTCGACGCTGCTTCGCATCAAGGGCAAGGTGGTCCGCGACCTGCGGCGCCCGTGTTGACGCTGCGGTGTCAGCGGGCCGCGTCGGGCCCCCGCCCGTAGCGCGACATGATCTCGACGAGCGACGCGTGATCGAGGCGGTGCGCGGTGATGCCGTCGCGCCCGACCATCGTCTCGGCGGCCACGAGCGCGTTGAGGATCGCCTCCTCGGTGGCCTCGATCGCGCCCCAGAACAGATCGCTGGTCGAACCTTCGGAGATCGTCGTCACGTCGAACGGAGGGGTCACAGCCTCGATCTTGTAGCTGCCGAGCCTCCCGACGTTGCCGGTCGAGAACGCGAGGAAGATGTCGCCGCTCGCATGTTCGCCGGCTCCGCCGACCCGTGCGATACCGAGCCCGGCGCGCTGGGCGAGGCGCTCGAGCTGGTGAGGGAGCATCGGGGCGTCGGTGGCGAGGATCACGATGATCGATCCGGCGCCCGGTTCGGCACCCTGGACCGGTCCTTCCTCCTCGTCCCAGGGTGAGGGCACCGCCGAGACCGGGATCTCGCGACCGACCGGCACCCCGTCGACGGTGAGGCGTTCGCGGCGCCCGTAGTTCGCCTGCACGAGCGCGCCGACGGTCCACTCGCCGACCGGCCTCGAGGCGGTGCCGGTGCCGCCCTTGAACTCGTGGCAGATCATGCCGGTGCCGCCGCCGACCGAGCCCTCGGCGACGGGCCCCGAGCTCGCGGAGTCGAGGGCCGAGAACACGTGCTTGGGCCCGACGTGGAAGCCGTTGATGTCGTTCAACATCCCGTCGTAGGTCTCCCCGACGACGGGCAGGCTCCAGTATGACGTTGCGTCGGACCGTCCGCGGATCTCGGCAGCGACGAGCGCGTCGCGCACCACGCCGACGTTGTGGGTGTTCGTGATCGCGACCGGCGTGGTGAGCTGGCCCGATTCCCGGATCCACTCGAGACCGGTGAGCTCGCCGTTGCCGTTGAGGCGGTGGCACCCGGCGTACACGGGCTCCGCGCCGATGTCCGGGTGCGGCACGATCACGGTGACGCCGGTTCGTACCGGGCCCTGTCCGACCACGAGCGGGCCCTCGCCCTCGATCAGGGTGGTCATGCCGACCGTGATGCCCTCGACGTCGGTGATCGCGTTCAGCGGTCCGGGCTGCAACATGCCGACGGTGAGCCCGAGGTCTCGGTAGCGGGTCATGACGCCGGAGCCTACCCGGTGAGGGCGCGCACGCCCGCCGTGACGAGCGCGGCGACGATCACCACGATGAGCACCGGTGCCTTCAGCTTGATCGCGACGGCCGCCGCGAGCACGCCGGGAAGCCGGGCGTCGACCACGAGCTCGCGGTCGCCGCCCAGCGTATTCACCGCGACGAGCGCGGCGAGCAGGGCGGGCGCGAGCAGGGCGACGACGGCGCTCATGCGAGGCGGCAGCGGCCTGCCGCCGAGGAGCATCGGGCCCAGTCCCTTGATCGCGATCGTCACGACGCTGACCACGACGACCACCGTCCACGTGGCGTTCATCGACCGGCCTCCTCCGGCGGGGTTTCGTCGCGCTTCCCGAGGCCGAGCAGGCATGCCAGGCTCGCCGCGATGATCGGAACGCCTGCCGGCGTGAACGGCGTGAGCACGATCGCGATCGCGGCCCCGACCGCGGTCGCCCCGACCGCTCGCCGGTCGCGGAGCTGTGGCACGAGCAACGCGAGGAAGAGTGCGGGGAAGGCAGCGTCGAGTCCCCAGGTCGACGGATCGCCGATCACGTCGCCGAACGCCACCCCGAGCACCGTGCCGGTGACCCACGCCGCGTAGAGCGTGACGCCGGCCCCGAGCAGCACCTTCGGGTTGAAGCGCCCGTCGCCCTCGGCCGAGATCGCCCAGCTCTCGTCCACCGTGAGCTGCGCGTGCAGGAACCGGGACCACCATCCACCCGAGAGCGATGGGGCGACGCTCACCCCGATCGGCCCGTACCTGGCGTTCAGGAGCACGGCGGCGGTGATCGAGGCCACGACGGTCCCGCCCGATCCCAGGATCGAGGCGGCCGCGAACTGCGCCGAGCCGGCGAACGTGGCCAGCGACATCACGATCGGAGCCACCGATCCCATGCCTGCGGCTCGCGCGAGCACCCCGAAGGAGACGCCGAAGCCGACGACGGCGACCGCGAGCGGCACCACCGCACGCACCCCGTCGCGATGCGTGCGCCCGCCCGAGGGTTCCGTCATCGCGTGTGGGCGGCTCGTAGCACGGTCCGGCCATGCTAGAGGGCGTGAGGATCACCTCGGTCCGATGGCGGATCGCGCCTGCATGATCCAGCCGGTATCCTCCACACCGTGGTGCACCCCCCGATGTGCGTTTCGAACGGCATCCCCCCCGGGTGCGGAGGAGATCGACGCACCGCTCCGCACACAGACAGGAGTTCCTCCTGAAGCATCCTCGGACGATCCTGGTCCCGGCCCTCGTGGTGGCCTTGGGGCTCGTCGGCTCGGCCTCGCTGCCGTTGGCGAGTCCCGTGCGTGCCCGCACCGCCGACGGCGTCGGCGGGAAGGCCGTCTCACCGGAGCCTCGGAAGCCGGAGGAAGCCAAGGCCACGAAGGGCACGAAACCGAAGAAGTTCGTCATAGCCGCGGCCGGGAACATCGCCTGCGATCCGAAGCATCCGGGCTTCAACTCCGGGAAGGGCACCAAGACCGCCTGCCGGATGAAGCGCGTGTCCGGGCTCCTGCTCAACCGCAACGGCCGTCCCCGGTACAAGACCGTGCTCGCGCTCGGAGACAACCAGTACGTCTGCGGCGGCCTGCGCGCGTACCAACGGTCCTACGGCAAGAGTTGGGGCCGCGTGTACAAGGTCACGAAGCCCATCGTGGGGGACAAGGACTACCGAACGACCATGAACGCCCCCCACGGCACGGATTGCACGAACAAGCCCGGCCGCGCCGCCGGGTTCTTCCGGTACTTCGACGGGATCAAGAAGGTGAAGGCACGGCCGGCGGACGGGCCCGGGGCCGGGGCCTACTACAGCTTCAACGTCCCCGCCGGATGCCGGACGACCGACAAGGTGTGTTGGCATGTGATCGCCCTCAACGGGAACTGCCGCAAGGCAGTGGGATGCGAGCCCGGCACGAACCAGTACGAGTGGCTCGTGAACGACCTCGCCGCTCACGACTCGTCCGACTACGCATGCACGCTCGCCTTCTGGCATTGGCCGCGGTTCTCCAGTGGGAAGCACGGGAGCGATCCGACGTACGATGCGTTCTGGCAGCTGCTCTACGACCACGATGTCGACGTGGTCCTGAACGCCCACGAGCACGTCTACGAGCGGTTCGCGCCCCAGAACCCGCAGGGGAAACGGGACGCCGCTCGCGGGATCCGGCAGTTCACCGTCGGAACGGGCGGAGCCAGCCACGTGAAGTTCCCGTCGGCGGCCCGGCTGCCGACCAGCCAGGCGAGCAACGACAAGGCGTTCGGGATCCTGCGGCTCAAGATCCGGGCCGCTTCCTACACGTGGCGGTTCGTGCCCGAGCCGGGAAAGTCGTTCTCCGACGCCTCGCCTTCGCCGACGGCGTGCCACTGACGGAGGTCGGCCCCGCGCGGCCGACCGCGTGTCGCACCGTCACGTCATGCTTGAGGGCGTGAAGATCACGTCGTCGTTCGATCCCGTCCCCCCGGACGCGGTCGTCCGCGCCCTGCGGGGACTGCCTCCCGCGGACCGCTACGCCGTGCACGTGAAGCCGTTGCGGTACCGTCAACGCCCTCACCTGTCGGCGTGGACCGACTTCGACGAGCGCTCCATCACGCTCCAGGTGCCCGAGCCGTTCTTCCCGTTCGGCGAGGTCGTGGCATATGCGGCGAAACGTCGCCCCGGCAAGGGCCTGAAGTTCATCTGGCTCACCGAAGGCGTCACGTTCCGCACGCCCCGCGAGGTGCTCCGGTTCCTCTATTGCCACGAATGGATGCATTGGTACCTCCGCGAGGAGCTGGGGAAGAAGTCGGCCGCCGAGACCGCGTGCGACCGCTTCGCGCTGCGGAACTACCGTCGACGCAACGTCACGATCGCCGACGCAGAGTCGGCGCTGCGCACTTCTCCCCGCTCTCGGTAGCCGTCCGTCTCGGGCCCGACGCTCGGTGTACCGTGCTCAGGCAGGGGGGTGGAGTCCATGGCTCAGAACGGTCCGAGTGGAGGCAAGGGACCTGGGGCGGACGGCCGCCGGCTCGGTGGTGGGGCGATCGCCTCGCTCGTCGGCATCGGGCTGCTGCTCGTCTTCATGATCCAGAACACCGAGAGCGTGCAGCTCGATTTCCTGGTCTGGGGCTTCACCTGGCCGCTGTGGCTCCTCACCATCGCCTCCGCGGTTCTCGGGGCGGTGGTGTGGTTCGGCCTGGGCGTGATGCGCCGTCACCGTCGCCGCAAGGAGCGCCGCCACGAACGTCGGGACTGAGACGCCGAAACGGGTGGAGCTTCGGCCGGTCACGACGCGATGCCGGCGGCCGCGCCGATCGCGCTCTCCAGCAGCACCGTGAAGTCCTCGACACGCATCCGCTGGCGCTCCGGCTGGCCGGCGAGCCGATGGAACAACCCGGGGTCCAGCTCCTCGGAGACCAACGCGTCCTGCAGCGAGTTCGAGAGCCAGTCGACCAACGAGACGATGATCTCGAGGTCGAGGTCGGCGCGCACCTCACCGCGTTGCTGGCCCCATTCCACGAACTCGAGCGTGCCGTAGGGGTCCTCGCTCACGAGCCAGCGGTTGATGTCGCGCTTGAGGCCGAGATCGGTGCCGTAGTTGCCGATCAACACGACGCGATTGGGGATCCAGTCCTCCTTGATCAGGTGCTCGGTGCGGGCGAGCCAGTAACGAACGGTGGCGAAGAATCCGTCGGCCTTGACGTCGTCGGGGGCGTCGAGCCAGGCCGGCAGCCTGAGCACGGCTCGCTTGTACGCCTGCAGGAACAGCCCCGACTTCGAGCCGAAATGCTGGAAGATCGAGCCCTTCGCGATGCGGAGCTCGAGAGCGATGTCCTCGACCTTGGTGCCCTGGTAGCCGTGCTCGGCGAACTGCCGCATGGCTGTGTCGACGATGAGATCGCGTTTGGCCTGGGTCTTGGCGTTCCTGGGTGCACCGAGTTCGGCGACCAAACCGGCTCCCTTCGTCGATGGGGCGCGCTACGGGGACGGGCAAGACGGGCTGACTTCAGGTCAGACCTGGAGGAGGCTCGAGACTCCCCATGAGCGCTGCTCGCTGCCATCATCGGGTGTCGAGGTTCGCCACGCAACACCCTGACCTGAGGTCAGAGAGGAGGTCGGATCCACGATGCAGGAAGACCTCGAGGTCCTGAAACGGGCGCTGATCGCCGCCGACATGGATCTCGGCGTGGCCGCGGCGACGCGGTTGGTCGAGTCGGGGTCCGACCCTCGATGGATCCTCGAGGAGGGTATGGCCGTGGCCATGTTCGACCTCGGCGAGATGTGGAAGCGGGGGGAGGTCTTCCTTCCCGAGGTCGTGGCGAGCGCCGAGGTGTTCAAACGCTGCAACGAGATCGTGGAGCCGGCGCTGCTCGCCCAACGCGACGACGCAGAGGCGAACGCGATCGTGGTGCTCGCCACCGTCAAGGGCGACCTGCACGACCTCGGCAAGAACATGGTCGGCGCGATGCTCCGGACCAGCGGGTTCGACGTGCACGACATGGGCAAGGACGTGAGCGCCGACCGCATCGTCGAGGTCGTGCGCGAGCTGTCGCCGCAGATCGTCGGGCTCTCGGCGCTGCTGACCACGACCGTGCCCTACCAACAGCGGGTGATCGAACGGCTGGAAGCCGAAGGTCTGCGGGACCAGGTGATCGTCATGGTCGGCGGGGCGCCGGTCACGCCCGAGTGGGCCGAGAAGATCGGCGCCGACGGGTACGCGAACAACGCCCCCGAGGCGGTCGAGATCGCGAAGAAGCTCGTGGGGGCCGCCCAGTGACGAAGGTGCCGGACACCGTGCTGTCCGGCCCCGGCGGCGAGGTCGCGATCGGCGACGACCACCCGTTCCGCATCATCGGCGAGCGCATCAACCCCACCGGGCGTTCCAAGCTCAGCGAGGAGCTCCAGGCGATGGAGATGGCCATCGTTCGACGCGACGCGATCGCGCAGGTCGAGGCCGGCGCGGCGGTGCTCGATCTGAACGCGGGCATCCCGGGGTTCGACGAGGCGGCGATGCTCTCGGCGATGGTCGAGGCCGTGCAGGACGTGGTCGGCGTGCCGCTGTGCATCGACTCCTCGACGCCCGAGGCGCTCGAGGCTGCAGTGCCGCTCGCTCGGGGAAAGGTGCTGATCAACTCGGTGACGGCCGAGGCCCGCTCGCTCGAGCGACTGCTGCCGCTCGTGGGGCGGTTCGGCGCCGCCGTGATCGGCATGGCGAACGACGAGGACGGCATCTCGATGGAGCCGCAGGTGCGACTGGCCGCCGCCCGCACGATCGTGGAGGCGGCGGCCGATCACGGCATCGGGAGCGAGGACGTGATCATCGACCCGCTCACGATGCCGATCGGGGCGGCCGGCGACGCGGCGACCTCGATGCTCGAGACGGTGCGGCTGATCCGCGATGAGCTCGGTGTGAACGTGAGCTGCGGGGCCTCGAACATCTCGTTCGGCATGCCCGGTCGTCAGGGCATCGATGCGGCGTTCCTCACGATGGCGACGATGGCCGGCATGAACGCCGCCATCACGAACCCGCTGCATGCTCCCGTACGAGCGGCCCTGCTCGCGAGCGATCTGCTGCTCGGCCGCGACGCGTTCGGCTCGGCGTGGATCGCCGATCATCGGGCGAGGTCGGCGACGGAGAGCTCGATCGCATGACGATCCGCAAGCTCACGGTCACGTACGAGCCGAGCGGCACGATCGCACACGTGCCCGCCGGCACCACGCTGTTCAACGCGGCGCACTGGGCGGGCATCCCGATCGAGTCGACCTGTGGCGGGCGCGGCACGTGCGGCAAGTGCAAGGTCCGGGTCGTGCGTGGGCATGCCGAGCGTACGGTCGCCGACTACCGCCACGTCTCCGAGGGGCTGGACGAGGGCTGGCGCCTGTCGTGCCGATGCCAGGTTTCCGAGGACATGCAGGTCGAGGTCCCGAGGGCGATGAGCGTTCCGAAGGCGGCCACGATGGGCGTCGGACGCTTCGTGCTGCTCGAGCCGAACGCCGCCAAGTACGTGCTCGAGCTCGCCGCGCCGTCGTTGGAGGACCCTCGCAGCCGGCTGCGCCGGGTCGCCGACGCCCTGGCCGAGGAGGGCCTCGAGGTGTCGCACACCGCCTGGGTGCTGCCCCGGCTCGCCGGAGCGATCGATGAGGAGGAAGCGTCGAGGGTGACCGCGACGGTCGTCGGCGACCGGCTCGTCGATGTCGAGCCGGGTGATACCACGGGCCGTCTCGTCGGCGTGTCGGTCGATGTCGGCACGACCACGGTGGTCGCGACGCTGATGGACCTGCTGGCAGGCGCCGCAGCGGGTGTCGAGTCCACGATCAACCGGCAGGCGCCGTTCGGCGCCGACGTGTTGACCCGGGTGAGCCACACGCAGATGAACGGTCCTGACGGGCTCGAGGAGCTGCGGGCGGCAGTCGTGGCGACGATCGACGGCCTTCTCGGGAGCGTCTGCGCCACCGCGGGCATACCGCGCCATGAGGTCCTCGAGGTCGTCGCGGCCGGCAACGCGACGATGCTGCACCTGTTGCTCGGCGTCGACCCCGAGTCGATCGGGCGTTCGCCGTTCACGGCCACGTTCCTCGAGCCGCAGGACCTGCGGGCGGCCGACGTCGGCATCGCGATCCATCCCGAGGGCAGGCTCGTGCTCTTCCCGTCGGTCGGCGCGTACGTCGGCGCCGACATCGTGGCCGACATGCTCGCGACCGGCATCGCCCGGGATCGGGAGCGCCGCCTCCTCGTCGACGTGGGTACGAACGGCGAGATCGTGGTGGGCAACGAGGAGCGCGTCGTGACCACCGCGGCACCCGCCGGCCCGGCGTTCGAGGGCGGCCAGATCCTGCACGGCATGCGCGCCACCGAGGGCGCGATCGAGGGGGTGGCGTTCGACGTCGCCGGCGGCGCCGTGCGTCTCCAGGTGATCGGCGGCGACGTCGAGCCCAGGGGCATCTGCGGCAGCGGCTTGATCGACGCGGTCGCACAGCTGCGCCTGGCCGGCCTGCTGGACGAGGGCGGCATGCTGATGTCGCCCGACGAGGCCGTCGCGGCCGGCCATCCGCTCGCCGGACGGCTCCGCATCGACGACGAAGGCGTGCGTGCGTTCGCCCTCACCGACGACGTGGTGCTGACCCAGCGAGACATCCGCGAACTCCAGCAGGCCAAGGGGGCGATCGCCACCGGCATCGAGGCGGCGATGCGCGAGCGCGGCCTCGATGCGGCAGACCTCGACGAGGTGCTGCTCGCCGGCTCGTTCGGCACCTACATCGACCCGCTGGGGGCCCGGGTGCTCGGCCTGGTGCCCCCGGTGCCGGTGTGGCGCATCCGCGCGGTCGGCAACACCGCCAGCGAAGGCGCGAAGATGGCGCTGTTGTCGTTCCGCGAGCGCGAGGTGGCCTTCGAGCTGCCGGCGTTCGTCGAGTACCTGGAGCTGTCGGGCGTGGAAGACTTCAACGACCGGTTCATCGCGAACGTGGCGTTCCCACCCCTCGACACCGTGCGGCCGGGCGCGGTCGAGGGCGACGACGCCCGAGCCTCCGAGGAGATGCGGTGACGAACAGGGTCGCGCTCATCGCGTGCGGCGCCGTCGCGATCGACACGAAGACGCTCGTCGACCGCCACGGCTGGGATGCCGACGTGCACGGCATCTCGAGCGACCTTCACATGACGCCGCTCGAGATCGGGCCGGCGGTCGAGGCGAAGCTGCAGGCGCTGCTTCCTCGATACGACCGCGTGATCGTCGTCTACGGGGACTGCGGCACCGGTGGCCGGCTCGACGAGGTGCTCACCCGGTACCCGGCCGTGCGCCCCGCCGGGTTCCACTGCTTCCAGTGGTACGCGGGCGAGCTGTACCGGCGGTTCGAGGACGACATCGGCATCTACTTCCTCACCGACTGGCTCGTGACCAACTGGGAGCGGGCCGTGATCACGGGCCTCGGGCTCGACCGTTACCCGTGGCTCAAGGAGACCTACTTCGGCAACCTCACGCGCGTGCTGTTCGTGCGTCAGCATCCCGACGCCGGGCGTGAGAACAGGGCGCGTGAGATCGCCGACTACATGGGGCTGCCGATCGAGATCCACGACCTGGGGATCGAACCCCTCGAGGATCTGCTCATGCCGCTGATGGACGATGCACTCGAGCAGCCGAAGGCGTAGCGCAAGGATGAGGAGAGGGGAGACCGACGATGTTCGAGCGTGAGCTGGCCCCCAACATCCTCACCGAGGAGCAGGAGGAGACGGTCCACGAGACCGCCATGCGCGTGCTCGAGGAGATCGGCACCGACGTGAAGCACGATCAGGCCCGGAAGATCCTGGCCGAAACTGGACTGAAGGTCGAGGACGAGCGCGTCTACTGGGACCGGGGCTTCGTGATGGAACGGGTCGCCACGGCACCGTCGTCGTTCCGGCTGCGGGCGCGGAACCCGGACCGGTCACTCACGGTCGGCGGGCCCGACGGCGTCCCGGTCTGGATGAACGTCGGCGGTCCGCCGTTCGCGAGCGACCTCGACGAAGGTCGCCGCAGCGGGCGGATGCAGGACCACGACGCGTTCATCAAGCTCACGCACACGACCGACGTGCTCAACTGCGTGCAGACCGGGGCCGTCGAGGCCACCGACCTCCAGATGGAGGTCCGTCACATGGACATGGAGTACTCGACGATCCGGTGGTCGGACAAGCCGTACACGACGTACGGCACGAGCGGCCCACGGGCACGCGACGGCATCCGCATGGCCGAGATCGTGCACGGAGGCCGCGAGGCGATCGAGGCGGAGCCCGCGCTGATGGGCATCGTGAATCCGAACTCGCCGCTGATCTGGGACTTCCGCATGAGCGACGCGCTGCTCGCATGGGCCGAGGCGAAGCAGCCCGTCGTGGTCACTCCGTTCCTGCTCGCGGGCGCGACGAGCCCCGTGAGCGTGGCCGGGGGACTCGCGCAGCAGGTCGCCGAGGCACTCAGCGGCGTCGCGCTCGCCCAGCTGGTGCGAGAAGGGGCGCCCTGCCTCTACGGCTCGTTCTTCACGGTCACCGACATGCGCACCGGCTCGCCGGCCTTCGGCACCCCCGAGTCCGTGTGGGGGATCCTCGCGGGCGCCCAGCTCGCGCGGCGATACGGGCTGCCGTTCCGGGGCGGGGGAGGCCTGGCATCGAGCCCGGCCGTCGACGCCCAGGCGGCGGCCGAGACACAGATGATGCTCTGGGCGACGAACCTCGCCGCCACCGACGTCGTGCTCCACGCCGCCGGCTGGCTCGAAGGGGGCCTCACCGCTTCGTTCGAGAAGTTCGCGCTCGACGTCGAGCTGCTCCGCCAGTTCCGGGTGCAGGCCCGCGGCATCGGCTTCAGCGAAGAGGAGATCGCGTTCGATGCCCTGAAGCAAGTCGGCCCCGGGGGGCTGTTCCTCGCCTCGCCGCACACCCGCGCGCACTTCAAGGAGTGGCTCGACATGTCGCCCCTGTTCCAGACGCCCGACTTCGCCACCTGGGAGGCGATGGGCTCGGAGACCACCGACGTGGCGGCCAACCGCGCCTGGAAGGACCTCCTCGAGTCCTACGAGGATCCCGGGCTCGACCCGGCGATCGACGAGGAGCTTCGTGCGTACATCGAGAGCCGTCGCGACGCTCCCGATCTCTACGTCGAGGACTGAGCCACGTCGCGGTACCGGAAGCACGACACCACGTGATCGTTCACGAGCCCGCACGCCTGCATGAACGCGTAGCAGACCGTTGGGCCCACGAAGCGGAAGCCTCGCCGCTTCATGTCCTTCGACATCGCTCGTGACTCCGCGGTCTCCGCCGGGATGTCACCGAGGGAGCGCCAAGCATTCACGATCGGGGCGCGGTCGACGAACGTCCAGAGGTAGGCGTCGAGGGAGTCGAGCTCGTCCTGCACGTCGAGCACTGCACGGGCGTTGGCGACCGTGGACTCGAGCTTCAGCCGGTTGCGCACGATGCCGGGGTCCTCGAGCAGGCGCTCGACCTTCGACGGGGTGAAACGTGCGACCGTCGCCGGGTCGAAGCCCTCGAACGCTCGCCGATATCCGTCGCGCTTGCGGAGGATCGTCGACCAGCTCAGACCGGCTTGGGCACCTTCGAGTGTGAGCATCTCGAACAGGTGCGCGTCGTCGTGGACCGGCACGCCCCATTCCTCGTCGTGGTAGGCGAGGTAGGTGGGCTGGTCGAGGGGCGCCCACTCACATCTGGTCCGCCCTGTCATGACCTCGAGCGTAGCGGTCGCCACCGACGGGACCGGGCACGGAAGAAGGGGAGGCCGCGGGCAGGGCCTCCCCTTCGGTCAGATCCGGTGGTCGGACGAGCTAGGTGTTGCCGCCACCTCCCCCGGAGTTGCTACCTCCGCCTCCGCCACCGCCGCCGGAGTCGCCACCGCCGCCGCCGCCGCCGACGGAGGTGTTGTTGCCGCCACCGGTGCCGTCGTTGCCGGCCGTGTTGTCACCGTCGATGCCACCGCCGGTGCCGTCGTTGCCGGGGGTGGCGTCGCCGTCGCCCTTCCAGCTGGCGCTCCACGCTCCGCCGCCGGTGCCGTCGTTGCCGGGGGTGTTGTCGCCGTCGCCGCTCCACTCGGGCTTCCAGGTGTTGTTCCCGCCGCCGGTGCCGTCGTTGCCCTTGGTGCGGTCGCCGTCCCCGTCGTCCTCGTCGGGTCCGTCGACCTCTGAAAGGGCGTCGTCCTCGCGGCGCGCTTTCTCATCGAGCACGATGGCCGGGACGCCATCCGCGTCCTGATCCGGCAGGCTGTACAGCGTCACCCCGAGGCCCACGAATGCCACCAGTGCTCCGATCGCGATCTTGGTCCACATCGTCGTCCTCCTCCCGAGGCTCGTTCGATCTCCTGATCGGAACCTAGCCAGCGGACGTGAGATGACCGTGAGTCGATGGTGAGGCTCTTCTCATCGGGAGCGCGGCCTCCATGCGCGGACCCGGACCTTCCCGAGGATCGGCTGCGGCGGGATGGCCTCGGTCAGTGGGTCGAGCTCGTGCACGATCTCGGCCGCCGCCGGACGGTTCTCGGGACGGCGTTCGATCGACGCCCTGATCAGGCTCGCCAACGTGTCCGGAACGTCGCGGGGCAGTGGCTTCGGATCGACCACGAGCTGCGGGAATCGTGCGGGACCGCTCGCCTCGGGGTCGCCGTCGGGGAACGGGCGTTCCCCGGCTAGGGATTCGTGCAACGTGACGCCGAGTCCCCACACGTCGGTCGCATGTCCCATCTCGGAAGCGAGGCCGGTGCCCGCCTGCTCTGGCGCCAGGTACCGATCGGTGCCGATGGGCCGGGTCGTCTTCCTCGCGGCGTCCACGTTGCGCGCGACACTCAGGTCGATGAGCCTCGGCGGGGGGGCCATCAGAACGTTCTTCGGCTTCACGTCCAGGTGGACCGTGCCGGTCGTCGCGAGGTAGTGGATCGCCGACGCCAGCTGCAGGATCAGTGGGATCGCCTGCTCGACCCCGATTCGCCCTTGGCGCCTGATCACGGTCGAGAGCCGCGGCCCTTCCACGAGCTCCAACGCGATGTGCGGACGACCGCCTTCGAGGGCGACGTCGAAGCACCGAGGGAACGACGGATGGGCGAGGCGTCGGAGGGTCTCGGCCTCGCCGGCCAGAGCTCTGCGTGCCCGCTCGTCGTTCACCGATCCCGGGCGCAAGAGCTTCACGGCGACGATGCCGAGGATCGTCTCGTCCCAAGCCGCGTACACGTCGTGCACGTTGCTCGACCCCAGGAGCCCGACGGCGATCCGTCCGGGAACGATGTGCTCACCCTCCGCCAGGTCCCAGCCCGTCGTCCCCCTCGTGGACGCCATGATCCGTTCGGGTCCGATCGCCACGACCCTATGCTGGGGAGCCCCGGTGAGACCCTCGTGAGTTGCACATGAGAGTCCCCTCATCTGGCCCGTCGGAAAGGCTGGTGGGAGGTTCCCGTGGAATGATGGCGGGGCCGGTCACGACCCCGGCGACCCCTGCATGCAGACCGAGACCTCCACTCCGATCGACGACGAGACGACGGATCCGCCGGCCACGCCACCGGCGTCATCAGAACCGGCTTCGCCTCGCCGCCTGTTCTCCGGGCTGCGTGCGCGCATCCTGTTCTGGTCGATCGTCAGCCTCGCGATCGGGGTGATCGCCGCGGTGCTCGTGGTCCGCCAGGCCTCGCTCGTGCAGCTCGACGACCGCATCGCTGACTCGCTCGTGCAGGAGGCCGACGAGCTCCGCAGTCTGAGCCGCGGACGCGATCCGCTCAGCGGTCAGCGGTTCGGCGATGACGTTCGCCGCATCTTCGAGGTGTTCCTGGACCGGAACGTGCCGGCGAGCAACGAGGCGTACCTCGCGTTCGTGGACGGAAAGTTGATCGACCGCCGGGAAGCCGCCGCCCGATCGTTCGACCTGACCGACGACGAGGCGTTGATGCATCGGCTCGGCTCGCTCGAGGTCTCCGAGCGGGGGCGCGCGGAGACGGAGGCCGGGGCCGTCGAGTACCTCGCGGTGCCGTTGCACATGGGGGGCGACGCGCGCGGTGTCTTCGTGACGACCTTCTTTCGCGACCGGGAAGCCGGACAGGTGGGCAGTGCCGTCCTCGGGGCGATCGAGGTGGGTCTGATCGTGCTGCTGATCGGCTCGGTGATCGCGTGGCGCATCGCCGAGAGCGTGCTGCGACCGGTTCGCGCCGTGACGACCACGGCGCGGCGGATCTCCACGGGCGCGGATCTCACCGAGCGTCTCCCGGTGACCGGGCACGACGAGCTCGCCGAGCTCTCGTCGACGTTCAACGGCATGCTCGACGAGCTCGAAGAGGCGTTCGACACCCAGCAGCGATTCGTCGACGACGCCGGGCACGAGCTGCGGACGCCGATCACGGTGATCCGAGGGCACCTCGACCTGATGGGCGACGATCCGGAGGAGCGCCGGTCGACGCTGGCGCTCATCGACGACGAGCTGGAGCGGATGCACCGCATCGTCAACGACCTGCTGATCCTCGCGAAGGCCGAGCGCGCCGACTTCCTGCGTCTGGGCCCCGTTGATCTCGCGGAGCTCACCGAGGAGCTGCTCGCGAAGGCGCAGGCGCTCGGTGAGCGGGCGTGGCGTCTCGGCGGCGTAGGGCGCGGCATCGCGATCGGGGATCGGCAGCGCTTGACCCAAGCGACGATGCAGCTCGCACAGAACGCGGTGCAGCACACCGCCGAGGGCGCCGAGATCGAGATCGGCTCCCGGGTGCTCGACGGAGAGGCCGAGCTGTGGGTCCAGGACACGGGTGAGGGCATCCCACCCGAGGAACTCGAGCGCATCTTCGACCGCTTCGCCCGAGGCGGCGGGAGACGGGCCTCCGACGGTGCCGGGCTGGGCCTGTCGATCGTCCGGGCGATCGCTGAAGCGCACCACGGCCGCGTGATGGTCGGCAGCGAGTTCGGACGTGGGAGCCGGTTCTCGATCGTCGTGCCGGTCGACCAGCCACGTGCGGAACCCGAGGAAGTCGGATGAGCCACCTCCTGATCGTCGAGGACGAGGACCGCATCGCCGCGTTCCTCGACAAGGGGTTCCGCGCGAACGGGTTCACGACCGTCGTGGCACCGACCGGCGAGCAGGCGCTCGCCCACCTGCGAAGCGACGCGTTCGATCTCGTGATCCTCGACATCGGGCTGCCGGGCATCGACGGATACGAGGTCCTGCGCGAGCTCCGGTCGTGGGATGCCGCGATCCAGGTCGTCATGCTCACGGCGCGAGACGAGGTCGACGACACCGTACACGGACTCGAGGGCGGTGCCGATGACTACGTCACGAAGCCGTTCCGGTTCGACGAGCTGCTCGCCCGCGTGCGTGCTCGCCTGCGGAGCGGACGCGCCACCACCTCGACCACGATCGAAGCGGGCGACTGCGTGCTCGACGTACGGACCCGCAGGCTCCGCGTCGACGCGAAGGAGGTCGAGCTCACCGCCCGGGAGTTCACGCTCGCCGAGACCTTCTTCAGCCACCCCGGCCAGGTGCTCAGCAGGGAGCAGCTGCTGAGTCGCGTGTGGGGCTTCGAC
>Ga0210143_1000120_pt1 | contig 16429 bp, 16 predicted proteins | sample MayberryNW_TuleC_2_FD_185527 | JGI IMG/M metagenome (GOLD analysis project Ga0210143, IMG submission 185527) | Wetland microbial communities from San Francisco Bay, California, USA, that impact long-term carbon sequestration - MayberryNW_TuleC_D2... | ecosystem: Environmental > Aquatic > Marine... | reverse complement strand
TTCTCGTGTCCGGGGTCTGTCAGGAAGCAGGAGTGGAAGCCTGAGGAGGCCCCATCAGCACTGAGCCCAGGATCAACGACCGCATCCGCGTCAACGAGGTGCGCCTGGTCGGTCCGAACGGTGAGCAGGTCGGCATCGTCGCCATCGGCGACGCGCTCCGGCTGGCCCAGGAGGCAGACCTCGACCTCGTCGAGGTCGCTCCGATGGCCCGCCCGCCGGTCTGCAAGCTCATGGACTACGGCAAGTTCAAGTACGAGTCGGCGCAGAAGGCCCGCGAGGCGCGCAAGAACCAGGTCAACACGGTCATCAAGGAGATGAAGCTCCGGCCGAAGATCGACCCGCACGACTACGCGACCAAGAAGGGTCACGTGGTCCGGTTCCTCAAGCAGGGCGACAAGGTCAAGATCACGATCATGTTCCGCGGTCGTGAGCAGTCCCGTCCCGAGCTGGGGTTCCGGCTGCTGCAGCGCCTCGCCGAGGACGTGCAGGAGCTCGGCTTCGTCGAGTCGGCGCCCAAGCAGGACGGCCGCAACATGATCATGGTGCTGGGCCCGACGAAGAAGAAGGCCGACGCCCGCGCCGAGAAGGCCGCCGACCGGGCCCGCCGGGCCGAGGCCGCGCCGGGGGGCGAGACCGCGACGGAGACCCAGGCGACGGAGCCCCAGGCAACGGAGACCCAGGCGACGGAGACCCAGGCGACGGAGCCGGCCACCGCGCCGGCCGCCGAGCCGACCAGCGCGCCGGCCCCCGAGGTCCCGGCGCCCGCCGAGGCGCCGACCGCGGCCGCGTCCTCGGAGCAGCCGGTCGCCTGACCGGTGGCACGCTCAGCCGCACGACCACGCCAGCACCACCAGCACCACCCACGACACGCACTCGATGAGGAGAACCCGGCCGTCATGCCGAAGAACAAGACGCACAGCGGGACGAAGAAGCGCTTCCGCCTGACCGGCTCCGGCAAGGTCATGCGCGAGCAGGCCAACCGCCGCCACCTCTTCGAGGGCAAGCCCTCGAAGCGCACCCGCGCCCTTGCCCTCGACGTCGAGGCCTCCAGCGCCGACGTCAAGAGGGTCAAGCGCCTTCTCGGCAAGTAGCCGACGACCCCCCACGACCAAGGAGAACTTCAGTGGCACGCGTGAAGCGGGCGGTCAACGCCCACAAGAAGCGCCGGGTCGTCCTCGAGCGGGCGAGCGGCTACCGCGGGCAGCGGTCCCGCCTCTACCGGAAGGCGAAGGAGCAGGTCACCCACTCGCTCGTCTATGCCTACCGCGACCGCAAGAAGCGCAAGGGCGACTTCCGGCAGCTGTGGATCCAGCGCATCAACGCTGCGGCCCGGCAGAACGGCATGACCTACAACCGGTTCATCCAGGGCCTCAAGGCGGCCGGCGTCGAGGTGGACCGCAGGGTGCTCGCCGACCTGGCGGTCAACGACGCCGCGGCGTTCACCGCCCTGGTCGAGGTCGCCAAGGGCGCCCTGCCGGCCGACGTCAACGCAGCCAGGTCCTCGAAGAAGGACGAGACCGCCGCCTGACGACCCGTCAGCGCCCGGCGACGTCCCGCACGACCCCGATGCCGCCGGTGCCCCTCGGACCCGAGCTCACCAGCATCCGGTCCGCGCGGGTGCAGGCGGCTCGTCGTCTGGCCAAGCGGGCCTTCCGGGCCCGCGAGGGCCGCTTCCTCGCCGAAGGGCCGCAGGCCGTGCGCGAGGCGGTGGCCGGGCCGGGCACGGTCACCGACGTGTTCGTCACCCGTGAGGCCGCCGAGCGCCATCCGGAGCTGCTGGAGCCGGCCGCCGAGCAGGGCGTCCCGGTCCAGCTGGTCAGCGGCGAGGTGATGTCGGCCATCGCCCAGACGGTGACCCCGCAGGGTGTCGTCGCGGTGTGCCGGACCCTCGACCGCCCCCTCGGCGAGGTCCTGGCCGGTGCGGCCCGCCTGGTCGCGGTCCTGGCGCACGCCCGGGACCCGGGCAACGCCGGCACGGTGCTGCGTACCGCCGACGCGGCCGGCGCCGACGCGGTGCTCCTGACCGGCGACAGCGTCGACCCCTACAACCCGAAGTGCGTCCGGGCCAGCGCCGGCAGCCTCTTCCACCTGCCCGTGGTCGTGGGCCGCGACGTGGCGCAGGACCTGCCGGCCCTGCGCGCCGCAGGCCTGCGGGTCCTGGCAGCCGACGGGCACGCCGACCTCGACCTGGACCAGGCAGCCGACCAGGGGCTGCTCGCCGGACCGACCGCCTGGGTGTTCGGCAACGAGGCCTGGGGGCTGCCGCCGGCGACCCGCGAGCTGGCCGACGTCGTCGTCAAGGTGCCAATCCACGGTCGGGCCGAGAGCCTCAACCTGGCCACCGCGGCGGCAGTCTGCCTCTACGCGTCCGCCCGGGCGCACCGCGCCCGGACGGACGACGAGGGATGACGCGGGTCATCCGGGAGGGGCCGCCCGCAGTCCGGTGAGCGGCTCGGTGACCAGCAGCGTCGCCGTCCCACCGTCGCTCGGGCTGGCGGTCCTCGTCCCGTCGAAGCCACCGGTCACCCGCCACCGGCCCACCGACGGAGGCCGGAAGGAGACGGCTGCGCGTCCGCTCACCACGGCGGGGTGCAGCCGGGCGTGGAAGAGCCAGCCGTCGATCGGGTCGAAGCGCTCGACGAGCATCGTCGCCCTGCCGCCCACCGCCGGCTGGACGACCACGGCGAGCTGGACCGACTGCCCGCGCGGCACGCTGCGGCTCCGCTCGCCGTCGACGAGAGTCCGAGCGGTCGTGATCTGCCGGGCCACCCGGCGGAGGGAGTACGACCCGTCGGCCCCGTCGAGCGCGCGGACCGCGACGAAGTAGCTGCCTCGCGACAGTCGCCGGTCGATCGCGGTGCCGGAGCCCAGCCTCTTGCCACCGGCTGCCAGAAGGGTCAGCGAGAAGTCGCTGCGCGTGCGCAGCCGCAGCCGCAGGTCGCTGCGGGTGGCCACGGTGAAGCGGTAGAGGTCCAGTGCGTCGAGCTCGCTGCCGGTGAGCCGACCGTCGACCTCCCGGTCGTTGGCGAGCTCCACTCCCGGGGCGGTGTCGTCGGCCAGCGCCGGGCCGACCCGCAGCCGGTACCTCAGCACGTCCCGGGAGGCGCGAGGTGCCTCGACATGGAAGCTGTACCGGCCGGACACCGGCGCGGCGAACACGGCGTGCGCGTCACAGCGGCGCTGCAGGAGCGCGCTGCCGAACCCGGTCTTCGGGCGGTGCACGGAGACCGACGCGCAGCCCTCGCCCTTCGTGACGAAGTTCATCCGGTAGGTCCGCCCCTGCTGCAGCCGGACCGACCAGGCGTCGTCCGGGTTGGCGAACCGGTCGACGGAGCGGGCGACGCCGCCGGCAGGGAGCAGCGGCCCAGGGGCGTCGGCCGGCCGGTCGGGGACCACCGCGAGCAGCGAGAACCGGTCGGCCACGGAGTTCGCCAGCGGTGCGACCCGGACCAGGTAGGTGGCGTCCTGCGCGACGTCGATGTCCACGGTGGCCTCCCCCCGGTCGTTGGTGAGCCGGCAGACGACCGACGTGAGCTGGGACCGTTGGCGACGGAAGACGTCGACCGCGGCGTCCATGTCGCCCGCGGCGTCGACCGCCAGCAGCACGGAGCGTGACGACGTGGCGGTGAACTCGTACCAGACCGAGCGTTTGATGGCGCGGCCGCAGGTCGAGAACGGCTCGTCGGGCTCGAGGGTGGCCTCGACCGTCGTGCCCTGCACCGTGGTGGGGAGGGTGAGGCGCTGCGGCGCCGTCCGGGCGTCGTTGGCCGGTGCGGCGGCGGCCGCAGGTGGTGCCGCGAGCAGCGCCAGCCCGATCACCCCTGCCCCGACGCTGCCCAGCCGACGCGCTTTCGTGCTCGATGTCCATGTCCCGGTCACGGCCGTCCCCCTGTCGTCCTCCGCGCGGCTCGTACGTACCAAGGGCGGCCGGACGGGCCGCCGGGTTCACCGGAGCTGTGCGACCAACCACCCCGAGTCCTGACAGAACCGTCATCTGGCGAACAGTTCTCGTCCAGGGCGGTCGCTAGGCTCGCCGCGTGGGCACGGGGAGCGATCCGGACCGGGCAGGGGACAGCCGCGGTCCCGGCCTGCCGGTCGAGGGCGTCACCGCCCAAGCCGACGACCTGCCCGACGGCCTGGTGGTGGCCGACGAGACCGGAACCGTCGTCGTGTTCAACTCCGCGGCCGCGCGCATCACCGGCGTCGACGTCGCCACCGCCCTCGGCAAGGACCTCACCGCGGCGCTGCCCCTCGAGGGCCTGGACGGCCGGGACTGGTGGTCGTGCACCGACCCCTACGGCACCCTGCCGAGCGTCACCGGCCACCCCGAGCGCAACCTGCTGCTTCCCGGGGGCCACGAGGTCCTCGTGACGTCGAGGTACGTCCGCAGCGGCCCGCGCGGACCGGTCCGCCGGGTGCTCGTGTCGATCCGGGACACCCGGCACCGCGCCCGCGAGGAGCTCAGCCGCGCCGAGCTGGTCTCGACCGTCGCCCACGAGCTGCGTTCGCCTCTCACCTCGGTCAAGGGCTTCACCGCCACCCTGCTCGCCAAGTGGGAGCGCTTCAGCGACGACCAGAAGCGGCTGATGCTCGAGACCGTCAACGCCGACGCCGACCGGGTCACCCGGCTGATCACCGAGCTGCTGGACATCGCCCGCATCGACTCCGGCCGGCTAACCGTCAGCCGCCAGCTGGTCGACCTCGACCGGGTCGTCCGGCGGCACGTCGACGGGCTGGTCGCCTCGGGTCACGAGCGCGACGGCTTCGACGTCCAGGTCGTCGCCGCCCTGCCGGAGATCTGGGCCGACGCCGACAAGCTCGACCAGGTGATCGCCAACCTGCTGGAAAACGCCGTGCGGCACGGAGCCGGACAGGTCACGATCGTCGTCGAACCGGTGGACGACGGAGCGGCGGTGACGGTGATGGACGAGGGAGAGGGCATCCCCGTCGAGCTGCACGACCGCGTCTTCACCCGGTACTGGCGGTCCGGCCGCAGGGGCGGCACCGGCCTCGGGCTCTACATCGTCCGCGGCCTCGTCGAGGCGCACGGCGGGCACATCGAGGTGGGCCGCGCACCCGGCGGCGGGGCGCGGTTCCGATTCGTGCTGCCCGCCGCCACCCCGGACTTCGCCGACTAGGCGCCTGACGGAGATCCAGGGGAGCGGCGGGCCTTCCGCGTGCCCTCCGCCCGGCTCCCTAGACTCGAGGCCCCATGTCAGCACCGAACAAGTCCTACGACCCCGTGCAGGTGACCCCTTTGAACGCCGACGAGGTCGAGCGCGCCCGTGACGACGCCCTGGCCGCCGTCGCGGCTGCCGGCGACCTGGACGCCCTGAAGCAGGCCCGTCTGGACCACGCGGGCGACCGGTCACCCCTGGCGCAGGCCAACCGCGAGATCGGCGCCCTCCCGCCGGCCGCCAAGGCCGACGCCGGCAAGCGGGTGGGCCAGGCCCGCCGGGCGGTCGGCGAGGGGCCGCCAAGGCCGACGCCGGCAAGCGGGTGGGCCAGGCCCGCCGGGCGGTCGGCGAGGCCCTCGCCGCCCGCCAGGCCGTCCTCGAGCAGGAGCGCGACGAGCACGTCCTGGTCGACGAGGCGGTCGACGTGACCCTGCCGTGGGACCGCAGCCCCCGCGGCGCGCGGCACCCGCTCACCACGGTGACCGAGCGGGTCGCGGAGCTGTTCGTGGCGATGGGCTACGAGTGGTCCGAAGGGCCTGAGGTCGAGGCGGAGTGGTTCAACTTCGACGCGCTCAACATCCCGCCGGACCACCCGGCGCGCTCGACGGCGGACACCTTCTGGGTCGACTCGCCCGACTCGGGAGTGGTGCTGCGGACCCAGACCTCGCCGGTGCAGATCCGCACGATGCTGCGCCGCGAGCCGCCGATCTACGCCGTGTCGCCCGGCCGGGTCTACCGCACCGACGAGCTCGACGCGACCCACACCCCGGTCTTCAGCCAGGTGGAGGGCCTGGTCGTCGACGAGGGCATCACGATGGCCCACCTGCGTGGCACTCTGGAGCACTTCGCCCGGTCCCTGCTGGGCGACGTCACGACCCGCCTGCGGCCGTCGTACTTCCCCTTCACCGAGCCCAGCGCCGAGATGGACCTGCGCTGCTGGGTCTGCGACGGCACGTCGGTCGGCAACCCGGACCGGCCGTGCCGCACCTGCTCCTCCGAGGGATGGATCGAGCTGGGCGGCTGCGGGATGGTCAACCCGCGGGTCCTGCGGGCCTGCGGGGTCGACCCGGACCGGTGGACGGGCTTCGCGTTCGGCATCGGGCTGGAACGCTCGCTGATGTCCCGCCACGGCGCCGAGGACATGCGCGACATGGTCGAGGGTGACGTGCGTTTCACGCTGCCGTTCGGGACGGAGATCTGATGCGGGCCCCGCTGTCCTGGCTGCGCGAGCACGCCGACCTCCCGGCCGAGGTATCCGGCAGGGAGCTGGCCGAGCGGCTGGTCGCCGCCGGCCTCGAGGTCGAGACCGTCGAGCAGCCCGGCCACGACATCACCGGCCCGCTCCTCGTCGGCCGGGTCGCCGGGTTCGAGGAGGAGACCGCCTCCAACGGCAAGACGGTGCGCTGGTGCCAGGTCGACGTGGGCGAGGGCCGGCCGCGCGGCATCGTCTGCGGTGCGCGCAACTTCGCTGTCGGCGACCGGGTCGTGGTGGCCCTGCCGGGCAGCACGCTGCCGGGTGGCTTCGCCATCACGGCCCGGACGACGTACGGCCACGTCTCCGACGGGATGATCTGCTCGGCGCGGGAGCTCGGCGTGGGGGACGACCACACCGGCATCCTGGTGCTCGACGGCGACCCCGCTGTCGGCGCGGCGGCCGTCGAGCTGCTCGGCCTGCGCGACGAGGTGCTCGACATCGCCGTCACGCCGGACCGTGCCTACTGCCTGTCGATCCGCGGCCTGGCCCGCGAGGCCGCCACCGCGTACGGCGTCGCGTTCACCGACCCGGCCGCCGGGGAGTCGCTGCCGATCGACGGCACCGGCCATCCCGGCGAGGTCGACCCGGCCTCGGCGGTGGACCGGCTGGTGCTCCGCACGGTGACCGGTCTCGACCCGGCGGCCCGGTCGCCGCTGTGGATGCAGCGCCGGCTGGTGCTGTGCGCCATGCGGCCGGTCTCGCTGGCCGTCGACGTCACCAACTACGTGATGCTGGAGACCGGGCAGCCCCTGCACGCCTTCGACCGGGGCCGGCTCGACGGCCCGATCGTCATCCGGCGGGCCCGACCCGGCGAGCGGCTGGAGACCCTCGACCACGTCGCGCGCGAGCTGGACCCCGAGGACGTCGTCATCACCAACGGCGCCGAGCCGGTCGCCCTCGCGGGCGTCATGGGCGGCCTGACGACCGAGGTCGACGCCGCCTCCACCGACCTGGTGCTCGAGGCGGCGCACTTCGACGCCGTCGCCGTCGCGCGGACGTCCCGCCGGCACAAGCTCTCGAGCGAGGCGTCCAAGCGGTTCGAGCGGGGGGTCGACCCGGAGCTCGGTCCGGTCGCCTCGGCCCGGGCCGTCGCCCTGCTCGCCGAGCTCGGCGGCGCGCGCCACAGCGGGTCGATCGAGGTGCACCGGCCGCTGCCGCTGCCCACCATCCCGCTCGACCCGACCCGGCCGGCCCGCACTGCCGGCCTGCCGATCGACCCCGACGACGTCGCCCGGCGGCTCGAGCAGGTGGGCGCCACGGTCGACCGCGGCGGCCCGACCTGGACGGTGACCCCCCCGACCTGGCGACCCGACCTCACCGACCCGGCCGACCTCGACGAGGAGGTCATCCGGCTGGTCGGCTACGACTCGATCCCGGCCCTGCTGCCGGTCGCGCCCGCCGGGCCGGGGTTCTCCGACGCCCAGCGGCTGCGCCGGCGCATCGGGCAGGCGCTCGCGCACGCCGGGCTGGTGGAGTCGCCGTCCTACCCGTTCGTCGGGCCGGCGGCGCTGGACGCGCTCGGCCTTGACCCGGACGACGACCGGCGCAACGCGGTCCGGCTGGCCAATCCCCTCTCGGACGAGGAGCCGCTGCTGCGCACCACGCTGCTGCCCGGCCTGCTCGCGACGCTGCGCCGCAACGTGGGGCGCGGCAACCAGGACGTCGCCCTCTTCGAGGTCGCCCCGGTCTTCCGGCCCGGCCCCACGCCGCTCCCGCGACCGCCCCGGCCCAGCGTCGAGCACCGGCCTGGCGACGACGAGGTGGCGGCCCTGGACGCCGCCCTGCCCGCGCAACCGTGGCGGGTCGGGGCGGTGCTGTCCGGCGACCGGGACCGGCGCGGCTGGTGGGGCGCCGGCCGGCCGGCGAGCTGGGCCGACGCCGTCGAGGCGGCCCGGCTGGTCGCCGACCAGGCGCGGGTGCTGCTGACCGTGTCGGCCGACCGGCACCCGCCGTGGCATCCCGGACGGTGCGCGGCGCTGCACGTCGACGGCCGGCTGGTCGGTCACGCCGGCGAGCTGCACCCGCGGGTGGTGGCGGCCCTCGGCCTGCCGGAGCGCACCTGCGCGATGGAGCTCGACCTCGGGCTGCTGGGCGCCGCCCACGACCCGGTGCCCGCACCGCGCATCTCCACCTTCCCGGTCGCCACCCAGGACGTCGCGCTCGTCGTCGACGCGACCGTGCCGGCCGCCGAGGTCGAGCGCGCGCTGCGCGACGGGGCGGGTGACCTCCTCGAGTCGTTGCGGCTGTTCGACGTCTACCGCGGCAGCCAGGTGGGCGAGGGCAAGGTGTCACTGGCGTTCGCCCTGCGCTTCCGGGCCACCGACCGGACGCTGACCGCCGAGGAGGCCACCGCGGCCAGGGAGGCGGCCGCCGCCGAGGCGGCCCGGCGGACCGGCGCGGTCCAGCGTGCCTGACCCCGGCCCCCTCACGGGGCAGGTGGCGCTGGTCTCCGGCGCCGGCCGCGGCATCGGCCGCGAGCTCGCCCTGGGGCTGGCCGCGGCCGGCGCCCGGGTGGGTCTCGTCGGGCGTACCCGCACCCCGCTGGACGCCGTCCTGCACGAGTGCGCCGCGCTCGGCGCCCGGGCGGTCGCCGTGCCGGCCGACGTCGCCGACCGCGACCGGGCCCGGGCGGCTGTCGACACTGTCGTCCGCGACCTCGGCCCGGTCGACCTGCTCGTGACCAACGCCGGACTCCGGGAGCGGGCGGCCGCCGCACCGTGGGAGGCCGATCCGGACGACTGGTGGCGGGTGGTCGAGACCAACCTGCGGGGCACCTTCCTGCTCGACCGGCTGGTCCTGCCCGCGATGGTCCGGCGCGGTGCGGGGCGCGTGCTGCACGTCGGCAGCGGCATGGGTCAGCGGCCGCACCCCGACTGGTCGGCCTACGCGGTGTCGAAAGCCGGAGTCTCGCGGCTCACCGACAGCCTGGCCGCAGCCCTCGACGGCACCGGCGTCACCGTGCTCGAGGTGAGCCCCGGGCTGGTCCGCACCGACATGACCGAGACCATGTGGGGCCCCGCCGACGAGCAGCCGTGGAACCCCGCGCATCGGGTCGTCGAGGTGGCCGTGCGCTTCGCGGCCGGCGAGCTCGACGCGCTGCACGGCCGCTTCGTCCACGCGGCCCGCGACGACGTCGACCGGCTCCTGCGGGTCGCGGCCGACCTGCGCGCGGCGGACGCCCGCACGCTGCGGCTGCGCACCTTCGGGCCGGACGACCCGCTGGCGGAGCGGTGACCCGCTACCGGCTCTCGGTCGGCGACCGGGACGTGGCCGGGGTCGAGACCGGCCTGCGCGCCGAGCTCTACCGGTTCAACGTCGAGGCGACCGGGCTCGCGGACGGCGACCTGCTCGTCGTCGAGCTGCTCGACGACGCGGGGGAGCGGGTCGCCGGTCTCTTCGGCTGGACCTGGGGCGGCACCGGCTTCGTCGACCTGCTGCACGTCGACGCCGGGCACCGCGGGCGGGGGCTCGGCTCGCGGCTGCTCGCGACCGCCGAGGACGAGGCCCGCCGCCGGGGCTGCCGGCAGGTGGTGCTGGCCACCCACACCTTCCAGGCGCCCGACTTCTACGCCGCCCGGGGCTACGTCGAGGTCGGCCGGGTCGAGGGCTACCCGGCCGGTCACGCGCAGGTGCACCTGGTCAAGCAGCTGACCTGACCGGACGGGCCCGGCGGCCCGCGAGACCCATTTGCATGACCATGCGTGAAGCCGCATACTCATGCGCATGGGTCGGTCAGCCGCCGTCGTCGGCGCGAGCGGGTACGCGGGAGGCGAGCTGCTCCGGCTGCTGCTGGCGCACCCGGCGATGGACGTCGGGCCGGTGCTGGCCGGCACCGCGGCCGGCCGGCCGGTCACCGAGCTGCACCCGCAGCTGCCGCAGCTCGCCGGCCTGACGTTCGGGGCCACCGACGAGGCCGCCGCCGCGACGCTCGCCGGCTCCGACCTGGTCTTCCTGGCCCTCCCGCACGGCGAGTCCGCCGCGCTCGTCGCCCGGCTGCCCGCCGACGTGCCGGTGGTCGACCTCGGTGCCGACTTCCGGCTGGAGCGGGCCGCGGCCTGGGAGCACTACTACGGCGGTACGCACGCCGGGAGCTGGGTCTACGGCCTGCCCGAGCTCCCGGGGGCACGGGCCGCCGTCGCCGCGAGCCACCGGGTGGCCAACCCCGGGTGCTACCCGACCGCGGTCGCGGTCGGGCTGGCCCCGCTGCTCGCCGCCGGCCTGGTCGAGGAGACCGACGTCGTCGTCGTCGCCTCGTCGGGCACGTCGGGTGCCGGGCGCAGGACCACCCCGGCGCTGATGGCCAGCGAGGTCATGGGTGCGCTGTCCGCGTACAAGGCCGGCGGCGTGCACCAGCACACGCCGGAGATGGAGCAGGCGCTCACCGCCGCGGCCGGCGCGCCGGTCACGCTCTCGTTCACGCCGGTCCTGGCCCCGATGCCCCGCGGCATCCTGGCCACCAGCACGGCCCGGCTGGCCCCGGGCACCGGCACCGCGGCGCTGAGGGAGGCGCTGCTGGCGGCGTACGCCGACGAGGCCTTCGTCCACGTGCTGCCGGAAGGCAGCTGGCCGACGACGGCGGCGACCGCCGGCAGCAACAGCGTGCACCTGCAGGTCGCGGCCGACGGCCACGCCGGCCGGGCGGTGGTCGTGGCCGCCCTGGACAACCTGGTCAAGGGCGCCGCCGGCCAGGCGGTGCAGAACGCCAACCTGGTCCTCGGTCTCGACGAGACCGCCGGCCTGCCCGTCGCCGGGGTTGCCCCGTGAGTGTCACCGCGGCACAGGGGTTCCGGGCAGCCGGCGTGGCCGCCGGGCTCAAGACGACCGGGCTGCTCGACGTCGCCCTGGTGGTCAACGACGGGCCGAGCCGCACCGGCGCCGGCGTGTTCACCGCCAACCGGGTCAAGGCAGCGCCGGTGGTCTGGACCCAGCAGGTCGTCGCGGACGGCCGGGTCGACGCCGTCGTCCTCAACTCCGGCGGCGCCAACGCCTGCACCGGACCGGCGGGCTTCCAGGACACCCACGCCACCGCCGAGTGGACCGCCGACCTGCTCGGCGTCTCGGCGGGTGACGTCGCCGTGTGCTCCACCGGCCTGATCGGCGAGCGGCTGCCGGTCGACGCCCTGCTGGACGGGGTCGACGAGGCCGTTCACCTGCTCGCCGCCACCGGTGCCGACGACGCGGCCCGGGCGATCATGACGACCGACACCCGGCCCAAGCAGTCGGTCGCGGTGACCGACGGCTTCGTCGTCGGCGGCATGGCGAAGGGCGCCGGCATGCTCGCGCCGGGCCTGGCCACCATGCTCGCCGTGCTCACCACCGACGCCGACGCGCCGGCGGAGCTGCTCGACCGGGTGCTGCGCGCGGCGACGGCGCGCACCTTCGACCGGGTCGACTCCGACGGCTGCATGTCGACGAACGACACGGTGCTGCTGCTCGCCAGCGGCGCGAGCAGGGTGGCACCCGACGAGCCCGCGCTCTCGGCCGCGGTCGAGCGGGTCTGCGCCGACCTGGCCCGCCAGCTGGTCGACGATGCCGAGGGTGCGTCCAAGACCGTCGCCGTCACGGTGACCCGGGCCGCGACCGAGGACGATGCCCTCGTCGTGGCCCGGGCGGTCGCGCGCAGCAACCTGCTCAAGTGCGCCCTTCACGGCGAGGACCCGAACTGGGGCCGTGTCCTCGCCGCGGTCGGCACGACGGACGCGGCCTTCGAGCCGGACCACCTGGCTGTCGCGCTCAACGACGTCTGGGTCTGCCGCGACGGCACCGCGGCCGAGGACCGGGGCAAGGCCGACCTGTCCGGTCGCGAGGTGTCGGTGGTGGTCGACCTCGGAGCCGGCGACGCCGAGGTGACGGTCTGGACCAACGACCTCACCGCCGCGTACGTCCACGAGAACTCGGCGTACTCCACGTGACCGCGCCCACCACAGCGAAGGCCCGCCACGCGGCCGCGCTCGAGAAGGCGACCGCCCTCGTCGAGGCGCTGCCCTGGCTGGAGCGCTTCCACGGCCGGACGGTCGTCATCAAGTTCGGCGGCAACGCGATGTCCGACGTCGCGCTGCAGCGTGCGTTCGCCGAGGACGTCGTCTTCCTGCGGTACGCGGGGCTGCGCCCGGTCGTCGTCCACGGCGGCGGACCGCAGATCACCGCCGCGCTCGAGCGGCACGGCATCGAGTCGGTGTTCGCCTCCGGCCACCGGGTGACCACCCGCGAGGCGATGGACGTCGTGCGGATGGTCCTCGTCGGCCAGGTCCAGCGGGAGATCGTCGGCCTGGTCAACGCGCACGGGCCGTTCGCGGTCGGGCTCTCCGGCGAGGACGCCAACCTCTTCACCGCGGAGCCGCACCGGGTCGAGGTCGACGGCGAGGAGGTCGACCTCGGGATGGTGGGCGACGTCGTGCACGTCGAGCCCGGCGTCGTCCTCGGGCTGGTCGCGGACGGCCGCATCCCGGTCGTGTCCAGCGTCGCGCGCGGGGAGGCAGGAGCAGTCTTCAACGTCAACGCCGACACGGCGGCCGCGGCCCTGGCGGTCGCCCTCGGCGCGGTGAAGCTGGTCGTGCTCACCGACGTGGCGGGGCTGTACGCCGACTGGCCGGCCGACGGGGGCGACCCCGACGCCTTGGACACGGGCGACGTGGTGAGCAGCATCGCGGCGGACGACCTGGCCCGGCTGCTGCCGACGCTGTCCAGCGGGATGGTGCCCAAGATGGACGCCTGCCTGCGGGCGGTGCGTGGCGGCGTGCCCAAGGCGCACGTCATCGACGGCCGGGTCGCGCACGCCCTCCTGGTCGAGGTCTTCACCGACCAGGGTGTCGGGACGGAGGTGCACCTGTGACGCCGTCCCCGCCGGCCACCGCCGTCCCCGCGTGGCCCGACGTGATGCTGCCGACGTACGCCGCACCGGTGCTCACCCTGGTGCGGGGCGAGGGCGCGACCGTGTGGGACGACCAGGGCAGGACCTACGTCGACCTGGTCGCCGGCATCGCGGTCAACGCCCTGGGACACGCGCACCCGGCGGTCGTCGAGGCCGTCTCCCGCCAGGTCGCGACGCTGGGGCACACGAGCAACCTGGTCGCCACCGAGCCGGCGCTGCGGCTGGCCGAGCGGCTGCTCGCCCTCGCGGGCCGGCCCGGCCAGGGCCGGGTGTTCTTCGGCAACAGCGGCGCCGAGGCCAACGAGGCCGCCTTCAAGCTGGCCCGCCGGACCGGGCGGGGCACGGTGGTGAGCGCCGAAGGCGGGTTCCACGGTCGGACGATGGGAGCCCTCGCCCTGACCGGCCAGCCGGCCAAGCGGGCACCGTTCGAGCCGCTGCCGGGCGGGGTCACCTTCGTGCCGTACGGCGACGTGACCGCGCTGACCGCCGCCGTCGGAGCGGAAACCGCGGCGGTGCTGCTGGAGCCGGTCCAGGGGGAGGCCGGTGTCGTGGTGCCACCCGTCGGCTACCTGATGGCGGCCCGCGAGGTGACCCGGCGGAACGGCGCGCTGCTGGTGCTCGACGAGGTGCAGACCGGCATCGGGCGAACCGGCACGTGGTTCGCCCACCAGCGCGAGCCCGGTGTCGACCCGGACGTCGTCACGCTCGCCAAGGGGCTGGGCGGCGGGCTGCCGATCGGCGCGCTGCTCGCCTTCGGCGCCGCCGCGGACCTGTTCCAGCCGGGCCAGCACGGCAGCACGTTCGGGGGCAACCCGGTGTCCTGCGCGGCGGCCCTCGCCGTCCTGGATACCATCGAGGCCGAGGGCCTGCTGACCCGGGCGACCGTCCTGGGCGAGCGGCTGCGCGCCGGCATCGTCGGCACCGGGCACCCGCTCGTGGCCGGGGTGCGGGGAGCCGGCCTGATGCTGGCGGTGGAGCTCGACCGACCCGTCGCTCCATCAGCCGAGGAGGCGGCGCGCGACGCCGGCTTCCTGGTCAACGCCGTGGGGCCGTCGACGATCCGCCTGGTGCCGCCCCTGGTGCTGACCGACGAGCAGGCCGACGCGTTCGTCGCGGCCCTGCCCCGGGTCCTGGACGTGGCGGGCACCGCCCCCGCGGCCAGTAGCGTCCCCGCGACCGCCCCCACGCGAGAGGACCCCTGATGCCCCGCCACTTCCTGCGCGACGACGACCTCACCTCGGGCGAGCAGGCCGAGGTCCTCGACCTCGCCGACGCCCTGAAGAAGGATCGCACCGGGCGGCAGCCGCTGGCCGGTCCGCGCGCGGTCGCGGTCGTCTTCGACAAGCCCTCGACCCGGACCCGGGTGTCGTTCTCGGTCGGCGTCGCCGAGCTGGGGGGCTACCCCCTTGTCATCGACGCCCAGTCGACGCAGCTCGGCCGTGGCGAGCCGATCGAGGACACCACCCGGGTGCTCGACCGGCAGTGCGCCGCGATCGTCTGGCGGACCTTCGGCCAGGACCGGATCGAGGCGATGGCCGCGGTCAGCCGGGTCCCCGTCGTCAACGCGCTGACCGACACGTTCCACCCGTGCCAGGTCCTGGCCGACCTGCAGACCGTCCGGGAGCACAAGGGCGCGCTGGCCGGGCTGACGCTCACCTACCTGGGCGACGGCGCCAACAACATGGCGCACTCCTACCTGCTCGGCGGCGCCCTGGCCGGGATGCACGTGCGGATCGGGTCGCCCGAGGGCTACGACCCCGACCCGGCGGTCCTCGCCCGGCTGGCCGATCTGCAGACCGTCCGGGAGCACAAGGGCGCGCTGGCCGGGCTGACGCTCACCTACCTGGGCGACGGCGCCAACAACATGGCGCACTCCTACCTGCTCGGCGGCGCTCTCGCCGGGATGCACGTGCGGATCGGGTCGCCCGAGGGCTACGACCCCGACCCGGCGGTGCTCGCCCGGGCCGAGGAGGTCGCCGCCCAGACCGGCGGGTCCGCCGCCCACGTCCGCGACCCGCACGCCGCCGCCGACGGCGCCGACGTGCTCTCCACCGACACCTGGGTGTCCATGGGCCAGGAGGGCGAGAAGGACGACCGGTCGGCGCCGTTCGTGCCCTACGCCGTGGACGAGGCCACGCTCGGCCGGGCGGCTGGCGGCGCCGTGGTGCTGCACTGCCTGCCCGCCTACCGCGGCAAGGAGATCGCCGCCGCGGTCATCGACGGTCCGCAGAGCGTGGTCTGGGACGAGGCCGAGAACCGCCTGCACGCGCAGAAGGCGCTGCTGACCTGGCTGCTGGAGCGCGCATGAGGTACCCGAGATGACCTCCCAGCTGGCTGCCAGCCGCACCGCCCGGCACCGCCGGATCGTCGAGCTGCTCGAGACCCGGCGGGTGCACTCGCAGACCGAGCTCGCCCGGCTGCTCGCCGACGACGGTCTCGTGGTCACCCAGACCACGTTGTCGCGCGACCTGGACGAGCTCGGCGCGGTCAAGATCCGCGACGGCGAGGGTGACCTGGTCTACGCCGTGCCGGCCGAGGGCGGCGACCAGACACCCCGGCTCGCGCCGCAGAACGGTGACGGCGGCGCGCGGCTGTCGCGGCTCGCGGCCGAGCTGCTCGTCTCCGCCGACGCCTCGGGCCAGCTGGTCGTCCTGCGCACCCCGCCGGGAGCCGCCCAGTTCCTCGCCTCCGCGATCGACCGGGCTGCCCTCCCTGACGTGATGGGCACCATCGCCGGGGACGACACGGTCCTGCTGATCGCCCGTGAGCCCACCGGCGGAGCCGCCCTCGCCGAGCGGATGCTCGGCCTCGCCCAGCACGCCCGCACCACCCCTCCGCCGGACCCCGACCGGCAACCCCGCAGTGAGAAGGAGCAAGTCCCGTGACCGAGCGCGTCGTACTCGCCTACTCCGGAGGTCTCGACACCTCCGTGGCCATCGGCTGGATCACCGAGGAGACCGGCGCCGAGGTGGTGGCCGTCGCCGCCGACGTCGGGCAGGGCGGGGAGGACCTCGAGGCGATCCGCCAGCGTGCGCTGGCGTGCGGCGCGGTCGAGTCGGTCGTCGTCGACATCCGCGAGGAGTACGCCGACGAGTACTGCCTGCCGGCGCTCAAGGCGAACGCGCT
>Ga0210143_1000118_pt1 | contig 16495 bp, 19 predicted proteins | sample MayberryNW_TuleC_2_FD_185527 | JGI IMG/M metagenome (GOLD analysis project Ga0210143, IMG submission 185527) | Wetland microbial communities from San Francisco Bay, California, USA, that impact long-term carbon sequestration - MayberryNW_TuleC_D2... | ecosystem: Environmental > Aquatic > Marine... | reverse complement strand
AGGCAGCGCGGGCGCCTCCGAGACCACCTCACCGCCACCGGTGTCGATGTCCAACGCGGACCGGACCTGCGCGAGCCGGGCGGCGAGCAGGCGGGCGTAGCCCCAGGGTGGACGTTCCTCGGTCGCACGGCCGTCGAGCCAGCCGAAGCCCCACCCCGTGACGTCGGCCGACTCGGCCTCGGTGACCAGGTCGTCGAAGGCGCGCACCGGACGGCCCTAGTAGCCGATCCGGCGGTGCAGCCGGTAGAAGGACGGCCGGAACCCCAGGGCGGTCCAGGCCCGGGACGACAGCAGGTTGGTCGCCCGCCAGTCGCTCACCGCGCTGGTGAACCCGGTCTCGCGCATCCAGTCCAGGACCGCCTCACCCAGGGCGCGGCCGGCGCCGAGCCCGCGCGCGTCCGGGAGCACCGATGCGTAGCCGAGGAAGCCGGCGTGCGGCGGCCGGGTCAGCCCCTGGTGGCCGCTGGACTTCTCGAGCGAGCACGCCGTCGCGGCACCGACGACGCGCCCGTCGTGCTCGACCACCACGTGCCAGAAGCCGTCGTCGCCCTCGGCGTCGAAGGTCTCCTCCCAATCCGCCACGGCCTCGTCGACGGTGAAGGACTCGCCCGCCGCGAAGGTGGGCGCGAGGAGCTGGTGCGCGGGCAGAGCGACGTCCAGCTCGGCCAGCGTCCGGACGTCCTCGCGTCGAGGCGCGCGGACCACCAGGTGCGCCGGCGGCCGCCACGGCTCGGTCGGCACGTCGCGGATGCCGTGCACGTGCTGCTGGCCGAACCCGAGCCGGAACCACGCGTCGACGAGGGACGTGTCGTGCGCCGGCACCAGCGCGTAGTGCGCGTCCCAGCCGCGCTCCACCCAGGCCGGCGCGGCCGCGGAGTAGAGGTCGCGGACCGTCTCGGCGTGCCGGACCGCGTGCCCGGCGGCCTCGACCCAGAGGTTCGGGCCCCACACCGGCTGGTCCCGGTGCCGGCCGAGCAGGTAGCCGGTCACCTCGCCGTCCTCCACCGCCGCCGCGCCGGTGGCCCCGTCGGCGAGCAGCGCCTCGACCTCGCCCCGCGCGACGGCTGGGTCCTCGAACCGCTCGTCGAAGAGCGGCTCGACCCCCCGCAGTGCGGTGTGGCGCGCCGCGAGCAGTCGGCCGGCGGCGTCGAGGTCGTCGGACGTGAAGGGGCGCGTCGTCGGGCGGGGCACGGCCGAGCACCGTACGAGACCCGTCTCCGGCGCGCCACGACGTTTCCGCGGAAACGTCGTGCGCCGACACCGCCGCGCGGGCGGTGCAGCTGCCGGGCGGGTGCTGCGCCCGACCTGGACGGCTGACCCCGCTGGTGTAGGCCCCCCTCGTTCGTGGAATCGTCGGGACGTGCACCCGGCCGACGGGTGCCCGGCCACGACGTCGAGGAGGCCCGCCCGTGGGCGACATGGTGACCTTTCCGAGCAACGGCGACAGCTGTGACGGCTACCTGGCCGTCCCGGAGTCGGGCCGCGGCCCGGGCGTGATCGTCGTCCAGGAGTGGTGGGGTCTCGTCGACCACGTCAAGGACGTGGCCGACCGCTTCGCCAAGGAGGGCTTCGTCGCCCTTGCCCCGGACTTCTTCCACGGCGCCAAGACCGACGAGCCCGACGAGGCGCAGCGCCTGCTCATGGGTCTCGCCATGGACCGGGCCGCCAAGGACATCCAGGGCGCGGCGCAGTACCTCGACAGCCGCGACGAGACGACCGGCAACGGGGTCGGCACCGTCGGCTTCTGCATGGGCGGCTCGCTCGCCCTCTGGAGCGGCGCGCTCGCCGACGAGGTCAAGGTCGCTGTCGGCTTCTACCCCGCCGTGCCGTGGGAGAAGATGTCGCCGACGTGGGGCAGCTACGGCAACAAGTCCGCGATGATCCACGCCTCGGAGGAGGACGGCACCTCACGCGCCGAGGGCATCCAGACCGCGGTCAAGGGGATCCAGGAGGCCGGCGGCGACGTCGAGGTCTACGACTACCCGGGCTCGCACCACGCGTTCTTCAACGACCAGCGGCCCGAGGTCCACGACGCCGGCCACAGCGAGAAGGCCTGGCGCCGCACGATCGACCTGCTCAAGTCCCGGCTCTGAGCGCTGCCGTGCCGCGGTGACGTCACCGGTCGCGGAGGGCCCCGGCGACGTGCAGGCGTACGCCCTCAGGTCGCCGGACCTGCACCACCTCGAGGCGGCCGTGACCGGGTGCCGTGCCTGCCCGCGGCTGGTGGCCTGGCGCGAGCAGGTCGCCCGCGACAGGCGACGGGCCTACGCCGACGAGACGTACTGGGGGCGCCCGATCCCCGGCTGGGGGGCCGAGCGGCCGGCCGTCCTGGTGGTGGGGCTCGCCCCGGCCGCGCACGGCGGCAACCGGACCGGGCGCATCTTCACCGGCGACCGCAGCGGCGACTGGCTCTTCGCCTCGCTGCACCGGGTCGGGCTCGCCGTCCTGCCGACGAGCACGCACCTCGGCGACGGGCAGGCCCTGGTCGGCACCCGGCTGGTCGCCGCGGTCCGGTGCGCGCCGCCGGACAACAAGCCCACGCCGGTCGAGCGGGACACCTGCGCGCCGTGGCTGGACCGCGAGCTCGAGCTGGTGCTCCCGGGGCTGCGGGTGGCCGTCGCCCTGGGCGCCTTTGCCTGGCAGTCGCTGCTGGCGGCGCTGGCCCGGCAGGGCCTGGCGGTGCCGCGACCGCGGCCCAGGTTCGGCCACGGCGCCGAGGTCGCGGTCGGTCCGCTGACCGTCCTCGGCTCCTTCCACCCGAGCCAGCAGAACACCTTCACCGGCCGGCTCACCGAGCCGATGCTCGACCAGGTCCTGGGGCGGGCTGCACAGCTGGGCGCGGACAGTTCTACGCTCTGACCATGGTCAACACCGCGGCCTCGAAGGAGCGGACCCGCATCCTCGTCGTGGGGGGCGGATACGTCGGGATGTACACCGCTTTGCGGCTCCAGAAGCGGCTCAAGTCCGAGCTGAAGGCCAAGACCGTCGAGGTCATCGTCGTCGACCCACGGTCGTACATGACCTACCAGCCGTTCCTCCCCGAGGCCGCCGCGGGCAGCGTCGAGCCCCGCCACGTGGTCGTCCCGCTGCGGCGGGTGCTCGACAAGTGCGAGGTGCTCACCGGCCGGGTCGAGTCGGTCGACCACAGCCGCAAGGTCGCTCGCATCCACCCGGTGCGCGGCGAGGCCTACGACCTGTCCTACGAGGTCATCGTGCTGGCACCGGGGTCGATCGCGCGGACGCTGCCGATCCCCGGGCTCGCCGAGCAGGGCATCGGTTTCAAGCAGGTCGAGGAGGCGATCGCCCTGCGCAACACGATGCTCGAGAAGCTCGACATCGCGACCACCGTCACCGACCACGCGGCCCGGCGCGCCCTGCTGACGTTCGTCTTCGTCGGCGGCGGCTACGCCGGCATCGAGGCGCTCGCCGAGCTCGAGGACATGACGACCTACGCCACGCGCTACTACCCGGACCTGTCGAAGGGGGACATCCGGTTCGTCCTCGTCGAGGCGGCGGACCGGATCCTGCCCGAGGTCGGTGCGGACCTGGGTCGCTACACGGTGGAGCAGCTGCGCCAGCGCAAGATCGACGTCCGGCTGGAGACCCGGCTGGAGTCCTGCGTGGACGGTCACGTCGTCCTCTCCGACGGCGAGGAGTTCGACGCCGAGACGATCGTCTGGACCGCCGGGGTCAAGGCCAACCCGATGCTGGCGGCGACCGGGCTCCCGGTGGACGACAAGGGTCGCCTGAAGTGCCACGCCGACCTGCGCGTCGAGGACACGCCCGACGCCTGGTCGGCCGGCGACTGCGCCGCGGTGCCGGACCTGACCGGCCCGCCGGGAGCGCTCTGCAGCCCGAGCGCCCAGCACGCCGTACGCCAGGCCAAGAAGCTCGGCGACAACATCGCGGTCGTCCTGCGCGGACGGACACCGAGCTCGTACGCGCACAAGCACGTCGGGTCGGTAGCCTCCCTCGGCATGTACAAGGGCGTCGCCCAGGTCTACGGCGTCAAGCTGCGCGGGTTCCCCGCCTGGTTCATGCACCGGACCTACCACGTGAGCAGGGTCCCGACCCTCAACCGCAAGATCAGGGTCGTGGCGGACTGGACTCTTGCGCTGTTCTTCCGCCGCGACGTCGTGTCCCTGGGGTCGCTGCAGCGGCCCCGCGAGGAGTTCAGCGAGGCGACGCGATGAGGCTGCGCAGCCGGACCCATCGGGCCGCCGACGGTCAGCTCGCGGGCACCGGGATCGCGGACGCCCTCCTGCGCCTGCTCGAGATGGTGCTCGCCGCGGAGCCGACGGTCCGGGTGCGGGCGTGGGACGGGTCCGAGGCCGGGCCGGCCGAGGCACCCGCCGTGGACGTGCGTTCGCCCGACGCGGTGCGGTACGTCGCGCAGGAGCCCAACGAGCTCGGCCTGGCCCGCGCCTACGTCAGCGGCTCGATCGACTTCGAGGGCGACGTCTACGAGATCCTGCGCGCGCTGCCCTTCCACGACGACCAGCACCAGCACGCCCGCACGTTGACCGCCCGGCAGAAGGCAGAGCTCGCGACCGTCGTGGCGCGCACCGCCGGCGTCGGTCGGGCCCCGGCGCCTCCGCCCGAGGAGGCCGTGGTGTCGGGACGCCGGCACAGCAAGGACCGAGACCGCACCGTGGTCACCCATCACTACGACGTCGGCAACGACTTCTACCGGATCGTGCTGGGCGAGTCGATGGTCTACTCGTGCGCATACTGGCGCGCGGCCGACGACCCCGCCTACGGGCTGGCGGACGCCCAGCGCGACAAGCTCGACCTGGTCTGCCGCAAGCTCGGCCTGCACCGGCCCGGCCCGCACCGGCTGCTCGACGTGGGGTGCGGGTGGGGCTCGATGCTCCTGCACGCCGCCACCACCTACGACGTCACCGGCGTCGGCATCACGCTGTCCGAGCCACAGGCCCGGCTGGCCCGCGAGCAGCTGGCGGCGGCCGGGGTAGGTGACCGGGTCGACGTCCGGGTGCAGGACTACCGCGACGTCCACGACGGGCCGTACGACGTCATCTCGAGCATCGGGATGGCCGAGCACGTCGGCGAGGAGGCATACACGGCGTACGCCGCGAAGCTGTTCTCGCTGCTCGTCCCCGGCGGGCGGCTGCTCAACCACCAGATCTCACGCCGGCCGGGACCCAAGCGGGACGGCACGTCCTTCATCGAGGCCTACGTCTTCCCCGACGGGGAGCTGCTGCCGCTGGCCACCACGGTCGGCCGCCTCGAGGACGTCGGGTTCGAGGTCCGTGACGTCGAGGCGCTGCGCGAGCACTACGCGCTCACCCTGCGCGAGTGGGTGCGCAACCTCGAGGGGGAGTGGGACCGCGCGGTAGGTCTCACGTCTCCGGGGCGGGCGCGGGTCTGGCGGCTCTACATGGCCGGGTCGGCGCTCGCCTTCGAGCGCAACCGGATCGGCGTCAACCAGGTGCTCGCGGTGCGTCCCGGCGCCATGGGCGTCAGCGGCCTGCCCGCCACCCGGGACTGGCTGGCCGGGTCCTGACGTGGCGCTCCTCGCGGTGACGGTCATCGGGCGGGACCGGCCCGGCATCATCGCGGAGACGACCAGGCTGCTGGCCGATCTGGGCGCCAACCTCGAGGACTCGTCGATGACGCTGCTGCGCGGGCACTTCGCGATGGTCCTGGTGGCGAGCGCCGACGTGGCGGCCGACGAGGTGGCGGCGGCCCTTGCCCCGCTGACGGCAGACGGATCACTCGACGTGGCCGTGCGCGAGGTGCCGGTCGAGGAGCCGGCGCGGGGGAGCGGGGTGCCGTACCTGCTCTCCGTCCACGGCGGCGACCGGCCGGGCATCGTGTCCGCGGTGATCGCCGAGGTGGCCGGAGCCGGGGGCAACGTCACCGACCTGACGACCCGGCTGTCCGGAGACCTCTACGTCGTGGTGGCCGAGGTCGACCTGCCGGCGTCGACGGACGCCGGTGCGCTCACCGACCGCCTGACGGCCGTCGGTGCCGGGCTCGGGGTGCAGGTGTCATTGCGCCCGGTCGAACCCGACCTGCTGTGACCGTCGAGGGCGGGCCGGCCGGCCGGGTGCTGCCGGTGGTGCAGGCGCCGGCGGGCGTGCTGGCGCAGCCGTCGCCGGAGGTCGACCCGCTCGCCGACGAGGTGGTCGCGCTGGCAGCCGACCTGCTCGCGACGCAGCGGGTGTCGCCCGGCTGTGTCGGGCTGGCCGCTCCGCAGGTCGGCGTCGCCGCCCGGGTGTTCTCCCTCGACGTGACCGGACACCCCAAGGCGCGGACGGTGCACGGCGCGTTCGTGCTGGTCAACCCGGTGGTCGAGCAGGCGACCCGATGGGAACGGGGCCGGGAGGGCTGCATGTCGGTCCCGGACCTGACGGGCGACGTGAAGCGGGCCACCCGGCTCGTGGTGACCGGCCTCGAGCCGGGCACCGGCCGCCCGGTGCGGGTGGAGACCGACAGCTTCGAGGCGCGTGCGGTCCAGCACGAGGTCGACCACCTCGACGGCCTGCTCTTCCTCGACCGGGTCGCCGGCGCCCACGCCCTGCACGCCCGCCGGGTCTACCTCTGACCTCTGCCCTCGCCTACCCTCGCTGACAACCGGCCCCTGTAGCCCAACTGGCAGAGGCGCCCGCCTTAAAAGCGGGGTCATCGTGTGGGTTCGACTCCCACCGGGGGCACGTCGGGGGCCTGACGGGCGGGAACACCGCCTGCGGCACACCCGTTAGGCTTGCGGCAGGACATCGTCACGCGACAGCGTGCCCGGAGCCCCTTGGAGGGACTTCTCATGGAGAGCCGGAACCCGGTCTTCAACCGCAGCGACGCGTTCTCGAAGCGCGGCTACGCGACGTTCAACGAGACCACGGCTGCCGCGTCCACGGGGCAGCTCGAGGAGATGTACAACGCCCCGGCGGCCACCGGCGTGCAGACCGGCCGGATGACGATGGACGACGTCGTCATCAAGACCGGCCTGATGTTCGCCGTGCTGGTCCCGCTGGCCGCGCTCAACTTCTACCTGCAGAGCCCGCTGCTCACGTGGGGCGGGATGATCGCCGGCCTGGTGGTCGGCCTGGTCGTCTCGTTCAAGCAGTCGACCAACCCGGCGCTGGTGCTCTCCTACGCCGGCCTCGAGGGGCTCTTCGTCGGCGGCATCAGCGCCCTGTACGAGGACTTCTACGACGGCATCGTCGGCCAGGCGGTGCTCGGCACGCTGGCGGTCTTCGCGGTCGCCCTGTGGGCCTACAAGAGCGGCCGGGTGCGCGCGACGCCCAAGTTCCAGCGTGGCGTGCTCATCGCGATGGGCGGCTACCTGGTCTTCTGCCTGGTCAACCTCGGCGTGGTTCTCTTCACCGGCGACAGCCTGCGCAGCGGGTGGATGGGCATCGGCATCGGCCTGATCGCCATCACCATCGCCGCCGCGATGCTGATCCTCGACTTCGACTTCGCCGAGCAGGGCGTCAAGAACGGCCTGCCCGAGCGCTACTCGTGGCTGGCCGCGTTCGGTCTCGTCGTCACCCTGGTGTGGCTCTACATCGAGTTCCTGCGGCTGATCGCCATCCTGCGCGGGAGCGAATGACCCGCCGGCGCGACGTACGCCACGAAGGCCGCTGCCCCGACCGGGGCGGCGGCCTTCGCCGTGCCTGGGCGGGTCAGCCGACCACGCCGGTGGCCCGGTCGATCGCGAAGCGCACCAGCACCCGGCGCTCGGCGACCATGGCCGCGCGGTACTCGTCCCAGTCGGGGTGCTCGCCGGCGAGCCGGCGGTAGTAGTCGACCAGCAGCTCGACGGCGGCCGGCTGCTCGACGATCTCGGCGGTGCCCTCGACCTGGACCCATCCGCCGTAGAAGTCGTCGGCGAAGGCACAGACGGTGACCCGCGGGTCGCGGCGCAGGTTGCGGGCCTTGGCCGTGGTCTCGGGCGTGGAGACGATGACCCGGCCCTCGGCGTCGACGCCGGCGCCGACCGGCGTCATCTGCGGGCGGCCGTCAGCCCGGAGGGTGGCGAGGACGGCCCGGTGGTGGGTACGCAGGAACTCGCGCGCCGCCTCGGGCGGCACGCTGCCGGGGGCGGGCAGGGCGGCGCGACCGGGTCAGGCGTGCCGGCGGGCGCCGCGGCGCTTGTCGTGCTCGTGCACGATCGCCGACGCGTGGCCGTGGGAGATGCCGTGCTCGTCGCGGAGCCAGTTGACGCGCTCCTCGAAGCGGAGCAGGCCTGGGCCGTTCTCGAGGGCTTCGAACCACTGGGGGAGGTCGCGACCGGTTGCCGTCGGCACCCGGTCGAGCAGCTGCTTGTGCGTGGCCTCGGAGTGGTTCAGGGACATCGGGCGCCTCCAGGGTGTGCCGATCAGTGGTCCATGACCCGAGCCTGCCGTACGTCCGGCGCCTCCACAACCCCAACCCCGGCACGGGGCCGGATAGCCTGCGCGGTCGTGACCTTCGTCCCGCCGGGCGGCCCCTCAGAGCTGCCGGAGGAGCCCGCCGAGGATCCCTGGGCGGGTCTCCGGGAGGACCTCGCGGCCGACGTCCGGCGGGTGAGCGACCGCCTGCGCAGCCTGTCGGCGACCCGCCTGGCCAGCGCGCCGGCACCCCCGCCGGAGGGCGGGCCGCCCTACGTCACCCGGGCTCAGGCCGGCCGGGCAGCGGCCGCCGAGCTGGCTCGGGTCGCAGCGGCGCTCGAGGCGGCGGCGGTGTGCCCGACCGGGCCGGTCGAGCAGGACCTCCCGACGCTGTCCGACCTGGCGGTGGGGGACCAGGTGGCCGTCACCGGGCACGACCTGCTGGCCGCCCTTGACCTGGTCGGCCCGGGTGTCCGGGTGCGGACGGGCACCTACGAGCACCTGCCGGCCGAGCTGGCCGTGCAGGACGCGCTGCGAGTCCTGACCGACGTACGCCGCCGCCTCTGACCGTCCCCCAGCCCCGGGAATGATCACGTAAGCATGATCACTGCCCCCGATGCATGGCGGATACACCGTGCACCGGGTGCATCGATCATGTGAACGTGATCATTCCCGCCGGGGCGGGAGGGCCGGGTGGCCGGTCAGGCGAGGCGCTGGACCACCATGGCCATGCCCTGGCCGCCGCCGACGCACATGGTCTCCAGCCCGAACTCCTTGTCGCGGGACTGCAGGCCATGGAGCAGCGTCGTGGTGATCCGGGCGCCCGTCGACCCGAAGGGGTGCCCGAGGGCGATCGCGCCGCCGTGGACGTTGAGCCGGTCGACGTCGATGCCCAGCTCGCGGTAGGAGGGGATGACCTGGGCGGCGAACGCCTCGTTGATCTCGACCAGGTCCATGTCGTCGATGGTCATCCCGGCCAGCGCCAGCGCCCGCTGCGACGCCTCGACCGGGCCCAGCCCCATGATCTCCGGCGACAGGCCGGACACACCGGTCGAGACGATCCTGGCCAGCGGGGTGATGCCGAGCTCGGCGGCCCGGGTGTCGGACATGATCACGACCGCGGCGGCGCCGTCGTTGAGCGGGCAGCAGTTGCCCGCGGTCACGGTGCCCTGCTCCCGGAAGACCGGCGCGAGACCGGACACGCCCTCCAGGGTCACGCCGGCGCGAGGGCCGTCGTCGCGGGTCACGACCGTGCCGTCGGGCGTGGTCACCGGGGTGATCTCGCGCTCGAAGAAGCCGTCGGCGATCGCCTTCTCGGCGAGGTTCTGCGACCGGACACCGAACTCGTCCTGGTCCGCGCGGGTGATGCCCATCGACGTGGCGAGGTTCTCCGCCGTCTGGCCCATCGAGATGTAGACGTCGGGCAGCAGCCCGTCCTGGCGAGGGTCGTGCCAGGTCTCGTTGGTCGTCGCGGTCGCCTGGGTGCGGGCCCGGGCCTCGTCGAAGAGCGGGTTGAGGAACTCCTCGCGCCCGGCGCCGGCACCGGTGAACGCCGGGTACTGCGACACGCACTCGACACCGGCGGAGACGAAGGCGTGCCCCTCGCCGGCCTTGATCGCGTGGAAGGCCATCCGCGAGGTCTGCACCGACGAGGCGCAGAAGCGGTTGACCGTCGTGCCGGGCAGCGAGTCGTGGCCGAGAGCCACCGCGACCCGGCGGGCCATGTTGACGCCCTGCTTGGCCTCGGGCTCGGCGCACCCCAGCATCAGGTCGTCGAGGGTGGCCGGGTCGAGTGACGGCACCTTGTCCAGGACCGCCTGGACGATGGTCGTGGCGAGGTCGTCGGGACGGACGTCCTTCAGCGACCCCTTGAAGGCGCGCCCGATCGGGCTGCGGGCGGTGGCGACGATCACGGCCTCGGGCACGGGACCTCCAGGGACGTGGTCCGGGCCGCGCGGCGCCGGACCTACTGGCCGGTAACAATGCCCAGGCTAACGCAGGGGGCTGTCCTCCTCCGCGGTGGACTGCACCTCGCGGCGGTCCCGGCCGGGCCGGTGCCGCAGGAGCGCCCACCGACCGCGCGGCCCGCGCTCGCGCCCGCCCACCTGGGCACCGGCGACCTCGGTGCCCGGCTCGTCCGCTGCTTCGACGGCGGCCAGCGCGATCGGGCGGACGCCCTCGCCGCGGGTCAGGTCCGGCACCGGCTCGGCCTCCTCGCCGAACCAGACGTCCAGCGCCGCGCAGACCGACGGCAGCAGGGCGGCCGCCGCGCTGGCGTAGCCCGCCGGGGACGGGTGGAAGCGGTCCGGTCCGAACATCTCCTTGGGAGAGGAGGCGAACTCCGGCCCGAGGATGTCGCCCAGCGACACGGTACGCCCGCCCGCCTCGACGACCACGATCGTCTGGGCCGCGGCCAGCTGGCGGCTGGACCGCCGGGCGATCCAGCGCAGCGGCTGGGCCACCGGCTCGACGGTCCCCAGGTCGGGGCAGGTGCCGACCACGACCTCGGCGCCGATCTCGCGCAGCCGCCGGACGGCGTGGTCGAGGTGGCGGACCGCGGTCGGGGGCTTGACCCGGTGGGTCACGTCGTTGGCGCCGATCATGACCACCGCGATGTCCGGCGAGTCCGCCTCGACGGCGTCGACCTGCAGGGCCAGGTCGCTGCTCTTGGCGCCGACCACCGCCGGGCAGACCAGGTGGACCGGCCGGTCCGCGCACTCGGCCAGGCCGGCGGCCAGCATCGCCCCAGGGGCCTGGTGGGGATGGTCCACGCCCAGCCCGGCCGCGCTGGAGTCACCCAGCAGCGCCAGGGTCAGCGGCTCGGCCTGGTGGTGCGCCCCGTAGACCCCGGCGGCCGACGGCGGCTCGCCGGTCGGTTCCCCGATCGCCCGGCGGGCCAGCGCTGCCTCCGCGCGGATCAGGCCGAAGGCGCCCGCCGACAGCACGCCCAGCCCTCCGCCCCCGTAGGCGGCGGCCATGGCGATGCGCTTGGCGACGCGGGCCCTGGTCACCATCGCCTCACACCGACGTCCCGGCCTTGCGGCGCAGGAAGCCGCGCACCGCCTCCCGGGCGCCGTCGCGGATCTCCGGGCCGTGGGTGAACGCGGCGATCTCGTAGTCGAGCTCGCCGAGCACGTGCGCCGTCTCCTTGGCCAGGCGGTGGTCGGTGCAGAACATCGGCACCGACCAGGTCATCCGGGCGCGCATGTTCCAGATCGAGTCCCCGGTGACCAGCGTGCCGCTCGGCTCGTGCAGGAGGGAGACGTGACCCGGTGTGTGGCCGGGCGTGTGCAGCACCCGCAGGCCGCCGGCGACGTCGAGCACCTGGCCGTCGACCAGCTCCTCGTCCACCGGGGTCGGCCCGGCGCCGGCGTTGCGCCGGAGCAGCCGGCCGCCCAGGGTCGTGCGGTCGAGGACGGGTCCCTTGCCTTCACGGACGTACGCCGCGTCGCGCTCGTGCACCGCCACCGTCGCGCCGGTCCGGCCGCGCATGGCGACCAGGCCGCCGACATGGTCGGGGTGGGCGTGCGTCACGATGATGCGCGCGACGTCGGAGGGGCCGACCCCGATGTGCTCGAGCCCGGCGACCAACCGCTTGGGCGCGCGCCTCGTACCGGCGTCGACGAGCGTCACCCGGCCGTCGTCCTCGACGAACGCGAAGGAGCTGATCAGGTCGGACGGCGCGGTGGCGATCCGCCAGACACCTGGCGCGAGCTGCACGGCAGGGCTGCTGGCCACGCCCGGAATCTAGCGGACGGGTGCGACCAGGCACTGTCGCACCTGACTGGTCGGGACGTGACGGACGGGGCTCTAGGCTGCGCGCCATGCAGTACTACGAGTCGGTCGTCGACCTCATCGGCAACACCCCGCTGGTCAAGCTCGGGTCGGTGGCACGCGACGTGCCCGCCACCGTCCTGGCGAAGGTGGAGTACCTCAACCCGGGCGGGTCGGTGAAGGACCGGATCGCCCTGCGGATGGTCGAGGCCGCGGAGAAGTCCGGCGCGCTCGAGCCCGGGGGCACCATCGTCGAGCCGACCTCGGGCAACACCGGCGTCGGGCTGGCTCTGGTCGCCCAGCGCCGCGGCTACCACTGCGTGTTCGTGCTGCCGGACAAGGTGTCGCAGGACAAGATCAACGTGCTGACCGCCTACGGCGCCCGGGTCGAGGTGTGCCCGACGGCGGTCGCCCCGGAAGACCCCCGCTCCTACTACTCGGTGAGCGACCGGCTTGTCCGCGAGATCGAGGGCGCCTGGAAGCCGGACCAGTACAGCAACCCGGAAAATGCGCGGTCCCACTACGAGACCACCGGCCCGGAGATCTGGACCCAGACCGATGGCCGCGTCACCCACTTCGTCGCCGGCGTCGGGACCGGCGGGACGATCAGCGGCACCGGGCGTTACCTCAAGGAGGTCAGCGAGGGGCGGGTGCGAGTCATCGGCGCCGACCCGGAAGGCTCCGTGTACTCGGGCGGGACCGGTCGGCCGTACCTCGTCGAGGGCGTCGGCGAGGACTTCTGGCCCGACGCCTACGACCGGGGCGTGGCCGACGAGATCGTGGCCGTCTCCGACCGCGACTCCTTCGTCATGACCCGCCGCCTGGCCCGCGAGGAGGGGCTGCTGGTGGGCGGCTCCTGCGGCATGGCGGTCGTGGCCGCGCTGCGGGTCGCCGAGCGGCTCACCCCGGACGACGTCGTGGTCGTGCTGCTGCCCGACGGCGGGCGGGGCTACCTCGGCAAGATCTTCAGCGACGACTGGATGGCGGACTACGGCTTCGTCGAGGGCAGCGACCACGCCGGTGGCGTCACCGTCGGCGACGTCATGCGTCGCAAGGGCGAGGAGGTGCCCGACCTCGTGCACGTGCACCCCTACGAGACGGTGCGCGAGGCGATCGACATCCTGCGTGAGTACGCCGTCTCGCAGATGCCCGTGGTCAAGGCCGAGCCGCCGGTCACCGCGGGCGAGGTGGTCGGCTCGGTCATCGAGAAGGAGCTGCTCGACGCGCTGTTCAGCGGTCGCGCCCACCTGGCCGACCCGGTCGAGCGCCACATGTCGCCGTCGCTGCCGATCGTGGGAGCCGGCGAGCCGGTGAGCGCGGCCACGGCTGCGCTCGAGAAGTCGGACGCCCTGCTGGTGCACGAGGACGGCAAGCCAGCCGGCGTGCTCACCCGTCAGGACCTGCTCGGCTTCCTCGCCGCCGGGTGATCACCATCCGGCCGGGTGTGGTTTCCCGGACACCTCTCGGGTAGGACGGGAGCAGTCAGATCCCCCGACACACAGCACAAGAAGGCCAGGAGGGAACCGCATGCTCGACGACGACATGACCACCACCCCTGACGAGCACGGCCCGGCCGACGGCGGCGCCGGTGGCGTCCCCGGTGAGAGCGACGGCGGTGCGGACGGTGGCGCCGACGGTGGCGCGGACGGCGGCGCGGACGGCGGCGCGGACGGCGGCGCGGACGGCGGCGCGGACGGCGGCGCGGACGGCGGCGCGGACGGCGGTGCCGACGGCGGGGCTGACAGCGGGGCCTGACCGCTGACCGGCACGAGGCACGAGGGCGGGGCGCGCGAGCACGCGCGCCCCGCCCTCGCGCGCTGCACGGACCTCGACGCCGAGGCCTTCGGCGACGACGTCTGGGGCCGACGACCGCTGCTCACGCCCGCCGCCCGGCTCGGTGGCGCCGACGGCTTCGCCGACCTGTTCTCGCTCGACGCCGTGGACGAGCTGGTCTCGCGGCGGGCTCTGCGCACGCCGTTCCTGCGGGTGGCCAAGGGCGGGACGGTGGTGCCGGCCAATCGCTACACCCGCTCCGGCGGCACCGGAGCCCAGGTCGCCGACCAGGTGGTCGACGACCGGCTGCTCGACCTGTTCGTCGACGGCCACACCCTGGTCCTGCAGGGCCTGCACCGCGTCTGGCCGGCCCTGGTCGACTTCGCCGGGCAGCTGGTCACCGATCTCGGTCACCCGGTGCAGGTCAACGCCTACGTCACGCCCAGCCAGTCGCAGGGGTTCTCGGCCCACTACGACACGCACGACGTCTTCGTCCTGCAGGTCGCCGGCGAGAAGCGCTGGCGGATCCACGAGCCGGTGCTCCCGTCGCCGCTGCGCGACCAGCCGTGGACCGATCACCGGGCCGCGGTCGCGCGACGCGCGACCGGCGAACCGGTGATCGACACGGTGCTGCGGCCCGGCGACTGCCTCTACCTGCCTCGCGGCTACCTGCACGCGGCCGAGGCGCTCGGCGGCGTGACGTGCCACCTGACCGTCGGAGTCCACCCGGTCACCCGGCACGACCTGCTGCGGGTCCTGGTCGACCTGGTCGCCGACGACGCGGACCTGCGGGCGTCGCTGCCGTTCGGTGTCGACGTCGCCGAGCCCGCACTCGTCCAGCCCGACCTCGACGCGACCGTGGCCGCGCTGCTCGCGCGGATCCGCTCCGTCACCGCGGCCGACGTCTCGGCGGCGCTGGCCACGGCACGTCTCGGCGGCCGCCGCCCGGCCCCGCTCGGCCCGCTCGCCCAAGCCGAAGCGCTGCGCACCCTGACGCCCGAGACGGTCCTCGCCGTGCGGCCGCACCTCGACCACGTGCTCGTCGACGACGGGTCTGACGGCGCAGCCGTGTCGCTGGTGCTGCCAGGTCGCCGGATCGGCCTCGAAGCGGCGAGCGCCAAGGCGCTGCGGGCCCTGCTCGAGGGTGCCCGGCTCCGGGTCGACGAGCTGCCCGGCCTCGGCCCGGACGACGCCGTGACGCTCGCCCGGCGGCTGGTCCGCGAAGGCGTGGTCGTGACCGAACCCGCTCCGTGACCGCCGACCCTGGTGGGCCGCTGCGGTGCTCGGTCACCAGCCGGCTGCGCGCCGACTCGATGGCCGGCACGGCCGCGCCGGCCACCGGCTTCCTGCTCGTCGAGCAGCCCGGTGGCTGGGGTCGGCAGGCGCTGACCAGCTCGCGGCTCGACCCGCAGGTCGGCAGCGCGCTCTCCGCCCGGGCCATCGCCCAGGGGCTGCGGGTGCTGCTCGTCCGGCGGCCCGGCCGGCACCAGGCGCCGGTCCGCCGGCGGTGGGCGGTCGTCGTCTCGCGGCCGGGCCGCGAGGCTACCTGGTGGGGCGAGTTCGGGGCGGATGCAGAGCTGCTCTCGCTGCCCCTGGACGGCAGTGCCGGCACCCGCTCGGACGAGCCGTTCTTCCTGGTGTGCACCCACGGCCGCCACGACACCTGCTGCGCCGTCGAGGGACGCCCGGTCGCGGCCGCGCTGCACCGGGTCCGGCCCGGCCGGGTGTGGGAGTGCTCGCACGTCGGAGGCGACCGGTTCGCGGCCAACGTGCTCGCGATGCCGCACGGCGTCTACTACGGCCGGGTCGAGCCCGACGAGGTCGAGGCGCTGGCGACCGCCCACGAGTCCGGGGAGGTCTACCTCGAGCGGGTGCGCGGACGTACGACCACCAACCCGGCCGCACAGGCCGCGATCGTGCACGTCCGCCGGGTCCTGGGCGAGACCCGGCTGGACGCGCTGACCCCGGCCGGCACGATCCACCTCGGCGACGGGCGCTGGCAGGTGCGGCTGCGCGGCCGGCCGGGCACCCTCATGGTGACCGTGCAGTCCGCCGCGGGGGCCCGGCCCGGCCTGCTGACCTGCCACGCGCAGCGCGAGGCACACCCACCGCGGTACGAGATCGTGGAGATCCGCCAGCTGCCCTGACGGCTGGCCGGCGCTGGGCCGCGCGGGTCAGACAACGTCCGCGGGACGTTGCCGCCCGAACCGGCGGACCTCCTGCGGCCAGCCGCAGGCCTCCGCGATCTTGCCGGCCCACATCCTGGCCGTCTCCTCGTCGGGCACGTCCACCACGGTCAGACCGCCGAGGAACTCCTTGGTCTCGACGTAGGGACCGTCGGTGAAGGTCAGGGTGCCGCTCGTGGCGTCGGCGCTGAAGACCGGGCCGTCCTCCTCGAGGCCTCCGGCGAACACGTACGCCCCGGACTCCCTGATCTCCTGCACGACCGCCCAGGCGAGCGGCCCGCGCCCGCGGAACCACTCCTCGGTGTGGTCACCCACCCACTGCTGGTTGAAGTAGATGAGGTACTCGGGCATGTCTGCTCCCTCTGCTCGGGCGGACCGGAGCGTCCGTCTCACCACGTCTACGAACGCCGACCGGCCAATCCGACATCA
>Ga0210143_1000117_pt1 | contig 16503 bp, 22 predicted proteins | sample MayberryNW_TuleC_2_FD_185527 | JGI IMG/M metagenome (GOLD analysis project Ga0210143, IMG submission 185527) | Wetland microbial communities from San Francisco Bay, California, USA, that impact long-term carbon sequestration - MayberryNW_TuleC_D2... | ecosystem: Environmental > Aquatic > Marine... | reverse complement strand
CGGCCTCGACCGCGGGTTTGCCTTTCGGGGCCGCCGCGTTCCGTTTCTGAACCGGCAGAAGGGGATCTATCGCGCGGCCGCGCAGGCGGGCCCGGCAGCGCTCGCGATCCAAACGTCGTTTCGCTCACCGTACGGAGACGAGGCGACCGAGGACGGGTTCCGCTACGCCTACCGCGCAGGCTCCGCCGATCAGCCGGACAACCGTGCCCTGCGAGCGGCCCGTGAGCTCGCCGTCCCGATCGTCCACTTCCAGGGCACGCGCCCCGGCTGGTATCGCCCGAGCTACCCCTGCTACGTGGTCGACGACGATCCCGTCGAGGGGTTCGTGCTCGTGACAGTCGGGCGGATGGCCGGTCCGCTGGACGAGCGGGAGCCCGTACTCGTCGAGGACCCTGTCGAACGGCGTTACCTCTTCCGGCAGACGCGGGTCCGTATGCACCAGGCGCAGTTCCGCGGGCGCGTGCTGCCCGCATACGGCGACCAGTGCGCCATCTGCCGCCTCAAGGAACCGCGACTCCTCGATGCGTCGCATATCGTCGGCGACCTCGAGGATCGCGGCGAGGCGGTCGTCCCGAACGGGCTTGCGCTGTGCTCGATCCACCACCGCGCGTACGACAACGACCTGCTCGGAGTCTCGCCCGAGTACGAGGTTCGCGTGAGTCGCCGCCTGCTCGAGGACGAGGACGGCCCGATGCTCGATGTGCTCAAGGGCGCCCATGCGACGGCGCTCCGGGTTCCCCAACGCCGGACCTGGCGGCCCGACCGAGATCGGCTCGCCGTCCGCTTCGAGCGCTTCCTCGTGCGGTCCGCGTAGAGCGGCCGCCTTCGGGTAGAACTGCCCTTCGTGCGCTACCGCAAGCTCGGCGCGAGCGACCTGGAGGTCTCGGAGATCAGCCTCGGCTCGTGGCTCACGTACGGCGTGGGCGTCGATTCGGCGAACGCCGAAGCGTGCGTCCAGAAGGCCTTCGAGGTCGGGATCAACTTCATCGACACGGCGAACGTCTACGGGAAGGGCGCGGCGGAGGAGTTCCTCGGCGAGGTGCTGTCCGGCCGGCCGCGCGACTCGTACGTGCTCGCGACCAAGGTCTACTTCCCGATGACGGACACGGACAGGGGGCTCTCACGGGCGCAGATCGAGAAGCAGATCGACGCGTCGCTGCGGCGCCTGCGGACGGACTACGTCGACCTGTACCAGTGCCATCGCTACGACACGCACACGCCGCTCGAGGAGACGATGGGGGCGCTCAGCGAGGTCGTCCGGTCGGGCAAGGCGCGCTACCTCGGCTTCAGCGAGTGGAGCGCGGAGCAGATCCAGGCCGCGCTCGACCTGCCGGGCGTCGAGCGGTTCGTGTCGAGCCAGCCGCAGTACTCGATGATCTGGCGGAGGCCGGAGCGCGACGTGATCCCGCTCTGCGCCGCCAACGGGATCTCCCAGATCGTGTGGTCGCCGCTCGGCCAGGGCGTGCTGACGGGCAAGTACCGGCCCGGGGCGGCGCCGCCGGCCGACTCGCGCGCCTCGTCCGAGGCGATGAACTGGGACATGGGGGACTTCCTGACGGAGGACGTACTCCAGGCGGTCGAGCGGCTCCGTCCGATCGCGGAGGGTCTCGGGATCTCGATGGCCCAGCTCGCGCTCGCATGGGTGTTGCGGGAGCCGAACGTCGCCTCGGCGATCGTGGGCGCCTCGCGGCCCGGCCAGGTCGAGGACAACGCGGCCGCCTCGGGGATCGAGCTCGACGACGCGACGCTCCGCGCGATCGACGAGCGCTCGGCGACACGATCGTCCGGTAGGCGGACGGTCGATAGGCCCGGCTCGCGCCGCGGGCGCCGCCGACGGCCGGGCCGCAGTCCGCGCCGTGGCGGGAATCGGCACACGGATGCACGCAATTGGCACGGTTCCGTGCGAGACACGCGCGACGTTTCGACGTAGGGTTTGCGCCGGGCACGCGGGTTCCCCCCTCCCAGGGTGGGGGCCTCGGCTCGGGCGGCCGCGCCCGCCCGCTAGGCCGGTCGCAGGAGGACGACCGCGTCGAGGCCGTGGGGGCTGGCGGCGCGGAGCTCGACCTCGCCGTCGTCGGCGGCGACGAGGCGCTGGACGATCGCCAGCCCGAGGCCGGAGCCCTCGCCGCCGCCCGCGCGCCAGAAGCGGTCGAACGCCCGCGCACGCTCGGCCTCCGACATGCCCGGGCCCTCGTCCGTCACGTGCAGCTCGACCCGCGTGCCGTCGCGCACGGCCGACACGCGGACCCGCGCCCCCGGCGGGCTCACCTCGAGCGCGTTCGACAGGAGGTTGTCGAGGACCTGCTCGAGGCGCGACTCGGCCGCACGCACGATCACGGGCCCGTCGGAGCCGGTCTCCGTTTCGAGCCGTACGTCGCGCTCGTCCATGAGCGCCGACCAGGCCTCGGCCCGAGAGCGCACGAGCGCGCCGAGGTCGAGCGGCCCCGCACCCTCCTCGCTCGCCTCGCTGCGCGCCAGCGCGAGCAGCCCGTCGACGAGCCGCGACAGGCGCTCCACCTCGTCCTGGGCCCCGGTCAGCGACGCACGCCCCTCGGGCGCGAGGTCCGGCTCCAGGTTCTCCAGCCGCAGCCGCAGCGCCGTGAGCGGCGTCCGCAGCTCGTGCGACGCGTCGGCGACGAACGCCTCCTGGGAGTGGAGGAGCTGCTGGAGCTTCGCGGCCGTCTCGTTGAACGCGTGCGCCAGGTCGCGCACCTCGGGCGGACCCGCGGCCGGCGCACGCGCCTCGAGCTCACCGCGGCCGACCGCGGCGGCGGCCCGCTCGACATCGCGAAGGGGTTTCGTGATCCAGCGCGCCAGCGCCAGCCCGACGATCGCCGCCGCTGCGATGACGACGCCCGCGATCGCGGCCAGCACGAGCCAGTAGCGGCGGACGCGGTCGTCGACGGCCGAGGTCGGGTACGTGATCCGCGCGGCCCCGTGGATCCGCCCGCCGGAGGCGACCGGCACGGCGACGTAGAGGAGGTTCGTGCCGAGCGTGTCCGAGCGGCGGACGCCGGACGAGACCTCGCCCTGCAGCGCCTGGACGATCTCCGGGCGGGTCGAGAAGTCGCGGCCCTCGCCGAACTCCGGCGAGGTGTCGATCCGGGCGCGCCCGTTCCGGCCCATGAGCACGACGCGGCCGCCCGTCTCCTCGGCGTACGCGTCCGCGAGCCGGCGCAGGGGCCCGAAGTCGCCGGTCCCGCCGGGTCGCAGCGCGTCCGACGCGAGCGAGCCGAACGTGACGGCGTCGCGCTCGACCTTGAGCGTCAGGTCCTGCCGCTCGTTCCGCGCGTAGGTGATCCCGAGCGGGATCTCGAGCACGGCGAGGAGGAGCACCGTGAGGGCGAGGAACCCGGCGAGGAGGCGGTTCGTCACTCGCCGGCGCGCAGACGCAGACCGATCCCGCGCACGGTCTCGATCCAGCCCGGGTCGCCGAGCTTGCGGCGGAGCGACGCGACGTGGACGTCGATCGTCTTGGCCGAGCCGTACCAGGTGGTGTTCCAGACCTCGGCGAGGATCCGCTCGCGGCTGACGACCGCACCCGGGTCGCGCGCGAGCAGCTCGAGGAGCGCGAACTCCTTGGCGGTCAGCGTCAGCTCGTCCCCGTCGAGCGTCGCCCGGTGGGCGCGCAGGTCGACCTCGAGCGTCCCGACGCGCAGGGCGTCGCCGGCGCCGTCCGTCTCCGCGCGGGGCCGGGTCCGCCGCGAGACGGCGCGGATCCGCGCCACGAGCTCCCGCAGGCCGAACGGCTTCACCACGTAGTCGTCCGCGCCCACCTCGAGGCCGACCACGCGGTCGACCTCCTCGCCCTTGGCGGTCACGACGATGATCGGCACCTGCGAGCGCGCCCGCAGCTCGCGGCAGACGTCGAGCCCGTCCATGTCGGGGAGCCGGAGGTCGAGCAGGACGAGGTCCGCCTCGCCGGCGTCGAGGGCCTCGCGGCCGGTCGCGGCGCGCGTCGTCTCGAAGCCCTCGCGCTCGAGCCCCTCGGCCAGCGGGACGGCGATCGCGTCCTCGTCCTCGACGATCAGGATCCGCACGGCCCAATCGTGGCATGCCCGCGCCGGCTGCGCGCCGGGCCTTCCGAAGCTTTACCTCCCGCGAACCAAGCTCGAAGGGACGGCGGACGCGGCCCTTACCGGCGCCCTCCTACGGTCGAGGCAGACCGCAAAGGAGGAGTGCCATGAACAAGGCTCATGCAGCAATCATCGCGATCGCCCTCGGCGTCGCAGCCGTCGCGGGGACGTTCGCCGCCCTCGAGACGACGTCCCTGGGCGCCCAGGCGTCCTCGGGGACGAGCTCCGGAAGCCTCGCCGCCCGCAAGGCCAAGCTCGACCGCGCCGAGCGGAAGCTCGACCGGGCGGCCAGGCGGCGCCCGCCCGCGCTGCCCGCCTTGACGGGCGCGGTCGCGATCTCGCGCGGCACGAGCGGCCCGAACGCCGGCCCCGGCGGCCCGGTCGCCTCGGACGACGGCGAGGACCACGACGCATTCGACGACCACGGCGACGACGACGAGTTCGAGGCCGACGACCACGGCGGCCACGACGGCTCGGACGACCACGGGGACGATGACTGACCACGTCGCCCGGCTCTACGCGATCGCCTTCGCGCTGCTCGTCTTCTTCTCCACGTGGGCCGGGGTAGCGGCCCGCCCGTGGGCGACGGAGGCCGGCCCGGCCGCGCAGGATCCTCGCGTGGCGGCGCTCGACCGCCGGGAGCAGAAGCTCGAGCAGCGCCGCGTCCGCGTCCAGCGCGTGCTGAACCGCCGCTTCGCCGACTACGAGCGGCGGCTCCGCGAGCGCCAGGCGCAGATCGCGGCCGCCCAGGCGGCTCCCGTGGCCGTCGCCGTGCCGTCGGTCTCCGCGCCGTCCGTCGGAACGGTCTCGTCTCCGCCGGTCACGTCCACGAGGACCTCGTGATGGAGCGGCTCGCGTTTCCCGCCATGGGCACGGAGGTGGAAGTCCTGTTCGACGGCGAGCCTACCCCGGCGGTCGAGCGGGCGCTCAGCCGGGTCGAGCCCGAGTTCGGGCGCCTGGAAGCACTCCTCTCCCGCTTCCGGCCCGACTCGGAGCTCGCCCGGCTGAACGCGGCCGGCGAGCTCGACGCGGGCGCGGAGCTGCTCGAGGTGGTGGCGCTGGCGCTCGACGCCCGCGAGCGCACGGGCGGGCGGTTCGACCCGACCGTCCACGACGCGCTCGTGGCCGCCGGGTACGACCGGACCTTCGCCGAGCTGGACGGATCGGCGGCGGGGGCGCCCGTGCCGGCCGGCGGCGCGGTGCGGGTCGAGGGGGCGCGGATCGTGCTCGAGCCCGGCGTACGCCTCGACCTCGGCGGGATCGCCAAGGGCTGGGCGGTCGACCGGGCCGTGGCGCAGCTCTCGGCGTTCGGCCCGTGCCTCGTGAACGCGGGCGGGGACCTGGCCGTGAGCGGCGTCCCGGCCGCAGGCCACTGGGCGGTCGGGCTCGACACGCCGGCCGGCCCGCTGACGCTCGGCCTCGCGGACGGAGCCCTCGCGACCACCGGCCGCGACCGCCGCCGCTGGCGCGCGGGCGGCGAGGAGCGCCACCACCTGATCGACCCCGCGAGCGGGCGGCCCGCCGACACCGACCTCCTCACGGTCACCGTCGCCGCGCCGAGCGCGGTCGAGGCCGAGGTGCGCGCGAAGGCGCTCTTCCTCGCGGGAGCCGAGGCGGCCGCGCTCGAGGCCGAGGCGACCGGGATCCCGGCCGTCCTCGTCACCGAGGACGGGGCCGTCAGCCTCGTCGGAGGCCTCCGATGAAGGGCGACCCGACCTTCTGGATCCTCGCGCGCTCCACCGGGCTCGCCGCCTACGTGCTGCTCACGGCGTCCGTGCTCGCCGGGCTCGTCGTCAAGTCGCGGCCGTTCGGCAAGGCGATGAAGCCCGCGACGGCGGTCGACCTGCACCGGACGCTCGCGCTCCTCGCCGTCGGCGCGGTCGGGGGGCACATCGCGGCTCTCCTCGCCGACCACGCCGTCGAGCTCGGCGTGCTCGACGTGCTCGTGCCGGGCCTCGCCCCGTACCGGCCCTTCGCGACCGGCCTCGGCGTCGCCGCCGCCGAGCTGATGGTGCTCGTCTACGCCTCGTTCTCCCTGCGTCGCCGCATCGGCCAGAAGAACTGGCGCCGCCTCCACTGGACGACCTATGGACTCTTCGCCCTCGCCGCCGCGCACGGCGTGCTGACGGGCTCCGACTCCGGCGAGCCCTGGGCCCTCGGGCTCTACCTCGGCTCGATCGGCGCGGTCGCAGGCGCGACCGCCTGGCGGGCGCTCGTGCCCCCCGCGAAGCCCCAGCCCCGACCCCGGCCGCAACCGGCCGCGACCACGGAAGGAGCATGACCATGTACCGGATCGTCATCGACGGATCGCTCTGCAGCGGGTTCGGCACCTGCGCCGAGCTGGCTCCCGACCACTTCGAGGTCGGGCCCGACGGGATCGCGAAGGCCCGCCTGGGCGGGAGCGACGACCCGAACGTCCTCGAGGCGGCCGCGCAGTGCCCGATGGGCGCAATCGCGGTGTACGACCTCGCGAGCGGGGAGCAGGCCGCGTGACGCCGCGCAGCGTCGTCATCGTCGGCGCCGGCCTCGCTGGGAGCCGCTGCGCGGAGACGCTCCGCGCGGAGGGCTTCGACGGCCGTGTCGTCCTCGTCGGCGAGGAGCCCGTCGCGCCGTACGAGCGTCCGGCTCTCTCGAAGGAGCTGCTGGCGGGCGAGCGGCAGAACGCCGAGCTCCGCGCCCCCGGGTTCTGGCCGGAGCGCGGGATCGAGCTGGTGCTCGGCCGGCGGATCGAGTCGATCGACCTCCTCGGCCGCTCGGCCGGGCCGGGCCTCGAGTGGGACGCGCTCGTGCTGGCCACAGGCGCACGCGCCCGCCGGCTGCCGTTCCCGGTGCCCGCGGGGGTGCACACGCTGCGCACCGTGGCCGACGCAGCCGCGCTCGGCGCGGAGCTCCGTCCCGGCGCGCGGCTGGTCGTGATCGGGGCCGGGTTCGTCGGGGCGGAGGTCGCCTCGACGGCCCGGAAGCTCGGGGTCCAGGTCACGCTCGCCGACCTGGCCGCCGTGCCGCTCGAGCGCGTGCTCGGGCCGGAGGTCGGCCGGCTCCTCGCCGACCGCTTCGCGGCCAACGGCGTCGACCTCCGCCTCGGAACCGGCCTCGCCGGGTTCGCCGCCGGTGACGACGGCCGCGTGCAGGCGGTCGAGCTCACCGACGGCTCCCGGATCGTGTGCGACACCGCGCTGGTGGCGATCGGGGCCGCGCCGGCTTGCGACCTCGCGGGCGATCCGCGCGGCGGGATCGAGACCGACGCCTGCGGGCGGACCGAGCTCCCGAGCGTCTATGCCTGCGGCGACGTCGCGTCCGCCTGGCGGCCGTCGGTCGGCCGGCGGGTTCGCGTCGAGCACTGGACGTCGGCGGCAGGCCAGGCCGCGTCCGTCGCCCACGCGATCCTCGGGCGCGAGCGGCCCTACGACGACCTCCCGTACTTCTGGTCCGACCAGTTCGGCCTGCGGCTGCAGCACGTGGGGCACGCGGAGGAATGGGACGCGGTCGCGCTGGACGGCGACGAGGAGTCCTTCGTCGCCCGGTACCTCGACCGCGCGGGCCGGCCGCTGGCCGCGCTCGCCGCGAACCGTCCGCGCGAGGTGGGCGCCCTGCGCCGCGAGCTGGCGCTCGGGCTCGAGGAGGCCGCCTAACCTGTGGGCATGAAGCGCCTGCTCCCGGTCGCCCTGGTCGCGCTCGCCGTCGTCGTCGCCGCGCTCGCCGTGAACCTCCTGCTCGTCGGCTACGCGGCCGACCGGAGCGACCCGGTCGGCAAGCTGAATCCGCGGGCCGTCCTCTCCCCGACGACCGGGCAGGCGCCGACGACGACGGCGAAGACCACGACCGCGGGGACGACCACGACCTCGCCGACCACGACGGACGACCACGGGGGCAACGACGACCGGGGCAGAAACAGCGGCTCCGGCGGCGGAGACGACGACGACTGAGCCCGGGGCGGCCGTTTTCTCCCCCGGTCGAGGGACGCCGCTCCCCCAGAGGGGGTACCCCGTTCCCTCGTTCGAGTGACGAGGACTACGGGTCGACCGTGCGCCGGACGAGCGAGATGCCCCATGCGTCGCCCGACGCGAAGAGCCCGTCGGCGTCGACCTCGTCCGCCCAGCCGATGAAGTGCTTCTCCGGGTCGTCGGCCGTCGAGCCGTAGACGGCCTGGCGTTCCTCGGGCACGTCGGCGGGGAGGTCGTCGCCCCGCTCGAGGGCGGCGAAGCGCTCCTCGGCGGCCGGCCCCTCGGCGTAGCCCTTGCCCATGCGACGATCGTAGCTACCGCTCGGCCACGTAGGCGATGTCGCGGTAGATCGCGAGGTCGTGCACGACGCGGCGTTCGAAGCGCGCACCGGCGTCGTCGCGGAAGGTGATCGCGGCCGCGAGCTTCGTCGGCTCCTTGCGCGTGAAGTAGGCGGCGCTCGCGTCGAGGAACGTCCGGATCTCCTTGCCGGGCGGGAGGAACTCGATCCGCCGGAAGAGGCGCAACGCCGAGACCTCGGTCGAGCCGCCGAGGCCGTGGAAGCGCTGCTCGAACCGGACCTGCGCCGCGAGGGCCGGGCGGTCGCCGATGTTCGCCACCACGAGCCAGAGGAGCCCGCGGTCGAACTCGACGTCGAGCACGACGTCGGGGTGCGGCCGGTCGTCACCCCCGCTATTCACCGATGAACTCCAGCCCCTCGTGGGCAATCTCGATCGTCTCGATCGCGACCTCGTTCGCGTCCGCGTCGAGCGCCGGTCCCTCGAGCTTGCAGGGCCAGCCGTTCCGGAACGCCCAGCGGAGGATGTCGTTGCCGGACTCGTCCATGAGCACGATCGCCCCGTTGCGGCGATCGACGGTGCCTTCGACGATCGCCTTGCGCCACTGCCAGAGCGACGCGTCGCGCGTGTACCCGCGCTTCAGGACGATGTTCGAGTACTTGGTCAGGCCGGGCAGCTTGCGCGTCAGGTTGAGCGGCGCGTCACCTGTTCGGTACTCGACGACGGCCGTCTCGGACCCGAGCCCGGTCACCGCGGCGAACGACGCGGCCGCGATGCCGTCGATCTCGACTCGGAAGTGCAGCCCGGTGTACGGATGCTCGCGGGCCTTCGGCGGCATGGTGCCCCCTTCTCTCGGTTGCGACGAAGCCCGAGTATCGGCCGGGCTCGGCGCCCGTGCAACCGCGCTAGGAGCGCCGCTGGGCGTTCCAGTCGTCCACGTCGTACCAGTACGTGTCCTTGAGCGCCGCGCCCAGCCGCTCGTGCGTGTGGGCCGGGTTGAAGACGTTGTGCTCGAGGTCGGCGCAGAGGATCGCCGCCTCCCGGGGGAGGTCGGGGATCCGCGTGAGCACCTCGCCGGGCAGCTCGGCCTCGGCGATCGAGTAGTGCTTGAAGTGGAGGTCGGGGGCCGTCTCGAGGAACTCCGGCCAGTCCGGGCACGACCGGGTCGCGCTCACTCGGCAAGCTCCCGGCGGACGAGGTCGGCGAGCGCGCGGACGAACGCGGGATCGTCGTTCAGGGACACGATCCTGTCGAGTTCGATGCCGAGCTCGCCGGCCCTTTGCCGTGCCTCGACGTCGAGGTCCCAGAGGATCTCCAGGTGGTCGGCGACGAAGCCGACCGGCGCCACGAGGACGTGCGCGACCCCGGCCGCGCGGAGGTCGGCGAGGTGGGCGAGGATGTCCGGTCCGAGCCACGGCTCGCCGGTCTGGCTCTCGCTCTGGAACGCGAACGACCACCGCGCGTCGGGGAGCCCGGCCCGCTCCGCGACGAGGCGCGCCGTCTCGAGGAGCTGGTCGCGGTACGGGTCTCCCTCGCCGAGGATCCGCTCCGGCAGGCTGTGCGCCGTGAAGACGACGTGCCCGTCCTCCTGCCAGCCGTGCTCCTCGAGCCCGGCGGCGACCCGGTCGGCGAGGAGCCGGACGAAGGGCTCGTGGTCGTGCCAGCTCGGGATGAACCGCAGGTCGACGCCGCCGTTCAGCGCCGACTCCAGCCGCTCGCGGTAGCCGCCCACGGACATGCGCGAGTAGTGGGGCGCGAGCACGAGGCCGACGAGGCGGCCGGCACCGGCCGCGACTGCGGCGTCGGCGGCGTCGGCGATCCGCGGCTCCCAGTGCTTCATCCCGACGTAGACCGGCAGGCCGAGCTCGGCCTCGAGGGCCGCGCGCTGCCGCTCGGTGATCTCGTTGAGGGGGGAGGTGCCGCCGATCCGGCGGTAGCGCTCGGCGAGGTCGGCCACCCGCTCGGGCGGCACGGGCCCGCCGCCGCGCACGTCTGCGAAGTAGGCCGGGATGTCCTCGGGCCGCTCGGGGCTTCCGTAGGCCATCACGATGACGGCCGTGTCCCGGGGGCGGGCGTCAGGCATTCGACACACCCGCGTGCGTGAATCGGCCCGTTCGGTCACAGACACGCGCGAATTTCCACGCAATACTCGCCACAAGGGGGCGAGGGGCCGAAGGCCCCTGGGGGTCCAGCTTCACGCGGGAACCTCGCTCGCGGTTCGCTCGTGGACGAGGGCGACGACGCGCCCCAGGACATCCGGATCGGTCGCGGGGAGGACGCCGTGGCCCAGGTTGAAGATGTGCCCCGGGCGGCCGTCGACCGCCTCGAGGATCCGGGTCGACTCGGCGTGGACGCGCTCCCACGGGCCGAGCAGCACGGCGGGATCCAGGTTCCCCTGCACGCCGCGGTCCTCGCCGACGATCTCCCAGCCGCGCTCGATCGGGATCCGCCAGTCGAGCCCGATCACGTCGCCGCCGACCTCGGCCAGGTCCGCGAGCAGGTGCGCGGTCCCGGTGCCGAAGTGGATCGTCGGCACCCCGGCCGCCGCCAGGATCCGCGCCGAGTACGGGGCCACGAACTCGCGGTAGTCGGTCGGCGAGAGCGCGCCCGCCCACGAGTCGAAGAGCTGGATCACGTCCGCCCCGGCGGCCGCCTGCTCGCGCACGTACACGGCGAAGGCGTCGGCGAGCTTCTCCATGAGCGCGTGCCAGGTCTCCGGCTCCGCGTACATGAGTCGCTTCGTCTGCGCGAAGTCGCGCGAGGGCTTGCCCTCGACGAGGTAGCCGGCGACCGTGAACGGCCCGCCGCAGAACCCGACGAGCGCCCGGTCGCCCCTCAGCTCCGCCCGCACGATCCGGATCGCCTCGAGCAGGCCGGGCACGGAGGCGCGCGGCTCCGGCACGACCAGCCGCTCCACGTCGCCGGCCGTGGCGACCGGCCGGTCGACCACAGGCCCGACGCCGTCGACGAGCCGCACGTCGATCCCCATGCCGAGCACGGGCAGGACGATGTCCGCGAAGAGCACGGCCGCGTCCACGTGGTGACGGCGGACGGGCTGGAGGGTCACCTCGGCGCAGAGCTCCGCGTCCGCGCAGATCTCGAAGAGCGTCGCGCGGCGGCGGATCTCCCGGTACTCGGGCAGCGACCGCCCGGCCTGGCGCATGAACCAGACGGGCGTCCGCTCGACGCGCTCGCGGCGGGCCGCCCGTACGAGGAGAGGGTCGGTCACGCCGGCAAGGCTATCCCCGGCGGTCCGGGCGGCGACGCACCTGCCGGCGCTACGAGCCGCCGACGATCAGGGCGATGTGGGCGCCCTGGAGGTCGGCCGAGCGCAGCCCGTCGAGCGGGGCCACGCGGCGGATCCGGAAGTCGCGCGCGAAGCGGCGGGCCTCGGGCTCGTACCCGGGCCGGTACATGACGACCGTGCGGGCGAAGTCCGTGCGGGGCGCGTTCGCCGTGCCCGCGATCAGGTAGCCCTTCGTGCGCACGAGGTCGGCCTTCTCGCTCGCCATCCCGCTGATCCCGTTGCCGTTCAGGACGATCACCGACGTCTCGCGCCGGTCGAGCCGCGGCTGCGCAGGCGTGGCCTTCTTCCCCGCCGCCACGGTGGTCGCCGCCTGCTGCTTCGCGGCCGCCTTCGTCTTGCCGGCGAGGGCCGGCGCGGCGTCGTCGGCCATGAGCGGCCTGACGATCAGGAAGACGATCAGGATCCCGAGGACGAAGAGCTCGAGGCCCGCGACGCAGGCCGCGACGAGCGCGGTCTGGCGCCAGTGCTCGGGACGAATCGCGGAGGAGGGGTGATCCATGGGGCGCCCTATTTCGCGCCCGCCGCCTCCACTCCTTCCGGGCTCACCGACCGCCAGGTCTCCGTCAGACCGGCGTCGAGATCGACGGCCGCGCGGAAGCCGAGCACCTGCTCCGCGAGCGTCGGATCGAGGACGCTGCGCCCGAGCTCGCCGAGCCTGGCCGGCTCGAAGACCGGCTCGAGCTCGACCTCGCTCACGCGCATGCACGCGTCGGCCAGGTCGACGACCGAGGTCTCGGTGCCCGTCCCGACGTTGAAGACGCCGCCGTCCTGCCCCGCCGCCGCGAGCGTCGCCCGGACGACGTCCCCGACGTACACGTAGTCGCGCGTCTGCGAGCCGTCGCCGAAGATCCGCGGCGGCTGCCCCGCGAGGAGCCGGCCGAAGAAGATCGCGACCACGCCCGCCTCGCCGTGTGGATCCTGCCGCGGCCCGTAGACGTTGCCGAAGCGCAGTGCGACGTGCCCGTCGCCGTACAGCCGGTTGGCCATCGCGAGGTATTCCTCGCCGGCGAGCTTCGACGTCCCGTACGGGGAGATCGGCTCGCGCGGGGCCGTCTCGGGCGCGGGGCGCTCGCACTCGCCGTAGATCGCCCCGCCCGTGGAGGAGAACACGACCTGCGTCTCGTGGTCGCGCGAGGCCTGGAGCACGTTGATCGTCCCGAGGACGTTCACCTCCGCGTCCCGGGCGGGATCGGCGACCGACACGCGGACGTCCGCCTGGGCGGCGAGGTGGAAGCAGACCTCGGGCCGGTCAGCCGCCCAGGCGCCGGCGACCGTCTCACGGTCGCGGACGTCGAGCTGGAGGAACCGCGCGTCGGCGTTCACGCGCTCGCGCCGGCCGGTCGAGAGGTCGTCCACGACCAGCACGTCGTCGCCGCGGGCGACGAGCGCATCCACGAGGTGCGAGCCGATGAAGCCCGCACCGCCCGTCACGACGGCCCGCATGGCCTCGTATCCTAGGCGCGCGCGGATGTTCGTAACCTTCGAAGGCGTGGACGGTTCCGGGAAGACGACGCAGGCGCGGCTCCTGGCCGAGCGGCTGCGCGCGGAGGGCCGCGAGGTCGTCGCGACGCGCGAGCCCGGCGGCACCGAGGTCGGCGAGGGCATCCGGAACCTGCTCCTGCACGGCGGCCGCGTCGCGCCGTGGGCCGAGGCCTCGCTCTTCGCCGCCGCGCGCTCGCAGCTCGTCGACGACGTGATCCGGCCGGCGCTCGGCCGCGGCGCCGACGTGGTGTGCGACCGCTACATCGACTCGTCCCTCGCCTACCAGGGCATCGCGCGCGGGCTCGGCGTGGACCGCGTGCTCGAGCTGAACCTGATCGCGACCGGCGGTCTCCTGCCCGACCGCACCTTCCTGCTCGAGCTTCCGCTCGACGAGGCAGCCCGCCGCCGGGGCGACGGAGGCGACCGCATGGAGCGCGAGGGGGAGGAGTTCGCGGGCCGCGTCGAAGCGGCCTACCACGAGCTGGCCGACGTGTTCCCCCGCCGGGTCGTCCGCGCCGACGCCACCCGGCCGACCGAGGAGATCGCCGATTTCGTCCGTGAAGAGCTTCGAGACCTTTCCTGAGCAGGACGAGGCAAAGCGCCTGCTCGCCGCGGCCCTCGCGCAGCCGGCGCACGCCTACCTCCTGCACGGGCCGCCGGGCGTGGGCAAGCGCCGGGCCGCGCTCGCGTTCGCGGGCGAGCTCCTGGGCGACCCGGACCGGGTCGGGCGCTACGCCCACCCGGATCTCTACGTGCTCGAGCCGCTCGGCGAGCAGATCCGCATCGACCCGATCCGCGAGCTGCGGCGCGACCTGCACATGCGGCCGTTCGAGGCCGACCGCCGCGCCTACCTGATCCTCGGGGCGCACCTCATGAACGAGGACGCGGCCGATGCGCTCCTCAAAGACCTCGAGGAGCCGCCGCCGTACGCGACGATCCTGCTCGTCGCCGACGAGCTCGGGCCGCTCCCGGAGACGATCCGCTCGCGCTGCCAGCTCGTCCCGTTCACCCGGCTGTCGCGGAGCGCGGTCAAGTCGTACCTCGCGGCGCGCGGGTTCGAGGGAGAGCGCCTCGAGATCGCGGCGCGCGTGGCCGCCGGCCGGCTCGACCGCGCCGACCGGCTCCGCGACGAGGACGCCCAGGCGCGCCGCGCGGCGGTGCTCGACCTGGCGCGTTCGGTGTACGCGGATCCCGCGTTCGAGCCGTCGGCGGGGGCGAAGGCGGTGACCGGTCTCGCGTTCGAGCGGGCCGGCAAGGCGAAGGCGGCGGTGGAGAAGGAGGCGGCCGAGGCCCTCGAGAAGGTGCCGAAGCGCGAGCTCGAGCAGCGTGCCCGCCGCGCCGAGCGTGGAGCCGAGCGCGAGGAGGTGCTCCACGCGCTCGACGCGCTCGCGAGCTGGTATCGCGACCTCGTGGTCGTCGGAGCGGGGGCCGAGGCCGCGGCGCTGAACGTCGACCGGCTGCGCGAGCTCGCCGAGGACGCAGAGCCCGGCCTGGCCGAGCGCGCCGGGAACGCCGCGGAGACCGTCCGCGACGTGTGGCGCTCGTTCGAGTTCCAGGTGCAGACCGGCCTGGCGCTCGAGGCGCTCTTCGTCCGGCTGCGCCGCGACCTGGCCGCGCCCGCGGGAGCCGCGTGATGGAGGTCGTGGGGGTCGTCTTCACGGCCGGTGGCCGCGTCTACTCGTTCGATCCGGACGGGCTCGAGCTCGCCTGGAACGAGCGGGTCGTCTGCCAGACGTCGCACGGGCAGGAGCTGGGCCGCGTGGTCGAGGCGAACCACGCGCTCGAGCAGCCACCGCCGCGGCCGCTCGAGAAGGTCCTGCGGCGCGCGACCGGGGTCGACCGAGAGCGCGCCGAGGCCAACCGCGCCCAGGCGCGCGAGGCGATGCGCGTTTTCCGGGAGCTGCTCCGGACGCACGCGCTCGAGGTGAAGCCGGTCGCGGCGGAGATCCCGCTCGACGGCTCGCGCACCGTGTTCTCGTACCAGTCCGAGGGTCGGCCGAGCACGGGCAAGCTCCAGTCGGAGCTCGCGCGGCGTCTCGGGCGGCGCGTCGAGTTCCGGTCGGTCGGCCCGCGCGAGTGCGCGCGGCTCTGCGGCGACCACGGACTCTGCGGCGGGAAGATGTGCTCGCGCCGCTACCCGACGCACGAGCAGCCGATCACGCTGCGGATGGCGAAGGACCAGGATCTCCCGGTCGCCTCGGGCCGGATCACCGGGCTATGCGGGCGCCTCCGCTGCTGCCTCGCCTTCGAGCATCCGACCTACAAGAGCTTCCGCGACCGCGCGCCGCGTATGGGCCGCGCCGTCGAGACGCCGCGCGGAACCGGCACGGTGACCGGCTACACGGTGCTCGAGGACACGTGCAGCGTCCTGCTCGAGGGCGAGGAGCGTCCCGTCGACCTCCCGATCGACGAGTGCCGCGAGCTCGCCGGGCCGGCGGGCGGCAAGAGCACGCACCGGGCCTAGCCGGGACGGAACGGCCCGAGCGCGAGCGCGACGACCAGCTCGCCGGCGACGAGCGAGGCGGTCGAGGGCCAGAGCGCCGCCTCCCAGGCCGGCGGGTGCCGGCCGTGGAGCAGCCGCCAGGTCAGGAGCCCCGCGACCGCCGCCGCGGCGACCGCGTAGAGCCCGATCGCGAAGACCTGGTCGGTGTCGCTTCCGGCGCCGATCCCGTGCGCGAGCGCGAGGAGCCAGACGACGAGGTTCAGCCGGTGGATCCGCCGCCAGGCTCCGTTGGGGATCCGGCGCCGGAGCGCGTTGGCCACGGCGACGGCCGCCATCAGCTCCGCGCCGACGATGCCGGCGGCGACGGCGAGCGGGTGGACGGGGGCGAGGCCCGGGACGAGGACGTCGGCGAGGCCGAAGGGGACGGCGCCGTCGACGAGCACGGCGAAGCCGTGGAGCGCCACGAACGTCCCAGCCAGGATCCCGGCGAATCGGTGGACGTCCTGGACGGCGAACGCGGGCCAGTGCGGGAGCCGCGCCCGCCCGGCCAGGCCGAGCCCGAGGAGGACGGACACGGTCAGCAGGGCGAACGCGACGAGCCCGCCCGCCCGCGCCGTGTACCAGTCGACCGCGGTGGCGGCTACGAGCACGCGACCGCCCTCGCCCAGCTCGCGTTCTCGACCGTCTCGAGCTCGCCTGCGAAGCGGCCGGCGAGCCCGCGCTCGTCGAGCCAGGCGGGCCCCTCCTCGGAGAGGAGGAACGCCGCCTTCGCCGCGACGTCGGCCGCGAGACAGGATCCGGCCGCGACGGTGACGGAGGTCCAGCGCGAGGCGGCCGGGCGTCCGGTGCGCGGGTCGACGATGTGATGCCAGGCGCGGCCGCCGCGGCGCCAGACCCGCGCCGTCGAGCCGCTCGTCGCGATGCCGCCGCCCTCGATCGCGAGGGGCTCACCGTC
>Ga0210143_1000116_pt1 | contig 16514 bp, 15 predicted proteins | sample MayberryNW_TuleC_2_FD_185527 | JGI IMG/M metagenome (GOLD analysis project Ga0210143, IMG submission 185527) | Wetland microbial communities from San Francisco Bay, California, USA, that impact long-term carbon sequestration - MayberryNW_TuleC_D2... | ecosystem: Environmental > Aquatic > Marine... | reverse complement strand
CCTGCTTTCGGAGCGAATTTAACAAAATCGACCATTTTTGATGCCAAATTTGAAGGACAGATGTTCAAATAACTTAAATTTGCAATTCTATTATACGTTGGCAATTTATAATGCTTGAAATTCTGTATAAACACGTTGAAAATTAATTTACAGAATAATGTTTGCATCTATGCTATTACAAGAAAGGAGACTAGAAACTGCTTTGATAACTAAGTTCCGTCTTTCAAAAAATACTTTATTTGACACAGTTCTCGCAATTAGAGTTGTCTATCTGCAACAATTATTCATGAAGCATGTTTGTATATGTCTTTATATGTCATTATCATAGATTATCACCTATTTCCTCCCAGATTCTGTCATCGTACTTATATACTCTATAGTAGTTTTTCTTTATTGGTGATATTAACCTGTGACGATACGGATAGAGCCCTGTTACAAAGTAATTCGTACTACTTCGGAAGCCTGGAAACCAAGTACGATTTTATGTGCATTTTAGCCCAATTCGCTTCACAATAATTATTCAAATTCTGACATTTATCCCATTGTCCTTGAGATACTGTTTCACAGAATTGACCGTCGCTTTCTCATAGTGAAAGATTGAGGCAGCTAAAGCAGCTTCTACATCGGTCCTGCGAAATACCTCTAGTATGTGTTCTTGTGATCCGCATCCGCCAGAAGCTATCACTGGGATCCGAACTGCTCTACTGATAGCTCGAATCAATTCAAGATCGTATCCACTTTCAGTCCCGTCTGTATCTATACTAGTTAACAGGATTTCTCCAGCTCCGAGTTTCTCTACGCTCTTGGCCCATCCTATTGCTTCAATGCCTGTACCTTCGCGCCCACCAAATATTCTTACTTCAAACCAGTAACTCTTCTTTTCAGTCGAGTCGTTAATGTAATGCCGCTTTACGTCCATAGCCACAACAACACATTGTTTACCAAAAAGGTTCATTAATTGAGACACAAGTTCAGGATTCTTTACCGCTGCTGTGTTAATTGAGACTTTATCAGCCCCGCTCAACAAGATTTCTCTTGCATCATGTAGACTCCTGATACCGCCTCCTACTGTAAATGGTATATTGATGACCCGTGCTACTTCCTTGATAACAGTCTTGAGAGCTTTTCTGCCTTCATGTGAAGCATTGATATCAAGAAAGACTATCTCATCAGCTCCTTCGTGAGTATATTTTTTTGCAAAAGATACCGGGTCACCTGCGATTCTCACATCCGAGAAGTTTACACCCTTGACAACGTTACCTGCATCAACGTCCAAGCAAGGAATAATTCTTTTTGCAAGTGTCATATCTTTACGCTAGGGCTCGTGCATGTGCAACACTTATCCTTCTATCATAGAGCGCTTTGCCTAGTATTATTGAAGAACATCCAGCAGTGCGTGCTCGTAAGATATCTTCCAAGCCGGAAACTCCTCCACTTGCAATTATTTTTATGCCAGGAAATGCCGAAGCATGACGCAAGCTAGAAAGATCCGGACCAGAAAGAGTACCATCTTTTTCAACGCTCGTCAGCAGAAATTCTGAAATGCCCAATGCCCGAAAATCATAAATAGCATTATGAATCGATAAATTCGTCTTTTCTTTCCAACCATTGACCACCACTATTCCATCCCGATGATCTACCGCAAGTACAATTCTTTCTTTTTTTTTCTTGATCATCTTTTCTATAAGACCCGGTTCCTGAAAAGCGATCGTGCCCAGAACGATCTTGTTCACACTTCTCAGCATTTCATTAATAATTTCAACTGTTCTTATTCCTCCAGCGGCCTGTACCGGTACTTGGACTGATGCTGCAATTTTATATATCATTTTTCGATTGTTATCTCCAGTCTGTAATGCAGCATCCAAGTCAACTACGTGTAACATATCCGCCCCCTCAGAGGCCCACCTCTCAGCTACTTCAACAGGGTTGTCGCTATAGATGGTCTTGTTGTTGGGATCTCCTTTCACCAGTCTTACAACTTTCCCATCCAACAAATCAATAGCGGGAATGACCATCATTTACTCTTAGTACACACTCCGATAAAATTCCTAATTATTTTCTCACCTATTACACCTGATTTTTCTGGGTGGAACTGCGTCCCAAAGACATTACCTTTCTCTATAACTACAGGAAATTTAGCTCCATATTCTGTGCTTGCCATAGTGATCTCTTTTTCTCGTAATACGATTCTATATGAATGAACAAAATATACCCATGATTCGTTCTGTACTCCACTGAGTAATTTGCTGCTCCTGTTCGTAATATTCAGGTTGTTCCATCCGATATGAGGAACCTTTACTTTTTTCTTGTCCAACATCTTTACGTAGCCTTTCAACAACTTGAGTCCATTCAGCTTCCCTTCTTCACTTCTCTCCAGAAACATTTCCATTCCTAAGCATATGCCAAGAATTGGCATTCCCGTAACAGAAGCTTTTTCTAATGCTCTTTTGAAGGGTTCAAGAGATATTATAGCAGGATCGAAATTCCCGACTCCGGGAAGAACCAGGCCATCGAAGTCATCCAAAGTGTCCATGTCTTTTATTATTGATACTTGTTTAGCTCCATTTTTCCGCATAGAAGATTCTAAACTAAATAGATTCCCAGCACCGTAGTCGAATATAGCCAACTTGGCCATTAAATCTCTCCTTTAGTACTTGGAACACCTTGACTCCTAGGATCAAAATTTGTAGCCATACGTAATGCGATCGCAAATGCTTTAATCGCAGATTCAACCTTATGATGATCATTTTCCCCATACTTAACATCTATATGGATGCATGCATTAAGGTTCTCCGCAAGGGATCGAACAAAATGCTCTATATCTTCTTTGTATATTCCCTCAATCAAATAGTTGATGAGCGACAGGGAAACCTTGCTAAATTGCCGCTTAACTAGGTCGATAGAAGCTACCGTCAGAGCATCGTCCATCGGGACGATCGCATATCCAAACCTCATGATATGCTTCCTGTCGCTTAGCGCCTTATCGAGAGCACGAGAAAGCGAGATAGCCGTGTCCTCGATCAAGTGGTGTACAATATTATCATTTGAGGTTGCAAGTACATTGATATCCACCATACTATGCTTTGCGAGGGAGTCTATCAAGTGATTAATAAAAGGCAATCCAGTTGAGATGTTCGCTTCTCCTGATCCGTCTAAATTGACTCTAACTTTGATATTTGTTTCTTTAGTGGAGCGTGTTATTTCTGCGATCCTTTCTTGCTTTCCTTCTTCAATCAAATGCAATCAAGTATTCACATTGTTTTATTTAATATATTTGGCATTTGATTGACGCTCCTTAATACTATCTCTGCACCTTTTTGCGTGAGAAATTTCCTAGTTTCCACTGGCTTAATACCCGATCCATAGACTCCCATAAATTCAATTTCAAGCCCCATCTCCTCTTTCGCCTTTCCAACCATAATTATATCCTCTACAGAATCACCTACGTATATAGCATGCTTAGCCCGCATTCGTTTCATTGCTTTCTTGATCCCGTAAGGATTAGGTTTTGCATTTTTTCTTGGTTCATCTTCCAAAAATATACATGCCTCTCTGTTAAAAGTTGACAATACCTCTCGAAGAGAGTACTCAAAGGCCAATTTACTCCTACCTGAAACAACTCCGATCCTATCGTCAAATCTTTTGGACAGGAACCCTGTAGTACGTCTGTTAATCACAACCCTCTCATTATTGATTAGAGCATCACCAAAATAGTATTGAGGACAAATACCGTATCGTCGCTTAAATAATTCTGCTCCGTAAAAAACTTCATCAAATACTGTTGTCACCAGGCTCCTGCCAACAGGTCCAGGATAACTCAACTCATGTTTTATTTTCTGTATTGCAGTTCTAGAAAAGAGTGCCGATAGATACCTTTCTACAGAAATTATTCCTCCTGCATCAATTTTATTAGTTATATCAAAAAGAAGGCTTTCCAATTCTTTCGCACTCGTGCTCTGACTAACGAGTGAAGTAAGAATTAAGGCATAGGTGGTATCAGTATCGTTATTAAAACCTCCAGTTCTACGCATTCTAAGTAGGATGCTGTCTGAAACTGACTGGATTGGCTCGACACTACTTACTATGGCGAGAACATGTTTAACTGTTTTTTTGATAGCAAGGTTATACGAAAGTCTAGTGTCTATTAGAACTCCATCGACATCAAAAAGAATGGCATCTATATCTTTTCTTGCAGAACTTTCGTCACCTTCATTAAAGAAACTTGGTGACTGAGACAGTTTATCCAACCTTTGACATGATGTTTCTAATCGAGCATATGAATTTATTATTCATTTCCTCAGTACCCACTGTAACCCTAAAGCATCCGCTATATCCGTAAAAATCACCTAAAGCCTTAATTGATATCAATTCCTGGCATAGTCCTTCTTGAATTGAGTCGTATAAATCAAATGATTCAAAAAAGACAAAATTTGCATCCGATCGGAAAGGTTTAATTCCTTGCATTTTACTAAGATTTAGAAACATCTTATCTCTTTGTTGTCTGATTAGTTGAATTATCTCGAAAAAATATTGATAGACGGATAAGGCTGACGTGCCTATCACAAGTGACAAGCTATTAATTGGATAAGGGGACTGGATCTGTGTTCTAAAAATCTCTGCCAAATTCTCTTGCGAGATTAGATACCCTATTCTAGCACCAGCTAATCCAAAGGCTTTTGACATAGTCCGAAGAACGATCAGATTATCATATTTAGTTACGAATTGGGATAGACTATAGTTCCCAAATTCTACATACGCTTCATCAACTATTATTAATTTGTCGTGTAGTGATTCAACAATGTCTAACATAGTCTCTCTGTCAAACTGATTTCCTGTAGGATTATTCGGGGAACAAATATAGACAATATTCGATTTCTTTGCACTGTTCATGAATCTTGAATACGGAATGCTATTATCAGTTTCATTCAAAGGAATACCTTCAATCGGTATCTCATGCAATTTGCATCGGTTTATGAAATATGAGAAAGTAGGTTCGACGATAGTAACATTAGCCCGTTTTCCTAGCGTCGATAACAGAGATTCTATGATTTGATCTGAACCGTTGCTAACAGCAATATGTTTCTTGTTCAAGTTCAGATAGCGTGATAACTGCTCGTAAAACCTTTCTAATTCTTCTCCGGGATAATATCTCAAGTCAGTCATGGATACTGCCTTAGACACAATATCATTAAGAAACTGTGTGGCCAGGGCAAGATTCTCATTGGCATCCATTTTTATAACTCTGTCATTACTTGCAGGTTTGACATATTCATCAAGTCTGGACAGTTCCAGCAGCCTTTTTGAAAGCCATTCTGACGTCATCTCAAAAACCTACCTTCTACCGCTTTGTAATGATTAAATAACCCCTCTGCGGTCGTGATTTCCTTGACACAGGATTCAATCTTTTCTAGACCTCCTCGGTCTAATTCGATGCAACTTATCATCTTTAGAAAATCCAAGACAGATAATGCAGCTCGCGACTTAGCAAATCCTAACGTAGGTAATACATGATTTGAACCTAGACAATAGTCACTAGCTGCTGATGGAGTGTACTCTCCAATAAGAATGAGGCCTGCTGATCTTATTTTTTTAACGACGGAACCTGCGTTAACAGTCATTACCTCTAAATGTTCAGGTGCGAATTCATTTATGAACTCGATGGCATCAGATTCTCGTTTGCATATTGCAACAAAACCATTCTCCTTGAGACTTTCCGTAACTATATCACGTCTTTGAACACCCCCTTTGCTTCTGATAAGCTCGTTGATCTCTTCCCTGACTCGCATTGCCATATGTCTAGATGTTGTAACCATCCCACAAAGTGTATCATTGCTATGCTCAGATTGAGAAATCAAATCAAGAGCCACGAGTCGGGGATTAGATTTTGAATCAGCGAATATCAATAATTCTGTAGGACCTGCGACCATATCTGTTGCAACCTTGTTAGATACCATACTCTTGGCAGCGGTTACAAAAATACCGCCAGGTCCCACAATCTTGTCCACCTTCCTAATACTTTTTGTTCCGAATGCTAGTGCGGCTATTCCCTGGGCTCCTCCAATTTTATAAATTTCTCGTACGCGACATATATTAGCAGCCACAAGAGTCAGAGGATCAATACTTCCATCCTTCTGAGGTGGAGTGAGCACTACCAATCTTTTTACTCCGGCAACATTTGCAGGAGTACAGCACATTAGTAAGGTACTAGGGTATCTAGCTTTTCCTCCGGGTACATAGCAGCCTACGCTTTCTACAGGTCTAAGTAGTCTCGTTACTTTCAGTCGGTCAAATCGTGATTCGATGTTTCTCAGATGATCAAGCAGATCTGATTCGCTTTTAATCAATCTCTGCCGCATCGCATGTATCGATCTCAATTGCATAGAGGTGACCTTTTTGAACGCAGACCTGATTTCGTCTTCAGACACGCTAAGCCTTTTCAATTCTACGCCTTCGAATTCTTGAGTATATTTAAGAAGTGCCCTGTCACCAGACTTTTCTACTGACGCTATGATAGTACTTGTTTTTTTCATGATATCTTCTGATAAGGTTATTCGTGCCTTCCTAAATTTTTCAACATCTAATCGCACATTTTTTACATCAACAATTCTCAACACCATCCCAGATCACTACTATTCTCGGACAATTTATGTTGCAGTTAAAGGGGAATGACACAGGAATATATCTTGTACGTCGAGGGGACCTTCAATAGATAATTCTGGTGGGGTAAAATTTCGACGTCCTATGCGGTAGGACTCTATTCAAATTAATAACAATACTCTAGGTTATGAGGATGTCCTAACGTGGGTTTTAGCATACATTTAGCGAAACAAAATTACTATGTTGATATCGATTCTTTTCTAATCCGCCTGTTAACTGGTGTGTTGCATATCAATTTGCTCCTAAAGGTAATGATCACAGATAGCAGGTTTTATTTCCATCAACGATGACAAAGCCCAGTGGAGGCATCACTTTGATAACCTCCAGGTTATCCATGATGATAGGAACACAAAAATGGATCAAAACCGATTATCGGTATAGTATCATGAACCGTTCTGTTCAAGTTAAAAGACAACGATTCTCTATGGCTTGGAAAGATGATCACTTTGAGGTGTTTTTTATGCACGGATCTGTACCTCATCTTTCTAAGATATGACTGTAATAGTCAGAAGGGATGAAGAATTCACTAATCTACTCAAACTAAATCTAAGATCTAGGTACGAGCAGAAAAGGCGTTCCGAAGACGAAGTACATGTTTCAGATATCATCCCTTCGTCCTGTATAAGAAAACAGTACTATTCTCGCAGATTCCCAGAAGTCGACACGATATCCGATGAATCTATATATCATTTTATCAGAGGAGAGTCTAGCGAATTTGTCATAACTCAACTAGCAAAAATAGGTGTATCCCAGGCGAATCTTGAATTCGAAGGAATACTGGCGCATCCGGATATAATGGCTAATGATTTAGTTGTAGAACTCAAAGACACTTTGAACTTCGGTAGATTGAACATGACTGATGAAAAGTTCAAGTCATATCTAAGACAGTTGTTATACTATCTTGTAATAACGGATGTCGAACGAGGGATCATTTCCGTCAGGTATAACACGAAAGAACTGAGGTGGATAAAAAGTGATTCAAAGGGGGATTATTTTCTTCAACCTCAAGATGGGAAAGGGCCATTCATAGAAAGTTGGAGTGTTCATCTGCCAAGAGATGATATTGTTAGAGAAATTTTAAGGAACGAAATGGTTAGAAGAAAAAATCTCTTCAGAAAGGCACTTGAACATTCCGACGTATCCATCTTACCCAGGCTATCCCAATCTAAGAGGAATTCAAAATGCCCCAAATGCAATTTCTATGATAAATGTATGAACGAAGATGATGAAACGCAAGACGCTCATGAAATGGCTAACGAATTGGACATAATGGACATCTCTGGGGTAATAGATTTTAGGCCAGTAACAAGTAAGTAAAAGATTCTGGGAATCCTTGCTTGAGAACCCGACTTTCAGACAAGATTAACCTATCACGAATTTCTGCACCTAACATTTGTATAGAAACCAGAGGTATTGGCTCTGTTCTCCATATGCGCTTCTTAACTGCTTATAGGGACTGGTGTTGTCAAATGAACCGTAGCTTATTTTTGGAACGATAAATCAGTTGATCATGGTTCAAGTTCGTTAATCACTGGATCCAGGGGTAAATTTTATGACATGTGGAACAATATTTTAAGTTCAGCATCGGAAATGTCGTATTTATCGTTCAATAAAAAATCGGAATATTTCTCACTCTTGCAATATCTAATAATGCCCTTAATTTTGGAATCATATGGCAGGCTCTATTTGATCTTAATTCCCATGATAAAGCCATTTAACATGTCGTTTCCAAAACCAGTATATCCTGTTTCTTATGGCTGTCCTATATGTGGGCTCAACTTTTTATCTACTTGTGATATCCGCTTTGTATTCCGCGGTGCAGCAACATGCGTTAGGATGTCCATCGCATGCATCATCTCTTTACCCTCGAAAACTGTATATTGTCATTATACTGTGTATAAGACTTGTTATCACCTTCACGATTTATGTACATACAGGCATCAATCCTCGAGATTTTTGCTCATTATATATTAATTCTAATTATAAAATGTAATTTATTCGGAATGGATTAAGCTGAATTGGTAGTAAAAAATAGAATAGTATCTTAAGTAGACATTCCTTACATGTAATACTATGGTTTAGGTGTATGGGTATCAAATTTTCTGCGTTAACCAGGGTCATCACACTAACTCATCGTCTTAAATTTTTTTACAAGTGGTGATCTATATTGATCTCGTCTAGCTGGAGAATCTGCCTTGGTTCACTCACAACAAGACCTTGAGCTCTTTTACGCAATAACGGCAGGATTTTGATAAATTCGTTTTTATCTATTATTGTACTGACACTATACCATCCACTTTCGCTAAGATTACTTATTGTAGGCCTCTTTAGAGCGGGAAGACTTTCAAGAATGGAACTAATATTTTCTTCTTTCACATTCATAAAAATATGAACTTTTTTTCTCGCCTCAACTACTCCCTTCAATAGAGCGAGCATATCTGCAATCTTTTCTCTCTTGGCCATATTCTTTAAAGACGCCTTATTCGCAATTAATATTGCAGAAGACTCCATCACAGTATCGATAATCTTAAGATTATTCTGCATTATGGTCGTTCCTGTTTCTGTAATATCAAAGATCGCATCTACATCTTCAGGTGGCTTAGCTTCTGTCGCACCAAAAGAAAGGAATATCTGTACATTCTTGTTTGTTCCTACCCGCAACCATGGGGTAATGATCAGGGGATCAGAGTCTCCAAAATACTTATTGTATGCACTATTAGACTTTAGATGTGAGGAAGTGGTCGTAAGATATTCAGTTGAGATCCGTAAAGTCTTTCTCTTCTCTGCGAATTCTGTTATCAAATCCGATAAATTATTGACCGGAAAACTTTCTGGGACTGCAATAACTTGGCTAACATGCCCGTACTCCAAATCAAGTAAGGGCGATACATATGCATTGGCCTCCCTGACCCAATCCTTACCGGTTATTCCAACGTCATAGAAACCTTCCTGAACATAGGTAGGAATTTCTTGCGGTCGTAGTATTTTCACTTCGATATCCGGATCACTGAGCTTGATGCGATATGTTCGACCATGACCACTAACTGTCTGCCATGCTTGTTCGAGTACCCTAAATGTTGCCTCTTCAATACTGCCTTTTGGAATTGCGAACTTAACTATAGACATGGCTAAATGCTTGAGAGACGCCTGATCCTTTGTATATATCTAATCATTGATATCACCCTTTTGACTGTATTTATCCAGCATTTCTTTTGCTCTAGACAGATTTACTTCATCTTCTTTGACTAGGTGTTCCGAAATTATGTCTATCATTCTACCCCTTGCCCCCGCCATAAAAGCAATGTTTCTTGAATGGAGTTTCATGTGCCCTTTCTGGATCCCTTCCGAAGCCAAGGCGAGTAGCGCTGCAAAATTCTGGGCTAGACCCACAGATGCGATCACAATCGCAAGTTCTTGGGAAGAATTGACTTTTAGAATCTTCAAACTCGTCTCAGCCAACTGATGTACCTTTGTCACTCCTCCCACAATCCCTACTGCCATAGGAATTTCCAATTCGCCAACAAGATTGCCATCTTTATCTCTCAACCACTTTGTCAATGATCTGTAACTGCCTCCTCTACTCGCATAAGCATGGGCCGCAGCCTCAATGGCACGGAAGTCCTGTCCGGTCGCCAGAGCGACGGCATCAATCCCATTCATTATGCCTTTGTTGTGAGTGACAGCTCTGTAGACATCTGAATAGGCAAGAGCATATGCATACAGGATTCGTTCAACAATGAAGTCTCCACCGATTTGATTTTTCGGGAAAGTAGCTCTACATCTAACTAGTCTTCGTGCAGAATAGTTTGAAAGGATCTTCAATATCGTCCTACAACCAGTTATACTCTCAATGGCCGGACCCACCGCTTCGCACATCGTATTCACGATGTTGGCACCCATAGCATCATGAGTGTTGATAATAAGTTCAACAATGAGCATGGTGCCTACACCCACTTGACTCTCGTCTTGAACTGCTCTGACTTCTATTTCCTTCACTTTTGACGATCTAGCCGTGGAATTGGCAATCTTAAACAACTCATCTTTTTTATCGAGAATCTTTTTTGAAATACCTTCATACGGCTTGTCATCTGGAATCACTTGAATTTGACCAACCATTAGGGAATCATCTGCTTCAGCTCGGAATCCGCCAGTTAGTTTGGCTAGCTTTGCTGCTTTACTTGTTGCGGCAATAACGGATGGCTCCTCAATTGCCATAGGGATGAGATAGTCAATGTCATTAATCAAAAAATTCGTCGCGATTCCCATTGGGATGGGGAATACTCCTATCGCATTTTCTATCATTCTATTCACATTATCAAAGCCTAAAATGTGCGTTGAATCCTTGAGAAATTGGATGTTCCTGTCTTCAAGTGAAGCATGTTTCTTAATCAGATCTAGTCTATCAACCAAGTTTAATTCTCGGAACTTAGATCCGCCAGCAACGTCCAACTCCTATGACCTTCTTCTTCCAATACGAAGGGCTGCCTATTTAGATGTAACCTGAGAAAGGATAAACAGAGCTCCATATTATAGGAAATAGGCTAATGGGCCTAATTGCTGCTGTAACGAAACATCAATAGCCAAAACTTTAAAACCATTATCTTCAACTAAACCTGGGAAATTTGTGTTCAATAAATGCCGCTATAGTCCAAATATTAGGACAACGTCATCTTCTGCTAACTATCTCCGTATTATTGGCATTTCTCATGTTTATAGGAAGTTCTTCTCATATTATATTCGGACAAGAAAATGAGACGATTTCTCAACTAAACGAAACTGCTACTACTACTTCCGATCTCGTGAATAGCAAAGAATTGGAAATAGGTAATGCATCATATCAGATCCGATATCAGATCAGTGGTGATAATCAACTGAATGAGATGTGGGTGCAAAGAGATAATATAACTCTGGCCGCCGAAATCAGAGCACTCTCTGACGGAGTATTGACCATTGAGCTTCCAAGGGATGTTATAGACTCTAAAAAGCAATCGAATATGGATGATGTTTATGCTGTATTCATTGATGGACAGTTAGTACCATATGATGAAATCATGAACAGTACTCATGCTAGGATATTGAGTATTGAATTCAGGAATGGATCGGAGCAGATCGAGATCACTGGGACACATATTGTTCCAGAATTTGGCCCGCTTGCTGCATTAGTTCTTGCAATATCGATAGCTGGTGTCGTCGCAGTAACAAGGATCAAGAAAGTTAAGAGTCTTAATGACTTGTTCAGACCAAGATGACAATCGGACAATTAGCTGCAGGCCAAAAGCATGATTAATTCAATCTCGTTTAGGGGTTAATACAAGACCTTATACAATAAAGCTGTATTTAAAGGCCCATTCTGTAGCCCACTAATGCGTGGGAATACTATTAAAAAGGGAATGCTATCTTAGCGAAATGGGTTCCTCTTCGCACAACATTTCCCGGGTTTTAACCACATTAATGTTTGACAGGGTATTTTCTCATTGAAATGATAGGCGGGGTTTGGATTTTATCTCCGCATAGACTTCTAATTATTCTCATGTTACACTTTTTCTTGAAAAGTGAAATTAGGATTTATCACAACCTCATAATTTTGCTTACAGATGTTCTCAATTAGATGATTCAGGTAAATTATCCCTAGGGACTTTACAAACTGACTTGGTTACTTCACGAAATACCAGTCAAACTAGTAAGAAAGTGTATATATGCAAAATTTATGCTTAATTCTACATTCTTGCAAGAAATACTCAGAGCTGAAAATCTGAAAAAATACTTTCGGATATCAAGGGGTATAATGAGCGCTATGAGACCAAGCTCTGTTTCGCTCGTGAAGGCAGTTGACGACATATCGCTTAGACTGGATGAGGGCCAAGTCTACGTTATTGCAGGTGAATCAGGTTCAGGAAAATCAACACTTGCGAGACTGCTCTTGCGAGCAGTAGAACCAGACGAAGGTCGCATAATATTCAAAGATAAAGACATCACAGAAAAGAAGGATGCAGACCTTAAAGAGTTTAGGAGAAGTGTCCAAATGGTACACCAAGATGCGTACACATCACTTGATCCTCGAATGAAAATACTTGATATAATAATGGAGCCAATTACCATTCATGACAAGGGCAGTACAAGAAGGGAGAGACAAGAAAAGGTGTACAAGGCAATGGAGGATGTTAAACTTGAGCCTGTCGTAGAGTTATCCAGTAATTATCCATACTCCCTTTCTGGTGGGCAGCGACAACGAGTTGCTCTTGCCAGAGCCTTAATCTTGAGACCGGCTGTTATAATAGCCGACGAACCTGTATCGATGCTAGATGTATCAGTCAGAGCAGGGATATTGGAGCTAATGAAGGATCTTAAAGACAAATTCCGAATATCATACGTATACATCACACATGATCTCAGCACATCCAGATATATTGGAGACAAGATTGCTATCATGTACGCAGGGAAGGTAGTGGAGATGGGTGCAGTAGATACTGTCTTATTTAATCCTCTTCATCCGTATACCCAAGCTCTTATCGATGCAGTGTCTGAACCAAATCCTTCGAACTTGCAAAAAACAAGATCCATTCCGATTCGTGAAGGGGAGAAAATATTTAGTGGAGGATGTAATTTTTATTTTAGATGCCCATATTCGATGGATAAATGCAAAAAAGAGCCAAGTCTTAACAATCAAAGCGGAACTGATCAAAGTGAAGGCAGTCCCGATCATTTTGTCTCCTGTTTCCTATATGACTAATTCATGTATGAATTAGGGCGATTGTTTTGGTGCCGCTGTACGCGTCAGGATCACGGATCAGATTGTATGCTTGGGCTTAGCTTTTTGCCATGAGTATATTTTACCACATGGGAAACACCATCTTTGGGATAGACCCCATAAACTAGACTTGCCTTGGCAACGGTAGAATCTTTCAGAGTGACCATTATAATCTGGTTATCTATAGATCGTCTTAAGAGAACACTTAGCAATCTTTCCGTATTCTGCGCGTCTAGATGGGCATCAACTTCATCCATGAGATAAAAAGGAGAGGGTTTTAGTGACTGTAATGCTAACAGAAATATTGTTGCAGCCATAGTTTTTTCTCCCCCAGAAAGCGACGTAGATTCACGCCTAGGTTTGTCAGGAAATTGTACTACTAGCATGATACCACTTGTTTCTTGAGCGGGGTTTTCGATTTCAAGCCAAGCTGATCCACCACCAGTCACTTGGGCAAATGTCTCTCTGATGTTCTGATCCACCTTGGAAAATGCATCATCAAATACTTGACTTTTTTCTTTGGCAATCTCTTCTATGAATTCAACGATCGAGTTACGTTCGATCTCAAGCTCATTTCTACGTTCAGACATACTTCGATAACCTTCAATTATTTCAGAATACGCATCTTTCGCACGTAAGTTAACCCTGTTTCTTATAGATTCATACTCAGCGTTCAAATTCTCCAATATTAAGTCTACATTTAGGTCTTGTGGCATTTCTTCATAATTTAAGGACTTAAGCTCAGCTGTTAGTTCTTCGTATTTAACACCTAACTGTTCGATGTCCCTTTTATCGATGGCAATATCACGGTCTAGGGTAGAATATTCCTTAGACAATTTGCGCTCATTTTCTCGAATCATCTTTATTTTCTGTTCGTAGTCAGATATCACACCGTAAGATTTCCCAGTCGAATCAATAATATTCTGTTCCTTCTGTCTAAGCGTCAAGATTTCAGAATCCACGATATCTAGGTTCTTTCGCATTTCACCTGATTCGTTACGCTTTTGTTGCAACTCATAACGAAGTTGATTCTCCTCTTCATCGAGTTCTTTAATCTGTTGTTGAGTGGCTTGTGCCATGGACCTCATCGGGGTGGATTCAGTAATTTTCTGTCTGTGTTCCAGATCAGTTTTCTCGATGGTCCTCAAGATACTGTTCTTTTCACTTTGCAAGCTTGCAAATTCGCCACTTCCATGCAGCTTGTCTATCTTTTCTGACAACATCACTAATTTACCCATAAGGGATTTGGATTGAGACAGGCGAGTCTCAAACAACAGTTGCATATTATCAGTACTTTCCCACTTTTCTTGAAGTGCTAAGGCTTCGTAGATTCGTGTTTTTAACAAATCTTCCACACTAGAGATCGACTCGCCTATGGAAGAAATTCTTTCCTGCAACCTTGTAATGTTGGTTTCGGCCCTAAATTCCAATTGCTCTAGTTTCGACAGATGGTTTGTTAGTACTTCAAGGTTTGATTTTTTCATTTCAACAAATGAATCGAGATGTTTTGTGGAAGACTCTAATTTTCTTACTACCTCCGTAGTTAGAGCGGTTTTGCTCATATCAAAGATTTTTGATCCGAAATCAATCGATACTTGTACACCACTTGGTTCGAATGATATGCCTGACAAGGATACCGATTTGAATCCTCTCCTTGCTAACTCGTAGCCAGTTGATGATGTTCGAACAAGTATTATGTCCCGAAATAGGAACGTCACTAATTGTGGGTACCCAGAACTTACAAACCTGTCTAAACTTCCTAATATTCCAATAGAGTCTGTATCGTAAAGTTTATCCATTTCTGATTTTCTGCTATGATAATTCAATATATCGAGAGGGATTATTCTAAATCTAGGTAACTTTTTGTTCATTGAATACCTAAGAAGGGAAATCATCGATTTAATATCGGATACTACAATTGCACTCATCCAATCTGATGCAGCAGCGAGAATAGCTCTCTCATAGACTCTTTCGAACTTTATCAAGTCTTGCACTATTCCTACTATCCCTAGGTACTTTGAGGCTTCTAACAAACTTGTAACGGCAAAGTACTCGGTATTAGGATTTCTCATGACCTCAGTAATATCGTCATGCCTAGGCGATACAGCGTGTTGTGCAGTAACTACAAGTCGTGATGAGGTAGAGATGTCTTGTTCAACACGTTTCTTTGTATCCAGAAGGTTCTCTGCAGACTTGTTACATGATTGAAGGTGTTGTAGATATATTTGAAGGTCATTCCTTTGCAACCGATCTAGAATGATGAACTTAGTGATCTGATTTCGTAACGACAAGACTTCTGCTTCGATAATATCCATAGATCTCTGTATTTGTGCCCTTCTCTCCTCCAGCCTTGCGAGGACTGCTTCAAAATGACTCTGAATTCGAAGTAATCCATTCACTCTACCATCAATACTAGCCTTCTTAGTATGATACACACCTTCTGTGGATGCTATTTTGTCTATCTTTCTATTTGTCGTATTTAGTTCGGATGAAAGATCACTCATCTCGGACCTCTTCAATTGAATGCTATGCTCAAGCTTTTCTAATGTCAACTGTGAACTAGCCAGCTTGTCCTTGAGCATTGCCTTCTCAAGTTCAATTGATTTCAACCTTCTTTGAATATTTATGATTCGCTGATCAGCTTCTTTCAGAACTGCTCGGTTCCTTTCTGATTGGTAGACAATGTTTGATAATTTACCTTCTACTAATGCCTTATCTTTGTTTGTGATATCTAATTCTTTCATATATTTCCCCCTTTCCTGTTCGATACCCTCGATTTCAGCATTCAGTTTACTAATCTCAGTTTCCAATGATGAAGAACGAGACCTGGAACTGCTTAAGCGGCTTGCTATTGATTCAGTCTTTAATCGAGTTAATACGATAACGTTCGAAATCCTGATGGCTCGATATCTCTTGATTTCATTTTCAATACTGAGAAATTTCAATTGTTCATTTCTTTCAATTTCAAGTTCATCAATTCTCTTTCTAACTTCATCGATTCGTGCAAAAGCAACTTCTAATCGTCTATCGGATTCATCTAGCTGCTTTAGGGCTTCAGTTCTCTTCTCATCAAAGTAAGACAAACCAATTATATCTTCAATAATTCTTC
>Ga0210143_1000115_pt1 | contig 16608 bp, 12 predicted proteins | sample MayberryNW_TuleC_2_FD_185527 | JGI IMG/M metagenome (GOLD analysis project Ga0210143, IMG submission 185527) | Wetland microbial communities from San Francisco Bay, California, USA, that impact long-term carbon sequestration - MayberryNW_TuleC_D2... | ecosystem: Environmental > Aquatic > Marine... | reverse complement strand
GGTCTTCCCCTCACGGTTCACGGTAGCGGGCGCGCCTTCACGTGTCTGTGACGTTTCGTGCCGGATCAGGTGCGGATTGGTGACGGAACTGCGGAGCCGACCGGGGGGCCGGGATCGACCCGTGCCGACGGGCAGAGATCAGCCAGCACGCAGTCCCCGCAGCGCGGCCTTCGCGCGATGCAGACGCGCCGCCCGTGCCAGATGAGGAGGTGCGGGAAGCGCGCCCAGTCCGCACGCGGCACGAGGCGCTTCAGATCGGCCTCGATCTTGACCGGGTCCTCTTGCCGGGTGAACCGCAGCCGCTGCGAGAGGCGTCGCACGTGAGTATCGACCACGATCCCCTGCGTCGCGCCCCGCTCGGAGGCGACCACGTTCGCCGTCTTCCGCCCCACGCCCGGCAGCCGCACGAGCTCCTCGAGCCGCGTGGGCACCTCGCCGTCGAAGTCCTCGAGCAGCATCGCCATCGCCGCGCGCACGTTGCGCGCCTTCTGCCGGAACGTCCCCGTTGGGCGCAGGTCCGCCTCGAGCTCCTCGAGCGGCACGGCCAGGTAGTCCTCCGGCCGCCGGTACTTCCGGAAGAGCCGCTCGGTGACCCGGTTCACGGTCACGTCGGTCGTCTGCGCAGAGAGCATCACCGACACGAGCAGCTCGAGCGGGTCGCGGAAGCGCAGGGCGATCACTGCATCGGGATGCTCGAGCGCGAGCCGTTCGATCGCCGGCCGGATGCGCTCACGCTTCGGTCCGACGCGGCGCCGGGCCTCGTGGATGTAGCTACGCGCCACGCCGGCCGAGCACGAGCCCCCGCCCGAAGAGACCCTCGTCGTCCCACTCGACGTCGAGCCCCGCCGCGCGGACGGCGTCCAGGTACTGCTCTCGGGTGAACATGCCCACGTCGTGGCGCTCGATGAAGTGCTCGACCCCGCCCGGAGTGCCGACCAGGTAATGCATGTCCAGGACGAGCCTGTCGCCGTCGGGAACCGCACCACCGTTGATCCGCGCGACCTTCAGCTCGGGCTCGTCCACGAAGACCGCGGCCACGTGATCCGGGATCCACGCGTCCGGCGTGATCCACGGCTCGACGACGAGCAGCCCGCCCGGCGCGACATGGCGCGCGAGCGAGGCCGTCGCGCGCTCGAGGCCCTCCGGCGTCCGGACGTACGCGATGCTGGAGAAGAGACAGGTGACGACGTCGAACTCGCGGCCCAGGTCGAGCGTCGTCATGTCCCCCTCGTGGAGCGGGACGTCCGGAAGCCGCTGGCGCGCGATCGCGAGCAGCTGCGGATCGACGTCCACGCCCTCGACCTCGTACCAGCGGCGCAGCTCGGCGAGGTGCATCCCCGTGCCGCAGGCGACGTCGAGGAGCGTGCGCGCGCCGGGTGTCCGCTGATCGACCAGGCCGTGCAGCCGCTCGCTCTCGGCCGCGTAGTCCTTGAACGAGTAGATCGCGTCGTAGAGGTGGGCGGAGCGGGAGAACACGTCAGGCCGGCAGCCTCGGTCCGGCGCAGACGACGTCGAGTGCCGGGCAGCCCGGGCACGCGAACTCGCTCGGCGTCGGGCGGAAGTCGTTCTCCTGGATCGCGCGGATCGCCTCGGAGAGCTCGGCCTCGAGGGCGGGGACGTCGGCGCGGGCGAAGGTCGCGCGCACCGGCTCGTCCGGCCGCTCGAGGAAGACGTAGGCGACCTCGACCTCCTCGGCTCCGGCGCGGAAGGCGGCGAGGGCGTACACGAGCCGCTGCAGCCGGTACTCCTGCGCGACCGAATCCTCGGGCGTCGTCTCCTCGAGCCGGTTCGTCTTGTAGTCGACGACGAGCCCGCGTCCGCCGTCGAGCCGGAGCAGGTCGAAGCGCCCGTGCACGAGGACGCCGTCGTGGGCGAACGCGAAGCCGAGCTCGGGCCGGCTCCCGTCCGAGGCCGCGAGCTCACGGGCAAGCGGCGAGGCGTGCCAGGCGGCGACGAGGGACTCGATGCGGGCCAGGTCCTCGTCCGTCGCGGCCGGATACCGCGCGAGCACTGCCTCCCGCACGCCGTCCGCGGGCGTCGCGTGCTCGAGGAGGACGTGCACCGCATCGCCGATCTCGGTCGCGGCCAGCCCCTCGCTTCCGCCCGGGACGACGCCCGCCCCGTCCACGGGCCGCAGGCCGACGATCCGCTCGGCGTAGAAGCGGTAGGAGCAGCGGTCGAAGAGGGCGAGCGCCGAGTACGACAGCCGGCGGAGCACGACGCCCGGGGGGGCAGCGACCGGAGCGAGCTCCGGCAGCACGGGCGCCGGGGGCGGCGCGCCCTCGGCGGTCGGCGCGAAGAGCTGGAGCTGGGGCGCGCCGGCCTCGCCCGAGGCGTCCGACCCGGGGGGCAGCGGGCGGTCGACCCGCAGGAGGAGCCTGGCCTCGCCGCGCTCGAGCTCTGCGGCGCCCTCGCCGTTCACGTCGACCTCCAACCGGCGCAGGATCCAGTCGAGCGGCGCGCCCGCGTCCCTCCGGCTGCCCGGGTGGACGGCGCCGCTCACGATCAGCCGGTCCATCGCGCGGGTCATGGCCACGTAGAGCAGCCGCCGGTTCTCAGCCTGGTCGGCCGACTGCTCGGCCTCGCGCATCTCGTCCCAGCCGAAGACCGGCTCGCGCCGGCCGGTCGCCGGGTTGACGACGCGGAAGCCGAAGCGCCCGTCCGGGAGCACCAGGATCTCGTCGGCCGCCGGCGAGGGCGGCACGCGGCCCGCGTCCGCGAGCACCACGACCTTGAACTCGAGCCCCTTGGCCGCGTGGACGGTCAGCAGCCGGACCGCGTCGGCGCCCTCCTCCTCCGAGGCCGCCTCGACCTCGCGGGCGCCCGCCGCCTCCTGGTCGCGGAGGAACCGGATGAACCCTTCGACGTCGGGGCCGCGCAGCGACTCGTACGAGCGCGCGAGCCGGGCGAGCTTGCGCAGGTTCGCATAGCGGCGGCGGCCGTCCCACTGGGCGAGCACGGCGAGGTCGTAGTCGTGCTCGACGACGATCTGCTCGCAGAGCCGCTCGAGCCCGACCCGCTCGCTCGCGCGGACGAGCCGCTCGTAGCGCTGCCGGAACGCCTCGAACCGGCGCCGGTCGCGGGCCCCGAGGTGCGCGGGCAGCTCGCGCTCGAGCCCGGCGAAGAGCGGTCGGCGGCCGGCCGCGCGCCGAAGCAGCACGAGCCCGTCGTTCGAGACGCCGACGAACGGCGAGGCGAGCACGGTCACGAGCGCCTCGTCGTCGTAGCGGTTCTGGAGGAGCCGCAGGTATCCGACGAGGTCGGCGACCTGCTGCTGGCCGAAGTAGCCGCGGCCGGCGGCGCGGTAGGTCGGCAGGCCCTCGGCGCGCAGCGCCTCCTCGTAGCGCTCGGCGTCCGTCCCGGCGGCGAAGAGGAGGACGACCTCCCCGGGCAGCGCCTCGCCGGCAGCGACGAGCTCGCGCACGCGGCGGGCGACGTGGCGCGCCTCGGCCTCGCGCCAGTGCGTCCCGCTGCCCTTGTACGCCGCCTTGTCCGTGACGAGCAGCTCGACCCCCGGCACGGCGAGCGCCTCCGGGAAGCGGCCGGCGGCGACGAGCGGCTCGAAGTCCGTCCCGAACTCGGTCCCGAACACGTGGTTGACGACGGCGAGGATCTCGGGTCTCGAGCGGTAGTTCCGCGTCAGCGCGAGCACCCCGCCCGACCGCTCGCGCCGCTCGCGGAAGACGTCGACGTCGGCGTGGCGGAAGCGGTAGATCGACTGGAACTCGTCGCCGACGAAGAAGAGCTCCTCGCAGGCGAGCGCGTCCACGAGCTCGCACTGGAGCCGGTTCGTGTCCTGGAACTCGTCCACGAGCACCGACCGGAAGCGCCACTGCGTCCGCTCGCGCACCGACTCGTCCCGCCGGAGCAGGTCGCGGGCGTAGAGCTGGAGGTCCTCGAAGTCGAGGGCCGACTCGCGCGCCTTCGCCTCGCTGTAGGCCGTGTCGAACGCGCGCAGCAGCTCCTCGAGGAGGTCGCGGTCGCGCGCCGCTATCTCATCGAGCGCCGCGCTCTCGACCGCGGCGAGCGCTTCGGCGAACGGCGACGGGGCGTCCGGCCTGAGCTCCGAGAGGTCGAGCAGCCGCTCGGCGTTCGCGTCGAGCCCGAGCGCGCGCTCGGCGTGGGCGCGCTCCTCGGCCGAACCGGACGCGTGCACCGACTCCGCGCACTCGCGCAGGTGCGCCAGCGCGCCCGCGAGCCCCGCTCCCCCGCCGGCGCCGAGCTCGAGCGGCCGCCCGGCCGAGCGCAGCCGCTCGTAGACGCCGCCGAGCATGGCGGCGAGCCGGTCCGACCCGTACGTCGCGAGCAGCCCGAGCCGGTCCGGGTCGCGGCCCGCGCAGAACCCCGCGAGCGCCTCGGTGAACGCCTCCGAGCGAATCACGCGCGACTGGCTCTCGTCGAGGACGCGGAACCCGGGGTCAAGCCCCGCCTCGAACGGGTGCGCGCGGAGGAGCCGCGAGCAGAAGCCGTGGATGGTCGAGATCCACGCGCGGTCGATCTCGCGCGCGAGGTCGTCGCGGCCGAGCTCTGCCAGGCGCTCGCGGATCCGTCCGCGCAGCTCGCCGGCCGCGCGCTCGGTGTACGTGATCACGAGGACGCTGTCGAGCGCGAGCCCCCGGTCGCAGACCGCCCGGACGAAGCGCTCGACGAGGACGGTCGTCTTGCCCGTCCCCGCGCCGGCCGAGACGAAGACGACGCCGGCCTCCTCGATCGCCGCGCGCTGTTCGGGGTTGACCGCCTTCACCGTCACGCCCGCTTCACCCGGCACATCGTCCAGCGATCGCACCAGGTGGGGCACGGGCCGCCGCGCGGGTCGTGCCGTACGTCGCCCTCGCGCACGCGGCCAACCGCCTTCCGGGCGCGCTCGACGGCCGCCTCGACCGCGCCCCAGAACGCCTCCTCGTCGAGGTAGTCCGGCTGCTTCAGCTCGGGGAGCCCGTCGCCGGCCGCGGTCTCGCGCAAGAGGCCCCGCGCCTCGCGCGGCCCCGAGAGCGCGCGGTAGAGCCCGCCGAGCGGCTCGATCCCGACCAGGTCGCGCAGCGCGAGCACGTAGAGCGGGATCTGGAGCTTCCCGAGCGTCTCGATCTCGCGCGCGGAGTGCGCCCCGCTGCCCGACTTGTAGTCCTGCACGATCCCGCGGGCGCTCATCGGGTCGACGTCGATCCGGTCGATCTTCCCGGAGACGGTGAAGCCGCCGAGCTCGAGCCCGCGCTGCAGCTCGACCGCCGCGCCCTGCGTCCCGAAGGTCACCTCGAACCGGCGCGGGACGAGCGGGGACTCGAGCTCGATCTCCTGGCGGACGAAGAGCTCGAGGTCCCGTGCGAGCCGGCCCTCGAGCTCGAGGCGCTGGAGCTCCGTCAGGTCGAGCCGCACCTGGCCTTCGATCGCCTCGGCGAGGCACTCGCGCAGAAAGACGAGCGCATCGTCGAGCCGCCCGGCGTCCACCTGGTCGACGCCGAGGCGCTTCGGGAGACCGGTGTAGAAGCGGTAGAGGGCGCCGTGCACGATGCTCCCGCGGATCCGCGCGTCGAGCTCCGGATCGATCTCGCGCGGGTCGATCACGCGGTCGACGAGCCACATGGCCGAGCAGGTGCCGAACGTCTCGAGCTCCGTGACGGAGAACCGCTCCAGCTCGCGGAGCGTGCCGAGCACGACGGGATTCGAGAGGGTGGTCGGCCGCTGGAGCGCCGTCAGCGCGCGCTCGACGCGGCGCTCCCAGCCGTTCGCCCGCGCGAGCGCGCGCGCCTCGTCCGGGCCGTCGGAGCCGAGCCGCGCCACGGCGCGCAGGCGCTCCCGGTCGGTCGGAGCCCGGTCGACGGGCCACGTGAGCTCGGCCAGCGAGCGCTTGCGCGTCCAGCGGGCCAGGTCGGCGGGATCGAAACGCGAGCGCGCCTCGAGCCAGAACGGGCTCGGCTCCTGTGGCCGCCCGTCGTCGGTCGCCGCCTCGCGCACGAGCGTGAGCCGCCGCCGCGGACGTGTGCACGCGGCGTAGAAGAGGTAGCGGTCGCGCTCCAGCGAGTCGGGCCGCACGAGCCGGCGCCGCGGCAATGCCTCCTCGAGCGCGCGCCGCGTGTCGTCCGGGAGAAACGGGGTCTCGACGCTCCGCCGCGGGAAGATCCCCTCCTCGAGGCCGAGGACGAAGGCCGCGTCGAACCGGCGCGTGCGGGCGCGGGCGAGGTCGAGCACGGCCACCCGGCCCGCCTCGCGCGGCCGGTGGAGGCGGACGTCGGCGCGCTCGAGCGTCGCGACGACGGCCTCCGGGCCCGGCTCGCCGACGAGCGCCGCCCACCCGTCGAGGTCGTCGGCCGCCTGACGGACGGCCTGGTGCGCGCGCAGGTCGAGGCCGGCGGCAGGGCCGACGGGCGGCGACTCGAGGCCGTAGGCGGCGCGGACCAGCAGGTCCACGACCGTCCGCACCGCCTCGCGCGGGGTCGGCGCCGAGCGCACGGCGTCCAGCGCGGGAATCGGGTGGCCGAGGAGCTTCACGGACTCCTCCTCGACGCGCTCCGGCTCGGCGATCGCCCGGCCGCGGAGCCTCCCCTCGACGAAGTCGGCCCGGCCCCGCGGCAGCCCCGAGGCGCGCGAGCGGAGGAACGTGAAGAGGTGGCGGCGCGTCCCGCCCAGCCAGGCGAAGCGCAGAAGGCCGAGGAGCGCGCGACCGAAGGGCGTCCGGTCAAGCGGGATCGTCCCCTCGATCGCGTACGGCACGCCGAGCGCGCCGAACGCCGTCTCGAGCGGGCCGCGCACCCGCTCGACCGACGGAGCCAGCACGGCGACGTCCTCGGGCGCCGTCCCCGAGCGGAGCAGCTCGAGGACGTCCTCGGCGACGAGCTCGAGCGCGGCCCGCGTCCCGGCCGCCTCGAGGAAGCGGACGGAGCCGTCGAGCGGCGGCGGTTCCGCGGTCTCGCCGGCGGCGAAGAGCGCCCGCTCGAGGTGCGTCAGCGGGCGCGCGTCCTCCCAGGCCTGCGGGGGAAGCTCCTCGATCCGGCCGTCCGCGAGCCGCGTGAGGTCCTCGGCGGTGCGTCCGAGCGATGCGAAGACGGGCCGGCCGGTCTCGTACGGGAGCGACACGGTCACGTCGCCACGGCCCGCGAGCGCCTCGAGGAGCAACCACTCCGCGCCCGTGAAGTCCTCGAATCCGTACGCGAACACCGGGCGGCCGTCCCACGCCGCCAGGTCGCGCCCGACCAGCTCGGCGGCGTGGCGGCGCGCGAGGTCCCGGTCCCAGAGGCCGAGCCGGTCGAGCTCCTCGCGGTAGCGCCGGTGGAGATCGGCGAGCGGGCCGTCGAGGTCGGCGGGCTCGAGCAGCGCGGCCTCGGCGTCGGCGATCGCGTTCGCGAGCGACTCGATGAAGCCGGGAAAGCGCGCCGACGCGGAGAGACCGTTCAGATCGGCGCCCGCGACGACGCGCCCGACGAGGAGCCGGCGCTGCGCCGGCCGGATCCGCGGACGGACGCCGTCGCCCGCGCCGTGGGCGATCCAGCCGAAGAGGTCGTCCCACGTGCCGATCGAGCCGCCGAAGAGCGCCGGCGTCGACGCCAGGAGCTCGCGCTCGATCCGCTCCACCTCGGCCCGGTTCGGGACGACGAGGAACGGCTCGCGGTCGAGCGCCGCGCGGTACCGCCCGAGAAGCAGCGCAACCTTCCCGGCGTTGGCCGGGCCCACGATGAGGTTGAGCCCCATCCCCTGGATTCTACGGCCGCTTCCGGCCGCCCCTGGGGGCGGCCGGACGGCGTGCGAAGGTCGTCGCCGGGGCGGCTAGGACGCGGACTTCGGCCGCCGGCCCCGGCGGGCGACGGCGCGGCCGCCGAAGCTCTCGGCCTCGGAATCGGTCACGTCGAGCTCCCGGACGCCCTTGCGTGCGTCCCGGAAGGTGATGCGAATCGTCGCCCCCTTGCCATCCGGGATTTCCTTGCCGCTCATGTCGCTCACGAGCACCGTCTTTCGAGCCACCATTCCTCCTTGGATGAGACTTCGAGCCTCACCGCGAGGCTCGAAAACGACGCGCAAACCCTACCTGCTATTTCTCGTGCAGGATCGTTGCGTCGGCGAACGCACCGATGCCACCTGGCGACGCGTCGACGAAGTTGTCATTGAGCGTCGCCTTTGCACCAAAATGCGCAAGGATCCCGTAACCGTTCCGCATCAGGTCGCCGGACTCGAGATCCGGGCGTGTTCCGCGGACGACGTTCTTCTCGATTTCACACTCGGAGTAGTCGCCGCAGAAGATGCCGACTCCGAGCGCGTCCTCGACCTGATTTTCGTTCACCGTTCCCATCGACATCTCCGTCATGGTGATGCCGCGGAGGGTGGTCGCGCGCACGGTGTTGTGCTCGACGTGCGCCATCGTCATGTCGACGAGAATGCCCTCGCGACCGCCTGTGATCGTGCAGCCTTCGATCGTGCTCGCCGGCAGGTCGGCCGCGAACGAGATGTCGATGCCCTGCGCGTGCGCACTCGCGGGATCGCGGATGTCGCAGTCGCGGATCGTCACCTGGCCGCGGCGCACGTGGATCCCGTCGAGCTCCACCCCCCGAACCCGGACGCCGTCGAGCACGACCCCGGTCGCGTGCTCGACGTCGATCCCGTTCTCGCCGCCCCAGACCTCCACGTCGCGCACGGTCACGCCGTCGGCCCGGATCACGATGCCGCCCTGGACGACGGCGCCCGGCTCCCCCACGAGCGTCTGCGCGGAACGGATCACGATCGGCCCCCGGTGGATCCCCGCCTCGAGCCGGACGGTCGGCGGCTGTGTGGCCCAGGCGACGCCGGCGGCGCCCGCGAGGACGACGAGGGTCGCGGCTGCCACGGCCGGGCCGGCGCGGCCGAGCTCGCCTCCGTCCTCGGCGTACGTCCAGCGCGCCACGGGGAAGACCGCGTGGCCGAGCACCTGGGCGACGAGCCAGGCGCCCGCGAAGAAGAGGATCGCCGGGCGGAGCGGCGCCTCGACGCCGGCCGCGCGCGCGATCGCCATGACCAGGCCGAGCTCCAGGAGACCGAGCGGAACCGCGTACCAGCCGGGCTGGTACGGCAGGGCGCGGTGGTACACGGCCGCGTCGAGCGCGAGCCCGAGGGCGACCATGATCCCTGCAAGCTCGAGCGGCCACCACTCCTCGATGCGCGCGGCGAGGACGGCCGCGGCGAGCACGGCGGGGAGCACGCCGGCGAGGCGCGACTCGAGGCGGCCCCTCAGCGTGTACGACATCGGGCCAGGAAGCGCCGGGCCGCGTACTTCGCGCCGGCGAGGGTGTCTGCGGCCGGGTACGCCCACTGGGCGGGCGCGCCGCCAAGGGCGAGCGTGCGCGTCCCGTCGGTGAGGGCCGGGACGGTCGAGTCGGGCGCGAGCACGATCCAGCCGCTCTCCGTCTCGAGCCCGTGCTCCCCGACCAGGCGCCCGAGCAGCGGGTCGTGCCGGAAGCCGCGCCGGAAGCCGGTGGCGCAGATGACCTGCTCGGCGCCGCCGACCGAGGACGAGACCTCGAAGCGGCCTTCCTGCGCGGCCTGGTCGACGGGCGCGTCCCACTCGGTCCCGATCGGGTAGGACGGCGCGAGGAGCGAGGCGAGGAACGAGGCGCGCTCGGCCGGCGCCAGCCGGTGGTACCCGGCCAGGCCGCGCCGGGTGAAGAGGGGGCGCGGCACGTTGAGCGGCCGTCGAAGCGGCTCGCGGCGGCGGACCGACACGACCGAGGCGCCGGCGGCCAGCGCGTTCAGCCACTCGGTCGCGGCGGCCATGCCGGCGCCGACCACCGCGACCCGCGAGGCGTAGTCGTGCGGCTCGTACGCATGCACGGTCCGCGGATCCGCCCGGAACGCGTCCGGCACGGCGAGCCCGGGATGTCCCGGCGCCAGGAAAACATGGCGGAAGACGCCGTGCGGGCCGACCTCGAACCCGCCCTCGACGGCCCGCACGCGCTCGACCCGGCCGGGCACGAAGCTCCCGTCCCAGCCGGTGCGCGCCCGCAGCTCGTCGACGTGCTCGAGGAACTCGGCCACCGACGGGCGGTAGCGGTCGCAGGCGGAGGCGACGAGCGGCTCGAGGCTCCGCGTTCGCCGCGCCGACCGGACGGCGAGCCCGGGGAACGAGCGTGGGTAGCAGTGCCCGTCGCTCTCCGAGCGCATCCGCCGCTGGCGGATCGCCGCCGCCCGGGCCCGCCAGGCCGCCGCCGGGTCCGGATCGGTGCCGAGGACGGCGATCTCGCCGGGCTCGAGGCCGCCGCCGCGGAGCGTCGCATACGCGGTGAAGCCGGCCAGCCCTCCCCCGACGATCGCGCACGCGGCGCGCGCGGTCACTTGACCGAGCCCGCGAGCAGCCCCTGGACGAAGTAGCGCTGGAAGGCGAAGAAGACGCAGAGCGGGATCGCCAGCGAGATGAACGTCGCCGGGGCGATCAGCTCGATGTTCGCGCCGAACTGCCGGAGCTGCGAGAAGATCGCGACGGTGATCGGCTGCACGTCCCGGGCGAAGACGAGCGCGACGAGCAGGTCGTTCCACGTCCAGAGGAACTGGAAGATCGCGAGCGCGGCGATCGCGGGCAGGCCGAGCGGGAGGATGAGACGCACGAAGATACGGATCTCGGACGCGCCGTCGATGCGGGCCGACTCGAGGATGTCCTTCGGGATCCCGATGAAGAAGTTGCGCAGCAGGAAGATCGCGAACGGCAGCCCGAAGGCCGTGTGGAAGAGGATCAAGCCCGCGATCGTGTCGTACAAGTGGAGCGTGTCGTACACCTTGAAGATCGGGATCAGCGCCATCTGGAGCGGCACGACGAGCAGCGCGATCACCGCGATGAAGAGCCAGTCACGCCCGGGGAACTCGAGCCAGGCGAACGCGTAGCCGGCGAGCGCGGCCACGATGATCGGCAGCACGGTCCCCCCGATCGCGATCAGCGCGGTCGTCCAGAGCGACTTCGTGATCGTCTCGTTCGAGAAGATCGCGTCGTAGTTCTCCCAGGTCGCGACGCTCGGCTTGGAGAAGATCTGCCACCAGCCCCCGTTCGTGTAGTCCTCGGGCGCGATCAGCGACGTGAGGAAGATTCCGATCGTCGGGACGAGCCAGAGGAGCGCGATCAGGACGAGGAGCAGCTGGAGCGGCGCCTTTCCGAGCACGCGGAGCGTCTTGGTCGCGGTGCTCTCCTTGGGTCGCACGATCGGGACGGTGGCGGACTCGGCTGCGGCGGCCATCAGATCTCCCTCCGGAAGCGCCGGACGTTGAGGAGCAGGATCGGGATCACGAGCACGAAGATGAAGACGGCGACCGCGGAGCCGAGGCCGAAGTTGTTCGTGCCGCCGAACGACGTCCGCCACATCGAGACCGCGAGGACGCTCGCGTCGTCCTGCACGGAGCCGGGCGCGATCGAGATCACGATGTCGAAGACCTTGAGGACGTTGATCAGCATCGTGATGAACACGACCGCCAGGACGGGCGCGAGGAGCGGGATGGTGACCCGGCGGAAGACCTGCCACTCGGTCGCGCCGTCGGTGCGCGCCGCCTCGAGGACGTCACGCGGCATCGCCGCGAGGCCGGCCGCGATCACGACCATCGCGAACCCGGCCCAGATCCAGATGTAGGCGATGATGATCGACGGCGTGATCAGCCGCTCGCCGAGCCACGAGACGCCGCCGAACGGCTTGGCGAACGTCGCGGCCCCGATCCCGACCCGGTAGTCGCCGTCCTCGAGATCCTCGAAGCTGAACGTGCCGTTCGCCTCGGTCGTCGTCGAGGCGACCTTCATGCCGGACGCGTCCTTCAGCTCGACGGTCACGCCCGGGAGCCCGAGCTCGTCTTGCTCGACCTCCCCCGCTTTCCCGCCGCCCGGCTTGAAGTCCCGCCAGACGACCCCGTCGATCCCGCCCTGGAGCGGCTCCGGCTTCACGGCCTGCTCGGCGCCCTCGGGCACCTCGTCCGGCGGGATGCGGGTCAGGCCGAGGCTCGCGACCTCACCCGGCTCCACCGAGTCGGCCAGGGTGTAGCCCGTCGTCGGCGAGCCGCTGAGCTCGTCCGTCGAGGGTGACGCCGACGAGAGCACCCCGGCCGGCGTGAAGGTGTCCTTGACCGACCGGATCCCGGCGTTCACGGCCCCCTGGTCGGGATCCTGCTCGTACATGATCCGCCACGTGATCCCGGCCGCGAAGGCGGAGATCGCCATCGGCATGAAGACGGCCGTCTTGAAGGCGACCGACCAGGAGATTCGTTCGATGAGAACGGCGAAGACGAGCCCGATCGCCGTCACGAGCGCCGGGACGACCGCGACCCAGATGAAGTTGTTCTTGATCGCGGTCTGGAAGATGTCGGTCGTGAAGAGCGTCCGGTAGTTGTCGAACCCGGCGAAGTCGCCGAACCCGCTCCCGGCGTAGAAGCTCTGGACGATCGTGTAGATCGTCGGGTAGATGACCCAGACGGTGAGGAAGACGGCGGCGGGCGCGAGGAACCCGGCCGCCAGCGCGTACTTGCGCCAGCGGCCGGGCTCTTTCGCCTCGGGAGCCGCCCGCGGCGGCGGCTCGGCGGTGATGCTCGCGCCGGACACCTCGTCCTAGCCGTACGCCTTCTTCGCGGCGGCCTCCATCTGCTGCGCGATGCCGTCGACGTTGTTCGGGCTCTTCAGGAAGTCCTGGAAGAGCTTCCAGAGCCCCTGGCCCTCGGTGGCGCCGAACGCCGCGGGCTGGAGGTCGGAGAGGTCGAAGCGGAACACCTCGGCCTCGCCGATCGCGCTCGCGGTCTTGCGCAGGATCTCGTCCGGATAGACGCTCGTGTCGAGCTTCTTGTTCGCCGACGAGAACCCACCGAGCTCGGCCCACGCCTGCGCCGCCTCCGGCGTCGCGAGGAACTGCATGAACGCGCGCGAGGCCGGGGTGTCGTTGAACATCGTCATGATGTCGCCCCCGCCGACGACCGACAGCGGCGAATCGTTGATGTTCGGGAACGGGGAGACGTCGTACCCCTCGACCGGCTTGAGCGTCGTCTCGACCGCGCCGGGGACGAAGTCGCCCTCGATCACGATGGCGGCCTTCGGGTTGTCCGAGAGGACGTTGCCGACCGAGGTCGGGAAGTCGTCCTGGAGCGCCCCGTTCGTCCCGCCCGCGATGTTCGCGCCGTCGCCGACCACCTTCGCCATCTCGGTGAGGGCGTCCTTGACGGACTGGTCGGTCCACGGGATCTCGTGCTTCGAGAGCTGGTCGTACTTGTCCGCGCCGGCGGTGCGGATGTAGATGTTCTCGAAGAGGTCGGTGAGCGTCCAGCCGTTCGCGCCGGCGATCGAGTACGCCGGGATGCCGGAGGCCTTGAGGGTCTCGGCGTTCTGGAGGAACGTGTCCCAGTCGTCCGTGGCCTCGACGCCCGCGTCCGAGAACGCCTGGACGTTGAACCAGTACGTCGACTTGTTCGCCGCCTTGAACATCAGGCCGTAGAACTGGTCGTTGAACGTTCCGACCTGGACGATCGAGTCGCCGAAGTTCTCCTGGACGTCGCTCTCCATGAAGTCGAGCGGCTTGGCCGCGCCCTTGTCCACGAAGCCCTGGATGAGCCCCGGCTGCGCGATGTCGGCGATGTCGGGCGGGTTCCCGCCCTCGACCGCCGTCGAGAGCACGGTCGGAAGGTTGTCGCCGACCGGGTTGTAGGTCACCTTCACGTCCGGCTGTTGCTCGTTGAACGCGTCGATGACCGCCTGGAACTTCTTCTGCTCCTCCCCGGTCCAGATGCCCATCACCGAGACGCTGCCGGAGACCTGCTCACCTCCACCGGTCGCACCGGCGCCGGTGTCGCTCGCCCCCGTGTCGCTCCCTCCCCCGCCGCACGCCACCGCGAGCAGCAGGACGAGGAGTGCGGCAGCAAGACCGAGCACTGTGCGGCTTCGTGTGCTCATGCCTGAGCTCCTTTCCTCTCGTCGGAGTAGATGCCGGCCCCGCTCTCGGGGTCGAAGAAATGCAGCGAACGCGTGTCGACGACGGCCTCCACGGCCTCACCCTGCCGCGCGCGCGAGCGCGGATCGAAGCGGGCGACCATCTCCGTCTCGGACACGTCTTCCTTGACCGTCTCGCCCACGTCCTGCGCCAGCTCCCTCACGTCCTCGGTGACCGCGGGCTTCGCCTCGATCGTGAAGTGCACCATGAGCTCGGACCCGAGCGCCTCCGTCAGGTCGACGCGGCCGCGGAGTCGCGCATCCTCGGGCGCGTCCTCGACGAGCGCCGCGTCCTCGAGGTTCTCCGGCCGGACGCCCACGATCACCGTCCGCCCCTCGTACGCGCGCAGCCGGTCACGGGCCTGAGCCAGCTCGTCCGCGACCGTGAGCCGCTGGTCGCCGGCCGTCAGGACGAGCCCGCCGTCCGAGCGCTCGAGGGTGGCCTCGAACAGGTTCATCGCCGGGCTCCCGATGAAGCCGCCGACGAACAGGTTGACGGGGTTGTCGTAGAGCTCCTGCGGCGGCGCGACCTGCTGCAGCACTCCCTTCCGCATGACGGCGACCCGGTCGCCCATCGTCATCGCCTCGACCTGGTCGTGGGTCACGTAGATCGTCGTCACCCCGAGGTCGTTCTGGAGGCGCGCGATCTCCGCGCGGACCTGCACGCGCAGCTTCGCGTCCAGGTTCGACAGCGGCTCGTCCATGAGGAACGCCTGAGGCTGGCGGACGATCGCCCGTCCCATCGCCACCCGCTGACGCTGGCCGCCGGAGAGCGCGCGCGGCTTGCGGTCGAGGAACTCCTCGAGCCCGAGCGTGTGCGCCGCCTCGTGCACCCTCCGGTCGATCTCCGCCTTCGGCACCTTCTTCACCCGCAGGCCGAACGCGATGTTCTCGTAGACGGTCAGGTGCGGGTAGAGCGCGTAGCTCTGGAAGACCATCGCGATGTCGCGGTCCTTCGGCGGCACGTGGTTGACCACGCGGTCGCCGATCTCGAGCACGCCCTCGGAGATCTCCTCGAGGCCCGCCACCATCCGGAGGGCCGTCGTCTTCCCGCAGCCCGACGGGCCGACGAGCACCATGAACTCCTCGTCCTCGATCCCGAGGGTCATCCCGTCGACGGCGCGCGTGCCGTCTGGATAGACCTTGCTCACCTGATCGAACGTGACCTCGGCCACTGGCTCCCTCCCACTCCGCTGGGTCGGTCGTTCCCCAGGTCGCCGGATTTCAGTCGTCCGGGGCGCGGGTAGACTCGGCCGGCCGTGCAGACCTCGACGATCGCGGTCCTCGAAGGGGACGAGACCGGCCAGGAGCTCCTCGAGGAGGCGGTCCGCGTGCTCGCGCCCGACGTGATCGGGATCGAGCTCGAGCTCCCCCGCTTCGACCTCTCGCTCGAGTCGCGACGCGCGACGCGAAACGCGGTCGTGCACGAGGCGGCGGCCGCGATCCGCGAGGCCGGTCTCGGGCTCAAGGCGGCGACGGTCACCCCCGAGGGCGCCGGCGACGTCGGGTCCCCGAACCGGATCCTCCGCGAGGACATCGGCGGGCACGTGATCGTCCGGACGGGCCGGCGCATCCCGGGCGTCGTCCCGGTCGGCGGCGTCCATCACCCGATCTCGGTCGTCCGCATGGCGGTGGGCGACGCCTACGGCGCCAAGGAGTGGCGCGAGGGCGAGGGGGAGGACGAGGTCGCCTTCCGCACCGAGCGCATCGAGCGCCGCATCTGCCGCGCGGTCGCGGAGTTCTCCTTCCGCCACGCCGAGCGGATGCGCGCCAAGGTCTTCGGCGGGCCGAAGTACACCGTCTCGCCGGTCTACGAGGGGATGTTCAAGGAGGAGATGGACGCCGCCGCGGTCCGCCATCCGGAGGTGCCCTACGAGCCGCAGCTGATCGACGCAACGTTCGCACTCCTCGTGGGGGCGGCCGGCGACCCGCTCGTCATCCCCGCCCTGAACCGGGACGGCGACATCCTGAGCGACCTCGTCCTGCCGCTGTTCGGCTCGATCGCCGGCTCGGAGTCCCTGCTCGTCGCGTTCCACGAGGACTACACGCCGCGGGCGCTCATGGCCGAGGCGGCGCACGGGACGGCGCCGGCGCTCTACGGCAAGAACGTCGCGAACCCGCTGGCGATGATCCTCGCGGCCGCGGCGCTCCTCTCGCACATCGACGACGAGGCGCCACGCGCTGCAGGCCGGGCGATCCGCGAGGCGTCGCTCGAGGCCGTACAGGCGGGCGTGCGGACCGCCGACCTCAGCGGGCACGCGTCCACGAGCGAGTTCACGGACGAGGTGATCGGGCGGACGATCGCCAAGCTCGAGGTCTGGGAGACGATCGGCAGCTAGCCCGGCTGCGGGGCCCGGCCTCCGAACGCTCCGACCGTGCTCGGCTACCTCCGCAGCCTCGACCCGCGCCTGCCGCGGTCCGTCTGGATCATGGAGGCGGGCGGCCTGGTCAACGCCTTCGGGAACGGGATCACGTTCCCGTTCCTCGTCATCTACCTGCACAACGTGCTGGGGTTCTCGCTCGCGACCGCCGGGCTCGTCGTCGCGGCGGGGAACGCGATCGGCCTCGTCGCCGGGCCGGTCGCCGGGCCGTTCGTCGACCGGATCGGCGGCCGCCTGACGCTCGCGGCCTCGCTCGTCCTCATGGCGGTCGGCTACGCCGCCTATTCGCTCGTCACGGAGCCCTGGCACGCGTTCGCGGCCAGCCTGGTCGCC
>Ga0210143_1000114_pt1 | contig 16683 bp, 19 predicted proteins | sample MayberryNW_TuleC_2_FD_185527 | JGI IMG/M metagenome (GOLD analysis project Ga0210143, IMG submission 185527) | Wetland microbial communities from San Francisco Bay, California, USA, that impact long-term carbon sequestration - MayberryNW_TuleC_D2... | ecosystem: Environmental > Aquatic > Marine... | reverse complement strand
CTCCACCTCGTCCCGCTTCGACACGTCCGCCTGGACGGCGAGCGAGCGCTCGCAGCAGTCGCGGAGCTCGGCCGCGAGCCGCTCGGCCTCGTCCGCATGGCCGTGGTAGTTGACCGCGACACGCGCACCGGCCCGGCCGAGGCGCGTCGCGATCGCGTGCCCGATGCCGCTGCCCGCCCCGGTGACGATCGCGACCCGCCCGTCCAGCTCGCCCACGCCTCTCGCGTTCCCGCGTCGGCCGGACCGGACACAATCGCGGCGTGCCGCTCCACCTGGAGGACTACGCGCTCGTCGGCGACACGCAGACCGCCGCGCTCGTCGGGCGCGACGGGTCGGTCGACTGGATGTGCATGCCGCAGTTCGACTCGCCCTCGTGCTTCGCGGCGCTCCTGGGCGGCTCGGAGCACGGCCGCTGGCTCCTCGCTCCGGCGGGCGGCATCCGCCGGACCACCTGGCGCTATGCGGACGGGGCGCTCGTCCTCGAGACGACGCACGAGACGGAGGACGGAGCCGTGCGCGTGGTCGACTTCATGCCGCCCCGCGAGACGGCGCCCGACATCGTGCGGATCGTCGAGGGCGTGCGGGGCCGGGTGCCGATGCGGATGGAGCTCGTCGCACGCTTCGACTACGGCCACGTGGTGCCCTGGGCACGCCGAATCGACGGCGCGCTGCTGCTCGTCGGCGGTCCCGACGCGCTCACCCTCCGGACGCCGGTCGAGACCCACGGCGAGAACCTCACCACCCGCGCCGACTTCACGGTCGGCGAGGGCGACCGGGTCCCGTTCGCGCTCACCTGGCACCCGTCGCACGTGCCGTCCCCGCGGGAGATCGACCCGTTCCGCGCGCTCGACGACGCGCTGGGCTGGTGGGCCGAGTGGGCCGGGCGGTGCACCTACGAGGGCGAGTGGCGCGACGACGTGCTCCGCTCGCTCACCGTCCTGAAGGCGCTGACCTTCGCGCCGACCGGCGGCATCGTCGCCGCGGCCACGACCTCGGTGCCCGAGCAGCTCGGCGGCGTGCGCAACTGGGACTACCGCTACTGCTGGATCCGGGACGCGACCTTCACGCTCTACGCGCTCATGCTCTCCGGCTTCCGGGAAGAGGCGGCGGCCTGGCGCGACTGGCTGCTGCGAACGGTGGCCGGCGACCCGGCCGACTTCCAGATCATGTACGGCGTCCACGGCGAGCGGCGGCTCACCGAGCTCGAGCTCCCCTGGCTGCCCGGCTACGAGGGCTCGCGGCCCGTGCGGATCGGAAACGCGGCGTCGAGCCAGCTCCAGCTCGACGTCTACGGCGAGGTGATGGACTCGCTCCACTTCGCGCGCCGCGGGGGCCTCCCGCCGGACGACGCCGCCTGGTCGCTCCAACGGCTCCTGCTCGAGTACCTCGAGGGCGAGTGGCGGCTCGAGGACGAGGGCATCTGGGAGGTGCGCGGACCCCGGCGCCACTTCACGCATTCGAAGGTGATGGCGTGGGTCGCGTTCGACCGGGCGGTGAAGGCGGTCGAGCGCTACGACCAGAAGGGGGACGCCGACGTCTGGAGGCGCATGCGCGCCGAGATCCACGAGGAGGTGTGCCGCGAGGCGTTCGACGCGGACCGCAACGCCTTCGTGCAGTACTACGGGGCTTCGACGCTCGACGCGAGCGTGCTCCTCGTCCCGCTCGTCGGCTTCCTGCCGGCCGACGATCCGCGCGTCGTCGGCACGGTGGACGCGATCCTCGGCGAGCTGGTCGAGGACGGGCTCGTGCGCCGCTACCGGGACGACGAGACGATGCGGGAGATAGACGGCCTGCCGCCCGGCGAGGGGGCGTTTCTGCCCTGCTCGTTCTGGCTGGTCGACAACCTGTGCCTGATCGGCCGGCGGGACGAGGCGCGGGCGCTCTACGAGCGCCTGCTCGCGCTACGCACCGACCTCGGCCTGCTCGCCGAGGAGTACGACACCCGCGCGGGCCGGCTCGTCGGCAACTTCCCCCAGGCGTTCTCGCACGTCGGGCTCGTCAACTCGGCGTTCAACCTCTCGCTGGCCGAGCGCGGCCCCGCGACCGACCGCTGGCTCACGGTTCCCGTGCAGGCGAGCGCGGCGGAGCCGGGCTAGAGCGTCTCGAGCGAGGCGCGGCGCCGGCCCTCGGCCTCGAAGAGCCGGAAGAGGGCAAACGCGCCGGCCGCGTAGAGGACGCCGATGCCGAGCTCGGTCCAGACGAGGCCGGTGACCGACGAGAGCGGCTCGCCGGCCGCCACCTCGCGCGCCGCCTCGATTCCGTGCGTGAGCGGCAGCACGGATCCGACCGTCTGCATCCAGCCGGGCAGCTCGTCGAACGGGACGTTGACGCCGCAGAAGAGGAGGAGCAGGTAGTACGCGAGATTCGCCGCGAAGAAGACGTCCCGGGCGCGCAGGCCGATCGAGCCGAGCACCATCCCGAGCGCCGTGCACGAGAAGACGGTCACGACGAGCACGAGCCCGAGCGCGGGGACCGAGCCGGCCGCGGGCTCGAAGTCGAGGAAGAGCCAGCCGACGAAGAACCCGAAGACCGAGACGACGAGCCCGTTCGCGATCACCGGGAGCGCGCGGCCCGTGAAGAGCGCCAGCCGGTTGGCCGGCGTCGCGAGGAGCGGCGAGAGCGTCGCGAACCAGCGTTCGTTCGCGATCGTCATCGTCATCGCGTAGATGCAGGACATCCCGCAGACCTGCACGGCGTTCCCGACGACGAAGAACGCGTCGTCCTCGACGCCGGCGAAACGGCCCAGGTAGGCGAAGAAGAGGATCTGGAAGAGCGGGCTCCCGAGCATGGTCGGGATGTAGAGCCACGGCGAGATCCAGTTGAAGAGCGCCCGGTATGCGATCGCGCCGCCGACGAAGAAGATCCGGAGCGAGGTCACGAGAGCGAGAGGGTGGCGCGGCCGCGGGCGAGGCGCTCGAAGACGCGCAGGAAGAACGACGCCAGGACGAAGTAGAGCGCGGCGAGGACGAGGCACATCCCGATCGAGCTCCACGGGTGGCCGCCGAGGGCCGACTCGCGGATCGCCCGCACGCCCCAGGTGGGGGCGAGGACCCACGAGATCGGCTCGACCCAGACGGGGAGGAGCGACACCGGCACGAGCAGGCCGGTCACGAGCCAGACCGGGTACTCGAGCAGGTTCGAGAGCGCGTTCGCGTAGCGGTAGAGGACGAACGTCGTCGCGAGGAGGAGCCCGAGGAAGCCGAGGCCGATCACCATCGCGGGGATGGCCACGACGAGCGCGACCGGGTGCGCGAGGTCGAGCGGCACGCCGAAGACGACACGTCCGAACACGAGCGTCATCCCCAGTGAGTAGGCGCCGACCGTGGCCGACGCGAGCGTGATCGGGAGGAGCACGAGCAGGAACGGCGAGGGCGTGGCGACGAGCAGCTCGAGCGTCCCCTGGTAGCGCTGCCACTGGATCGCGCCGCCCGAGCCGAAGAGCGTCGACGACCAGACGCCCATCATCCCGGCCCCGAGCGCGGTGTAGAGGAGCGTCCCCGGGCGTCCGCCCGCCTCGACGAGGAAGAACGCGATCGAGGCGAAGATCGCCGGCAGCAGGAAGGTCGTGAGCAGGAAGAAGTTCGAGAGCGTCAGCGTCTTCACGTGGAAGCGGAACCCGCCCCAGACGACCCGCAGGCTCGTCACCGCGCGCCCTCGTCGCCGCCCACGAGCGCGACGTAGGCGTCCTCGAGCGTCGGCTCGCGCGCGGCGACGCGGCCCACCGATGTCCCGTCGAGCGCCGCGAGGAGCGGCTGGGTCAGCTCGAGGCCGCGGGGCGACTGGACGAGCAGCACGTGCCGCCCGTCCCGCTCGTCGACCGAGACCGACTCGACCCCGGGGACGCCGCGCACGCGCGCGATCCCATCCTCGGCCAGGTCGAACGCCTCGATCTCGACGACGGTGCGGTCGGCGACCTGCGCCTTCAGCTCGCCGGGCGTGCCCTCCGCCACGATCCGCCCGTGCGCGATCACGGCGATGCGGTCGCACAGGCTGTCGGCCTCGAACATGTAGTGGGTCGTCAGGAGGACGGTCTTTCCCTGCGCGACGAGCGAGGCGATCGTCGCGCGGAGCTCGCGCGCCCCGACGGGATCGACGCCGATCGTGGGCTCGTCGAGGAAGACGACCTCCGGGTCGTGGATCAGCCCGCGGGCGATGTGGAGCCGCTGCCGCATGCCGCGCGAGTAGCCCTCGACGCGCTCGTTCTCGCGCCCGGTCAGCCCGACGAGCTCGAGCAGGTCGGCGATCCGCTTGCGCTGGAGGCGCGGGGGGACGCTGTAGAGCTCGGCGAAGTAGCGGAGGTTGTCGAGCGCCGAGAGCCGCTCGTACAGGCCCTTGTCGCCGCCGAAGACGTAGCCGATCCGCCGCCGCACCTCGCGCGGCTCGGCGACCACGTCGAGCCCGAGCACCCGCGCGGTCCCGGACGTGGGCAGGAGCAGCGTGATCAGCATCTTGATCGTGGTCGTCTTGCCGGCGCCGTTCGGGCCGAGCAGGCCGAAGAGCTCGCCCTTCCCGACCTCGAAAGAGACGCCCCTCACGGCCTCCACGTCGACCGCGCGCCGACGGAAGATCCCGGTGCTCGTCCGATAGGTGCGGCGCAGCTCCACCGCCTCGATCACAGCCACGGCGTGAGGCTAGCTAGAGCGTGCGGGACGACCAGAGGACGCCGGCGAGGAGGACGCTGACCGTCGAGACGACGAGCGCGATGATCCACGCCTCCACGTCCTGCGTCCCCAGGATCGCGCCGAGCGCCGTTCCGATCCCGACGATCCCCGCCGTGGCGACGAGCCGCATGGCGAGCGACTCGACGCGGAGCCGTGTGGCCCGGTTCGGGAGGAACGTCCGGCCCTCGTCGCGGGGCCGCTCGGGAACCGGCTCCAGCTCCTGCGGCTCCGGACGGGTTTCGGGCTCGTCGGCCATGCGCGGATTCTAGGCGCGGCTCCGGCGGTGCGCGGGTTAGCCGCTCGAGCCGGCGGGTAGCAAGAGGTCGTACCCGAGAGGCCGTGCGCGAACCCGCATGGGAAGGCTTCTCAGAGTCCGCGACACGGCGGAAACAAAGGGGGAGAGCATGGAACGCAGTCGCACGACGATGGATCCTTGGACCTACGGCGACGTCGACACGATCGGCGTGGACATGACCCGGGGTCTCGACCTGACCGGTTTCAGCGTCGAGGCAACGGACGGCGGAATCGGCAAGGTCGACGAGGCCACGTACGACACGTCGAGCAGCTACATCGTGGTCGACACCGGCCCGTGGATCTTCGGCAAGAAGGTCCTGCTGCCGGCCGGCGTGGTCGAGCGCATCGACCTCGACACGGAGACCGTGTACGTCGGACGCACGAAGGACGAGATCAAGGAAGCGCCCGAGTTCGACGAAACGGGCTACCGCGACGAGGAGTACCGCCGGCGGGTCGGCGCATACTACTCGACCGGCTCGTCCATCTAGGCGGACCGACAACTGAGCGAAAGCGGCGGCCGAGAGGCCGCCGCTTCGCGTTCGGGCGCCGCAACTGCGCCTTTCACGCACCTCGCTCCGGGGAGTCCCCGATGCGCCGCGCTCCCGCGATCCGGACGATGGAAGCGCGAAGGGAGGTGTGAGATGGCGACCATTTCGCAGGAGCCTCCACGGCTCGAGACGTCGGTCGCGAGGCGGTTCGAGTACAAGGTGCTCGACACCGGCGCGCAGGTCGAGAACGAGCTCAACGAGCTCGGGGCCGAGGGGTGGCAGGTGGTCGGCGTGACGACGAAGAAGCAGCTCTTCATCGCGCCGCCGCAGGCGATCATCCTGATGCGCGAGCTGCCGACCGGCTAGGACGCGGCGAGCGCGGCCTGGATCGCGTGGTCGCTCGTGAGATCGGGCGACTCGGAGATGACCGTTGCCGGCCGCTCGAACCGGGCGAGCGCCTCGGCCAGCGGCTCCGCGCGGAGGGTGCCCTCCCCGTAGGGCAGGTGCTTCGTCTCGTTGCGGTTCGCGTAGGCGATGTCGGAGAAATGGACATGGAACGGGGCGCCCGCCTCGAGCACGTCGTCGGCCACCTCGAGGATCCCTGCGAAGGCCTCGGCGTCCGTGAAGGCCCCGTCCGTGACGGCGTGGAGGTGCGCGAAGTCGATCACCGGACGCACCCACGGCAGGCGGGCCGCGACGTGGAAGACGTCCTCCGCCGTCCCGAGCTCGCGGACGCGGCCCATCACCTCGAGCCCGAACGGGACGGCGCGCTCCTTGCCCTCGAGGCGCTCGCGCAGCGCCCGGAGGTCAGCGACGACCGCCTCGAGCGCCTCCTCGCGCGTCCGGCCGAGCAGGAAGCCGGGGTGGACGACGACCACCTCGGCGCCGACCGCGACCGCCACGCCCGCCGTGTGGTCGAGCATCCCGAAGGCGCGCTTCCGCTTGCCCTCGTCACCCGCCAGGTGACCCGGGAACGCGGCGATCGGGGCGTGCACGGACAGCGCGATCCCGGCGTCGCGCGCCGCCTCGCCGAAGCGCCCGGCCCACTCCCATTCGGGCTTCATCCAGAAGCCGCCCTCGAAATCGATCTCGTTCGCCGTGAACCCGCGCTCGACCAGGAGCTCGACCGCCCGCTCGGGGCTTTCCCGGTCTGGCACGCGCGCCGGGCCGAAGCGGATGGCCCCCATGCCGGGAGCCTACGTCGGCTTGACACGGCCGGGCGCGAGGAGTAGGCCACCGCCGTGAGGCTCGCCGCGCCTCCAGGCTCGAGGTGGGAATCGGCCCCAACGATCGCGCTCGTCGCGGGCTTTCTGATCGTCGTCTACGGCGGGTTGATCCTCGTCCTCTGGCAGATCGGCATCTTCGACCTCGGCGGCGAGACGAACGCGGCGGTCCTCGCGCCTGTGCTCGCACTTCTCGGTGCCGCCTTCGGTGCCTCGCTGACCCTCGTCGGTGTGATGCTCAAGCACTCCATCGACATGCGGACCTTCCGGCTCGCTCAGCTCGAGGCTTGCATCCGCGGCGTCGACCTTCTCGTGACGGGCGACGGGAAGCCGGCGCCTCCGTCGCGCCAGGCGGGAGCGCTCTTCGCCCTGACGCAGCTCGGCCAGGTCGGGTTCGCCCTCGCGCTTCTGAAGGAGGCCTGGGCGCGCGAGGAGATCTCTCTCAACGCGGCGGTGTGGGTGATCGACCGGGGACTGGAGAGCGGCGACCCGCAGCTCGAGCAAGATGCCGCGGCACTCCTCGAGTCGAACGCGACGCGATTGTTGACGAGCGACGGCAGTTGGGCTTGGCCGACGGTCGTCGACCACAAGTGGCCGGTCAACCTGCACTTCTACGCGCGCCAGTACTTGCTCGACGCGCTCATCGGCGTGCTCGGTGCTCGAACGCCGGACGAGTGGGACGAAGGTCTGCTGAACTGGCTGGTGCTCCAGTTCGATCTGGTTCGGACCCGGGAGAAGAAGAACGACGTAGGTGCCGGCGCAGTCCTTGCGCTTCAGCTCATCCTCCACTCGAAGCATTACCCGGACAACACTGCCGACCTGATCACCGCTCGTGGCCCGGTGCAGATCGAGGGGTCGAAGGTCGACGCGCTCGCTCTGCGGGCGGTCATGACGGCAGGGAGCCGGACGGCCAAGAAGGTCGAGTCCCTCTGGCCCGCGTGGGTAGTCGACGGCACGCCGGCTCCGATGGAGGGCCTCGTGGCGAAACTCAAGGCGTACGCCGAGGGCTAGCCGCAGTTCGCGTCGTCCGATCGCGGTCCTATCGTTTTTCGCCATGAGCAAGCGACCGACACGGATCGAGCTCCTCGAGCTGGACATCGACCTGCGCCTCGCCGACCTCTGGGCGGAAGCGTCCGAGGTGGGCGAGTGGAACCTCGAGGTCGTCGCCGCGTTCATGCGGGCCGCCTACGGCAAGGGCTACTGCGACGCGCTGACCGAGGACGACCAGGGCTCCCTCTGCCGCGACCACGGCTACCGGATCCCGCTGCGCAAGCCGTCCCCGCTTCCCGAGTAGGCCTCCGCCCGCCCGGGGTACACTCGACGCGTGGCCCGGCGGCGGAATCCTGCGCGCCTCGTGATCGCCCTCTCGGTGGCGGCGGTGCTCGCGGTCTTCCTCGTGTACACGAGCTTCGCGGGCGGCTCGACGCCGAGCGTCCAGCCGAGCGAGCTGGCCGGCCAGAGCGGCACCGTGCAGCTCGGCGGCATGGTCGTCGACGACGTCACGGGCGACGCGCGCGGCGACGGACTCCGCTTCTCGCTCAAGGACCGCGACGGCCCCGGGATCGTGAAGGTCGTCTACACGGGCTCCGTGCCCGACCTCTTCAAGCCCGGTCGGGAAGTGATGCTCAAGGGCAAGCTGGACGGGGACACGTTCGTGGCCGAGCCCGATTCGCTCGTCACGAAGTGTCCGTCGAAGTACGCGCCCGACAAGGGCTCCTAGAGGCCGGCGATGCCGCTCCTCGGCCGGGCCGCGCTCGTCGTCGTCCTCGGGCTGGTCGCCTACGCGGCCGTCGCCGGCGCCTACGCGGCCTTCACCGGCAAGCGCCGCCTGATCGAGTCGGCCCGGAACGCCCTCTACGCCGCGCTCGCCGCGGCCGGGGTCGCGTCCCTCGTCCTCCTGGTCGCGATGGGCACGCGCGACCTCGGCTTCGTCTACGTCGCCGACCACACGAGCAAGGAGCTGCCGCTCCGCTACGCGCTCTCGGCGTTCTGGAGCGGCCAGGAGGGGTCGCTCCTCCTCTGGCTCCTGATCTTGCTCGGGATGAGCTGCGCGGCGATCGCCCTGAACGGGCGCCTGACCCGGCGCGTCCTGCCCTGGACGGTGCCGATCCTCGGCGGGATCGCGACGTTCTTCGCCGTGCTGCTCGTGTTCGTCGCCAACCCGTTCGCCACGCAGGCGGCGCCGGCCGACGGGGCGGGGCTCAACCCGAGCCTCCAGAACCCGTACATGCTCGCCCATCCGCCGCTCCTCTACCTCGGCTACGTCGGCCTCACGATCCCCTTCGCGTTCGCGATGGCCGCGCTCGCCTCGAAGCGGACGGACGAGCGCTGGATCATCGCCACGCGCCGCTGGACGCTCGCCGCCTGGACGTTCCTCGGCATCGCCATCCTCCTCGGCGCCAAGTGGGCCTACGAGGAGGTCGGCTGGGGCGGCTGGTACGCCTGGGATCCGGTCGAGAACGCCGCGCTGATGCCGTGGATCGTGGCCACGGCGTACCTGCACTCGGTGATGGTCCAGGAGAAGAAGGACATGCTTCGCGTCTGGAACGTGATCCTGGTCGCAGGGGCGTTCGCGCTCTCCCTCTTCGGGACGTTCCTGACGCGCAGCGGGATCCTCTCCTCGATCCACTCGTTCACGGAGTCCTCGATCGGGCCGTGGTTCCTCGGCTTCATCACGCTCGTGCTGGCCGCGTCGATCGCGCTCATCATCTGGAGGCTGCCGCTGCTGCGCTCGCGCACGCGGCTCGAGTCGCTCGTCTCGCGCGAGGCGGCGTTCCTCTACAACAACCTCTTCCTCGTCGCGTTCGCGCTGACCGTGCTCTGGGGCGTGCTCTATCCGATCCTCTCGGACGCCGTCCGCGGGGTGACGGTCACGGTCGGGGCGCCCTACTACGACTTCTTCGCAATCGCCTTCGGGCTGCCGATCGTCCTGCTCATGGGGCTCGGGCCGCTCGTCGCGTGGCGGCGGGCGTCGCTCCGGGCGCTCGGGCGCGCGGTCGCCTGGCCGGCGGCGGTCGCGCTCCTCGCCGGCGTGCTGCTTCTCCTCGCGGGAGCCGGGTCGAGCCCGGCCGGGCTCGTCGGCTACACGTTCGCCGCCTTCGTGCTCGCGGCGATCGTGCTCGAGTTCGCGCGCGGGACGCGGGCGCGCAAGGCGACCGGCTCCGAGACGTGGCTGGGCGCGTTCTCGGGCCTCGTGGGGCGGAACCGGCGCCGCTACGGCGGCTACGTCGTCCACGCGGCGATCGTGCTGCTCATGCTGGGCGCGATCGGGATCGGGGCGTTCTCGACCACGACCGAGGGCGACCTCGCGCCCGGCGAGCGGATGGAGGTCGGCGCGTACACGCTCACGTACCGCGGGATGACCGAGACGCGCGGCCCGAACGCGGTCGAGCGGCGCGCCCGGATCGCGGTCGAGCGTGACGGCAAGGACCTCGGCGTGATCGAGCCCGGGAAGAACTCGTACCTCGCCGAGCAGCAGGTCTCGAACGAGGTCGCGATCCGCTCGGACCCGCTCCGCGCGGAGGACCTCTTCCTGATCGCCGACCAGTTCTCCGGGGACGACGTCTTCCTGAAGGCGATCGTGAACCCGCTCGTGAACCTGATCTGGCTGGCCGGTCTCGTCTTCCTCGCCGGCGCGGCCGTGGCCATGTGGCCGGACGCCCGCGAGGCGCGGCGCCTCGCCCGCCGCTTCGCCGCCGAGGACCCGGCGCTCGCGCGCGCCTGATGGAGGCGCTCGCACTCGCCCTCGGGGCGGCGCTCGCCGTCGCGTGCGTCGTGCTGGTCGCGCTGCCGTTCCTGCGCGAGCCCGGCGGCGACGACTCCCTGCCCGAGCCGACTCCGGCCGAGCGCGAGCGGCTCCGCCTCGAGGAGGAGCGCGACCGCGCGCTCGCCGCCCTCAAGGAGCTCGAGTTCGACCACCGCACCGGCAAGGTCTCGGACGAGGACTACCGCGCCGCGGTCGGGCAGCTCCGCGCCGAGGCGGCGGCCGCGCTCAAGGCCCTCGACGCCGTCGCCGACGAACGGAAAACCCCTGCTCGATTGCCCTAAGGAGCCGATTCAGGTAGAAAGCCGAGGTCGACCGCCCGGGGCAGGGACGTCAACCCGCTCCGCGAAACTCGTTCCGGTGACAGCCCCCCGCAGGACATCCCTCGTCGCACTCGCCCTCGTTGCCGCCGTGCTCGCGGGGGCGACCGGCGCCTCGGCGCAGTCGCTCACGGACCAGCAGCAGAGACTCGACGGGAAGATCTCCTCGCTCCGTACGAAGATCACGTACGCGAAGAAGAAGGAGGGGATCCTCGCGAGCCAGATCTCGTCCGCGACCGACGAGATCTCCTCGCTCGAGGGGGACATCGACGACCTGGGCGCGCAGCTCACGACGCTCGAGGCCGACCTGGCCGAGCACCGTGCGCGGCTCGCCGTCCTCCAGGCCCGCTTCGAGCATCAGACGCGGCACCTCGACCAGCTGCGCCGGGACCACGAGAAGGCACAGCGGATCCTCGAGGCCCGGCTCGTCGAGCTCTACGAGACCGGCGAGGTCGACAACATCGCGATCCTGCTCCAGGTCGAGAGCCTGAACGACTTCGTCCAGCAGCTCGACTTCATGAACGAGGTCGGGCGGCACGACCAGCGGATCGCCGCGACGCTCAACCGGCTCAAGGTGGCCATGGCCGCGGCCCGCCGGGAGACCGGCGCGATCCGCGCCGAGGTTGCCGAGGCGACGCGCGTGATCGAGGAGAAGACGGCCGAGGCGGCCGCCGCCCGCAGCGCCCTGCTTGCCCGCCAGAGCTCGCTCGCGGCCGCGAAGGAGGACAAGACCGCATTGCTGGCGCACGTCGAGGGCTTCCGGCACGAGGCCGAGGAGGACCTCGACTCGATGCTGGCCGCGAGTGCCTCGCTCGCCGCGCAGATCCGCGCGAGCCAGGCTCCGCCCTCGGGCGGGGGCAGCGGCGGCGGCGGCGGGAGCCCGTCGGCGAGCGGCTTCATCTGGCCGGTAAACGGCGTCGTGACGAGCGGCTTCGGGATGCGCTGGGGCCGCATGCACGAGGGCATCGACATCGCGGCGCCCACCGGCACGGCCATCCACGCGGCCGCGGCTGGGACGATCATCTACGCGGGCGTGATGAGCGGCTACGGGAACATCGTCGTGATCGACCACGGCGGCGGGATCGCGACCGCCTACGGCCACATGTCCGCCATCTGGGCCGGCGGGGGCCAGGTCTCCCAGGGCCAGGGCATCGGCGCGGTCGGCTGCACGGGCCACTGCACGGGCCCCCATGTCCATTTCGAGGTCCGGGTGAACGGCTCGCCCGTCGACCCGATGGGCTACCTGTAGGCGCTAGCGCCCGAGCAGGTGCAGGTCGGGCAGGCCGCGGTAGCGGCCCTCGAGCTCGAAGCCGTAGCCGACCAGGAACTCGTCGGGCGCCGGGAAGCCCACGTAGCGGATCGGCAGGTCGTCGACGAGGCGGCGGTTGGGGCGGTCGAGCAGGGTGCACACGGCGACGTCGCGCGGGCGGCGGAGGGCGAGCGCCTTCAGGAGGTAGTTGAGCGTCAGCCCGGTGTCGACGACGTTCTCGACGAGCAGGACGTCCCGGTCCGTGATCGGCGTGTCCAGGTCCTTGAGGAACCGGACGGCGTTCTGCGGCCCGCGCCGGTAGCCGACCACGGACACGAAGTCGAGCGTGTGCGGGAGCGCGACGGCGCGCGAGAGGTCGGCGCCGAAGACGACCGCGCCGCGCAGGATCGTGACGAGCAGGAGGTCGCGTCCGGCGTAGTCGGCGGCGATCCGCGCGCCCAGCTCGCCGATCCGCGCGGCGAGCTCCTCGCGGGAGAGGTACACGTCGCCGAGGCGGTCGGGCCGTTCGGCCTGGAGGGCCGGGCTATGCAGCGCGATCGAGTCCGTACTTCTGCGCGAGCCGCTCGACGTCGCGCTTGTACCAGAGCCGCACCTTGAGCTCGGGATACCGCTCCCGGAGCTTGCGGATCTTCCGGTTCTTCCGCGTGACGAGCGACTGCTTCATGGTCGTGACCTCCACGTACAGGTCCTGCTCCGGGAGGTAGAAGTCGGGGCAGGCGGCCTGGACGACGCGGCCTCGCTCGTCCCACTCGAGCGGGAACGAGTGCGGCTCGTAGTCCCACGGAATGCCGTAGTAATCGAGCAGCAAGGCCACCTCGAGCTCCGAGGTGTTCTGGAAGCGGGGTGGCTCAGTCCCGCGAAATGCCTGGAAACCGCGGGTTTCCCGGATCACGGGGACTCACCGTACCAGCCGCCGCGGACGGCCCCGTCGTACCATTAGGCCACGCCGCGCACCGCGTCGACGCAGCCCATGAGCTTCCGAATCGCGCATATCTCCGACCTCCACACGGGCTCCCCGCACTTCGTGCCGAACCTGCTCGAGCGCGCGATCGTCGAGATCAACGACCTGCGGCCCGACGTGGTGGTGTGCTCCGGCGACCTGACGACGAACGGGTTCCGCCAGGAGTACGCCGAGGCGGCGGACTACCTCAACCGTCTCGACTGCAAGGCGCGGGTGGTCATCCCGGGGAACCACGACTCGCGGAACGTCGGCTACGTCCACTTCGAGGACATCTTCGGCGACCGGAGCTCCGTGCTGCACGTGGACGGCGTCTCGATCGTCGCGGTCGACTCCTCCGAGCCCGACCTCGACCACGGCCAGATCGGGCGCGGCCGCTACAAGTGGATCGCGGAGCAGTTCGCCCCACCGGCCGACTTCCGCATCTTCGTCCTGCACCACCACCTCCTGCCTGTGCCCGGGACGGGGCGGGAGCGAAACGTCGTCTACGACGCGGGCGACGTGATCGAGGTGCTGCAGGACTCCCGGGTCAACCTCGTCCTCTCGGGCCACAAGCACGTGCCGTACGCCTGGCGGCTCGAGCACCTGTTCGTCGTGAACGCCGGCACCGTCTCGTCGCTGCGGCTCCGGGGTCGCGGGCGGCCCTGTTACAACATGATCGAGATCGAGGGCCGCCACGTGGACGTGTCCCGGCACTACCCGTTCCACGGCGAGGAGCGGATCATCCAGTTCTTCGCCGACACGCTCGAGTTCGAGAAGTACACCCGCCGGATCGAGGACGAGGTCACATCGCGGCGATGAGGGTCTCTCCCGCGTTCGTGGGGCGTCGCCGGCGCAGCATCCCGCCGACCGGCGACGTCAGCCTTCGGTGGAGCCCGGCTTTGCCGGGCGTGAACCGACGGCGGCCACGGACGTGAGAGCGCTCGCCCTGATCGACGGGGAGCACTACGCCGACGTGGTCGTCGCGGCGTTCGCGGAGATCCCGTACGACGTGGTCGGCGCGGTCGGGCTCGGAGGGACGGAGAAGCTCCGCGGCGGCGAGGACTACGGGGTGCCTCTCTACGGCTCGCTCGAGGAGGGCCTCGCCGAGGCCGGCGCCGAGATCGTCGTCGACCTCTCCGACGAGCCCGTGGTCACCGCCCGCGACCGGATGCGCCTCGCGAGCCGGACGCTCGCGGCCGGGCTGCCCTACCGCGGGGCCGACTTCCGCTTCGACCCGGTCGAGTTCGCGCCGTTCGGCCTCCCGTCCCTCGCCGTGATCGGGAGCGGCAAGCGGGTGGGGAAGACCGCGGTCGCCGGGCATGCGGCCAGGCTGCTCGCCGCGACGCGGGACGTCGTCGTCGTGGCGATGGGCCGCGGCGGCCCGCCCGAGGCGGTCGTGGTCGAGGACCCGCCCGACGCGGCGGCGCTCCTCGAGCTCGCGCGCGGGGGCGCGCACGCGGCCTCCGACTACCTCGAGGACGCGGCGCTCGCCCGTGTGACGACGGTCGGCTGCCGCCGCTGCGGCGGCGGTCTCGCCGGCGCCCCGTTCGTCTCCAACGTGGAGCTGGGCGCCCGCGCCGCGGCCGAGCTCGGGCCCGACCTCGTTCTCTTCGAGGGCAGCGGGGCGGCGCTGCCGCCGGTCGAGACGAGCGCCCGCGTGCTCGTGGCGGGCGGGGCGCAGGATCCCGAGCTCGTGGCGGGCTACCTCGGCGCGTACCGCATCCTCGTCTCCGACCTCGTCGTGCTCACGGGCTGCGAGGAGCCGCTCGTCTCGCCGGAGCAGCTGGCGCGTCTGCGGGAGGCGATCGCCGAGGTGGATCCGGACGTACCGGTCGTGACGACCGTGTTCCGGCTGCGACCCGTCGAGCCGGTGGCCGGCCGGCGCGTCGCGCTCTTCACGACCGCCCCGGAGGCCGTCCACGACCGGCTCCGCGAGACGCTCGAGCGGGACCACGGTGCCGCGGTCGTGCACGTCTCGGGCAACCTCGCCCGCCGCGACGCGCTGCGCGCCGACGTGGAGCAGGCGGGCGACGTGGACGCGTACCTCGTCGAGATCAAGGCGGCCGCGATCGACGTCGTGGCCGAGGCGGCGGCCGAGCGCGGCGTCGACACGGTCTTCTGCGACAACACGGTGGAGGCGCTCCCGGGCGGTCCCGACCTGGACGCCGCGCTCGTCGCGCTCGCCGACGCCGCCGCCCGGACGGGAGCGGCCGCGTGAGCGGGCGACGCGTCTCCGATCTCCCGGTCGGGACGGCCGACGCGCGACTGCCGTACTCGAAGGGCCTCATGGCCCGGGCGCTCATGGGCACCGGCCTCGCACCCGAGCGCGCGTACGAGCTGGCGCGCCTGATCGAGACCGCGCTCCACGAGGCGCACGGCGAGGGTGCCGTCACCCAGGAGCAGGTCTACGACGCGGCGGCCGCCGTCCTCGGGGAGCACGAGGACGAGCAGGCCGTGCGGCGCCTGCGCCGGTACCAGGGCCTCCAGGAGATCGAGAAGCCGCTCATCATCCTCGTCGGCGGCGCGACCGGAACCGGCAAGTCGACGATCACGACCGAGGTAGCCCACCGGCTCGGGATCACCCGCGTCACGTCCACCGACTTCGTCCGCCAGACGATGCGAGCGTTCTTCTCCGAGGCGTTCATGCCGTCGCTCCACTACTCGAGCTTCGAGGCGGGGGCGTCGGTGTCGCCCGCCGTCGCCGGCTCGGAGGACCCGAACCTGCGCGGCTTCCTCGACCAGACGCGCAACGTCCTCGTCGGCGTGAAGGCGGTCATGGAACGGGCGCTCACGGAGAACCACTCGATGGCCCTCGAGGGCGTGCACCTCGTGCCGGGAATGGTGCCGTCCTCGCTCGACGGCGCGATCGTCTCGCAGTGCGTGATCGCGATCCCGGACGAGGACGTGCACGCGCGCCACTTCCTCGTGCGCGACGCCGACTCGGAGGGCGTCCGCCCGGTCGAGAAGTACCTGAACGCGCTGCCCGAGATCCGGCGGATCCAGGCGTACCTGCTCGAGCGCGCCGAGGAGGCCGGCGTCCCGGTGATCGAGAACTCGGACCGCGAAGGGGCGGTCGACGCGGTGCTGCGGCTCGTCCTGGACACGTTCGAGCGGGTGGCGGGGACGCCGTGAGCGAGAGCGAGACCTTCTGCCGCTGCGAGAGCTATGCAGCCGCGACCGAGCGCGCCGCGGTCGCCGCCGGGCGCTGGCTCGGCCGGGGCGACGTCGCCGGGGCCGAGGCCGCCGCCGCCGCGGGCATGCGCGCCGCCCTCGACGGCCTGCCGATCGAGGGGAAGGTCGTCGTCGGGAGCGAGGAGACCGGCGGCCCGCTCGGGACCGACTCGGTCGTCGGCGCGGGCGGCGAGCGCGTCGATCTCGCGGTCGACCCGATCGAGGGCGCGGCACTCGTCGCGCGCGGCGACTTCGGCGCCATGTCGATGATCGTCGCCGGCGACCCGGACACGATCCCGAGCCTCCCGAACATGTACATGCGCAAGATCGCCGTCGGGCCGCCGGCGCGGGGGCGCATCGACCTCTCGCGGCCGATCGGCGAGACCGTCGAGGCGATCGCCGAGGCCTACGGCCGGACGCCGCAGGACATCACCGCGATCGTCCTCGACCGTCCGCGCCACGAGGACCTCGTCGAGGACCTCCGGAGTGCAGGCGCGCGGATCAAGCTGATCGCCGACGGCGACGTGTCCGCCTCGATCTCGACGGCGATCCG
>Ga0210143_1000113_pt1 | contig 16824 bp, 19 predicted proteins | sample MayberryNW_TuleC_2_FD_185527 | JGI IMG/M metagenome (GOLD analysis project Ga0210143, IMG submission 185527) | Wetland microbial communities from San Francisco Bay, California, USA, that impact long-term carbon sequestration - MayberryNW_TuleC_D2... | ecosystem: Environmental > Aquatic > Marine... | reverse complement strand
TGGCCGCGAGCGTCGCCGCGACCTGGCCCGGCAATGTGGCGACCGGAGTCGCCACAACGGCGAGATCCGCTTCGGCAACCGCCTCGGCCAGCGACAGCGCGGCCTCGTCCACCGCCCCGCGCTCGCGGGCGACGCCGAGCGACTCGCCGCTCGCGTCCCAACCCACCACCGACGGGACGCCGACCCGCTTCGCGGCGAGACCCACCGACGCGCCGATCAGCCCGGTACCGACGATCGCCAGTCGGGAAATCCCTGTCACCGTCTCCTCCCGAGCGAAGCGATGGGACGAACTCCTATCCGCCGAAAATGCGTCAGCATTTTCGGCGGTGACTACCCGATGACGCGGCCCATGAGGGACGCGAGCGCGCGGATCTCGTCGGCGAAGTGGCCGAAGTCGGCGGTCGGCAGGAGCTGCGGGCCGTCGCAGAGCGCCTCCTCGGGATGCGGGTGCGCCTCGACGATGATCCCGTCGGCGCCCGCGGCGACCGCGGCCCGGGCGAGGGGCGCGACGAGCTCCTTCTTCCCGGCCGCGTGCGACGGGTCGACGATCACGGGCAGGTGCGTCTCCTGCTTCAGCACCGGGATCGCGCCGATGTCGAGGGTGTAGCGGGTCGAGCGCTCGAACGTCCGGATGCCGCGCTCGCAGAGGATCACCTGCGCGTTCCCCTCGCGGACGACGTACTCGGCCGCCATCAGGAGCTCCTCGACCGACGCGGACGGCCCGCGCTTCAGGAGCACCGGCTTCTCGGCCCTCCCCACCTCCGCGAGCAGCGTGAAGTTCTGCATGTTCCGCGCGCCGATCTGGATCACGTCGGCGGTCTCGACGACCGGCCCGACGTCGCGCGGGTCCATCAGCTCGGTCACGAGCGGGAGCCCGGTCTCCTCGCGCGCCTCGGCGAGGATCTCGAGCCCCTCGACGCCGAGCCCCTGGAACGAGTACGGCGACGTGCGCGGCTTGAACGCGCCGCCGCGCAGCATCGTCGCGCCCGCCGCGTGCACGGCGCGGGCCGTCTCGAGCGTCTGCTCCCGGTACTCGACGGTGCACGGCCCGGCGATCAGGCCGAAGTAGCCGTCCCCGATTCGCCGACCGCGCGACTCGATCACCGTGGGCCCGCGGCGCATCTCCTTCGAGACGAGCTTGTACGGCTTGAGGATCGGCAGCACCTGCTCGACGCCCGGAAAGCCCTCGAGCGGCAGCGATGCGAGGAGCTCGCGGTCGCCGATCGCGCCGATCACGGTTGCGTCCTTCCCGGGCGTGACATGAGCGTCCGCGCCGGCCTCCGCGAGACGCGCCACAACCTCGTCCACCTGCTCGGGCGTCGCATGCGCGCCCATGACGATCAGAAGCTCTGGAGATCCTGTGACGGCCACCGCTTACGGAGTGTAGTTTCCGGCAGGCCATGCGGATCTTCTCGGGCATCCAGCCGACCGGCGACAAGCACCTCGGCAACTGGAGCGGCGGCTTCCGCCAGTACGCCCAGACGCAGGAGCAGGGCGACGCGTTCTTCTGCATCGTCGACCTCCACTCGATCACGGTCGAGTACGACCCGAAGGAGCTGCACGAGCAGACGCTCGACCTCGCCGCCATGCTCTTCGCGACCGGCCTCGACCCCGACCGGTCGACCGTGTTCATCCAGAGCCACGTCCAGACGCACGCCGAGGGCGCCTGGCTGCTCGGCTCGGTCACGAGCTTCGGCGAGCTGCGCCGCATGACCCAGTTCAAGGACAAGGCCGACCGGCAGGACTTCATCTCCGCCGGCCTCTTCTCCTACCCCGTCCTCCAGGCGGCGGACATCCTGCTCTACAGGACCGACGCCGTCCCCGTCGGCGAGGACCAGCGCCAGCACATCGAGCTCGCGCGCGACATCGCCGAGCGGTTCAACGCGCGCTACGGCGAGACGCTCGTCCCTCCGGCGATGATCGCCCCGGCGGTCGGCGGTCGGATCATGGACCTCCAGGAGCCGGACCGGAAGATGTCGACGACGGGCGGCACGGCGCAGGGCACGGTTCGGCTGCTCGACGAGCCGGACGTCGTGCGGAAGAAGTTCAAGTCCGCGGTGACGGACTCCGGCGCCGAGGTGCGCCGCGGCGACGACAAGCCCGGCATCTCGAACCTGATCGAGATCATGTCCGTGGCCACCGGCGTGCCGCTGGACGCGATCGAGGCGCGCTACGACGGGCAGGGCTACGGCCACTTCAAGGAGGACGTGGGCGAGGCGGTGGTCGAGCTCGTGACGCCGATCCAGGCGCGCTACCACGAGCTCCGCTCCGACCCGCGCGAGCTGCAGCGGCTCCTGGCCAGCGGCGCCGCGAAGGCGCGCGAGGCGTCCGAGCCGACGCTCGCGGCGATGCTCGACCGGATGGGGTTCGTCCGCTCCGAGGCCGGCCGCAACTTCGGCGCCGTCCGCCCGCGCGACCTCTAGCGATGGAGCGCGAGCCGGACGTCAACGTCGTGGGCGGAGAGCTGCTCCCGTGCTCGACCGACCCGCTCACCGGCTTCTTCCGCGACGGGTCCTGCGCGACCTGCGAGGAGGACTCGGGGAGCCACACCGTCTGCGCGGTGATGACGGAGGAGTTCCTCGCGTTCAGCCGGCGGGCGGGCAACGACCTCTCGACGCCGCGGCCCGACTGGGGCTTCCCCGGGCTCATTCCGGGCGACCGCTGGTGCGTGTGCGCGGCGCGCTGGCTCGAGGCGCACCGCGCCGGATGCGCGCCGCCCGTCCTCCTCGGCGCCACGCATGCGCGGGCGCTCGACGTCGTGCCGATCGAGCTCCTGACCGCGCGGGCCGAAGCGGCGTCCCCGCCGCCGGCCGGCTAGCCGGTCGCGGCCCGTAGACGCGCCACCTCGTCGGGGGTCAGCTCGCGCCACTCCCCCGGGCGAAGGCCGTCGACGCGCAGGCCCGCGTACTCGGGCCGGTGGAGGCTGCGGACGGGATGGCCGACCGCCTCGCACATCCGCTTGACCTGGTGCTTGCGGCCCTCGTGCAGCGCGAGCTCGAGGCGCCCCGGCCCGAGCCGACGCGCGCGCGCGGGCGCGGTCGGGCCGTCGTCGAGCTCGACGCCCTGGGCGAGCCGGCGGATCGCCTCCTCGTCGGGATCGCCCTCGACGCCGGCCTCGTAGACCTTCTCGACCGCGTAGCGCGGGTGCGCGAGCCGGTGCGCCAGCGGGCCGTCGTTCGTGAGCAGGAGCGCGCCGGTCGTGTCGGCGTCGAGCCGCCCGACCGGGACGACGCGCCGCTCGTGGCCGACGAGCCCCACGACCGTGGGCCGTCCCTGCGGGTCGCGCGCGGTCGTGACGACGCCGGCCGGCTTGTGCAGGAGGACGTAGGCGAGCGGCTCGGGGGCGAGTCGCTCGCCGTCGAGCTCCACGGCGTCGGTCGGCTCGACGAAGGTGGCAAGGCCGGCGACCTCCCCGTTGACGCGGACGCGACCGGCCCGGATGAGCTCCTCGGCGCCGCGCCGCGAAGCGACGCCGGCCCGCGCGAGGTAGGCGTTCAGGCGCACGGGCGGAAGTATCCCGTCGCGTGATTTCCCCCGGGGCCTTCGGCCCTCGCCCCCTGCTTGGACCGTAGCGCGCGCACGCGCGCGGCGCATCGGCCGGATCGCGACGGATTCGTGCCGAAGCGTCCACGGGCCCGGGCGCGCGAACCCGGTTGCGACCCGTCATGATGCCGCCACCGTGCCGGTCTACATCTCGCTCATGAAGTGGACGTCCCAGGGGCTCGGCGGGATGCCGGCCTGGCGGGACCGGATCGAGGAGGCCGAGCGCGCGATCCAGGACCGAGGCGGGCGGCTCGTCACGACCTACGTCACGCTCGGCCGCTACGACCTCGTCGAGATCTTCGAGGCACCCGACGACGAGACCGCGTACCAGATCCTCCTCGCCGTCGCGAAGCACGGGAGCGTCACGACCGAGACGCTGCGCGGCTTCAACCGCGAGGAGGCCGAGCAGATCGTCAGGGGCGTCTAGCGCTCGAGTCGCGGCGTCGTGCGTGGCCGCCGCGCGCGCTCAGGCGCCGCGCCGCTCGGCGATCGACTCGAGCCGCGCGCGGATCTCGCCGGCGTCCGCGCCGACGTCGTCCAGGTCGGGCAGCTCCTCCCGGCCGGCCAGGCCGAAGACACGCTCGAAGAGCGGTGTCGTCTCGTAGTGCACGGCCCCGCCCTCGACGGCGCGGCCCGCCTCCGCGACGAGCCCCCGCTCGACGAGGCCCGCGACGGCGGAATCAGCAGCGACGCCGCGGAGCCGCGCGATCTCGGGACGCGAAACCGGGCCGAGGTAGGCGATCACGGCCAGCGTCTCGAGGGCCGCGGGCGAGAGTCCGCGTGCGACCGGGCGGTCGAAGAGCCGCCCGCAGGCCGCGGCCGCCTCGCGCGCAGCGCGGAAGGCCCAGCCGCCCGCCACCTGCTCGAGCACGATCCCGCTCCGGCCCTCACGAAAGCGGCCGGCGAGGAGACCGAGGGCCGTCTCGACCCGCTCGGGATCGTCTGCCGCGGCCTCGGCCAGCTCCGCGAGCGTGAGCGGCCGCGAGGCCACGACGAGCACGCCCTCGAGCACGCGGGCGAGACGGTCGAGCGGGTTCTCGATCAGGCGGAGGTCGGGCTGCATACGGAGATCGGCTCGAACGGCGCGAGCTGCGTGATCGTCACCTCCCCCACCTTCCGGAGCTCGAGGAGCGCGAGGAACGCGACCGCCTGCTCGACGCGCGAGAGCCGCGCCACCTCGCGGTCGAAGAGGAACCGCCCCTTCCGCGAGAGGACGGCGCGGAAGCGCGAGAGGAACTGCGAGACGGGCGGGAACGTCCCCATGTGCCGGAGCGACGGCGCGGGCGGCTCGACCGCGAGGCGCCGGATCGCGGCGCCGAGCCGGGCCGGATCCTGGGCCGGGATCTCGACCCGCGGACGCACCGAGGCAACGGGAGCCGGGCCGACGCGGAACCACCGCTCGCCCTCCGCAGCGAGCCGCTCCTCGAGCCAGCCCGCGGCGGCGCGCACGCGCCGGTAGGCGGCGAGGCGCTCGGCCAGCTCGTCGGCCGCCTCCTCGGGGTCGAGATCCTCGACCTCCTCGCCGGGGAAGAGCTCGCGGGCCTTCAGCTCGAGCAGCGCGGCGACGAGCACGAGGAACTCGCCGCAGGCCGCGAGGTCGAGCGCCTCCCGCTCGGCCGCGCGCTCGACGAAGGCGACCACGATCTCCGCCACCTCGACGTCGGGCAGCTCGAGCTCGTCGCGCAGGACGAGGGTCAGGAGCAGGTCGAACGGCCCCTGGAACGCGTCCAGGTCGAGCGGGAGATCCCGGACGGCGACACCGGTCACGAGGTCGGAGGCTAGCGCCGGCCCCGGACGCGTCCCTTGGGCACGGCCATCGTCCGGGCCGGCTTCGGCACGGGACGCTCCTTCCGCCGCGGTTCGCGCTCGCCGTCGTCCCCGTAGCGCTGCGAGAGCCAGAAGCAGACGAGCGAGGCGACGAAGAGCGCGCCCGAGACGTAGGCGTTCAGCCGAACGCCGAAGAGCTCGTGGGCGTCGTCGACGCGCAGGAACTCGAGGAACGTGCGGGCGAGGGTGTACCACGCGACGTAGAGGCAGAAGATCCCCGGCGGCCGCACGCGGCCCGTCCGCATGACGAGGAGGAGCACGACGACGCCGAGCAGGTTCCAGACGGACTCGTAGAGGAAGAGCGGGTGGAACGTCTCCTCGCCCGCGTACTGGGCGGGCCGGTTGGCCGGGTCGATCTCGAGGCCCCAGGGCCGGTCGGTCGGCTTGCCGAAGAGCTCCTGGTTGAAGTAGTTGCCCCAGCGCCCGATCGCCTGGGCGAGCAGGAGCCCGGGCCCGGCGCAGTCCATGAACGGGAACACGGGTACGCCGGAGCGGCGCAGGACCCAGATGCCGACGAGAACGCCGCCCGCGATGCCGCCCCAGATCCCGAGGCCGCCCTCCCAGACCTCGAAGACGCCCTGCCACTTCGGATCCGGCACCTCGCTCCAGCTGGTGAGGACGTGGTAGATCCGCGCGCCGACGATGCCGCCGAGAACGCCCCAGATGGCGACCCGGAAGACGAGATCCCACTCGCCGCCGCGGCGCGTCCAGAGGATCCCCGTGAGCGTGACCGCCCCGACGATCCCGAGGAGCAGCATGAACCCGTAGGCGTGCAGCGTGAACGGGCCAAGCTCGAGGGTCCCGTTCGAAGGGCTCGGGATCGAGGCCAGGACGCGCACGGCGCCCACTCTACGGGGTGGCGCGTGCCGCTAGAGGAGGATACGAAGCGCCGTGTCGGCCGGGCAGCCGACCGCCAGGAGCTCGGTCGCGCGGTGCAGGTCGACGTCCGTGCGCTCGGCGAGCTCGAAGGCGGCGTGGGGCTGGTAGCCGGCCCGCTCGAGCTCCTCGAGACGCCAGGAGAGGACGCGCTCCGCCTCCGTTTCCTGCTCTTCGACGAGGTGTGCCGCAGTCATGGTTCCCTCATCGCCCGCCGCCCGCGGGCGTCTGTCCCTAGGACGGGGGATTTGCATCGTCGGATCGGGGGTCCCGGCGGCCGGAGGCACCGCCGGGACCCCGCGAGACGCTCTAGGCGCGTGCGTGGCGGCGGCCCGAGCGGCGGGCGAGCACGACGCCCGTCGCGGCCGCGAGCGACACGGCCGCGGCGACGAGGACGACGATCAGGAAGCTCACAGGCCCGTCGTCTGCCGGGGCGGCCGCCGCGGGCTCCGCGGGGGCAGCGCCCGAAGAGGGGTCGCCGGGCGCCGGCCCCGAGGAGCCTCCGTCGCCGATCGAGACGGCGGCGAACGTGTGCGTCGACGAGCAGTCCCACGTCTGGCCGCCCCCGTGGTCGACGAAGCCGTCGTTCACCTCGTAGCTCCAGCGGCCGGAGCGCGGGAAGACGACGGCGGCCGCATACACGCCGACCTCGCCGGTCGGCGTGGCGGCGAACTGCTTCCGGGCCCCGTCCTCGCCGACGATCGTGAGAGTCGGCGTGGCGTCGGGGATGGGGCGGACGCCGTGCTGCTTGACGGTGATCGTCGCCTTCCACGTGTCCCCCGCGCCGAGGGTCGCGGGCGGCGGGGCGAGCCCCGCGGTGGCAAAGCACCCGGCGCCCGCGTTCGCGGTGAAGGCGAGGGCGGTCAGGACGACGGTGAGAAGGACGGCGCTGCGCATGGTTGCCTCCCGGTGGTTTTAGCCTCTACACCGCGGCGGCCGGCGGGGTTCCCTACGGGGCGAGGTCGGCCGCGATCGCCCGCGCCTCGGCGAGCGTGAAGTCGCCCTCGAGGCGCCAGAGGCGGTCGCCCTCCTCCCAGAGGAGGGTGGGCCCCGCGAGCCGCGCGGTCTCGTCGCGACCCTGGCCCGAGGGCAGGACGTACATGAACGAGTGCGGCCCGGTGAGCCAGAGCCCCCGGCCGCCGTTCACCGTCACGCGGCGGACCTGCGCCTCCGCGCCGGTCATCTTCTGGATGAAGCCCTCGTCGATCGCCGCCCGGAACACGGTCAGGAGCGTGGCGACCGAGCCGTCGTCGTCGCGCCAGACCCACGCGACCTGCCCGTCGCCCACGAGGTCGGTGTAGCGAACCTCGTCGGACGCGCCGAGCGAGGTCGCGGCCGGATCGGGAAGCGGGAAGCCGACGAGCGTTTCGGCCTCCTCGGGCGAGACCTCGTCGCCGACGCCGAAGTCGGGTGGAGTCTCCGGCAGCGAGGGGACCGTCTCGGCGCGCTCGACGGTCACGCCGCGCAGCCCGAGCCACTCGAGCACGGCCGTCCGGGCCGACGGCACGGCGAGCACCGCGCCCACGGCGACCGCCAGGACGGCGAGGGCGAGCACGAGCGCTCGGCGGCCGGGGCGGGCGCGGCGCATGGGTTCGGCCTCGATCCGCCGCCGGACGGCGGGCGCGAGGTTCGGCTCCTCCGGCCAGTCGATCGCCGGGGCGAGCGCGCGCAGCTCCCGCTCGAGCTCAGGCACGGGCGTCCTCCCCCACGATCTCGCGCAGGCGCGCGAGCGCGCGCGAGGTTCGCGACTTCACGGTTCCGCGCCGGACGCCGAGCGCCGCCGCCGTCTCCTCCTCGCCGAGGTCGAGCAGGAAGCGGCACGCGAGCACGAGCCGGTCGTCCTCGCGCAGCTTCCCGAGGGCGTCGGCGAGCTCACGACGGCGCTCGGCGGTCGCGACGGACGTCTCGGGGGACGGGGCCGCGCCCCCCGAGGGCCCTGCGCCGGCCAGGCGCAGCTCGAGCGCCGCGCGCCGGCCGGCCGACCGGCGGCGGTTGCGCGCCTCGTTGGCCACGATCGCGAGGAGCCACGGTCGAAACGGCGCTCCGGGCCGGAAGCGGCCGAGCGCGCGGTACGCCTTCACGAAGGCATCCTGGGCCGCCTCCTCGGCGTCGGCGGCGTTGCCGGTGACGAGGCAGGCGGTGCGAAAGGCGATGCCCTGGTATCGGTGCACGAGCTCCTCGTAGGCGCTGGCGTCGCCCCGTCGCGCGCGTGCGACGAGGTCGTCTTCGTCTCGTGGCCGGCCCTCCACGCTGCCCCTTCTACACCGTCCTGGCGCCGGAGGTTCCGCGGGTCCCCGCCGTCCTGCGGAGGGACTAGGCTCCGGGCGTGCGGGATCCCGGCGACCCCGGCCGCGACGCGCCGCCTCCGGGCGGCGAGGCGGACGACCGCGAGCTCGACTCAGCCGCGGGCATCGGCCCGCGCGTCTCCGCCGTCTTCACGGCCGCGGAGCAGGCGGCCGAGCACATCCTCGAGATGGCCCGGGCCGAGGTCGAGGACCTGCGCCGCCACGCGGACGCCGAGATCCAGGCGATCCGCGCCCAGCGCCGCCAGGAGGCGGAGGCGGAGGCCCGTGCGATCGTCCAGAGCGCCCGGGACGAGGCCGAGATCATCCGCACCGAGGCAGTCCGGACCGCCGAGGCGGTCGAGGACGCCGCACGTCGGCGCGAGCAGTGGATCGACGAGGGAATCCGGCTCATGGTCGAGCGCGCCGAGTGGGCCCGCCGGGGGCTCCGCGAGGTGATCACGCGCCTCGACGACTTCGTCGTCCGCGCGCCCGAGGAGTGGCCCGAGACGCCGCCGATTCAGTCGCCGCCCGCATCCGAGCCGCCCCCCGCCGCGCGCATGGCCGGCCCGCCGAGCCCACGCGAGCCCGAGCGCCCCGACACGGAACCCGCAGGAGCGGGCCTTCCCGCGGCCGCCGACGAGCCAGAATCGCCCGCGGAACCCGAACCCGAGCCCGCAGGGGCGGCGCACGCCCCGCCCGCCGACGAGCCAGAGCCGCCCGAGGAGCCCGAGGCCGAACCCGAACCCGAGCCCGCGGGGGCAGGGCTTGCCCCGCCGACCGACGAGCCAGAACCGCCCGAGGAACCCGAACCCGAGCCCGAAGGGGCGGCGCACGCCCCGTCCGCCGCCGAGCCGGAACCGCCCCAGGAACCACAGCCCGTAGGGGCGGGGCAGGCCCCGCCCGGCGGGCAGGCAGGCCCGACCGAGGAAGACGAACCGGAGCCCGACCCGGACTCAGAACCCGGGCCCTGGCGCGGGCCCGACCGCCCCGACGAGCGGAGCGGCGGCTGGCGGAGGAGGATCTAGCGGCATGGACGCAGGACGCCTGACCGCCGACGAGCTGGCCCGCCTTCTGCGCGAGGCCGAGCAGGCCCACGCCGCCTACGAGCGCCAGCTCGGCGAGCGGGACGAGGACTGGCCGACCTGGTACGCGACCTGGATCGTCGACCAGCTGCGCCAGCGCGAGTCCGGCCCCGGTCCCTAGCCCGCCGCGCCGTCGGGGCGTTCGCCGTCCGACGCGCAGGGCATACCGTCCCGGATGGCGACGCCCGCAACCGATCTCCAGCCGGCACCGCCCGACCCGATTCCCGGCCAGCTCCGGCTTGCCGCGTCGATCGCCTGGCGCGTGCTCGTGGTCGCGGCCGCGCTGGCGCTCATCGCGATCGTCATCTCGCGCATCCGGATCGTCGTCCTGCCGGTCGCGTTCGCGATGTTCGTCGCGGCCGCGCTCTCCCAGCCGGTCGAGCGGATGCGCCGCGCGAACGTTCCGGCCGCGGCCGCCGCCGCGCTCGCCCTCGTCGCGAGCATCGCGGTCGTCGCCGGCATCTGCGTGGCGATCGCGCCGTCGGTCGCAAACGAGTTCGGCGACGTCGGGACGAACGTCCGCGAGGGCACAGCCCAGGTCACGGACTGGCTGCTCGAGGGGCCGCTCGACCTGTCGCGTGCCGAGCTCGACCGCTACCGCGAGCGCGGCGAGCGGGAGCTGCGCGACCGGTCGGGCGAGATCGCGGGCGGGGTGATCGGCGGCGCCTTCATCGCCGTCGAGGTGATCGCCGGGCTGCTCCTCACCCTCATCCTGTCCTTCTTCTTCCTGAAGGACGGGGAGAAGATCTGGGCATGGCTCGTCGGGCTCTTCCCGCCCCGAGCCCGCGGGCGGGTCGACGATGTCGGACGGATCGCCTGGGCCACGCTCGGCGGCTACCTGCGCGGCGTCGTGCTCGTCGCGTTCGTCGACGCCGTCTTCATCGGGATCGCCCTCTGGCTGATCGGCGTGCCCCTGATCATCCCGCTCATCCTCCTCACCTTCATCGGCGGCTTCTTCCCGATCGTCGGCGCGGTGACGGCCGGCACGGCCGCGACGCTCGTCGCGCTCGTCTCCGGCGGCCTGACCGACGCGCTCCTCGTCCTCGCCGCGACGATCGCCGTGCAGCAGCTCGAGAGCCACCTCCTCCAGCCGCTCGTCATGAGCCGCGCGGTGAAGATGCACCCGGTCGGGGTGCTCCTCTCGGTCGCCGCCGGGGCCGTCCTCTGGGGCGTCGTCGGCGCGTTTCTCGCCGTGCCGGTCGCGGCCGTCATCTCGCGGTCGGCGTCCCACCTGCGCTCCGGCCCGGACGACGCGCTTCTGGGGTCGGAGCCGGCCCCACCCCCTGGCACCGACCCGGCCGCCGATTGACCGACCCCTTCGGACCGCGGTCGTGCGCTCCTGCGCGCCCTGGGCTTGTGTTGCATCGCACGAGTCGTACGACGTCGTCGGCCGGACGGGGGCGCCATCGGGTCGCAAGTGCGATGCAACACAAAGATCGTTCGCCCCGGCGCGGTGCGGTCGCCGGGGACTCGCGCGGGCTCTACGGCTGCGGGCGGAGCCGGAAGACCGGATGGCGCGACGCTTCCGCGGCGAACGCGGCCTCGGGCGCGCCCTTGGGGGCGTCGAAGAACCTCCCGACGAGCGGAACCGCCTCGACGTAGGCCTGGAGGACGCCCGCCCGCTCGACCGCGGGGATCTCGGTCGCGGCGACTGTCACGCGACGCCGGCCGCGCGTCAGCCCCACCCGGCCCGCGGCGCGCGCGTTCTTCACCCACTCGCGCTCGCCGTAGGGCGCGACGAGCCAGCGCTCGCCCGCGTGGTCGGCGAGCGTGACGGGCGTCGTGTAGAGCCGTCCGGTCTTCCGCCCGGGCACCGTCAGGAGGTAGGTGTTGGCCGGGCCGATCCCCAGCCGCACGAACGGCGTCACGACGAGGTTCACGAGGCGTCGGGGCGGCGAGAGCCGGTACGCCCGGGCCGAGGTCACACGATGGCGGCTTCGCCGAGGAGCGCCTTCACCTCGGCGTAGAAGTCGGCCGCGGGCTTGACGCGGTGCCCGTCGCCGAACGCGTAGGTCTGCTTGCCGTGCGAGGTCTCGAGCGCGACCACGACCGCGGCCTCGCCCGGGTAGCGGCGCGTCAGGTCGGCGAGCTCGCGGATGAGGCCGGCCCGCGCCCGTCGCGCGTCGACCGTCAACCGCACTTCGTTCTTCTCGGCCACGGCCTCGAACGGCGCCACCTCGAGCGCGATCAGGTTCGTCTGGCCGTCCTTGTGGTCGACGCGGCCCTTCATGACGACGATCCGGTCGAGCTCGAGCAGCTCCCGCGAGACGGCCAGCACGGAGTTGAAGACGACGGTCTCGACCGAGCCGGAGAGATCGTCCAGGCGCGCGAACACCATCGGGTCGCCCTTCTTCGTCGTCACCTGCCGGATCGCGCCGACGATCCCGCCGACCGTGACGACCTCGCCGTCGCGGCGGCGCTCCAGGTCGGCGACCTGCGCCTCGACCCGGCGCCGCAGCTGGTTTCGGACCCCGTCGAGCGGATGCTCCGAGACGTAGAGGCCGAGGCTCTCCTTCTCGAGCAGGAGGAGCGCGGCCTTGTCCCACTCGTCCGTCGGCAGCGTCGGGTGGTGCCGCGGCCGCTCGGCCTCGTCGCCCACCCCGAGGTCGAAGATCGAGCCCTGGCCCGAGATCCGGTCAGCCTGCTGCTTCGCGCCCCACCCCACGACGAGGTCGAGCATCTCCCCGTCGCGGTCGAGGAGGCCCTTGCGCGTCACGCCCGTCGACGAGAGCGCGCCGCATTTGACGAGCGCCTCGAGCGCGCGCTTGTTCACGAGCTGGCCGTCGACGCGCTCGACGAAGTCCCACACCGACTCGAACGGCCCGTCCTCGCGCGCCGCGACGATCGCCCGCGCGGCCGACTCGCCGACGTTCTTGACCGCGTTCAGCCCGAAGCGGATCTTCCCCTCGACGACCGCGAAGTCGGCCTGCGAGGAGTTCACGTCCGGCGGCAGCACCTCGATCCCCATCTCGTCGCAGGCGGAGACGTAGAACGGCACCTTGTCCTTCGTGTTCATGACGGACGAGATCAGCGCGGCCATGTACTCGGCCGGGTGGTGGGCCTTCAGGTACGCGGTGCGGTAGGCGATCAGCGCGTAGCAGGCGGCATGGGACTTGTTGAAGGAGTAGTCCTGCGCCTGCTCCATGTCCTTCCAGAGCTGCTGGCCCACGGCCGGGGTCACGTCGTTCGCGGCGCAGCCCTCGAGGAACTTGTCCTTCAAGGACGCCATGAGCGTGTGGATCTTCTTGCCGATCGCCTTGCGCAGGTCGTCCGCCTCGGCCGGCGAGAACCCGGCCAGATGCTTGGCGATCTCCATGTACTGCTCCTGGTAGATGCAGATCCCGTACGTCGGCCCGGTGATCGGCTCGAGCCGCGGGTCGAGGAAGGCGACCGCCTCCTGCCCCGCCTTCCGGCGCGCGTACACCGGGATGTACGACATCGGCCCCGGCCGGTAGAGGGCGACGAGCGCGATCAGGTCCTCGAACTCGGTCGGCTTCACCTGGCGAAGCGCCTCGCGCATGCCCGAGGACTCGAACTGGAAGACGCCCGTCGAGTCGCCGCGCGTGAGCATCGCGTAGGTCTCGGCGTCGTCGAGCGGCAGCTTTCGCATGTCGATCGGCGCGTCGATCAGGACGAGCGCCTCGTCGATCACGTCGAGGTTCCGCAGGCCGAGGAAATCCATTTTCAGGAGCCCGAGCGCCTCGACGTCGCCCATCGGGAACTGCGTCACGACCTCCTGGTCCGAGCCCTTCTGCTGGAGCGGGATGTACTCGGTGAGCGGGCGGTCGCCGATCACGACGCCGGCCGCGTGGATCGAGTCCTGCCGGACGAGGCCCTCGAGCGGCTTCGCGAGGTCGACGATCTCCTGCACGCGCTCGTTTCCGTCGTAGGCCTGGCGGAGCTCGGCGCCCGGCTTCAGGCACTCGTCCAGGTAGACCTTCGGCCCCTCCGGGATGAGCTTCGCGATCCGGTCGACCTCGCCGTACGGGACGTCGAGGACGCGGCCCGCGTCGCGGACGGCGGCGCGCGCCATCATCGTCCCGAAGGTGATGATCTGCGCCACCCGATCGTTGCCGTACTTCTCGCGCACGTAGTTGATGACGCGGTCGCGGCCGTGGACGGAGAAGTCGATGTCGATGTCCGGCATCGACTTGCGCCCCGGGTTCAGGAACCGCTCGAAGAGCAGGTCGTAGCGAATCGGGTCGATGTCGGTGATCTCCAGGGAGTACGCGACGATCGAGCCGGCCGCCGACCCGCGGCCCGGGCCGACCTGGATCCCCTCGCGCTTGGCGAACTGGATGAAGTCCCAGACGATCAGGAAGTAGTCCGCGAACCCCATCTCGCGGATCGTCCTGAGCTCGAAGCGCAGCCGCTCCTGGAGCTCCGGGGTGACCCGCTCGTAGCGGCGCGCGAGGCCCTTCTCGCAGAGCTCGACGAGGTAGTCGAACGCGTCGCGCTCCCCCGGCACCGGGAAGTGCGGGAGCAAGATCCGCCCGAGCTCCATCGTGACCGTGCAGCGCTCGGCGATCTCGAGCGTGCGGGCGACGGCCTCCGGGTAGTCGGCGAAGTCGGCCGCCATCTCGTCGGGCGTCTTGAAGTAGAACTGATCGGTCTCGAAGCGCCAGTGGTTCGGGTTGGCGAGCGAGTCGCCCGACTGGATGCAGAGGAGCGCCTCGTGTGCGCGCGCGTCCTCGTGGCTCAGGTAGTGAACGTCGCCGGTCGCGACGAGCGGCAGGCCCATCCCGGTCGCGAGCTCGGCGAGCGTGCGGTTGATCCCCGGCTGGACCTCGAGCCCCGCGTCCTGGATCTCGACGTAGGTCGAGTCGGCGCCGAAGACGTCGCGCAGGCGTGCGAGCTCGGCCTCCGCCCCGCTCCGGTTTCCGTCCTGGAGCGACTTGCACACCCGGCCGGAGAGGCAGCCGGAGAGCGCGACGAGCCCCTTCGCGTGGGCCTCGAGGAGATCCCAGTCGACACGCGGCTTGTAGTAGTAGCCCTCGAGCCAGCCGCTCGAGACGAGCTTGATCAGGTTCGCGTAACCCTCGTTCGACTCGGCCAGGAGGGTCAGGTGCGCGTAATCGCGCTTGAGCGCGCGGCGGTCGTCGGTGACGTAGACCTCGCAGCCGAGGAGCGGCTTGACGCCCTGCTTGCCGGTTTCCCGATAGAGCTCGACCGCGCCCGCGAGCGAGCCGTGGTCGGTGAGCGCGACCGCCGGCATCTCGAGCTCGGCCGCGCGCGCCGCGAGGTCCGGGATCCGGCACGCCCCGTCGAGGATCGAGTACTCCGAGTGGACGTGGAGGTGGACGAAGGGGGCGCTCGCGCTTCCGGACACGGGAAGACGATTCTAGGCCCGGCCTCGGCGGGCCCCCTCAGCCCTCGCGCTCGACATGGAGCCCGCGGCGCTCGAGCTCGGGGATGGCTGCCTCGATCGCCTGCGCCGGACCGGTGACGCGGAGGGAGGCGACGCCTTCGGCCGATGGCGGTCCGGCCTGCGCGGCGCGCCGGATGAGCGACTGCAGGGCGACGAAGAGGAGATCGGCCACGATGAGCGCGCCGATCCCGCGGAAGACCGCCTCGTGCTCGGTCTCGCTGACGACGGCGGCGGTGACCAGGACGGCCACGGCCAGGCTGAGGCCGATCGCGCCGACGTAGAGCATCCGCACGGCCGTCGAGTCGTCCGGCCTGCGGCGCGAGGTGGTGATCGACGCCTGGGCGGACACGGCCGCCAGCGTCGTCCCGATCGCGAGCGCCTTCCCGAGCCCCTCCTCGTCCCCCGACTCCCAGGTTCCCCAGATGAGCGCCATCGCGACGGCGAACGCGCCCACAACGAGAGCGATCGTCGCCCAGGCGAGCAGGCGATAGCGGCGTTGGTCGAGGAGGATGCCGGCCGGCAGGGCCAGGAGGCTCGCGAGCGCCAGCAGGGCGGTCGTCCCGAGGATCCGCTCGGTCGTGGCGTCGAACTCGCTGAAGAGCAGGACGCCGATCGCGATCGCCGCCGTCGCGACGAGCGAGGCGATCAGCCCGAGGAAAAGGAGCCGTTTGGCGGTCGAGAGATCCGTGGGGCGCATCCTAAGCCGCTTGCCCGCCGGCACATGTGACGGGTCCGTAATCCGAGGCAGGAGTCCGGCGGCGCTCGCCTAAGGGTCCCCGCTCATGCAGCGGCGACTCGCATTCGCGGCCGCCATCCTGCTGGCCGCACTCACGTTCTCCGCTCCCGCGGGGGCAGCCGTGAACCCGCAGAACGCCGGGCTCCAGGTCGCCCTGCGCGCGTGGGGCGTCTACCTGGGGCCGATCGACGGGATCGCGGGCCCGATGACGGCCCGCGCCGTGCGGACGTTCCAGCGCCGCGCCGGCCTGCGCGCCGACGGCGTCCCGAGCAGGACGACGCGCCGGGCGCTCGGCCGGCTCGGCCGGCCGCTCTACGGCAGGCGCGTGATCCAGCCGCGCATGGTCGGCTGGGACGTGGCCGTCCTCCAGTTCCTCCTCGCGCGCCGGGGCTCGTCGCCGGGGATCGTCGACGGGTACTTCGGCGGGGAGACGCGCCGGGCCCTGCGGAGCTTCCAGCGGCGCTCGGGGCTCGCGGCCGACGCGGTGGCCGGTCCCGCGACCCGGCGGGCGCTCGGCGGCGGCGTCGCGGCGAGCGGCCGGGCGGGGCCGCGCTCGGGCCGGACGGTCAGGGCGAAGCTCAACTACTGGGCCGGCGTCTACGGGATGAGCCGGCGCTTCATCCGCGCGCTCGCGTGGGTGGAATCGGGCTGGCAGCGCCGCGTCGTGTCCCCGACCGGCGCCTGGGGCGTCATGCAGGTGATGCCCGGGACGTGGTCGTTCGTCCAGTCCTCGCTGATCGGCCATCCCGTGCCGCGGACGACGGACGGGAACATCCAGGTCGGGGTCGTCTACGTCCGCCACCTGTACCGCCGCTACAACGGCAACGCGCGGCTGGCCGTGGCCGCGTACAACCAGGGGCCCGGCTCGCTGCGGCGGCACGGGATGTACCGCGAGACGCGCCAGTTCGTCCGGAACGTCCTCGCGATGCGCAGCCGGATCTAGGGTCGCCGGGCCTCGCCCGGCCGGGCGAGGCGGGAGCGGGGTCGCGCGTCGAGAGTGTTCCCCGGGGTCCCCCCTTGGATTACCCCTCACCGGTCAGGCTAGCGGGGAGACGCGCATGTGTCTGTGACGCTTCGTGCCGGATTCGCGCGGAAGCGTGCCGGATG
>Ga0210143_1000112_pt1 | contig 16835 bp, 15 predicted proteins | sample MayberryNW_TuleC_2_FD_185527 | JGI IMG/M metagenome (GOLD analysis project Ga0210143, IMG submission 185527) | Wetland microbial communities from San Francisco Bay, California, USA, that impact long-term carbon sequestration - MayberryNW_TuleC_D2... | ecosystem: Environmental > Aquatic > Marine... | reverse complement strand
TTCACCCCCGACGGTCAGCCGGAACCGGTCTCGGACTCGGCCGCCAGCGCGTCGCGCACGACCCGCATGGCCAGCCCGGAGCCGTAGCCCTTGCGGGCGAGCAGGCCGGCCAGCCGGCGGACCCGGGTCTCGTAGGGCAGCCCGCGCGTCGACGGCAGCCGCTTGGCCACCAACGCCTCGGCCGTCGCCACCTCGTCGTCGAGGGTGATGCCGTCGAGGGCGGCGGCTGACTCCTCGTCGCCCACCCCCTTGCGGCGCAGCTCCTGCGCCAGGGCACGCCGGGCCAGCCCCCGGCTGTCGCGGCGGGTGCGCACCAGCAGCTGGGCGTAGGCCTGGTCGTCGACCAGCCCGACCTCGGTGAACCGGTCGAGCACCCGGGTCGCCACCTCGTCGGGCACGTCACGGGCCGCGAGGTCCGCGGCGAGCTCGGCCCGGCTGCGCGGCGCCGCGGTCAGCCGGCGCAGGACAATTCCCTTGGCGACCGACTCGGGGTCGGCCTCCGGCGTCTCGTCGGACACCGTCCCGGGGGTGGGCTGGTCGGGACCCGCCCACGCCCCGGGCCGCTGCCGGCCTCGTCGCTGCGTGGTCACACGTCCGAGGGGCTGACCGCGGGCGGCGGGACGACGTCGATCGGACGGTCGTCGAGCGGCTCGTCGACGCGGGCGCCGATGCCGAGCTTCTCCTTGATCCGCTTCTCCAGCTCGTCGGCCAGATCGGGGTTGTCGCGCAGGAAAGACCGTGCGTTCTCCTTGCCCTGGCCGAGCTGGTCGCCGTCGTAGGTGTACCAGGCACCGGACTTCTTGACGAAGCCCTGCTCCACGCCGACGTCGATCAGTCCGCCCTCGCGGCTGATGCCGGTGCCGAACATCAGGTCCATCTCGGCCTGCCGGAACGGCGGGGACACCTTGTTCTTGACCACTTTGACCCGCACCCGGTTGCCGACCGGGTCGGTGCCGTCCTTGAGCGTCTCGATGCGCCGCACGTCCAGCCGCACCGACGCGTAGAACTTCAGCGCCCGGCCGCCGGAGGTGGTCTCCGGGCTGTTGTGCACCATCACGCCGTCGACGAAGTAGTTGTGCGTGCCCTCGACCTCGATGTCGAACCGGTGCATCGAGCGCGTCCGGGGCTTGACGTGGATGTCGAGGATCCGAGCCGGCACCGGCCGGAGCTCGGGCTCGACGAGCTCCGGCTCGACAGCGAACTGCCCGCGGAACCTGGGCAGCAGCTTGTAGTCCATCGACGGGTGCACGTAGGGCGCGATGAGCTCCTGCAGCCGGGCGGTCGCCGCCGTGGTGAAGCGCAGCACCGCCTTCTGCCGCGCACCACGCCGGGTGACCACACAGTCCAGCCCGTAGGTGTCGGTGAGGTAGCTGACCAGTCGCTCGCGCGAGCCCGCGCTCATCGCCTCCACGCAGATCTCGGCCCGACCGGAGCCGCCCTCGGTCCGCTGCTGCAGACCCTTGGAGCGCACGGTGAAGCTGGCGTCGTCCATGTACCAGACAGCCAGCGCCAGCGGGGTCAGCGCCTTGAGGTAGTCCCAGCTGAGGTGCTTCTTGCCGCCGCCCAGGTAGACGACCTGCTGCAGCTCACCGAGCTCGGGCAGTGGCGTGAAGTCGGCGAACACCGCGCCCTTGGCGTTGGTGCGCCGCGAGCACTCGAGGTTGCCGAGGAGAGTGACCTTCCAGTCGAGGTAGTCGGCCTGCGCAGCCCCGTGACCCATCCGGAAGCGGACGCCGTAGCGGTCCCTGCGGTTGGGCGAGAGGTTGGCGTCACCCATCAGACCGCCGAGCACCACCTGCCACTGCTGCTCGCTGAGCCGGACCTGCTCGGCCTGCACGACACGGTCCCCCGGCAGCAGCTCGCCCGCCTCACGCCATCCACCTGGCGTCTGGATCAGGTGGTTGGCCGTCGCCGCAAACTGCGCCCGGCCGTTGCCGCCAGAGCGCTCCACCGTGAACTGGAGGAACTCGTCGGTCGGCCCGTTGTCGAACCAGTTGGTGACCTTGCGCGGCACGATGCGTCCCGCCTCGGCGTCGTACGACAGCACCTCGACCGGCATCCTCTGGTTGACGATCTTGCCGATCTTCTCCTGCGTCCCGTCGGCGAGGGTCACCCGGGTGTTGTAGGAGAAACATCCGAACATGACCCCGATCTTCTCGCGCAGCTGGTTGATGAAGATCGCGGTCGTCTTGGACGAGTTGAGGGCACCGGTGAGCTTGCGCAGCGCCTGGCTCATCAGGCGCGCCTGCAGGCCGACGTGGCTGTCGCCCATCTCGCCCTCGATCTCGGCGCGCGGCACGAGCGCCGCCACCGAGTCGATGACGATGATGTCCAGTGCGCCGGAGCGGATCAGCATGTCGGCGATCTCGAGCGCCTGCTCACCGGTGTCGGGCTGGGACACCAGCAGGGCGTCGGTGTCGACGCCGAGCTTCTTGGCGTACTCGGGGTCGAGCGCGTGCTCGGCGTCGATGAAGGCCGCGATGCCGCCGGCCCGCTGCGCGTTGGCGATGGCGTGCAGCGCAACGGTCGTGTTGTGGGACAGGACACCGTTGGCAAGGAAGCTGTGCGTCGCCGGGAGCACCACGTCGAACGTCGGCTGCTTGCCGAGGTCCTCGACGGACTCGACACGCTCGTAGGTGTGCCTGGCGGCGGCGAGCGAGCGCAGGTGCTCGACGATCGCGCGACAGCTCGGCGAGAGCCGGTCCGCCCGCTGGTCGAACCAGTCGACCACCTTGGCCAGGCGCTGCCGGGAGCACGCGAGATCCATGTCGGCACGGAAGAGGTCACCCGCGACCCGGTCGAAGTCGCGGTCGCCGCCGCAGGTGTCCCGCAGGTCGCGCAGCAGCCCGGCCATGTGCGGCACGTTCTCCATCTGCGGGTCGCGGCGGGACGCCACGAAGTTCTTGGCGACCTGCTGCCTCCGCCGTTCCGAGCGGAAGCCGATCTCCTCGAGGAACCGGTGCGTCACCGCCGGGTTCACCGTGACCGTCCAGTAGTCCTTCTCGTAGATCGGGTCGTAGCTGGAGGACACGGTGGCCGGGATGCCCAGCCCGTAGAGCAGCAGCTGCACCTGGCGCACCAGCTGCTCGGAGGCGCTCCCCAGACCGACCGTCGACGTGGGGTCGATCCAGCCGTCGCCCTCGAAGAGCGCGGACAGGAACGCCCGCTGCGCCTTGTGCCCCGCCGTGCGGACGCAGTGCGGCACCGTCTTGCCCTCGGCGTTGACGTAGTCCTGCCCGTAACGGTCGGCGAAGTGGCTGCGCAGCGACGTGTCGAAGACGCAGTGCTCCTTGCCGTCGTAGTGGCGGACCGTGACGCCGAAGAGCCCCTCGACCAGTGCCGTGTACTCCGCGACCACCTCGGGGTCCCAGTTGGTGAACCGGATCGCGTTGCGCCCGCGCATGCTGCCCTCGGCCACCAGGTAGCCGAGCAGGACTGCCTCGTCCTCGCTCAGCCCGTCACCGGCCGACGCCTCGACGGCCCCGAAGAGCCCGGACACGAGGTGGTCACCGGGGCGCAGGTCACCGGCCTTGCGCCAGACGATGAACCCCCGCTCGGACATCACCCGAAGCGGATGGTTGTGCGTGACGGAGACGGTGCGACCCGACCGGACCGTGATCCGCAGCACCGGCTTGCGGTTGTTGTGCGTGACCGCTGCCAAGGTCTCGAGCTCGCCGTGCTCGTTGACCATCCGGACGCCCTGGTCGCGGACGTCGGTGACGCGTGACGTGCAGGACACCGGCTGACCCAACCGGTCGAAGAGCTCCCCGACGGTCTCGAGTCCGCGGTCGGTCCACACGTAGGTGTCGGCGGTCAGGCACTTGCCGCTCGATTCCGGTCCGTAGATCTCCACCACGCGGCCGCGCGGCAGGCCGCCGATGCCGAGGGCGATGTCGAGAGCGATCGACCCGGTGGGGATGACCTCGATGGGCGCCCGGACGTCGTCGCCCAGCCGCATCACCGAACCCTTGCCGAACTGCCGGTCGATCTGGGCGAGCGCCGTGTCGAGCGCCTTGTCGCGGTCTGATGAGGGAGCCATGGCTGCCATCCCGGTCGATGAGGGGCGGGTCGTCTTCTTCGTCGTCACGTCTCGAAACCTAGGGCCGGCCCCGGACACAACCTGCTCGGTCGGCCGGGTCTGTGGATGTCTGCGACGTCACCGTCGGCTGTGGACACTACCCGAACACGTGTTCGATCAGGTCCCGACACGCCGGGTGCGCACGGCCGGGTGGCCGAGGACCGCGAGCACCAGCATCGGCAGCGCCAGCGCCCCTGCGAGCGCGTTGAGGGTGCCGTAGCCCGAAAGTCCCACGACGACGCCGGCGAGCGCTCCCCCGACCGCACCGCAGACCCCCATGACGAAGTCGGCCGCCCCTTGCACCGCGGCCCGGGCGTCCACCGAGACCGACTCCGACAGCAGCGTCGAGCCGGCGACCAGCGCGCACGACCAGCCGAGCCCGAGCAGCACCAGTCCCACGCCGAGCACCCCGTGCGACGTCGCAGTCCCCGACACGAGAACGGCCGTGAGCAGCACGACGTTGCCGACCGCGAGAACGGCCACCCGGCCGACCCGGTCGCTGAGCAGGCCCACGACCGGCGAGAGGGCGTACATCCCGGCGACGTGCAGGCTGATCACCAGGCCGACCACCTCCAGCTCGGCCCCCTCGTGCCGCATGTGGATCGGGGTCATCACCATCACCGACACCATCACCGTGTGCGCGACGGCGATCGCCGTGACGGCGAGGGCGGCGGGAGGAGACGCGCGTACGGCCGAGAGCGACTCGGCCAGGGAGCCGTGGGCCGGCCGCTCGGTGCGGCCGGTGAGCCGGCGGGCGGTCAGCAGCGGGTCGGGCCGCAGGGCGACGACGAGGACAGCCGCCGCCAGCCCGAACGCGGCGACCGAGAACAGCAGCGGACCGGCCAGCGCCGGCATCGAGAGCGCCTCGGCGACCGACCCTCCCGGCCCGACCAGGTTGGGTCCCAGGACCACGCCGACGGTCGTCGCCCAGACGACGGTCGACAGTGCGCGGGCGCGGTGCCGGTCGTCGGCAAGGTCCGCCGCGGCGTACCGCGCCTGCAGGTTGGTCGCCGTACCGGCTCCGAGCAACAGGGCACCCGCCATGACGAGCGGGAACGACTCCCAGCCGGCGCCCGCAGCCATCAGGACAGCGCCGGCCAGTGCGGTGAGGTAGCCGCCGACGAGCCCCGGCCGTCGGCCGTGCGCCGCCATCACCCGGGCCATCGGCAGCGCCGCGAACGCACCGCCGAGGACCGATGCGGTCTGCGAAAGGCCCGACAGCGACGTCGAGCCGGACACGTCCTCGGCGATCAGGCCGCCGACCGCGATCGCGCTGCCGACGCCCACGCCGCCGAGCACCTGTGACACCGACAGCACCCGCACCGTGCGCCGTTGCAGCGCCCCTGCGTCGACGTCCACGCGAGGAGGCTACGGCCGGGGGCCGTCCCCGGGTCGCGAAAGGTCAGGTCGTCGTCGCGGTCACGCCGGGGATCTGGTCGGACCGGAAGGCCGCCACGAACAGGTGGTGGTCGGCACGGGCCCGCTCGGCGTAGGTGTGGGCGAAACCCACGAGGTCCTGGACGAAGTCGTCCACGTCGGACACCGCCTCGGCGACCACGTCCTCGGTCTGGAAGTCGACCAGGGGGGTGTCGCCGGCGTCCTTGTCGCTGACGCAGTGCACCTTGGCGGTCGCCCGGCCGAGCTGCTCGACCACCGGCAGCAGCTGCTCGGGCTCGGAGAGCTCCGACCAGTCGAGGTCGGCGTCGTACGGCGAGATCTCGACCACGACGTAGCCGGTGCCGCCCATCTCGGTCCAGCCCAGCCACGGGTCGGCGTGCGCCTGAAGCGCCGACTGCGAGACCGCGGTGCGGTGCCCGTGGTGCTGGAAGAACTCGTCGGCCTGCTGGTCGCTGACGACCCGGCTCGGCGCGGCGATGTTGCCCTGCTTCATCGACAGCACGATGTCGTTCTCGAGCGCCTGGGTGTGCCCCTCGACCAGGATGTTGTAGGCAGGCAGGCCGGCGCTGCCGATGCCGAAGCCGGACGTGGCGACGACGTCCTTGAGCGCGTAGCTGATGCTGCCCATCCGCTTCGACTCCGGGATGGTCTTCAGGTAGGCCTCGTACGCCTTCTCGACCCGTCGCCGCTCACGCCTGCCGAGCTCTCGGGTCCGGGGACCGTGCCGGAACCGCCGCTGGTAGTCCTCGACGACGGTCAGCCGGTCGAGCAGGTCGACCCGGGTGGACAGCTGGGCCTGCAGCAGTGCCGTCTGCACCGCGTCGGTCGCGGTGTCGAGTCGCAGCGCCCACTCGTGGTCGCGGTCGCTCTCGACGAAGTAGTGGACGTGGTCGACGTACGACCGCAGGTACCGCTCGCACAGGTCGTCGATGACCGCATCGGGCAAGGCCTTCTGCCAGCACATCAGGGCGAGGCTGGCGACGAAGCGGCGCAGGTCCCACGTGAACGGCCCGAGGTAGGCCTCGTCGAAGTCGTTGACGTCGAAGACCAGCGCCCCCTTGCCGTCCATGTACGTCCCGAAGTTCTCGGCATGGAGGTCCCCCTGGATCCAGACCCGGCCGGCCTTGCCCTGCGTCCAGCGGTCCTGGTGGCCGGCCTGCTCGGCCATGGCAGCCATGTCGGCGTAGAACACGCAGGCGCTCCCCCGGTAGAACGCCCAGGGGTCGGCGGCCATCTTGCGGAACTTGGCCCGGAACGCGTCGGCGTCGGCCTCCATCAGGTCGGCGAACGCCTCGACGAGCGTGTCGACGATCAGCTGGCGGCGGCTGTCGTCGTCCGCGTCGGTGACGTGCGGGCCGCTCCGGGTCGTGGTGGGCACCTGGGCCCCTTGCCCGGGCGCACGGCCCGGCACACCCGACGGGCTGCCCGTGGGCGGCCGGATCCGCATGTCCGTGGGACAAGGCCCTCACACAGGTCGGGACCGGCCGGTCTAGGCGAAGAAGTCGACGATCCGCGCCGTGTCGTCGGAGAAGGCCCAGCGCGCGGTGATCTTGCCGTCGTTCAGGTGGTAGATCTCGGCAGTCCGGTACTCGAGTGTGCGGTCCCCGCGCCGTGCCGTGACGTCCAGCAGCTGGACCCCGTGCTCGTCGTTGGCGAGGACGTCGTGCGTGACGGCCTGGATCTCGAAGTCGCCGACCGACTCGGCGTAGCGCTGCCCCAGCGCCTGCTTGCCGCGGGTCGGCTCGTCCCGGCCGATCTCGTGCCACTCGACGTCGTCCGCGAAGGCAGCCATGGCGGCCGCGATGTCACCCGAGCTCATCCGCTCGGTCAGGTCGCGCAGGAGCGCCGCGTTGGGGTGCTCGTCCATGGTCGTCCTCTCCGTGCTCGTCGTCCCCCGGGCCGCCTCGACTGTCGCACTCCGACGCGCACCGCACCAGGGGGAGCCGCCGGCCGCCCTCACCAGCTGGCCGGCGGGACCTCCATGCCCTCGCACACCGCACGCCAGACCCGCAGGGTCGGCTCGCCGTCGGCGAGCGCCTGCGCCGGTGTCCGGCCGCCGAGCTCGGAGAAGACGTGCAGCTCGGCGAGGGACTCGGCGTGCGGGCCGAACTGCTCGCCCATCCGCTCCCAGAAGTCGGTCAACCGCATGGCACCAGTATCCGTGGCGCCGGCTGCCGGCGCCGGGGGCACCGGCCTGCTGCCACGCAAACCCCACCCGACGACGGACCGGACCGCGGCAGGTGCACCCGGACCGCACCGTATTCGCCGCGGTCCGGGTGCATCGACCACGCTGGCGTGATCAATCCGCGGCGAGATGGACGGGCGGGCCGGGGCGCAGGTCAGCCGCGGCCCCAGGCCGAGCCCGAGCTGTAGCGGCGCAGGCCGGCTGTGAAGGTGGCCCAGCCGAGAGCGGCGAACAGCCCGGCGACGCCGAGCAGCAGGGCGGCGTCCCCGACGTCGAAGTCGTCGACCAGCTCGGACGGGACGCCGCTGACGAAGGCTGCCGGGATCGCGGTGTAGAGCAGCACCTTCGTGGCGCCGGCGAAGACGTCTGCCGGATACGACGCGAGAAGCAGCACCGCGTTGAGACCGAGGTCGCCACTCTCGCTGCGCCCGGTGAAGAACACCAGCGACCCGGTCAGCACCAGGAACCCGGTCAGCAGCACGGCGCTGGCGAGCGTGCCGGCGACGTAGACCAGGGTCCGCTGCGGTGACGGCTGCGCGGTGACGGCGAAGAGCACCAGGCCGAAGGCGACGTCGCCGAGGTTGACCGTGTCGAGCCGGCGGACCAGCAGGTGCGGGAGCGGGGCGACCGGCAGGGTCAGCACCTCGTCGAGGGACCCGTCCGCCACCAGGGTCGGGATCCGACGGCTGTTGGACAGCAGCCCGAGCACCAGGCCTGCCGAGGTGCAGAGCACCGCGAGCAGCAGCAGGACCCGGTCGACGTCCCACCCGCGGACGGAGGACACCTCCTGGAAGAAGATCACCCAGAAGGCGACCCAGGCCAGGTCGTTGGCGATCATCGCGCCGATCTGCGTCCAGAAGGCGGAGCGGCGGGCGGCCGCGTCGGTGAAGGCGCCGCGCAGCACCGCCCGGGTCGCGGGCCCGGCGCGGCTCATCCGCCCACCACCTGCAGCCGGCGCTGCCCGGCGGCGAAGACCGCTCCCGCCAGTGCGGCGAGCACGACCACCCAGCCGGCCTGGACGAGCAGCAGCCAGGGCTCCAGGTGCCCGGACGCGAGCCGAGCCGGCGCGTAGGACATCGCCATGAACGGCAGTGCCATCGCCACGTCGCGGAGGACGCCGGGCAACACCTCGAGCGGCAGCAGCATGCCGCCCAGGAGGAAGACCAGCTTCTGGTAGAGGAACCACATCGCCCGGGTGTCACGCAGCCAGAAGGCGGAGCCGGCGAGGGCGTGCTGCAGGCAGAGGTTCGCGGTGACGGCGAGGACGAGTGACGGGAGGGCGAGGACCGCGGCCGCAGCGTGCGGCGGCGGTCCGGCGACCAGCCAGGCGTACGTCGCGCCGGGTCCCAGAAGCACCGCCAGGCGAGCCGTGCAGCGACCCACCTCGGCGGCCAGCCGCACGGCGACGACAGGCAGCGGCCGCAGCATCTCCACCGCCACGGCCCCGCTGCCGATCTCGTCGCCGACCTCCTCGATCAGCCGCACGTTGATGGCGCAGGTGGCCGCCTCGGCGGTGAAGACGTACCAGGTGAGCGCCAGGGCGGTGTAGCCCGCCACCTCGCCGTGCTCCCCCGCCGCCGCCCGCCACAGGGCGGACAGGACGCCGGACACGATCAGGTAGAAGAGCACCGACACGACGAGCCCGTCGCGCGAGGCCAGCAGCCGCCGGCCCGACACGTCCGCGGGCACGCCGAGCCGGCGGAGCATCGGCGCGGTCACGACCGGCGCTCCGCGTAGATCTCGGCGATCACCTGCTCGAGCGGCGGGTCGACGACCGAGATGTCGCTGACCGACCACACGTCGAGCACGACGCCGAGGACCTCGCGGATCGAGATGCGCGTGGTGTCCACGGACAGCCGGGCCGACGAATCACCTTGCTCGAGCACCGACACACCATCCAGCTCGAGCGACGCACCCGCGTGCTCGAGGCCGACGTCGACCAGCTTGGTCGAGAGCATCGTGCGGCGCATCGCCGGCACCGAGTCGTCGTAGATCAGCCGGCCGGCACTGATGACGACCACCCGCTGGGCCACGTGCTCGATGTCGGCGACGTCGTGCGAGGTCAGGAAGACGGTCGTCCCGCCCTCCTCGTTGAGCGTCACCAGGAGCTCACGGAACCGGCGCTTCGCCAGCAGGTCGAGCCCGATCGTCGGCTCGTCGAGGAAGAGGATGGCCGGCTCGTGCAGCAGGCAGGCGGCGAGCTCGCAGCGCATCCGCTGACCGAGCGACAGGGAGCGCACGGGCACGTCGAACAGGTCCGCGGCGTCGAGCAGCTCGCCCAGCTCTGCCACCCGCCGGGTCTCCTGCGGCCGGTCCATCCCGTAGATCGCCGCGAGCATCCGCAGTGACTGCCGAGGGCTCAGCTCGAACCACAGCTGGGAGCGCTGGCCGAAGAGGGTGCCGGTGCGCTCCGAGAGCGTGCGACGCTGCTGCCACGGCACCAGGCCCAGGACACGGGCCGTGCCCGCGGTCGGGTGCAGGATGCCGGTGAGCATCTTGATCGACGTCGACTTCCCGGCGCCGTTGGGGCCGATGAAGGCGAGCCGCTCTCCGTGCTGCACCGACAGCGTCAGGTCGTGGACCGCGTCGACGGCACTGGTGGACCCGGTGGACCCGGCGGCACGGAAGCGCTTGGTGACCCCGACCGCCTCGATGGCCGGGCCACCGCCCAGCCGGTCCGGCGTCCCCATCGCCCGATCATCCTCCCGGACGCCGCACGCCCACCATCGCAATACCGCGTGGGCACGCACCGGGCCGCTGGTCAGTCCTGCGACTCCACGAAGGCCGCGAAGCTGTCGAGAGCGTCCTGCCAGAACTCGTCGAGCCAACGGCGCAACGGCTCCAGCCCCTCCGGCCGCAGGTGATAGACGTTGCGCGTCCCTTCCTCTCGGAAGCCGACCAGCCCGGCCGTGTGCAGCACCTTGAGGTGCTGCGAGACCGCCGGCCGGCTCACCGGGAGGACGGATGCGAGCTGGCCCACCGAGGCCGGCTTGCGCCGCAGCGCCTCGAGGATCTCCCGGCGGGTCGAGTCACCGAGTGCGTCACAGACCACGGGACATGCGGTCACGCGCGCTCGGCCGCCTGGACGGAGGCGACGAGCGATGCCAGGACGCCGTCCCATCCCGTGTCGTAGCCCGCACGGCGGGCCGCTCCCCCCGCCACGGACTGCCAGCCGGTGTGGACGAGGGTCAGCTCGGTGGCCGCACCGAGCGCGACGAACGTGACCTCGACGTGCGTCGCCTCGGCGGCGGGCCGTCCGGGGTGCCACGAGAAGGCCACCCGGCGTGACGGCTCCCACGCCGTGATGGTGCCCCAGACGTGCTCCGAGCCGCCGGTGAGCGTCTCGACGATCCGGCCCCCGACGTGCGGCTCGATGGTCACCGACTCGGCCGCGGTCCCGCCGACCGAGTGCGTGGCCAGCGGCCACCAGTCCGCGATCCTGCTGGTGAACAGGGTGAAGGCGGGCTCGACCGAGCAGGCCACGGTGACCGTCTTGACCAGCGGTGCGACGGCAGTGTCGACCGGCATGGGACACCTCCTCATTGGTAAGTAACAACTGACCGTAAGTTGACACTAACCAAGTCGCCCTGTCAAGGGCGCCGACGCCGCACCTGCCCCACGCGACCCGGCGGCGCCGTAGCGGTTCACGTCAGCAGGAGCTTCTCCAACCGGCGGCCGGTCACGACCATGCCGACGACGCCGAGCAGCGCCAGGACCAGGACGTGCCACAGCGATGCGAGCCCGACCGAGCCGGTCGTGAGCTCCCTCAGCAGCTGCGCGGAGTGGTAGAGCGGCGACAGCCGCACTACCCATTGCAGCGACTCGGGGTAGACCGTGATCGGGTAGAAGGTCGCCGAGAAGAGGAACAGCGGCAGCTGCACGAGCGTGATGTAGCTGAAGTCCTGCCAGCTGCGCATGTACGTCGTGCACGCCGTGCCGGCGGCGGCGAAGCAGAAGCCGGTGAGCACGACGGCCGGCAGGGCCAGCAGCGCCCACCAGGAGGTGATCAGCCCCATGAGGAGCATCACGACGATGAAGGCGACCGAGTAGATCGAGCCACGCGCCAGCGCCCAGGTGATCTCACCGACTGCGACGTCGACCGGGGTCACCGGAGTCGCGAGCACCGCGTCGTACAGCTTGTTGTACTTCAGCTTGAAGAACAGGCCGAAGGTCGCGTCGATGACCGCGCCGTTCATCGCACTCGCCGCGAGCATGGCCGGCGCGACGAACGCGGTGTAGGTGACGACCTGGCCACCGGGCAGCTCGACGTCGCCGACCAGCTGCGAGACGCCGATGCCGATGGAGAACAGGTAGAACACCGGCTCGAGGAAGCCGGACACGAGCACGAGCCACTCGTTGCGGTAGACGCGCACGTTGCGCTCCACCAGGTAGCGCGCCCGGCCGGAGCCGACCAGCCGCCGGGTGACCACCGGCGGCGCGACGCGGAACGTGCCCGGCGCGGTCACGAGACCAGCCGCCGGGTGAAGGTGCGCAGCGCCCACCAGAAGCCGGCGGCCGCCCACAGGACGAGGTAGGCGACGTGCCCCAGCGAGGGCAGCAGCTCTGGCGTGCCCAGGGCGAGGTCGCGACACAGCTCGACGCCGTGCCACAACGGCGTGAGGACCGCGACGGGCTCGAGCCAGTCGGGCAGCTGCGAGATCGGGAAGAAGGTGCCGGAGAAGAGGAACATCGGCATCACCAGGAAGCGGAAGACCAGCGCGAAGCCACTGTCGGTCTCCAGCGTCGCCGCGTAGCCGAACATCCCCGGCACCCAGGCCAGCCCGGTCAGGACGGCGGCCGGGATGCACAGCACGGCCCACGGCGAGTGCAGGGTGCCGAACAGCGCCATGATGACCAGGAAGACGGCCGCGGAGATGCCGAGCCGCAGGGTCACCCAGACGATGTGGCCGGACAGCACGTCACGGACCCGCAGGGGTGCGGCGAGCTGGGCGTGGTACTGCTTCGCCCACTTGATCGCGCCGAGGACCGGGTAGCTCGACTCGAAGGCCGCCTGCTGCATCACGCTGGCGGCCATCAGCCCCGGCGCGATGAAGTCGAGGTAGCTGACGCCGCCGAGGGTGTCGGCCCGCGCCCCGTCGTCGACGATCGACCCGAGGCCCAGGCCCATCGCGGCGAGGAACCCCAGCGGCGTCAGGACGGTCGGCGCCCAGGTGCCTCGCCAGGTGCGGCGGTACTGGACCCGCCAGAAGTCGACGGCGCGCGCGACCAGCGCCGCGCCGGAGGGCGCGGGTGGCAGGCCTCCGGTCGTACGCCCCGAGGTGCTCAGCGCGCTCACTCGACCAGACTCCGTCCGGTGAGGCGCAGGAACACGTCCTCCAGCGACGACCGCCGCACGAGCACCGACTGGGTGACGACACCGGCGCCGTGCACCTCGGCCACCGTGGCGTCGCCGTCGTCGCTGTAGAGCAGCACCCGGTCCGGCAGCACCTCGACCCGGCTGACCAGCCGGTGCAGCGGCCGCTCGGTCTCGGCGACCAGCGCCTCGACCTTCTCCCCCGCCGCCTCGGTCTCGCCCGCCGTGAAGCGCAGCTCGACGACCTCGCGGGTCGACCACTCCTTGATCAGGCCCGCGGGCGAGCCCTCCGCGGCGATCCGTCCGGAGTCCATGACGACCAGCCGGTCGCACAGCTGCTCGGCCTCGTCCATGTAGTGGGTCGTGAGGACCAGTGTCACGCCGCGCTGCTTGAGGCGGAACAGCCGGTCCCACACGACGTGGCGGGCCTGCGGGTCCAGGCCGGTGGTGGGCTCGTCGAGCAGCAGCAGGTCGGGGTCGTTGATCAGTGAGCGGGCAATCGTGAGCCGGCGCTTCATGCCGCCGGAGAGCGGCTCGACCAGGCTGGCAGCGCGCTCCTCGAGCTGGACGAACTCGAGCAGCCGCCTCGCGCGCTCGCCCGCCTCCTGCCGGGACAGCCCGAAGTAGCGGCCGTAGACGACGAGGTTCTCGTAGACCGAGAGCTCGAAGTCGAGGGTGTCCTCCTGGGGCACGACGCCCAGGCGGGCCCGGATCCGGGTGCCGTCGACGGCCGGGTCGTGGCCCAGCACCCGCAGCGTGCCCTCGGTCACCGGCGAGACGCAGCCGATCATCCGCATCGTCGACGACTTGCCGGCGCCGTTGGGCCCGAGGAACCCGAAGGCCTCCCCCCGCGCCACGTCGACGTCGATGCCGTCGACGGCGGTGAAGGAGCCGAAGCGCTTCACCAGGCCCCTGGCGTGGACGAGCGGCAGCTCCTCGGTCAGGGGATCCAGAGGGTCCGGCACGGTGACCGACCTTAGGCCGAGGTCAGGACAGCGGGGCAACCGACTTTGCCGGGCCGGCCCGCCGCCCGAACTGCCAGGGACATCCGCTCTTGTGCGCTATGTCACATCGGGTGTGCAATGTCCGCGTCGAGCGGGGCCGCGGACGAGCGTGGGAGAGACCATGGCGTTGTCGGGAGCTGGGTCAGGATTCGGACGTCGGACCACCACCGCGCTGGCGGTGCTGGCCCTCACCCTCGGGGTGACCGGAGGGGTGGTGGTCGCCGCCGGCGGCTCGGACGACGAGCAGGCGCTGGCGCCCAGCCGGAAGCCGGCCAGCCAGGGCATCGAGCACAAGGTCGACGTGCTCCTCGCCAAGATGACCACCGAGGAGAAGCTGCAGCAGGTCCAGCTGCTCTCCGACGGGCAGATCACCGACGCCGACGCCAAGGCAGGGGTCGGGTCGGTGTTCAGCCTGGTCGACCCGGAGAAGATCAACCACTTCCAGCACCTCGCCGTCGAGGAGTCCCGGCTCGGGATCCCGATCCTGTTCGCCTACGACACGATCCACGGCTACCGGACGATCTTCCCGGTGCCGCTGGGCGCCGCGAGCTCCTTCGACCCGAAGGTTGCCGCGGCCGATCACGAGGTCGGCGCCAAGGAGTCGGCACTGGTCGGGCTCAAGCAGATCTACAGCCCGATGGTCGACGTGTCGCACGAGCCCCGGTGGGGGCGCATCGTCGAGGGCGCAGGCGAGGACCCGTACCTCAACTCGGTGATGGCCGCCGCGCGGGTGAAGGCCGCACAGGGCACCGACTACAGCGCGCCGGACAAGGTGGTCACGAGCGTCAAGCACTACGTCGCCTACGGCCAGCCCGAGGGCGGCCGGGACTACAACACCACGGACATGTCGGAGCAGCGGCTGCGCAACATCTACCTGCCGCCGTTCAAGGCTGCGATCGACGCCGGCTCCGACACGGTCATGTGCTCCTTCAACGCGATCAACGGCGTGCCGGGGTGTGCGAACAAGTACACCGAGACCGACATCCTCAAGGACGAGTGGGGCTTCGACGGCTTCGTCGAGAGCGACTACACCGCAGTCGCCGAGCTGCGGGCCTGCCCGGGCGTGCCGAACGACAACTTCCCCTGCGGCCACCAGGTGGCTGCTGATGCGCCGAGCGCCGCCGCGATGGCGCTGATGGCCGGCACGGACTCGGAGATGGTCAGCAAGTACCTCGTCACGTACGGCGAGGAGCTGCTGGACCAGGGCCGCATCACGATGGCGCGGCTGGACGACGCCGTCCGGCGGATCCTGCGGGTGAAGTTCCGGGCCGGCCTCTTCGACAACCCGTACGTCGACGTGGCGAAGGCCTTGGACCCGGCGAGCTTCGGCAAGCCGGCGGACCTGCAGGCGGCCCGGGACGCCGCCGCTCGCTCGATGGTGCTCCTCAAGAACGCGGGCGACCCGGCCCCGCTGCCGCTCGACCCGGACAAGACGACTGCGGTCATCGGCCCGTTCGGCGACGACGGGCCGGACATGCTCGGCGGCTGGAGCGGGCGCGGCGACGACGACCTCGCACCGGATCCGGTCACCCTCGTGGAGGGCCTGCGCGCCCAGAGCAACGCGGAGGTCACGTTCACCCAGGCGTGCAACCGGGTCAACACGTTCGACCCGCCGAACAACGCCAACCCACCGCTCGACCCGGAGGACGAGGTCTGCGCCGACGACAGCGGGTTCGACGAGGCCGTGACGGCCGCGACCGACGCCGAGCAGGTAGTGCTCGCTCTGGGCGAGACCCGCGAGATGAGCAGCGAGGCCAACGCGCGCAGCGACCTGGACCTGCCCGGCATGCAGGAGGAGCTGCTGGAGGCGGTCGCCGAGACCGGGAAGCCGGTCGTGGTCGTGCTCTTCAACGGCCGCCCGCTGGCGCTGCCGCGGGTCGCCGCGTCGGCCGACGCGATCCTGGAGGCGTGGTACCCGGGCACAGAGGCGGGCAACGCCGCGGCCGACGTGCTCTACGGCGTGGTCAACCCCGGCGGCAAGCTGCCGGTCACCTTCCCGCGCAAGGTCGGCACTGTTCCGCTCTACTACAACCACGAGCCGACCGGCCGTCCGTGCAGCCCGACGTTCAAGTGGAACTCGCGCTACCGGGACCTCGACACCTGCAAGCCGCTGTACGAGTTCGGCTTCGGCCTGAGCTACACCACGTTCGACGTCTCGGCTCCGACGCTGAACAAGACGTCGGTCAAGCCGGACGGGAAGGTCCGGGTCCGGATCGACGTCACGAACACCGGCAGCGTCACGGGCGACGAGGTCGTCCAGATGTACCTCCACGACCCGGTGGCGAGCATCTCGCAGCCGGTGAAGCGGCTGCGCGGCTTCCAGCGGGTGACGCTGGGCGCGGGCGAGTCGACGACCGTCACCTTCACCCTCGACAAGAGCGACTTCGGGTTCTGGGACAACAGCGGGGAGTACGTCGTGGAGCCCGGCGAGATCGAGGTCTACTCGGGGAGCTCGTCCGAGCAGGTGAGCACTGCGAAGACCTTCACGATCACCTAGCCGACGGGGGCCGGCGGGGCTGCGGTGCACGTCCTGGACCGCAGCCCCGCCAGCGTCCGTGGCTGACGCCAGGCCACCTGTCGGTGCCGTGGGTGAGGATGGGCGGGTGCCCCCCAGGTTCTCCCCCGCCACCCAGGCCTGGTTCGACGCGTCGTTCAGCGCGCCGACCGCGGCCCAGGCGGGCGCGTGGGACGCGATCGGAACCGGCGCCAACGCCCTGGTGGTCGCCCCGACCGGCTCCGGCAAGACGCTGGCCGCGTTCCTGTGGTCGATCGACCGGCTGGCCAGCGAGCCGCCTCCTGCCGACCGCCGGCACCGGTGCCGGGTCCTCTACGTCTCACCGATGAAGGCGCTGGCCG
>Ga0210143_1000111_pt1 | contig 16960 bp, 13 predicted proteins | sample MayberryNW_TuleC_2_FD_185527 | JGI IMG/M metagenome (GOLD analysis project Ga0210143, IMG submission 185527) | Wetland microbial communities from San Francisco Bay, California, USA, that impact long-term carbon sequestration - MayberryNW_TuleC_D2... | ecosystem: Environmental > Aquatic > Marine... | reverse complement strand
ACGCCGGCGTCCGGCCGCAGGGGACGATGGAGCTGGACAACATCGACGCGGCCAAGAAGATGGTGCAGGAGGGGCTCGGCGTCGCCCTCCTCCCGCAGACGAGCGTCCGCCAGGAGCTCGAGGTCGGCCTCCTCGCCCAGGTCGACATCGCCGACGCGAAGCCTCCCCGCCCGCAGCTCGTGGCGATCCGCCGGCGCGACCGCGGCGTGCCGACCGGCACCGTGGCCGCGTTCCTCGCCGCCGTCGAGGAGATGCAGCCCGAGCTCAGCCCGCAGTCCGCCTGAGCGCCTCTTCGCTCGGCAGCGCCAGGACGACGGCCCAGAGCTCGGGACCCCGCTCGCGTCCGGTCAGCGCCGCGCGCAGGGCCTTCAGGTCGCCGCCCGCCGCGCGCACGGAATCGACGAGCCCGCGGGCGCCCTGCTCGTCGAGGACTCCCGCTGCGGCGCGAAGCTCGCGGAAGCGGGCGAGCGTCTCGGGCGAGTCCGTCGACGGCGGCGGCGCCTCCGTGACGAGCCGCGCCAGCTCGCGCGCCTCGAGCAGATCACGCGCCCCGCGCAGGACCGGCGCGAGGGACGGGTCGACTCCCGCGCGGGCGGCGAGCTCCTCGTCCGGCAGCGCCGCGAGCGCCTCGACCGCGAGTCGCCGGATCCGCACCTCGTCCAGGTGGACGTCCCCGCGCGGGAGGCCGAGCTCCTCCAGGTAGCGACGGACCGCCTCGGCGGGGATGCCGAGGTCGCGGAGCTCGGCCAGGGAGAGGCCGCCGTGTCGCTTCGAGAGCTTCGTGCCGTCCGCGCCCACGAGCAGCCCGTGGTGCACGTACTCGGGCGGCTCGACGCCGAGCGCGCGTGCGAGGGCGCCGTGCAGCCGTGCGTTCGCGAGGTGGTCCTTGCCCCGGATCACATGCGTGATCCCCTGGTCGGCGTCGTCGACGACCGAGGCGAGGTGGTAGGTCGCCGTGCCGTCGGTCCGCAGGAGCGTCGGCCGGGGATCGCCGCGAAAGCGCACGGCTCCGTCCTCCTCCCGCGTCGCCGCGCCCGTCTCGAGCAACTCCGCTGCGGCCTCGCGGTGCCGCTCGAGCCGTTCGCTCTGCCGGAGCGGCCCCTCGTCCCAGCCGATGCCGAGCCACTCGAGGTCGCGCAGGATCGCCGCCTCGGCGCCGGGCTCGACGCGGGTCGGATCGGTGTCGTCGATCCGCAGGACGAACGTCCCGCCGCGCTCGTCGGCGAAGCGCCTGTTCGCCACCGCCGTGAGGACGCTCCCCACGTGCAGCGAGCCGGTCGGGCTCGGCGCGAAGCGGACCCGGGTCACTCGAAGGCGAAGCGCGTGGCCGTGCCCGGGTAATCCCGCTCGAGCCAGGCGTACGCGATCCGCGGCTCGACGCGGTACCAGCCGTCGCCCTGTCCCGGCTCCGGCCGGAAGTCGTACTTCTTCGCGTAGACATCGGCGACACGCTCGTCGAGGTGGAACCGCTCCGCGAGCCCCTCGACGATCACGACTTCGTCGCCGCTCTCGAGGTTGACGGAGACGCGGCGGTCGCGCTCGAGGTTCCTCGCCTTGCGGGAGTCGGGTGCGGTTCCGAAGAGCACCGCGCCGTCGAGCCACAGGCCCCAGACGGGCGCCGCGTGCGGGCTGCCGTCATCGCGTGTCGTCGTGATCCAGTAGTTGCGCGACCCCTCCAGGCGCTCGACGGCCCAGGCCCAGTCGAGGAGTCCCTCGTCGCCCTCGGAGATCCCGTACCCGGGCGCGAAGCGGGGCCGGCTGCGGGTCGGCTCGTCGCTCACGCCGTGAGGATAGTCGGGCGACCTGCGCGCGAACCGTCCCGCCGCCTAGGCTCTGGCCGTGGAAGCGGCGCTCCTCGCCTGGTACGCCGACGCCGGCCGCGACCTGCCGTGGCGAAGGACGCGCGACCCCTACGCGATCCTCGTCAGCGAGGTGATGCTGCAGCAGACGCAGGTGGGTCGCGTGGTGCGGCGCTGGGAGGAGTGGCTGGCACGCTGGCCGACCGTCGAGGCGCTCGCGGCGGCACCGGTCGCGGAGGTAATCCGCGCCTGGCAGGGGCTCGGCTACAACCGGCGCGCGGTCAACCTTCACCGCGCCGCGCAGGCCGTCGCCGCCCGCGGCTGGCCGGACGACCTCACGGAGCTTCCCGGCGTCGGCCGGTACACCGCGGACGCCGTCGGCCTCTTCGCCCTCGGGCGCCCGGTGCTGCCCCTCGACGTGAACGTCCGGCGCGTGGTCGAGCGCACGGGCGCGACATTCGGGCCGACTGCGGCGCACGCGCTCATGGACCTGGGCGCGACCCTCTGCCTCGCCCGAATCCCGCGGTGCGGGGCCTGCCCGCTCGCGGAGGCATGCCCGTCACGCGGCCGGCGCTTCGAGCCGCTCCGCAAGCAGGGCCGCTTCGAGGGTTCGTTCCGCCAGCGGCGGGCCCAGACGCTCCGCCTGGTCGCCGCCGGCGCGAGCGTCGCGGACGAGGAGGCCGTCGCCTCGCTCGCCCGGGACGGCCTCGTGGAGGTCGCGGGCGGCCGCGTGTCGCTGCCGGGCTCGTGCCACTCTGTTACGAGCGCCGAAGGAGCGCGACCGCGTGGGCGGCGAGACCTTCGCCGCGGCCCGTGAAGCCGAGCCCGTCCGTCGTGGTCGCGCGGACGCTCACCCGGTCGCCGCCGACGGCGAGCGCCCCGGCGAGACGGGACTCCATGTCGCGCCGGTGGTCGGCAATGCGGGGCCGCTCTCCGACGAGCACGCAGTCCGCGTTCACGAGCTCGAAGCCGCCCGAGCGTACGTCCTCGTACGCCCGGGCGAGGAGGTCGAGGGACGACGCCCCCTCCCACTCCGCGGCGCCGGGCGGGAAGAGCGTCCCGATGTCCCCGCGTCCGGCCGCGCCGAGCAGGGCGTCGATCAGCGCGTGCGTGAGGACATCGCCGTCGGAATGCCCGACGAGTCCCGGCTCGCCGGGAAAGCGGACACCGCCCAGGACGAGCGGCACGCCCTGGGAGAGCGCGTGCGCGTCGACGCCGATCCCCACGCGAAGCTCATCCATCGGGCTGATCATCGCGGAGCAGCGCCTCGGCGACCGCGAGATCCGCCTCGGTGGTCACCTTGACGAGCCGGGGATCGCCGGGCACGACCCGCACCCTGCCTCCCGCCCGCTCGACGAATCCGGCGCAATCGCTTGCCTCCCCGCCCGCCGCGAGCGCCCGCCGCAGCACGCCGGCCACGAAGGCCTGGGGCGTCTGCACGGCGACGAGGCCGGAGCGGTCGACAGTCTCGACGATCACCTCGCCGTCGGTGCGCTTCAGGGTGTCCGGAACGGTCAGTCCCGGGACGGCGCCGTCCCAGCCGTCTCCGAGCGCGAGGACGAGCCGCTCGACCAACCCTTCCGGGACCAGTGGACGCGCGGCGTCGTGCACGAGCACGACGGCGGCCTCCTCGGGCACCTCCGCGAGGCCGGCGCGCACGGAGTCGGCGCGCGTCTCGCCGCCCGGAACCGCGAGCGTCACCTTGCCCGCCCCGACCTCTTCCGCGAGCAGCACGGCCGGCTCCTCCCACTCGGCCGGGACGACGACAACGATTCCCTCGATCCAGTCGGAGCCGTCCAGCCGTTCGAGACTCTCCGCGAGGAGCGGGCGGCCGCCCAGCTTGGCGAACGCCTTCGGATAGGGGCCTGCTAGTCGCTCGCCGCGGCCGGCCGCGACCACGACGGCCCAGACGCCCGTGGACTCGGGCCCGGCCGCGGCGCCCAGCTCGACTTCCGGCCGCTAGCCGGCGACCGGTTCCCGCGCGGGTACGCCGAGAACCTCGTCCAGCCAGGCGGCGGCCTCGTCCTCATCCATGCCCTTCGCGTACATGAGCTCGGAGGCGAGGATCTTCTTGGCCTTGACGAACATCTGCTTCTCGCCGGTCGAGAGGCCCTTTTCCTGGTCGCGAAGCGACAGGTTCCGGACCACCTCGGCGAGCTCGAAGATGTCGCCGGTCTTCATCTTGTCGCGGTTGTACTTGAAGCGACGATTCCAGTTCTTCGGCATCTTGGTGCCGTTGCCGTGCAGCACCTCGAGCACGCGGTCGACCATCTCCTCGTCGATGACCTTGCGCAGTCCGACACGCTCGGCGTTCTCGGACGGCACGTTCACGGTCATGTCGTTGTGGAGGATCTTGATCGTGAGGTACTCGCGCTCCTGCCCGAGAATCGTCCGGGATTCCTTCTTTGCAACCACGCCCGCACCGTGGTGGGGGTAGACGACCTTGTCGCCGACTTTGTACAAGCTGCCTCCCTCTAGAAAAAACGGGCGCGCACGCACCCGGGACGCCTCTCCAACCGCGGAAAGTGTACCGAAAATCGGCGAAAAACGCCAACTTTCCAGGGATTTTCTCCACAGATCCCCTGTGTGCAGGGCTTTTCTCGCGTGAGCCCCGCCGCTACAGCTGCAGGTAGCGGTCGACCAGGTTGTGCTCCTGCAGGCGCCGGAGGCCCTCACGGATCTCGCGCGCGCGGACCGCGCCGACCCCCTCGACGGCCTCGAGGTCCCGCTGGCTCGCCCGGATGACCGCGTCGAGCGACTCGAAGTCGGCCACCACCTGCCGGACGATCTGCTCCGGGAGCCGGGGAATGTGCTGGAGCACCCGGTAGCCGCGGGGCGCGACGCTGTGGTCGATCGGGTTCGCGTCCGTCGGGTGGCCGAGGAGCCCGGCGAGCTCGTCGGGCTCGAGCAGACGCTCGTAAGGCAGCTCCCCGAGCGCCTCGAGCGCACCAACCGCACCCGCAGGCTCGCCGCTCGCCTCGTAGTCGAAGACGACCGCGGCCTTCTCGCGCGGGAGAGACTCGACCAGCTCGTCGAGCTGCATCTCGATCAGGCGGCCTTCTTCGCCAAGCTCGACGCGGTTGCGCTCGATCTCCTCCGCCATGCGGGTCGTCATCTCGGCGCGCTGGAGCACCACGAGCACGTCGTCGAGCGTCACCGCGCTCTGGAACTCGAGCGCCGTCAGCCTGGTGAGGCCCTGGTCGAGCCGCGTCCGGTACGTCTCGAGCGTGGCGATCGCCTGGTTCGTGCGTGCAAGGACGTCGGAGATCTCCCCCAGCTGGTAGCGCAGGTCGCCGACGAAGACCGTGACCGTCTCCCGCTGCTGCGAGATCGAGACGACGAGCGTCCCGGTCTGCTTCGCGACGCGCTCGGCCGTCCGGTGCCGCGTGCCCGTCTCGGCCGACGCGATGTTCGGGTCGGGCATGAGCTGGACGTTCGCGTAGACGAGCTTCGAGAGGTCGGCGTTGACGATGATCGCCCCGTCCATCTTGGCCAGTTCGTAGAGGAGCTGCGGGGTGAGCGGCAGGTCGAGCCGCATGCCGCCGGAGAAGAGGAACGCGAGCTCCTGCGGCTCCCCGACCACGACGAGGGCGCCGAGCTCCGCGCGGATGATGTCGTCGATGCCGGACCGAAGCGCGGTCCCCGGCGCCACGAGGCTGAGCGCCGAGAGAAGGGTCCTATCCTTCCGTGGATCCGCGCGCATCGAGTCCCAGCGCGACCGCTCGGCGAAGCGTTTCGGCCGCGCTGAGGCGCATTCTGTCATGGGAGGCCGTGCCGTCCGGCACGATCGCCTCCGAGAGGCCCAGCTTCTCGCACTCGGCCAGGCGCCGCTCGAGCTGCGAGACGGCGCGCAGGCGGCCGGTCAGGCCGATCTCGCCGAGACACACGACGCCGCGGCGAACCGGTGCTCCGCGAGCGGCCGAGGCGATCGCGAGCGCGACCGCGAGGTCGGCGCCCGGCTCGTCGATGCGCACCCCGCCGGCGACGTTGACGAAGACGTCTGCCTGCCCGAGCGACACGCCTGCGTGACGGCCGAGGACCGCGACGATCATCGAGAGCCGCTTTGGGTCGATCCCCGTGGCGACGCGCCGCGGCATTGCAAGGTCGGTGCGCGACACGAGCGCCTGCACCTCGAGGAGGAGCGGCCGCGTCCCCTCGAGGGCGCAGGCGATGGCCGAGCCGGGCTGCTCGTCCTCGGGGCGCCCGAAGAGGAGCGAGGGGTCCTCGACGCCCACGAGGCCGGCCGAGGTCATCTCGAAGACGCCGAGCTCGTTCGTCGAGCCGAACCGGTTCTTCACCGCGCGAAGCACCCGGTGCGAGCGATAGCGGTCGCCTTCGAACTGCAGCACGCAGTCGACGAGGTGCTCGAGCACGCGCGGCCCGGCGACGGCGCCGTCCTTCGTGACGTGGCCGACGAGGAAGACGGCGATCCGCTCCTCCTTGGCCAGCCGGAGCAGGCGTCCGGCCGCCTCGCGCACCTGGCCGACCGAGCCCGGCGCCGACCCGAGATCGGGCGCGTAGAGCGTCTGGACGGAGTCGACGACGGCCACCTCCGGGCGCTCGCGCTCGAGCGTCGCGCAGACCTCGTCGAGGTTCGTCTCCGCGAGGATGCCGATCTCGCCGGCGCCGCCGAGCCGGTCGGCGCGGAGCTTCACCTGCGCGGCCGACTCCTCCCCGGTCACGAGGACGACCTGCCGTTCAGCGGCCAGCTCGCGCAGGGCCATGAGCAGGAGCGTCGACTTGCCGATCCCCGGGTCGCCGGAGACGAGGACGAGGCTGGCCGGGACGAGTCCGCCGCCGAGCACGCGGTCGAGCTCGGGAACTCCGGTCGAGACGCGCTCGGCGTCCGCGGCCTCGACCTCGACCAGGCGCAGCACAGGGCGCCCGGCCACGCTTCTTTTCGCGCGCGAGGACGTGGGCGCACGCTCCTCGGCGAGCGTGCTCCACGCCCCGCAGCCCGGGCAGCGCCCGAGCCATTTCCCGGTCGCGTAGCCGCACTCGGAGCACGCGTAGTGGACGGCGGCAGCCTTCGCCATGGGAGGTCGAGTGTAGGCCCGCCGCGGGACGACGCCCGGCCCTGAAGCGTGTCGAGATCGAGCCGAATCCGTGTCGAAAGTGTGTCCCCGGGGAGCCCCTGTATTCCACGCTAGCGAACTCGGGCGCGCGCGTCTGTGCCGGAAGCGCGCCGACTTCGTGCGACGGAACGAACACCCCCGCGCCGGGCCCCGCCCGCCCGGGCGGGGCCGCAGGGCGACGGGGTCGCCGTCCGGCGGGCCCGGAACGCTGTCGGCGCGCCGTCCGGCGCACCCGGCCCCGTGGCGTCGTCCGGCGCAGTCGACCGGAAGGGTTGGGACCAGGACCCCCGAACCGAAATCGCGTCGGTACGACCAGAAAGGACGGGCCGCATGGAACGATTCACGGCACTCTCCCGCGGGGCTCAGCTCATGTTCGTCGCGGGCGTGCTACTCCTCATCGACACGTTTCTGCCCTGGCAGGACGTCGGCGACGAGGTCGGCGACATCGCCGAGGCCTTCGGCGTCGACACGAGCTTCACCGCCTGGCACGGCTTCTGGGGAGTCATGCTCGGCCTCCTGACGATCGTGCTCGTGGCGTGGCTGCTCATCCGGATGCTCGGCAACGAATTCCGGCTGCCCGTCTCCGAGACGATGGTCGCCGCCGGACTCGGCCTGCTGATCTTCCTGTTCGCGCTGATCAAGGTGCTCGTGGACAACGAGTTCCGCGCCGCGTGGGCCTGGGTCGGGCTGATCCTCGCGGCGCTGGTCGCGATCGGCGCCTGGATGCAGGTGCAGGAGGCCGGCGGCGTGGACAGCCTGAAGGCCGAGGCGTCCGGAATGGGCTCCGGCGGAGCGAGCTCCTCCACCCCGGCCGCGCCGCCGCCAGCTGCGCCACCGCCGTCCGAGAGCGCACCTCCGCCGCCAGCTGCGCCACTGCCGTCCGAGAGCGCAGCTCCGCCGCCTGCCGCGCCCGCCGAACCTGCCGAACCTGCCGCGCCGACAGAACCCGCCCCACCGGCGGCTCCGGCAGCGCCTGCCCAGCCGGCCCACCCGGGGGAGCCGAGCGCCCCGCCGGGCGACGCCGCTCCCCCGGCGGACGAGCCGGGCGAGAGCCGGCAGGCCTAGAGCCGCGACACGAGCGAGAAGGGCGGCCCCGGGCCGCCCTTCTCGTCAAGACATCGAACGCGGGCCCGGAGCCCGGCTACTCGTCCGCGGAAGGACCGTCCTCCGCCTCGCCCGTCGGCTCCTCGGGCGGGACGGTCACCTTCTCGCGCTCCGGCTCGGGGCCCTCGATCACCGTGATCTCGACCTCGTCCGAGTCGGCCTTGCGGTCGACGAGAACGGTCGAGCCGGGCTTGAGCGACCGGCCGAGCACGAAGTCGGCGAGCGGATCCTCGATGTGGCGCTGGATCGCGCGGCGCAGCGGCCGGGCGCCCATCGCCGGGTCGTACCCCTTCTCCACGAGGAGCTCCTTCGCCGCGTCGGTCAGCTCGATCGCGGCCTCGTGCTCGCCCATCTGCTCGCGCAGGCGCTTGAGCATGAGGTCGACGATCGTCGTGATCTCTTCCTTCGTCAGCTTGTGGAAGACGATGACCTCGTCGATCCGGTTCAGGAGCTCGGGGCGGAAGACCTTCTTCAGCTCGCCCATGATCCGCGACTTCATGTCGTCGTAGGAGAGCCCCGTCTCGTCGCCCATCCCAAAGCCGAACGACTGGTTCTTCGAGATGGTCGCCGCCCCGATGTTCGAGGTCATGATCACGATCACGTTGCGGAAGTCGACCTTGCGGCCCTGGGCGTCCGTCAGCTTCCCGTCCTCGAGGATCTGGAGCAGGATGTTGAAGACGTCCGGGTGGGCCTTCTCGACCTCGTCGAGGAGGACGACCGAGTACGGCTTGCGGCGCACGGCCTCGGTGAGCTGGCCGCCCTCGTCGTAGCCGATGTAGCCCGGAGGCGAGCCGACGAGCCGGGACACGGAGTGCTTCTCCATGTACTCCGACATGTCGACCTGGATCATCGCGTCCTCGTCGCCGAAGAGGAACTCGGCGAGCGTGCGCGCGAGCTCGGTCTTCCCGACGCCAGAGGGGCCGAGGAAGATGAACGAGCCGGCCGGGCGCTTCGGGTCCTTGATCCCGGCGCGGGCGCGGCGGATCGCCTTCGAGACGGCGACGATCGCCTCCTGCTGGCCGATCACGCGCTTGTGGAGCTCGTCCTCCATGCGGATGAGCTTCTGCGATTCGGCCTCGGTCAGCTTGAAGACGGGGATGCCCGTCCACATCGAGACGATGTCGGCGATCTCCTCCTCGCCGATCTCGGGCTGCTCGACCTCCTCGGAGCTCCGCCACTTCTCCTCGAGCTCGCGACGCTTCTGCGTGAGCTTGCGCTCCTTGTCGCGAAGGTTCGCGGCCTTCTCGAACTCCTGGTCCTCGATCGCCTTCTCCTTCTCCTCCCGGACCTTCTCGATCTCCTCCTCGAGCTCGCGGTAGCGCGGCGGGGCGGTCATCGTCTTGATCCGCATCCGCGACGCGGCCTCGTCGATCAGGTCGATCGCCTTGTCCGGCAGGTGGCGGTCCTGGATGTAGCGGTCGGCGAGCACGGCGGCGGCGCGGAGCGCGTCGTCCGTGATCGTGCAGCGGTGGTGGGCCTCGTAGCGGTCGCGAAGACCCCGCAGGATCTGCACGGTGTCGTCCACGGCGGGCTCGTCCACCTTGATCTGCTGGAAGCGGCGCTCGAGGGCGGCGTCGCGCTCGAGGTACTTGCGGTACTCGTCGAGCGTGGTCGCCCCGATCGTCTGGAGCTCCCCGCGCGCGAGGGCCGGCTTCAGGATCGACGCGGCGTCGATGGCGCCCTCGGCCGCGCCGGCCCCGACGAGGTTGTGGAGCTCGTCGATGAAGAGGACGATGTCGCCCCGCTGCGTGATCTCCTTCATGACCTTCTTGAGCCGCTCCTCGAACTCGCCGCGGTACTTGGAGCCGGCGACGAGGGCGGCCAGGTCGAGCGTGTAGATCTGCTTGTTCTTGAGGATCTCCGGAACCTGGTTCGTGGCGATCCGGGCGGCCAGGCCTTCGACGACGGCGGTCTTGCCGACGCCCGGCTCGCCGATCAGCACCGGGTTGTTCTTCGTCCGGCGCGAGAGGATCTGCATGACCCGCTCGATCTCGGTCTGGCGGCCGACGACGGGATCCAGCTTGCCCTCGGCGGCGAGCTTGGTCAGGTTGCGGCCGAACTGGTCGAGGAGCTTCGAGCTCTTCGACTTCTCGGAGCTCGCCGACCCTCCGCCGGAGCGGCGGCCCGGGCCGGAGAGCATCCGGATGATCTCGTTGCGGATCTTCTCGGCGTCGGCGTCGAAGTCGAGGAGGATGCGCGCGGCGACCCCCTCGTTCTCGCGCACGAGGCCGAGCAGGATGTGCTCGGTGCCGATGTAGTTGTGGCCGAGCGAGAGCGCTTCCCGCAGGGCCAGCTCGAGGACCTTCTTGGCGCGGGGCGTGAACGGGATCTGCCCCGTCGTCACCTCGTCGCCCTGCCCGACGATCCGGGCGACCTGCGCGCGGACCTCCTCGACGGTGATGTCGAGGCTCTCGAGCACGCGCGCGGCGAGGCCCTCCTCCTCGCGGAGGAGCCCGAGCAGGATGTGCTCGGTCCCGATGTAGTTGTGCTTCAGGGCGCGCGCCTCGTCCTGGGCGAGTACGACGACCTGTCTTGCGCGTTCAGTGAAGCGTTCGAACAACGCTGAGTCCTTTCGGTCGTACAGGTCGCCTCATCGTACCGGACGGGTAGGGGGACGCCGAGGCCCGCATGATCCTCGTATCGGCTCCGTGTGCAACCTGCAACAGGGTCGATTCGCTCCGGGCCTCCGAAGCGGTCCGATTGCGCCCGCGGCGCGTAACCCCGATTGGGGTTTTGACGTTAAGCGGAGTGGGAGAAGTCCCCCATCCGGGGGTGGGTCTGGGCCGGTGCGTGTAGGTACGGTCACACCTCGGGGCGGGACGCGGGACGGGAGGAAGGGGATCTGCGGTGACTTCGGCGACGACGACGGCAGCGGCCGACGAGGCTGCGACGACGCAATCTGCACAGGCGCCGGGGACGACAACGGCGATCACGGCGCGCTCGCGCGGGCTCGAGGCCCGGCGCGAATGGGCGCTCGTCCGCTTGGTGGTCGACTCCGTGATGCTGACCCTCGGGGCCGCGGTCGCGGAGACCGGCTGGCGCGCGGCCGGGTTCGAGCCGACGCCGCTCCTCTGGCTGCTCGCCTTCCCCGTCCTGACGCTCGTCCTCCTCTACGCCCGTGGGGCGTACCGCCCGCGGCTCCATCCTCGGCTGCTCGACGAGCTGCGCCGGGTCGTCGGCGCCAGCGCCGTCGCGGCGATGGCGGCCACGACGGCGCGGGTCGTGCTGGCCGACGACGCGATCCCCTCGACCCAGGCGGTTCGTCCCTGGCTCTTCGCGACGACCTGCCTGGTCGCGGCGCGCGCGGTGCTCGGGTGGGCCGACGCCCGGGCACGGCGCTCGGGCGAGGCGGCCCGGCCGACGCTGATCCTCGGCGCCGGCAAGGTCGGCCAGCTCGTCGCGCAGCGGCTGCTCGAGCGGCCGGAGCTCGGCCTCAAGCCGGTCGGGTTCCTCGACAAGGAGCCGCTGCCGGGCGTCGAGGGCGTTCCCGTGCTCGGGGCCAGCTGGGATCTCGACCGGATCGTGGCCGAGCGCGGGATCGAGAACGTGATCGTCACCTTCTCGACGGCGCCGCACGACGTGCTGCTCCGGGAGGCGCGCCGGTGCGAGGAGCTCGGCGTCGAGGTGTCGCTCGTCCCGCGGCTCTTCGAGCGGGTTCCGGAGCGAGTGACGGTCGACCACCTCGGCGGGCTCCCGCTGATCACGCCCCGGCCGACGAACCCACGCGGCTGGCAATTCGCGGCCAAGTACGCCTTCGACCGCATCGTGGCCGCGCTCCTGCTGCTCCTCCTCTCGCCGGTGCTCGGCGCGACGGCACTCGCCGTGCTCGTCTCCACCGGCCGGCCGATCTTCTTCCGCCAGGCGCGCGTGGGGCTCGACGGGCACGAGTTCGGGATGCTCAAGTTCCGCACCATGCGTGGCCGGCCCGAGGAGGGCGGCGAGGCGGACGCCGACTGGGCCGCGCGCGAGCTCGGGGACGAGGCCACGGCCGCGCCCGAGACCGAGGACCGCCGGACCGGGCTCGGGCGGCTGCTCCGCCGGTGCTCGATCGACGAGCTGCCCCAGCTCTGGAACGTCCTCTGCGGCGACATGTCGCTGATCGGCCCGCGGCCCGAGCGTGCGCACTACGCGCGGCGCTTCGAGCAGCGCATCTACCGGTACGCCGAGCGGCACCGCGTAAAGTCAGGCATCACGGGCTGGGCCCAGGTAAACGGCCTCCGGGGTCGAACGTCCTTGGCCGACCGGGTCGAATGGGACAACCACTACATCGAGAACTGGTCGCTCTGGCTCGATGTCCAGATCCTCATCCGCACGGTGACCGCGCTCGTGCGCCAGGCGTCCTAGCCCTCCCGCCCGAGCGGGCGTGCACGTGAGCGAGCTCGACGCCTCGTCCGAGCGGCTGACCGTCCGGCTGGCGACGAACTCGCTCGTCCAGGCCGGCGGCAGCTTCCTCGGCTCGGCGATCGCGTTCTTCACCTTCGTCGCGATCACCCGCGGGCTTGGACCGCACGCCTTCGGCGAGCTGACGGCGGCGACCGCCTACCTCTTCATCCCGACCGTGCTCGCGGAGGCCGGGCTCTCCGCCGCGGTCCTCCGCCAGATCTCGGCGAGACCCGAGGAGACCGACTTCGCGATCCGGGCGTCGTTCCCGTTCCGGACGCTCGTCTCGGCGGGCGCGATCGGCCTCGCCGTCGCGGTCGGGCTCGCGGCCCCGTTCCCGCACCTGACGAAGGTCGCGATCGTCATCTCGTCGGTCGGGTCGCTCTTCACGCTCATGACGCTGAACCTCGTCCCGGTCTTCCAGGCGAAGCTGCAGATGCACTGGGCCGTCGCCTCGACGATCGCCGGGCGGCTGCTCACGCTCGTCCTCACGCTCGGCGCGCTCGCGGTCGGGCTCGGGTTCAAGAGCATCGTCCTCGCGCAGGTCGCCGGGCTCGCGCTCATCTTCGTCCTGCACGTCGTGATCGTGCGCCGGCACGTCTCCCTGCGCCCGATCGTCGACGTCGCGTACTGGCGGAGCCTCGTGGCGGGGTCGTTCGCGCTCGGCCTCGCGATCGCCTTCTCGCAGATCTACTTCCGGATCGACGCCGTCCTGCTCGCGCTGCTCACGAACGCCTACGAGGTCGGGCTCTACGGCGCCGCGTACAAGTTCCTCGAGATCTCGTACTTCGTCGTGACGGCGATCGTCACGTCCGCGTTCCCCCCGCTCGCCCGCTTCGTCGCCACCGGAGACCCGCGCGCCCGGCCTCTCGTGCAACGGGCGTTCGACGTCCTCGTCGCGGCCGCCGCGCCGATCACGGTCGGGCTGGCCGTCTTCGCGGTCCCGATCATGGTCGCGACCGCCGGCCCGGAGTTCCGGGAAGGCGCCGACGCACTCCGGATCCTCAGCCCCTACGTGCTCTTCTCCTTCGTGGGCGGCCTCTTCTTCCACGTGCTGATCGTCTGCGGCCGCGATCGCGTGCTGCTCGCCTCCACGTCCGCGATCCTCGGTGCGAACGTCGCCCTCAACCTCGTGTTCATCCCGCTCTACGGCTTCCGGGCGGCCGCGACGATCTCCGTCCTGACCGAGGCGCTCGTGCTCGTGCCCCTCGCCCTCACCGTGCGCCGCCGCGGCCTTGCGCCCGGCCTGCGCTACGCGCCGACGGTCGCCGCCGCGGCGCTCGCGATGGCGGCCGTCGGACTGCTCACGCCCGGCCCGGCCCTCGTGGCGATGGTCGCGGCGGGGCTCGTCTACGCGGTCGTGCTGCTCGCGCTGCCGGGAACGGCGCGCGACGTGGTCTTCCGGAGCCTCGTGCCGGCCGCGCGCCGGCTCGTCACTGGAGCAGCCCGCTGAGCGTCGTCCAGAGCGGCTTCGGATTGCCGTCCGGGCGCAGCGGGCTGTAGCCGCCGTTGTACGGGTCGCTCGACTCGCCCCAGTAGTAGAGGAACGCCTTCTCGACGAGCGGGCTCCAGTCCTCGAGCGCGACCTCGAGCGCCTGGCGGCTGTAGGTCGCCTGGTCGGCCTCGGAGACCGCGTCCGGGTTGCCGGCCTCGGTCGACCAGCCGAACTCGGTGATCCAGATCGGCTTGCTCGCGCCGTGGGCGGCCGCGAGGTCGCGCGTCATGAGCACGCGGTCGAAGCGCCAGCGCTGCGCCGTGACCGTGTCGAGCGGGCTGCGGTCCTGCACGTATGCGTGCACCGAGTAGGCGTCGACGTGGTCACGGAAGGTGGCCGCGTCGTTCTCCATGAGGAGCCGGAACCAGTCGCGGGACTGGGTCGTGTCGCTGCGCATCTGGAAGATGTCGGCCGAGGCGAGCACCTTGATCGTCGGCTGCGCCGCGTGGATCGCGCTGGACGCCGCGCGCACGAGCGCCGCGTACCGGGCCGGGTCCGGGTTCGGCTTCCAGAAGTTCGTCAGCCATGGCTCGTTCCAGATCTCGACCGCCGTGAGCGGGCGCGGGTCGAGCTGCGGGTTCGCGGCCCAGAACGTCCCGCCGGGGCCGTAGCGCTCCACCACCCTGCGGCAGAAGCTCGCGTACGCGTTCGGGTCCTTGGGCGGGTGGTAGATCGTCGGGCCGTCGGCGCCCCAGTCGGACGAGTACGCGAAGATCCCGAGGACGTCGAGCCCGGCGAGGGAGGCGTTCCGCATCAGCCGGTCGCCGACCGTCCACGTCCAGTTCCCCGGGGTCGGCTCGAACGCGCCCCAGTGGAAATCCTCGCGCAGCCATGACACACCGCCGGAGCGGAGCTTCGTCATGTACGCAAGCTGCTTGTCGGCCGGGTACCAGACGTTCGACCCAGAGAAGCCGACGCGGCCCGCGTAGGGATCCCCGGACGGGGGGTCGGTCGTGGGGGGCTCCGTGGGCGGCTCCGTCGTGGAAGTGTCGCCTCTCCAGCGGATCTTGAGAACCGCCGGCACGCCGGACTCGCGGCTCGCAAGCGCGAGACGGGCCCCGGGCGCCCCGCGGGACACGACGAAGGTGAGCAGGCCGTCGCCGACGACGAGCGACGTCACGTCGACCGCCGTCCAGCCGCGGTGTGCGTACCCCCGAACGGAGCCGCGGCCGTGGAGCACGCGCGCTGCGCGGCGGAAGTTGAGCGCGCGCTCGTTCCACCACCGAGGGCCGGCGGAGCGAACCTTGAACGGGGCGCCGCGCGGCCCGACGACGCGCAGGTAGAGGGTCGCGTCGACGATGTCCGCGACGCCGGCGACGCGGAAGCGCAGGTACGCCCGCTTGCGGGTCACGGTCGCCCGAAGCCGTGTGCGCGCGCCGAATGCCGTGCGGGGCCGAGCCGCGTCCACGTACGTGTCCGCGACGGGTCGGAAACCCGTGAGCTCGGTGCCGTCGGGGCCGGCCGCAGAGGCGGCGGGCGACCAGGCGAGCGCGCACAGGGCGAGTGCCGCGACCAGCGTGGCGCGGGAGGAACGCGAGAGAGAACGGTGGTTCGGCATGGCGGCGGACCCGGTGTCCGCCCCGTGGATCGGCCCGCCTCGAAAAGCGGGGAACCCCCCCGCGAGGGAGCAATGTCACCCGCTTGGAGGTGCAGCCGCCTACCCTTGGCCTCCCCCGTTCGAGCGACCCGCGTCACCGTGTGTGCCGTCCGGCACAGTTCGCGGCTAAGGTTCAAGCCGTGCGGCACCTCCACATCCCGAGCGCGGTTAAGGGTCATGCTGGACGCCTCTCGGGCCGATACGGCCAACCATGAGGCCGAGCGCAGCCGAAGCCCTCAAGGCCGCGATCCGCCGGTCGCTGCCGCTGACACTCGCCCTGGTGCTCCTGGGCGCCCTGACGGTGACCGCGATCCGGCAGTACCAGGGGCCCCGCTACCAGGCGAGCGCCCGCATCGTCCAGTCGACGAGCGACCTGGGCCAGAGCGTCCTCGGCGTGCAGACGCCCTACACCGACCCGCAGCGCGTGATCGACACCGCGACCGCGCTCGCCGGCTCCCCCGAGCTCTATGACCGGGTGGCGGCGAAGGACGACGGCGACCAGACCGCGAAGGAGCTGCGCGAGGCGACGAGCGTGAGCGGCGGCGCCGACACGGACGTCTTCACGTTCACGGTGGCGGCGAAGACGCCGGAGGAGGCGATCCGGCTCGTCAACCTGATCGCCGCGGAGTACGTCGCCTGGCGCGGCGAGATCTCCGGCCAGGCGATCCGCCAGGCGATCGACCAGATCCAGAACCAGCTCGACGCGGCCGCCGGAACGCTCGACGCGGTCGTCGGCACCGAGCGCGCGGAGCTCCGCGGCCAGCTGAACCGCCTCAAGGTCCTCGACACGCTGAACTCGGGCGGCGCGACGATCGTCGAGCGCGCCGAGGTCGCGGTGAAGACGAGCCCGCGGCCGATCCGCGACGCCTTGTTCGGCGCCGCGCTCGGGCTCGTGATCGCGCTGCTCCTCGCGGGCGTGCGGGAGGCCTTCAACACGCGCATCCGCTCCGAGGCCGACGTCGAGGACGCGCTCGGGCGCCCCGTGCTCGCCTCGATCCAGACGCTGCCGAAACGCACCGACATCGTCACCGTCGGCCGCCACGAGTCGCGCTGGGGCGACACGTACGCCCTGCTCGCGGCGAACATCATGCAGATCCGCGGCGAGGCCGACCGCACGATCCTCGCGGTCACGAGCGCGATCGCCGGCGAGGGCAAGACGACCACCGCGACGAACCTCGCCGTCGCCATGGCGCAGCGCGGCCAGCGCGTCATCCTGGTCGACTTCGACCTGCGCAAGCCGTCGGTCGGCCGCGTCTTCCGGATCCCGCCGGGCTCGCCGGGCGTCGTGCAGGTGATCGACGGCAAGACCGACCTCGACCAGGCGCGCTGGACGATCCCGCTGAACGGCGGCCCCGGCCAGCCGGTCGCCGCCCAGAACGGCGGGGCCCCGGCCGGCTCGATCGAGGCGAGGGGCGACGGGTCGAACGGCAGCGGCGCGAACGGCGTCGGCTCGCTCCAGGTGATCGCGGCCGGCGGCAACGAGCGCGGCGCCCGGATCGCCCGCTCGACC
>Ga0210143_1000110_pt1 | contig 16984 bp, 21 predicted proteins | sample MayberryNW_TuleC_2_FD_185527 | JGI IMG/M metagenome (GOLD analysis project Ga0210143, IMG submission 185527) | Wetland microbial communities from San Francisco Bay, California, USA, that impact long-term carbon sequestration - MayberryNW_TuleC_D2... | ecosystem: Environmental > Aquatic > Marine... | reverse complement strand
CCCAAGGGAGGGGCCGAGCCGACCGAGGCGCAGGTGCTCGCCGCCGGCAAAGCGGCCGGGCTCGTCGACGTGAAGGTCGCCCGCTGGAGCGAGACGCACACCGCGCACAAGCTCGTCATCCCGAAGGACCGGCGTTGACCCCGAGCCCCGCCCAGCCGCTGGACGGCAGCTGCCTCTGCGGCGGCGTCCGCTTCGAGGTGACGGCGCCCTTCCTCCGCGCGAGCCACTGCCACTGCTCCCGCTGCCGCAAGCATTCGGGCACGTTCGGGCTCACGCAGGCCCGCGTCCCGGCCGAGGGCTTCCGCCTCCTCCGCGGCGCGGAGCTGATCCGCATCTACCGGCCGGCCGAGGGCGCGGCCGTGAAGGCCTTCTGCTCCGTCTGCGGCTCGAGCCTCTTCGGCGGCATGTGGCCGGACGGCCCCGAGGTGTCGATCCGCCTCGGCGCGTTCGACGGCGAGCCCGACCTCGCGCCGCAGTTCCACACGTACGTGGGGTCGAAGGCGTCCTGGGACGTCCTCCCGGAGGACGGCCTGCCCCGCTACGACGCGACCGTCGGCTAGCGCCGCGCGCGCTCCGCGATCTGCGAATCGGCGGGCCGCAGCATTGTGTAGACGAGAATCCCGAGGAGCGGGAGGACGAGCATCCCCACCGACCACGCGATCTTCCCGCCGACCGAGAGGTCGGGCCGGCGCAGCACGTCGACGACCGTCCGGCCCCAGATGACGAGGAAGAGGAGGATCGCGGCGACGATCAGGACGCGGGCGAGCACGGCGCGAGCCTACAGCGTCGCGGGCGGCGGACTCGCGGGAGCCGCGTCATGATGGGCACGCCATGCGACTGGAGCCGCTCTGCAGGCTGTCGATGCGCTACGCCGGCGCGAGCTGGCACCGGCCGTACGGCGGCGAGGAGGGGCTCGGCTTCGGCCAGGGGCACGGCGAGGTGACGGGCGAGCTCGAGGGGACGCTCGTCTGGGCGAACTTTCCCCGACGGCGGGAGGACGGGGTCTGGACGCCGAACCTCCGCGGGACGATCACGACGCGCGACGGGAGCGAGCTGCTCGTGTCGCTGCACGGGCAGAGCGTCGAGGAGGATCCGCCCGGCACGCGACGGGCGATCCTCGCGCGCCTCGAGCTCACCACCCACGCCGAGCCGTACCGCTGGCTCAACACGTGCTTCGTCGTCGGGGAGGGCGAGATCGACGAGGAGCGCGAGAACTGGTGGCTCGACACGTACGTGTGCGTGAACGAGCGGTCGCAGGGCCCGCCCGCGCTCGGCGCCGAGCCGCCCGAGCGGTTCCGCCAGGCCGGCGCGCGCGAGGAGTAAGGCGCGGACCGGATTTGAACCGGTGTACGAGGCTTTGCAGGCCTCTGCCTAACCACTCGGCCACCGCGCCGCGGCGGACGCATGCTAGCGGCCTCGACCGGGCAGAGGATTCGTTGTCCGAACCGCGAACCATCGTTCGGAGGCCGACCGCGCTGCCTTGTCCCGGGGCGTTGTGCACGGTCGGCAAGGGGGTTCGGCTCTGGCCGGGCCCCGCTTCTCCTGGTGGGACCCGTGGAGGGCCGTCCAAGCGGCCCTCCACGGCACCACGCTCGCGCTCCACCGAGGCATTAGAGTCGTGCGCCCCCGTGTCCGCGCTCGCACGCCTCGGAGTCCTCGTCTGCCTCGCCGGCCCGCTGCTCGCGGCCTGCGTCGGAGACGACGATGCCGCCGGTGCGCGGCTCGAGGGCGCCGAGTGGACGCTCGCAAGCGGGGTGGAAGCGCCGGGAGACTCGGCCCCGACGCTCACGCTCGAAGGCGGCGCCGCCTCGGGGTTCGGCGGCTGCAACCGGTTCAGCGGCGGCTACAAGCTCGACGGCGACTCGATCTCGATCGGCCCCCTGGCCGGGACGATGATGGCGTGCGAGGAGGCGAAGATGGCGGCGGAGGCCGCGTACCTGCCCGCGCTCGAGGCGGCGGACGCGTGGACGATCGACGGAGACGAGCTCGTGCTCTCGTCGGACGGCCGAGAGACGTTGCGCTTCTCGAGCCCGTAGCGCTCCCGGCTCGGTGCCGCGCCGCCCGGCGCCGGACCAGGCGGAGCCGGCGGGGAAGCGTGTGCCTCCCCGCCGAGTCCGCGCTCGATCAGTGGGTCGTGAACGACCAGATGTCCGTCTCGCCGAAGCGGGCCGGACACGCGCCGATCGGGTTCGGCGGATCGCCCGCGTCCTCCTCGGTGCGGAGATCCATGCGCCACTGGTTGATCGCCGGGCACACCTCACCGGCCCGGACGTCGTTCCAGACGCCAACGCCGTCCGCGTTCGTCGCGTCGGCGTAGACGTAGTCGCCGAGGAACTCGGCCTGGAGGTCGTTCTGAGACGAGGCCCTCGGGTCACCCGCGGGACTCCGGTGGAGCGTCGTCCAGGCGGACGGCCCCGCCGGGCTCATGGCCGCGCTCCGGAAGACGCCGATCAGGCCGCGCGGCGTGAACGTCGTCGGCTGGTACGGCGTCGTGTACGCGTTGTAGACGACGTACAGCGTCGAGCCGTTCGGCGAGAGCGCCGGAGCGGTGTAGTAGCCCCGGTCGTCGCCGGTCGAGACCTGCTGCGGGCCGCTCCACGCGAGGGCCGGCCCCTGGCCCGTCGCCCTCGCGCCGGCCTGCTCGTTCGCGGTCGCCCACCGGACGAACACCCGCTCCTGGTTCAGCGCGGGGCCGGTGACGTAGTTGTCGACGATCGTGTTCGGCGCACCGATGCCGGTGGGCGCCCCGTTCGCGATGTCGACGTTCGGCGAGCCGCTCAGGTCGTTCCGCGCTCCTGCGATTCCGTCCTCGACGCACCGCCCGATCACGGGGTCGATGACGAAGCAGTTGTCGTTCAGCGTCGTCACGAGCCTCGGCCTCGTCCAGCTCCGTCCGCCGTCGTACGAGCGGACGAGGAAATGCGACGAGACGCCCGGCAGGCTGGTCGCCGAGAACGTCTGGTAGAGCACGTAGACGACGCCGTGGCTGTTCGTCCTGATCGTGCAGCCGGACTGGCCGAAGTGGACCGGCGAGGCCGCCGCGGCGGCCGTGACCTGCTTCTGGGCCCACGTCGAGCCGCCGTCGCGCGAGGTCGAGACTACGAGCGGACCGGCCCCGTTCCCGTTGAACGCGACGTAGCAGACGTAGACGTTGCCGAAGAAGCGCGAGCTATCGGCGTTGTCGGCCCAGATCTGCTCCTTGTCGGCGAACTGCGTACCCGAGGCGCTCTTGGACGCCAGCACGGGCGGCTGCCAGGTGCTCTTCACGTTGTAGTTGGCGGCGGTCACGTTGTCGGCCCGCGAGACCGCGATGGCCTCGAACCCCTTCACGGCGCCCGGCTCGGCGAAGCCCTGCTCGCGCAGCGCCCTGTTCCGCTCCGGTGCCTCTTCCTCGTCGAGCTCCTCCGGCGTCGCGCCCGAGGCGTAGAGGCTCGTCGGGAAGTTGGACGTCAGGTTCGCGTAGTAGAGCCGCGAGCCGTTCGCCCACGAGAACTCGCCGTTCCGGCGGACGGGCCCGAACGCGACGGCGGGATCGCCGTCGGAGACGAGCCCGGCCTCGTAGTACCAGGGCAGCGTCCCGATCGGCCCGACCATGGGCACGCCCGTGCGCGCGGTCCAGCCGGTGTACTCCGGCTGCACCCAGGAGCGGCCTCCGTCGAAGCTGAAGTGGACGCCCGACCCACCGACACCCGGCGTGAACGGGCAGGGCGACTCGTCCGTCGCGAAGACCGTCGTCCCACACGGGGCGTTGTCGATCTCCTCGTTCGAGCCGGCGGCGAGCACGAGCGGCCGCGACGCGTCGATCGCGACGGACGGCTCGTTCTGCTTGTTGCGCGGGAACGGGCTCGTCGGGCTGCCGACGGTGACGCGCGCCTCGTTCGCGGCGGGAGCCGCGGCGGCGGGCGTCAGCGCGAGCAGCGCGAGGGCCGCGCCGATCCAGCACAAGCGCAGTCGTTTGTTCATGCTGTTCATCCAGAACCCCTTTCCAGGCGCCGCAACCGGGCACCCGTCGAAGCTTGAGCGGGAAGAGGCGTCGGCCCGGTCGGAGTCCGCCCCCTCGACGGACCCCTCCTCGAGTCGTGATCCGGTGACCGAAGCCGCAGTCGCCCCCTCCCGACGTGTCCCTCACCCGCCGAATGTGCGCGGGCGTGCCGGGAATGGTTCCAGAGAGCGGGTGAACGCCGCAAGGGCGATTCGCGGACGGGCCGCACGGCGATCCGGGATCGCACCGATGCCGGGTGCCGCCGCGTGGGCGACGATCCACCGGAGATCGGAGGTCGCGCATGCGCCTTGGCATCGTCTCGGTCGTCGCTCTGCTCGCGCTGTCGCCGACGGCGCTCGCGTCGGATCGCTTCTCGGATCCGCGTGGCGACGCGGGCGACGGGCCGGACATCACGGCCGTCACGCTCTCGCACACGGACGCGACGGTCCGGATCGCCGTCGACTTCGGGTCCGCCCCGCCACTCGGGTACAGCGAGGCGGAGGGCTACACGGACATGCTGCTCGTCGGCATCCACACCGACGACGACCTGCGCCAGGTCGACGTCGAGTACTGGACGGGGGTCCACGGCGTCGACCTGACGCGGGCCATGGTCGTCCGGCCTGAGGAGCGAGCGATCGTGGGGTACGCGGACGTGAGCGTCGACGGCTCCACGGTCGTCCTGGACGTCGAGCGTGCGCTGCTCGAGCACCCGAGCGAGATCGCCGTTCAGATCGCCGCCGGGCGCGAGTACGCCGACGAGACGGCCGCCGGCCGGGGCGGCGGCGACTACGCACCGGCGTCGGGCGCCCACCCGTACGCGCTCTCGGGCGGCGGCGGGCCTGCATGGCTCCGGCCGCTGGTCGCGGCCGCGGTGGCGGGTGCCGCGCTCGCTGCCCTGGTGGTCCTGATCGTCCGGCGGCGCGGCCCCGGGACGCGGGACGAACGCGGCGCGGCGCCGGTCTAGCCGCCGGCTCCGCGGCAACCACGCCTCGGGCGGGATTCGGCCCGGGCTCCCGTTGTCGTCCTCCGGCGGCTGCGGCGCCGACGGCCGCCGACTAACGTCTCCCCGCGATGCACCTCCTCGACCGGATCCGAGCGGCGGTTGACCGGGTCACCGCGCGCCTGAGGCTGGTCGGCGCGGATCCGCGCGACGACGACGACCTGCGTGCTCGAAAGGCGCTGCTCGTCCTGATCTCCGTGTTGATCCTGCCGGTCGCGGCGCTCTGGGGGGCGCTGTATCTCGCCTTCGGATCGCCCGTCGGTGTTGTGCCGCTCGTGTACTTCGCCATCCTGCTCGGCGCGATCGCGGTGTTCTCGCGCACGCGCGACTTCCCCCGGCTGCTCCGCGTGGGCCAGGTCGACATCCTGCTGGCGCCGACGCTGTCGATGATCCCGCTCGGCGGATTCCTCGCCGCCGGCGGCGTCGGCCTGTGGGGGATCCTCGCCCCGCTCGCGGCGCTCGTTTTCAGTGAGGTCCGCTCGGCGGCCCGCTGGCTCGTCGCCTACCTGGTCGTCTTCCTCGGATCGGGCATCGCGGGCGAGGTCCTCGGCGCGATCCCGCCACCGCTTCCGGACTGGTTCACGAGCACGATGCTGGCCCTGAACATCGCCGTCGGCGGCATCATCATGTTCACGCTGCTCGCGGTGTTCGCCGGCCAGCGCCGCGACGCCCTCGCGGCGCTCCGGCAGGAACAGGCGAAGTCCGAAGCGCTCCTCTTGAACATCCTGCCGCGCTCGATCGCCTCGAAGCTCAAGGCCCAGACACGGCCGATCGCGGACCAGTTCGGGGCGGCCTCGATCCTGTTCGCGGACGTGGTCGACTTCACGCCCTGGTCCGAGCGGCTCGCGCCCGCCGACGTGGTCGGCTTCCTCGATCACCTGTTCAGTCACTTCGACGAGCTCGCGGAGCGGCACGGGCTCGAGAAGATCAAGACCATCGGGGACTGCTACATGGCCGCTGCGGGCGTTCCGACGCCACGCCACGACCATGCTCGCGCGCTCGCGCTCATGGCGCTCGACATGCTCGAGGCGATGCGCTCGGACGACGGGGTCGGGCAGCTCGGCCTCGAGCTCCGGGTCGGCATCAACTCGGGCCCGGTCGTGGCGGGCGTGATCGGCCGGAAGCGCTTCCTCTACGACCTCTGGGGCGACGCCGTGAACACGGCCAGTCGCATGGAGTCCCACGGGGCGCCGGGGCGGATCCAGATCACGCGCGCGACGTACGAGCTGGTCGCCGACGAGTTCGAGTGCGAGCCGCGCGGGACGATCGCGGTCAAGGGGAAGGGCGCGGTCGAGGTCTGGTACCTCCTCGGTCCACGGGGGGCTGGGCGGAACCCCGTCGCCGGCCCGGCCTACTGAGCCAGAAACGGCGCTAGGAACGCCCGGGCGTAGGCGGTGTCGAGTCCCACGTTCGTGTGAACTATTGCTGAAAGTGAATGCCGGCGACGATCTCGACGGCAATGATCGCCGCGACCACGAAGTCGACCACTAGGCAAAACGGAGGCCACCACTTCGTGTTGGCCACGAACTGAGTGCGGTGCTGCCACAGGTCCTTCAAGCCATGACCGGCGAGGCCGACGACAAGCAGCCAGGGTGTGCCGGTGATCGCTGCGGCGGCGATAATGATGAATCCGCTGGCGACGCCGGTTTCGACAGCGATGACCTTCCAGCGCCCATCGCCGCCGACTGCGAGACCGATGTAGATGGGGGCGATCACCGCCAGTCCGAGCGCGTAGACGGTGGCGGTGTCCAGCCACCACATGGCCAGTGGTGTGGCCGCCTGCGCGACCCCCACGACCAGCCCCCAGAAAACCGGCCCTCGGAGGCCCAGGCGGAACGGCTGGGTCGTGGCCGTCGCGCTCACGACGATTCCGGAGTGCCCTCGCGAGTGGTGTTCACTGCTCGCGTCCCGGCACGACGTTGAAGCTGAACATCATCCCGGACCATATGCCTCAAAGAGCCCTCGTCTGAGCAAGTACCGCGGCAGCGCCGTGCCTCACGCGTCCGCCCCTCGTTCATGATCCGCGGATGCCGCACATAATCCGCAAGCCCGGGTTCCTCGGCGGGACGACGCTCGCGGTCTTCATGACGCTCGTCCACACGGTAAACGACGCCATCACCGCGATCCTGGGTGCGCTGCTCCCGACTCTTCAGGCGCGGTTCGATGCGGGCCCCACGACCCTCGCCGTGATGATCGCGGTCTTCTGGATCGCCTCTTCCGTCACGCAGCCCCTCTTCGGTGCGCTTGGCGAGGACGTCGGATTGCGTGTGATCGGGTGCCTCGGCGTCTTGATGGCGTCTACGTTCTTGAGTCTGATCGGCGTTGCTTCCGAGCTCTGGCTCGTCTTCCTCTTGCTCGTGATCGGCGGACTCGGGTCCGCGGCGCTCCACCCGATCGGGACGACGATCGCTGGCTCTCAGGCGTCCAATGCGAGCCTCGGCGTGGGTCTCTTCACCGCGGGCGGCATGGTGGGCTTCGCCCTCGGGCCGGTCATCATCCTCTACCTCGTCTCCACCTACGGCACTGAGGCGACGGTCTGGCTCGCGGTGCCGGGGCTCGTCCTCGGCGTCGCGGTAGGCGTCCTTCTGCCTCAATGGGAGCCTCATCCTCGTCGGCCGCTCCGTCGATTGTTCGATCTACGGTTGGCGCGTGGGCCGGTCGGGTTGCTCGCGGTGGCGAGCATGTTCAGCGCGCTGGCGTTCGTGACGTTCACGGGCTCCATCCCGCTTTGGCTTGTCGAGGAAAACGGCTACTCATCCGACGCAGCGATCATCGGATGGACGCTGTCGGCGTTCGCCTTCGCGGGCGGCCTCGGCTCGATCCTGGGCGGCTTCCTTGCGCCCAGACTCGGCCCCGTCATCACGATCGTCGGAGCATTGCTGCTGACCCTTTGCCCGCTACTTGCAGTGGTCGCCAGCGAGCCAGGGACAGCCGTCTATTACGGCACGATTGCTCTTGCAGGAATCCTCATCTTCGTGCCCGTACCCGCGCTGATCATCATCGCGCAGGAGTTCGTGCCGGGCGCACCGGCGACAGCATCAGGGATGGTTCTCGGTCTCGGCTCGGCCCTGGCCGGGATCGCCTACATCGCGCTCGGGCGCGTTCAGGAGGCGGTCGGGCTGACTACCGGGATTCTGATCGGGTTCAGCATGGTCGTCCCCTCGGCGCTCATAGCGCTCGTTGTGCTCCTCCGGGGTCGCGGCGAGACGCCGGTGGCGGCGTGACGGTGTACCGACGCGACTGCCACATGCGGCTGGGAACCTGCGCGTGAGCCACCACATATGGCATCGCGCATCCCCCGCTCTGGCCGGACACGAGCACGCTCATTCGCACGGCCTCGTCGACCCGACGATCGTCCGCTCACGAGCCGGGGTCAATGCGGTGCTGCTCAGCCTCGGCGTGCTCGGCGCAACCGCGGCCGTGCAGGCCGTGATCTTCGTCCTTACTGGCTCCGTGGCGCTGCTCGCCGACCTGATTCACAACGCAGGTGACGCCCTCACGGCGATACCGGTCGGCGCCGCCTTTCTCCTGCGCAGCGAGCGTGCCGAGAAATGGGCCGGCTACGCCGTCGTCGTTGCGATCTTCGTCTCTGCGTGCGTCGCCCTCTACGAGACGATCGAGCGCCTCCTACATCCCGAAGAGCTTTCGCATCTCTGGGCGCTTGCCGGAGCTGGCCTGATTGGGTTCGCGGGCAACGAACTGGCCGCGCGCATCCGACTGCACGCCGGCGAGCGACTGAGCAGTCCCGCCCTCGTCGCCGACGGAAAGCATGCCCGCGTGGACGGATTCGTCTCCCTGGGCGTCATCGCGAGCGCAGCCCTCGTCGGTCTGGGCTGGGAAGAGGGCGATCCCATCGTGGGCCTGCTCATCACCCTCGTGATCCTCAAAGTCACCTGGGATGCCTGGCACACCGTCCGCGCACGGTGAGAAGCAGCCGCATGGGCAAGTCAAAGGCTCCCACGACCCTGCTTCCTGACTAGAACCTGACTCTGCCACTACCGCAGTGACCACGGAGAGCACACCCGGAACGGAGAAAACCCGCCGTCTCCGGCGGGTTTCAGAGAAGCGGATGATGGGACTCGAACCCACGACCTTCTGCATGGCAAGCAGACGCTCTAGCCAACTGAGCTACATCCGCGTGGGCCTCCGAGTATAGCCACCGGTCTCCCGGGCCCGGCTTCCGGCCGGGCCCGGATTCGCCGTCGTCAGCCGACCCGCTGCACGATCGCGTCGAACTCGCAATGCGTCCCGGTGTTGACGACACCGACCTGAACGACCGAGCGATGGATGACGGGGGGCCCCGGCTTCACGTAGAAGGTGAGAAGCTCGAAGTCGTCCGTGTTGAGCGTGTTGGGCGACGGCGAGTTCGCCGGGGCGCTCAGATCGGTCGTGCCGAGGAGGTCGCTCCTGACCCAGACGCGCGTCGCCGTGTTGCTCGTGTCCCGGTAGCGAATCGCGGCCGCCGTGGCGACCGGCCCGCACGTCGCCTGGATGAACCCGGCGCCGTTGACGCCCAGGACGTCGTCGGTCTCGTTCGGGAGGAGCTGAAAGTTCTCCGTGTGCGTCTGCCCCCTCCCCTGCACGACGTCGAGGGTCGCCTCGTCGATGTCCGCGGACGTCAGCGAGTCGCCGGCCACCTCGAGCGTCCCGACCGAGTTCGTCGCGAGCACCGGGTTCGGGAACGTCCCGGTCAGGGATCCTCCGGCGGCCGCGCCGGGACGCAGGAAGCCCTGGAGCGTGGCCTCGTTGATGTCCGCGCCGCCGAGCGCGTTGTTCTTCACCTTCGGGCCGGTCACCGCGTCGGCCTTCAGCTGCTTCGTGCCGACGCTGTTGCGCGGGATCTTGATCGCCGCGTAGCCGACGCCGCTCATGGCGACGGCGAGCGACAGACAGGCCACGACCATGGCCGGCGACGGCCCCTTGAGCTTGAGCATCTCTCCCCTTCCGTCAAAGGTGTGCGCGCCCGAGGAAAGCACCCCGTCCGGGGCGACGCAACCGGGCCTTACGAAAGCCTGTCGAGCGCGTCGTTCACGAGCCGGTCGGCGAGCTCGTTGTGCTCGCGCCGCACGGCGGTGTACTCGACGCGGCCGAGCCGGCGGGCCAGGCGCTGCGCGTCGTTCCAGAGCTCGCGCAGCGCCGCGTTCTTCACCTTGTACTCCCCGCGCATCTGCTTCACGAGGAGCTCGGAGTCGGAGACGACCTCGACCTCGTGGAGCCCGAGCTCCGCCGCCCGCGCGAGCCCGGCGAGCAGGGCGCGGTACTCGGCCACGTTGTTCGTCGCGACCCCGATCGCCTCGCCGTTCGCGTCGAGAACCGTCCCGTCCTCGGCCTCGAGGACGTACGCGGACGCGGCCGGACCCGGATTCCCGCGCGCGCCGCCGTCCGTGAAGAGGCGCACCTTCACGCAGTCGGCTCGCGGAGGTCGTACAGGTCGAACGCCGGCTCCTCGTAGGGGTGCGCCTGGCGGAGCGCGCGCACGACCTCGGCCTCGAGCTCCTCCGGGTAGACGGTCTCGAGCCGCAGCTCGGCGACCCGCTGCTCGCGGCCCGACTCGCCGACCGAGGGATCGGTGCCCTCGCCCCCGAAGAACGTGCCGGTTCCCTGCGTGTACCAGGAGCAGCGCGAGTAGTGGCCGATCTGCCCGGCCCCCGCGGCGAAGAGCGCCTCGCGGACCGGGTCGAGCGCCTCGCGCGGGACGAACACGACGAGCTTGCGGTTCACGGCATCTCCTTCGTGAAGAGGTAGTCGGCCGTGCACGGGACGCGCGACCAGAGGAACGGCGCCCGCTGGAGCAGGAGGTAGTAGAGCGTCTGGCCGGGCCGGCGGTTGAGCGGGTCGGGGTCGAAGCGCACCGTCGCGTCGAAGCCGGCCTCCCGCGCCAGGTCGCAGAGCTCCGTGTGGACGAGGACGTCCTCCGGGACCTCGGGGCGCTTGCGGTTCGCGCGCCTCCTGGCCAGCGCGTGCAGCCGGGGCGGGCAGGACGGCTCGTGCAGGTAGAGGACGTGGCCGCCCGGCCGGAGCACGCGGTGGAGCCCGGCGAGCGTCCGCCGGTGGGCGCCGAAGTGGTGTGCGGCCTGGAACGTGTACACGAGCCCGACGCTCCCGTCTGCGAGCGGGATGTCGTAGCTCGGGCAGGCGAACGTCCGGTCGGGGACCGCCCCGAAGACGTCCTTCCAGCGCGGCGCGAGTGCGATCGCGTCGGGCGAGAGGTCGCTCGCGAGCACCTCGAGGCCCGGAAAGGCGCGCTTGACCATGGCGGCCGTCCAGGCCTCCCCCGCGCCGAGCTCGAGCGCCGTCCCCGCCTCCTGGAAGACCGCGTGCCAGCGGCGGAGCTTCGGCAGGAACCACTCGGCCTCGCCCAGCTTGAGGACGAGCGTGGTCAGCGCGTCGGCGTCCGACTCCTCGCCGAGCGTCCGGCGCCAGAACGCGAGCTCCGCCGCCTCCTGCTCGGAGACCTCCACTACGGCGCGGGCGACTCGACGACGTCGATCTGGGCGCGCTGCAGCTTGCCCGAGTAGTCGACGTAGATCGACTTCCACTCGGTGTAGAAGTCGAGCGCAGCCTGGCCCGCCTCGCGATGGCCGTTGCCGGTCTGCTTCGTCCCGCCGAACGGCAGGTGCACCTCCGCGCCGATCGTGCCCGCGTTCACGTAGGTGATCCCGGTCTGGAGGTCGCGCATCGCGCGGAACGCCTTGTTCACGTCGCGGGTGAAGATCGACGACGAGAGCCCGAACTCGACCGAGTTGGCCGCCCGGATCGCCTCGTCGATGTCGCTCGCGCGGATGAGCGCCGTGGTCGGCCCGAAGATCTCCTCCTGGGCGATCCGCATGTCGGGCTCGACGTCGCCGAAGATCGTCGGGCGGTAGAAGAAGCCCTGGTCGAGCCCGTTCCCGGTGGCGACCTCGCCGCCGGTGAGGAGCGTCGCGCCCTCGTCCTTCCCGATGCCGGTGTAGGAGTCGATCTTCTCGAGCGCGCTCTTGTTGATGACCGGCCCGATCTCGACGCCCTCGTCGAGCCCGTAGCCGATCGTCAGCTTCTCGGCCCGTTCGACGAGCTTCGAGGCGACCTGGTCGTAGACCTTCGTGCCGACGATCACGCGGCTCGCCGCCGTGCAGCGCTGCCCGGAGGTGCCGAACGCCGACCACAGGATTCCGTCCACCGCGAGGTCGAGGTCGGCGTCGTCCATGACGATGATCGCGTTCTTGCCGCCGAGCTCGAGATGCACGTGCTTGAGGAGCGCGGCGCCGTTCTGGGCCGTCTTCACGCCGACCTCGCGCGAGCCGGTGAGCGAGATGAGCGGGACGTCGGGGTGCTTGACCAGGCGCTCGCCGACCGTCGCGCCGCCGCCGTGGACGATGTTCAGGACGCCCGCCGGCAGTCCGGCCTCCTCGAAGATCTCGACGAAGCGCTCCCCGAGCGCGGGCGTGTCGGTCGCGGGCTTGAAGACGACGGTGTCGCCGCAGACGAGCGCGGGCGCGATCTTCCAGCTCGGGATGGCGATCGGGAAGTTCCAGGGCGTGATCGCGCCGACGACGCCGACCGGCTGGCGGACGCTCATCTGGAACTTGTCCGGCATCTCCGACGGCGTCGTGTGGCCGAACATGCGCCGGCCCTCGCCGGCCATGTAGTACGTCATGTCGATCGCTTCCTGGACGTCGCCGCCCGCCTCGGCCCGCACCTTGCCCATCTCCTGGACCATCAGCTCGGTCAGCTCGTCCTTGCGGTCGACGAAGCGCTGCGCGACGCGGAACAGGATCTCGGCGCGCTTCGGCGCGGGCACGAGCCGCCAGCCCTCGTAGGCCGCCTTCGCCGCCTCGACCGCGCGGTCGACGTCCTCCTCGGTCGACTTCGGGAAGACCCCGATCGTCTCGCCGGTCGCCGGGTTCGTGCTCTCGAACGTCTCGCCCCCGACGGCGTCCACCCACTCGCCGCCGATGTAGTTCCGGTACGTCTTCACGCCGGTCGTCGCCACGCGGATCTCCTTTTGTCTCGTCGCCTCGGCCGATTCTACGCGGGAGCCTGCTCCCGGCCGCCCGGGTCCGCGATCGACCGTGCGCGGCACGTTCATCGGCCTTTAAGGACTCCGACAGGGCGACGCAACATCTCGGGGCGAGGCTGTCGGCGTCAACGACGAGGAGGGCCCATGCAACGACGGATCGTGACACTTCTCACCGCGCTGGTCGCGGCGGGCGCGCTCGCGGCGACCGCGCTGGCCGCCGGGTCGGGCGGCGTCTCCGGGCCGGCGTTCTACGTGGACGGACAGCTCTACCGGACGGTCGCGACGCCGACCACCCTGCCCGCGAACGCGCCGGCGAAGAGCTTCGACGTGATCTACGAGTTCTTCGGGGTGCAGACGAACGTGGCCGAGGCCGCGCCCGGCGACCGCGACTACAACGGCGGCCGCTGGATGGTGCACGGCCTCTCGTTCGCGGACTACGGCGCCGCCGTCGCGGCGTTCGACACGAACGGCAGCGGGGACTTCGACAGCGCCGAGGAGGTGCAGAGTGCGATCGCGGCCGGCGCCGCGACGGACCAGGGCGTGATCAAGCGCTTTGTCTGCCCCGCGATCAAGATCCCGAACGGCTAGGCGGCCCGAGATCGCCGGGCCCGTCCACGGACGCGGGCCCGGCGATTTCATCTCCCCGTAACCCCTGAGCAGCCAGACTGTGGACGTGAGCACCGTGCTGGTCGTCGACGACGAGCCGATCGTGCGCGAGGTGGTGGTCTCCTACCTCCGCCGGGAGGGCTTCACGACCCTCGAGGCCGGCGACGGCGACGAGGCGCGCCGGGTGCTCGAGCAGCGCGACCCCGGGCTCGTCGTGCTCGACCTCATGCTGCCCGGGACGGACGGGTTGCAGCTCTGCCGCTGGATCCGCAGTCGCTCGTCCGTCCCCGTGATCATGTTGACGGCCCGCGGCGAGGAAACCGACCGGATCATCGGCCTCGAGCTCGGCGCGGACGACTACGTGACGAAGCCGTTCTCGCCGCGGGAGCTGACCGCCCGGGTGCGCGCCGTCCTCCGCCGGGCGGACGGAACGATCGACGCCCGCGACCGCGAGCTCGCCTTCGGCGACGTGACCGTCGAGGCGGCGACGCGAGAGGCGTCGAAGGGCGGCGAGCCGCTCGCCCTCACGGCCAAGGAGTTCGACCTGCTCTGGTTTCTCGCCTCCCACCCGCGCCGGGTCTTCTCGCGCGAGCAGCTGATGGCCCGCGTGTGGGGCTACGCCGCGGCCGTCGACACCGGCACGGTGACCGTCCACGTGCGGCGCCTGCGGGCGAAGATCGAACGCGACCCGGCCCACCCCGACCACCTGCAGACGGTCTGGGGCGTGGGCTACCGCCTCGTGCCGTGATCGAGCTCGCGCTCCTCGTCGCCCTCGGGACGCTCGCGGCGGGCGTCGTCGCCGGGCTCGCGCTTCGCGAGCTGCCCACCGTGCGCCTCCAGCTCGTCGCGCTCGCCTGTCTGTCCGTCGCGCTGCCGCTCGCGGCGGTCTTCCTCTCCGGCTGGGCGATGTACCACATGGGCGACGACGTCAAGATCCTCGCGGTTACGTCCGCGGCGGCCACGGGCGCGGCCGTCGCGGGTCTCCTGATCGCCCGCTCGATCGCCGGTCGTCTCGACCGGGTCCGGACGGCCGCCGGAGCGCTCGCCCGGGGCGATCTCGCCTCCCGCGTTCCGGCGGGAGGGCCGGCCGAGCTCGAGGAGCTGGCCGGGTCGTTCAACGCCATGGCCGAGGGGCTCGAGCAGCTCTTCGACGCGCGCCGCGAGCTCGTGGCCTGGGCGAGCCACGACCTCCGGACGCCGCTCGCCTCGATGCAGGCGATGGTCGAGGCGCTCGAGGACGGGCTGGGCGAGCCCGAGCGCTACCTGCCGGCGCTGCGGGAGCAGGTGCGAACGCTCTCGTCGCTCGTGGACGATCTCTTCGAGCTCTCGAGGATCGACTCGGGGATGCTCGTGCTCGAGCTGAGAGAGACGCCGCTCGAGGGACTCGTCGAGTCCTGCGTGCGGGCGCTCGAGCCGGAGGCCGAGAGCCGGGGGATCCGGCTCTCGACCCGCATCGACGGCCCGTCGACGGCCCGCTGCGCGCCGGACAAGGTCGAACGGGTTCTCCTGAACCTCCTGACGAATGCGCTCCGCCACACCCCGTCGGACGGCGCCGTCGCCGTCTCGCTCGACGCGTCCGCGGGCGCCGTGCGGATCGCCGTGGAAGACAGCGGGGAAGGGCTCCCGCCGGAGGCCGTACGCAGGATGTTCGACCGTTTCTGGCGCGGCGACCGAGCCCGATCCGGCGGCGGGGCCGGGCTCGGGCTCGCCATCGCCCGCGGGCTCGTCGAGGCGCAGGGCGGACGGATCTGGGCAGAGAGCCGCAACGGCTCCGGCGCCCGCGTCTGCTTCACGCTTCCGGCCGCCTGACCGGGCCGAGACGAGTCGCTACTCGTCGGGTGAGTCGGTGGTCGGGAACGTCCCCGGGATGCGGCCGCGCCGGCGGTCGCGGACCTGGCGCTTGCCGCCGAGCAGGCGGCCGGCGCTCGAGCGGCGGTCGGGCCCCGTGCGGCGGTCGACGATGACCGTCACGTTCGGGTTGTCCTTGTAGTGCTCGACGAGCCGGTCGTAGAGCTCGGCCTCGAGCTCGGGAGGGACGACGCAGTAGATCACCGTAGAGGGGACTCTAGTGCGTGGCCCCGCCGACTACGATGGCCGCCCGTGGAGCAGGCCTTCCAGATCGCCGGCGCGATCGCGATCCTCGTCGCGTTCGGGCTCGCCCAGCTCGGCCGGCTCGACCTGCGCTCCTACCCGTACCTCGTCCTGAACGCGGTCGGCGCGGGGATCCTGATGATCGACGCGTGGCGGAACGACCTCTGGGGCTTCCTGATCCTCGAGGTCGTTTGGACGGCCGTGTCGCTCTGGGGCATCGCGCTGCGACTGCGCGAGCCGAGAGCCGCCTAGTAGAGGGCTTGACGAAATAGCGCCTGAGCCGCCGCGCCGCGCTGAACGGCGCGATGCGGCGTCCTCGGTCGCACCCGTACCCCCCGGATACGAGCGCTCCCTACGTCCTTGCCTCCCACCGCTCATCGCACCCCGGCGACGAGGACTATTCCGCCAAACCCTCCTAGAACCGCGGGATGTCGGGACGCAGGCGGGCGACCGGGTCGAAGGTCGCGTTGAACGTCTTGTAGCGCTCCCCGAGCTCCGCGAGATCCTGGCCGCGCTCCTCCAGGCGCACCGGCTGCGACGAGCCGAAGACGACGCGGTACTGGTACCAGGAGATCTCCCAGGCGATCGTGATCACCATCTCGGCGTTCGTCCCCGAGAGCGGGATCATGCTCGCGCGGCCCTCCCCCAGGCTCTTCGCGACGCCGGCGATCGTCCGCGCGTACTGGCTCGAGTTGAAGAGCTCTGCCGCCTCGACGAGGCGCTGCTCGTCGGGCGAGAGCCGGCGGAGGACGGGCTCGGAGACGACCGGTTCGGCCGCGGGCCTGCTGCGCTCGAAGAGGCCGGACAGCCCGCCGAGCCGCTGGCGGCGCCGGCGCGGCGCGTCGGCGACGATCGGCTGGGTCGGGGTCCCCTCCTTGATCCAGCCGAACTCGTTCGCGCGGTCGAGGCAGAGCGGGCAGACGTCCACCCAGTCGTCGCTGCCGGCCGTGGGCAGGTAACGCGCCGACCGCTCCCCCTGAAGGAGCGTCCGGTTGCAGACGGCGCAGGTCCGGAAGCTCTCCTGGCGGCGAACGATGGTCATGGCCGGGCCCGCCGCTACGACGCCTTGGCCTCCTCGCGCTCCCGGTTCGCCTGCTCGACGATCTTCTGCGCGACGTGCGTGGGCACCTCCTCGTACCGCAGGAAGCTCATCGCGTAGTCGCCGCGCCCGCCGGTCAGCGAAGTGAGCGACTGGGCGTACGTGAGGATCTCCGCCATCGGGACCTCGGCCTTCACGGTCGTCATCCCGGCGGCGGGCTCCATCCCGAGCAGCCGCCCGCGCCGCGAGTTGAGGTCGCCGTTGATC
>Ga0210143_1000109_pt1 | contig 17004 bp, 16 predicted proteins | sample MayberryNW_TuleC_2_FD_185527 | JGI IMG/M metagenome (GOLD analysis project Ga0210143, IMG submission 185527) | Wetland microbial communities from San Francisco Bay, California, USA, that impact long-term carbon sequestration - MayberryNW_TuleC_D2... | ecosystem: Environmental > Aquatic > Marine... | reverse complement strand
CCGCAGCGCCTCCCACCACGTGGTGCGATCCTCGTCGAGCAGCTCCGCGATCGCCTGGGTCATGCGAGCCGTGAACGACTGATGCGTCTCACCCTCCTCGGGGAACAGCGGAGCACCGAACCGGACGCGCACCGGCGGACGGCCGGCACGCGGCCACCACCGCCCCTTGGGCATCGCCTGGTACGCGCCGCGGATGCCGACCGGAACCGCGCCGACCCCGGCCTCGATGCACAGGCGTGCCGTGCCGTGCCGGAACCGCTTCGTGTGACCGTCGGGCGAGCGCGTGCCCTCGGGGAAGACGACGAGGCTCCACCCGTCGTCCAGCAGCTCGCGCGCCTTCGTCACGGCATGGCGTCCCCCTCGCGAGCGGTCGATCGGGAACGCGCCGTAGGTGAGCGCCGTGAACGCCGCCCGCCACCACACGTCGAAGAAGTAGTCACGCGCGGCGCCGACCGCGGTCTTCTCCTGCCAGCGCTCCGGCAGGGCGGTCATGATGATCGTGGCGTCGAGATGGCTCGAATGGTTCGAGAAGAAGATCACACCGCCGTCGAGCGCCCGGAGATGCTCGAGGCCGTACACGCGCAATGCCACCTGGCTGCGCAGCAGCGGTCCGAGCCCCGCGTTGAGGATCACGAGTCGCGCCGCGGTGCCCGCGCCCGTGCGCGCCCAGTCGGTGGGGAAGACCGGATCCTCCCGCGGCGACGCGTGCGGCTCGGCGCTGCGCGGCACCATCGGCCGTCGCCCCCAGCGGAACCCCTCGGCCATCGTTTTCAGCTCGTCGCGCATCCCCATCGCGCTATCCCTTCGGTGCTCGAGCGCTGCCCATCTGTCCGCCTCAGCGCACGTCCGCGATCATCACGGGCGGTGCGTGGAAATACGTGATCGAGGGCGAGGACCCGACGGAGTCCTTCGCCATCTCGAGGGCGTCCCGCAGGGAGTCGGACCGGCGGTAGCCGAGCCGCGCGACGCTCGAGGGGTTGCCGCCGACGAAGATCACGTCTCCCGCGTGGTCGCGCCCGTGCGCGCCCCAGTACCACATGTAGAACGGATGCACGCCGTGATACGCATGGCTCGTGCGGTACAGGTGCACGTACCAGGGGTCGGTCGCGTAGCGCTCCTCGAACTTCGTCTCGATCGTCTTCGGATCCGTGCTCTCGGCGAGCACCTCCTCGAAGAAGTCGATGTAGCTCGGGTGATGGATCGAATGGAACTCCCACGGCACCGGGTGGTACAGGATCACCACCCCGCCCTGCTTCACGAGGGGCTTGTTCCGGTACATGTTGAACAGGTAGCCCAGCCCCAGGCAGTGCACCAGGATCGGGTTCAGGATCGAGTTCACGTTGTACGGCCCCAGGTAGGGAACGCCCATGATCAGCACGTCGCTCTGCCCCTGCACCTCGACGAGCTGCTGGCGGTGCAGGTTCGCGAGCGTGCGTTCGTGCACGGCTTCCACCTCGCCGGCATTGACCCCCGTGAGCTTGTAGGGAGCCTCGATCCGACGGAAGAACTCGCGGCGCACCCGCGGTGGAGCCAAGTCGTTCGCCTTCTTCGCGGCCATCATCAGGGCCTGGTCGCCGGCGCTCCATTCCCACTCGCGTTCGTTCAGGAACCCGAGGTTCGAGGGGAACGTCTCGGCGTTCACCGTGGTCTCGATCTGGAAGATCTCCACCCCGGCGTCCTTGAGCACTCGGCCCATGCGGTTCACGGAGTCGTTGATCGCGCTGTGCCCCTCACGAGGGTCCATGTACGACTTCGAGTGCAGCATCGTGTGCACGTTGTGGTGGTGCTTGAGGCTCCGGTAGCCGGCGAGGCCGACCGCGACCGACTTGTGGCCGCCGTCCATCGCGACCAGGTTGATGTTCACGTAAACGATCAGATCGCTCTCGGCTGCCCGCTTGGAGATCTCGACCAGCTCGTGTTCGCTCGTCTGTCCGATCTCGACCAGGCCGTGCGGGTCTTCCGCATCGAAGTTCTTCAGGCGCTCCGGGTAGAACGAGCGATAGACGCGCTCGCCGACAACGCGCCGGATCTCACCCGGGGTCATGCGTCGGTGCAGCGCGGTGGCGACGATCAGCTCGACGTCCTCGACCCCGCTCCTCGCGGCCAGCTCGATCACGTGTTCCAGGATCGGCTGGCGCACATCGGGGGTGCGCATCGGTGGCAACGGGATCGAGATGTCGTCGATCGCGATCGTGAGCTTCATGCCCGCGTACAGCAGCTCCTGCAGCGGCTTCGAGTCGCCGACCGGATTCAGCAGCGCGTGCCGCACGGCCGTCGGTACGTCGCGGACCCCGGGGAGCGGGTCGGGCGGGTACACCACCCGCGTGCCGAGCGGGAACTTCTGCATGCGGTACCCCTCGCCCTCGTGCACGAGCAGCGGGGGCGTCCGCTCGTCCACGTCCAACACGAATCCGGGTCTGGGCATCGGTGTCGTCTCCTAGGTCGATGAGGGCTGCGAGGCCGTGGAGCTCAGCTGGGGTGAGAACGCGACCTTGAACGTGCCGAGGCGGCCCGCGGACATCGCATGGTCGATCGCGTCACGCCATCGAGCGAGCGGGTACGTCGCGCCGACCATCGGCGCCAGCATGGGGCCGACCTGGTTCGCGAGCTCGAGCGCGAGGGCGAACGAGTGCCGACGGCCCTGTTCGGTCCGCTCGATGCCGGTCGTGTAGGCACCGACGAGCTCCAGCTCGCGGAACCACAGCGGAGTGAGGTCGGCGCCGGCCGCCGGGATGCCGCTCACGACGACGCGGCCGCCGGCTTTCGTCGTGCGCAGGGCCATGTCGAGGGCGCGCTTCGATCCCGTGCACTCGAACACGACGTCGGCGCCCCCGAGCAGGAACTCCTGTCCTCGTTCGGGCGTGAGCTTGACGGCATGGCCCGCCCGACGCACGGCCTTCAGCGCGTGCTCGGGGCGCACGACCTCGTCGGCGCCGGCCATCGTCGCGGCGGCGCGTTGCGCCGTGTGTTTGGCCGCGACGATCACCCTGCCCGGCTGCGCGAATCGCCGGATCGCCACCTGCGTCAGCAGCCCGACGGTGCCCGATCCGATCACGAGCACGTCGGCACCCTCGGGGATCGCGGCCCGGAAGACCGAGTGGATCGCCGTTGCCAGCGGCTCGATCAGCACGGCCGTGCGGTCGTCGATGCCGTCGGGCACGGCCCACAGCTGCGAACGATGCGCGAGCATCATCCGGCTCCACCCGCCCCCGGTGCTCGCGCAGAACCCCGTCTGCAGGCCGGGCTCGAGCGATCCGACCGTGACGCGATCGCACCGACCGTACTCCCCGGCCGCGCAGTGCTCGCAGAGATCGGCCTGGTCGCGCGCGGCGCAGCCGAGCACCGACGAGAGCGTGACGCGCTGCCCGGCCACGTGGTCACCACAGTCGTCGAGCAGCTCGCCGACGACCTCGTGGCCGGGCACGAACGGCACCGAGACCAGCGGCGAGAAGTAGAACGAGGACTCGCCGGCGATCGTCGAGAGGTCGCTGCCGCAGATGCCCGCCATCGTCGGCTTCAGCCGGGCCCATCCCTCGCCGCGGACCTCGGGGTCGGCCTGGGTCACGAGGCGCAGCGGGGCGAGCGGGCCGCCCGCCACGAGGCCGGGCACCTTGCGGCTCGCGACCCGTGCGCCCACGTACCGAGGCATCGACCGGAAGTATTCGAGCGCGAGCGCCATCACCGCACCCTCATGTGCGCACCGCCGGTCTCGGGAAGCGGACACGCGGCATGCCCTTGGTCATGCCCCATTCCTCGATCGGCCAGCGCCTGCGACGGGCGTACCGATACAACGACGAGTCGGGCGAGACCGCCACGGGGTTCCCGACCGCCCGGAGCAGCGGCAGGTCCGAGTAGGAGTCGGCGTAGGCGTAGGAATGGCGCAGGTCCACGCCCTCGAGCAGGGCGTATCGGCGCAGCCACGCCGAGCGGGCCTCGCCGACCAGGGGAGGCGCCGACATGAAGCCGGTGTAGCGCCCGTCGCGCTCCTCGAGCTCGGCGCCGATCACCACGTCGAACAGGGGGGAGAGCGGGCGGACGAAAGCCTCTGCCGCCGCCGTGATCAGGAACGTGCGGTGGCCGGCAGCACGGTGTTCACGGATGCGCCGGATCGCCGCCGCGCTCGCCTTCTGCAGCATGAACTCCGCGACGTGGTTCGCGATGAGCCGGTCGATGCCGTCGACGCTCGCGCCCTCGTACCGTCGGAAGAACGTGCGCAGGAAGTCGCCACGATCGCGCCGGTCGACCTGCAGGTACCCGGGGATGCGCCCGAAGACGCTCATCAGCTCACGCGGCCACTCCTCCGGGGTGAGATCGGCCATGCGGGCCCAGACGTAGCTCTCGACGACGTTCGAGGAGATGATCGTGCCTTCCATGTCGAACAGCGCCAGCACCGGCTCCTCGCGCTCGCGGATCGAGACGGTGGGACGCTCCCGGTCTCGTTTCGAGAGCTCGCGGAGCGACCGGGTGACCGCGGGCGAATGCACGTCCTGCAGGTAGTACTTCCAGTCGACCATCGCGGCGTCGAACGGGAAGTTCGCCTTGTCCTCGGTGCTCAGCGACTCGAACAGCGCGAGCGTGCGATCGTCGGTGTAGACGACCTCGGTCTCGGTGTACATGCCGTAGAGGTTGCTGTACCGCTTGACGAAATCGACCCGAGCCTTGTCGCGGTCGACGCGACGCACCGCGTCGCGCATCGCCTTCGACTTCGGCAGGTGCGTGACGACCTGCTCGGCCAGCTCGGTCAGTCGCTCGGCTCGGCGCAGCATGCGCTCCACCTTCAGGTTCCCCGGGAACTCCCAGGTCGGCACCTTGTGATCACCGCGTCCACGCTCCGGCAGCGGATGCTCCTCGAAGTAGGCGCGCACCCACTCGTACAGCTCGAAGAAGCGGAGCGGGTTCCGCGACCCGGAGCTCACGTTGTAGTGAGCGGCCTCACCGGGGGGCGGCGGGTTCGCGGCGACGGCGAGCAGGGCGTTCACCACGAAGTCGACGGGGATGATGTCGATGATGCCCTCGGGGATGCCCGGGAACTCCGGGATCTGCCCGAGCCCGTAGGCGCGGATGATCGGATCGGCCATCTTGAATCCGTCGATCCACCCCGGGAACGGGTGCGTGTAGGCCGACTCGATGATCGACGGCCGTACGATCGAGAGCGGAAGGTTCGACTCCGCCGCGAGCTCCTCGACCGCCCGCTCGCCCATCGCCTTGGTGAACGTGTACACGTCCGGCCACCCGAGCGATCGTGCACGCGTGCGGCCGTACTCCACGAGCCGCTTGCTCACCCACGTCTGCCGACGCTCCTCGGCATCCTCCGCGACCGTCGTGGGGCCCGCGCGGGAATGCTCGTCGCGTGCGAGCGCCATGAACGCGTTGAGCATCTCGGGCTTGCGACTCGCGGCCTCGACGTCGTGACGCGCCTGCATCGCGAGCTCGAGCTCGAGCCGGTAGTCGACGCGGTGTTCGAGCGGTCCCTCGGGGATCACCCCCTTCTGCACGCCCGCCACGTAGGCCGTCGAGACGTGGACCAGGGCGGGCGTCGAGCCGCCGGCGACCACGCCGCCGTAGAGGTTCATGGCGCCCCGAAGGTTCGTCATGAACCCTTCGTCGATCGGCGGGTCGAAGCTCACCGTCGCCGCGGAGTGCATCGCGACGTCGACACCTGCGGGCACGTCGGGCCGGCCGATGCCGAAGTCGCCGTCGATGACATCGACCCGATCGTGGAGCATGCGATGCAAGCCCTGCTCACCGACGCGTTCGCGCAGCGTGTCGAACGCGGGCTTGCGGAACAGGTACTCCACGCGCTCACGGCTCGTGGCCCCGCTCTGGCTGCGCACCAACAGCAGCACCCGCGTCTCGGGGAAGTCGGCCAGCAGCCGCTCGAAGACCACTTGAGCGAGGAAGCCGGTGACCCCGGTCAGCAGCATCGTCTTGCCCGAGAGGGCCTCGACGATCGAGGAGGATGCCGGCTGCCGGGTCTCTACCACACGGCAGATTATGCCCGTCTACCGGTCGGTAGACAAATCGCCTCGGATCACTGGGTGAACGCGCTGTCCTTGTCGCGCGACTTCATCATCTCGTACCACTTGTCCTCGTACGCCTCGGCACCGCCCTCGCCGGTCGACGAGGGTTCCGACGCCGCTGCTTCGAGATCGACCGGCGGCGCGGGCTCGGCAGCGCCATGGGCCGTCCGTCCCGACGACCGGGCGCGGATCGCCTCGAGCCGGGCGAGATGGTCGAGGACCGCCGCGAGCTCCTCCTCGATGCGGTCGCGCTTCTCGATCGCGTTCCGGATCCCCTGGTCGAGGGTCGCCTCGAGCTCGGAGGCCGCGCGCTCGGCCTCCTCCGCCAGCCGGCGACGCCGTTCCTCGTTCTCCTCGAGCTCGGACTCGGCCCGCTCGAACCGCTGGATGGCGCCGTCGAGCTCGGCGTCCGCGTGTCGCAGGGTGTCGTCAGCCATGATCCCTCCCGGATCGCAGGTTCTCTCTGCGAAGCTTCGGCCGCGTGGCGCCCCGAACTTGACCCCGCAGGCGAAGGTTCTTGGATCCGATCGCGGAACGGCCGCGGCTACACTCCTCACCCGTATGGAGATCGAGGAACTGCAGGCGTCGATGGCACATCTCTATCTCGAGCGCGACGCCCGGCGTGGGAGCGACGCCACGTTCCGGTGGCTCACTGAGGAGGTCGGGGAGCTCGCGAAGGCGATGCGGACGGGCGACCGAGCCAACCTCGAGCATGAGTTCGGCGACGTGCTGGCCTGGCTCGCCTCCCTCGCGAACCTCGAGCACATCGACCTCGGGGCGGCGGTTGCCCGGTACGCGGAGACGTGCCCCCGATGCGGCGTCGCGCCGTGCCGATGCCCGTTCCCGTGAGCCTCTGCACGACCCGGGCGGCGCGGCGCCCGTTCTCGGCGGAGTAGGCCCGGCGTGAGCGACCTCATCGTCCGCTTGGCGACACCCGAGGACTGGGAAGCCGTCGCCGGGCTGCTGGTGGAGCTCGGCCGAGGGGTGGCCGAGGGCACCGCCCACGATCCCACCCACCGCCAGGCCTTCGCCGGCCACATCCGGAACCTCGGGAACGTCACGCTGGTGGCGCACCTCGGCGACTCGGTGGTCGGGGTCGTCGACATGGAGTACCACCAACGCCTGGGCGACCATCGCCCCCAGGCGCGCGTGAACGACATCGTCGTCACAGAGGGCCTACGCGGCGCCGGGGTCGGCACGACCCTGCTGCGTCGTGCGGAGGAGCTCGCCAGGATGCGTGGATGCTTCCGCATGGCACTCGTCACCGCCGCGTGGAGGGAGCCGACGATCGGCTTCTATCGCCGCGAGGGCTGGCAGGAGTACGGCGCGTGGTTCGTGAAGCCGCTCGCCGACGACGTGACCCCCGGAGGCCGACCGGCCGACGACGACTGACGGGCGCCGACCTCAGGACTCACGATCGGCGGCGAGCCGCCGCGCGACGATAGGAAGCATCGCCACCGCGATCGACGGCTGCTCCTCGAGCAGCCGGCTGAACGCGAGTCGCTCGATCGCCAGGCATCGAACGTCGCTGCGAGCACGCACGCGAGCGTTCCGAGGCGAATCGGTCAGCAGCGCCGCCTCGCCGAAGAACTCACCCGGGCCGAGCTCGACCGTCGAGCCGTTGGGCAGATCGACCTCGACGGTTCCCTCTTCGATGACGAACAGGCCGGTGCCCGGCTGCCCCACCTCCGCCAGCACCTGGCCGGCGGGGGCGGTGAACTCGGTCGCCAGCTCGGCGATCCCGCCCAGGCCGCCTTCGTCGACCCCGGCGAACAGCGGGATCGCACGCAGGGAGCCGGTGTCCATCTCAGACCCGGGTGAACAGGTGCTCGGCGATGTGGATCGCATCGAGCGCCGCGCCCATGCGAAGGTTGTCGGCGCAGCTGAACAGCGCGAGCGCGTCGGCGCGGCCCGGCACCTGTCGGATCCGCCCCACGAGCGCCTCGTCGCCTCCGGCCGCATCGAGCGGCGACGGGAAGACGTCGGCATGCGGATCGTCCATCAAGCGAACGCCCGGGGACGCATCGAGCACCTCGCGGGCTTCCTCGACGGAGATCGAGCGCTCGAACTCGGCGAGCATCGACACCGCATGCCCGGCGACGACCGGCACCCGAACCGACGTCGCCACCACCGGCAGCTCCGGTGAGTCGAGGATCTTGCGAGGTTCCGCCATCATCTTCGCTTCCTCGCCCGTGAACCCACCGGCCTCGAACTCGCCCACCTTCGCGACCACGTTGAACGCGATCGGCTTGGAGAACACCTCGCCGTGGGGCAACGTGTCCGGGTCGGGGCGAACGAGCGACTCGACGTCGCCGCCCAGCTTCTCCACCTGCTCGGCGAGCTCCTGGGCGCCCTTCCACCCCGCGCCACTCACCGCCTGGTAGCTGGAGAGCACGAGCGACGTGCACCGCGCGGTCCGATGGAGCGGCCCGAGCGGGAGCACCGCCGTGATCGTCGTGCAGTTGGGGACCGCGATGATGCCCGGGCGCGGCCAGCCTTCGAGCGCCTCGGGATTCACCTCGGGAACCGAAAGCGGCACGCCGGGATCCATGCGGTAGGCGCTGGAATTGTCGATGCACACCGTTCCCGAAGCGGCGATCTCGGGCAGGAACTCCTTCGAGATGGATCCTCCGGCGGAGGCGAAGGCGACGTCCACCCCGCGCGCCGCCTCGACGGTCAGTGCCCGCACCTCGTGCTCCGCCCCGCCGAACGTGACGAGCCGGCCGGCGCTGCGCGCGCTCGCGAGCGGCACGAGTTCGTCGACCGGGAATGCCCGCTCCTCGAGGATGCGAACCATCTCACGACCGACGGCCCCGGTGGCTCCGATCACGGCGACCTTCATCGTCGGGTCACCGTACCAGCGACCTCGATCTCACCGACGCACCGAGCCTCGGAGTCATGCGGGCGGGCCGGGGTCCACGCCCCGGCCCGCCCGGTGTCTTCATGCATCGGGGCCGCGCCCCGAGGAGCTGGCGTCAGCGCCGCGTCACCCTCGTCCACTTCTGCGCGGCGGACTTGCCTTTGTGGATCTGCACGTTGCCCTTGGAGATGATCCCCACATCGTGACACGCCTCGGTGATGGACACGCCCGAGTTGCACGTCGTGAGCCAGACGTCCGGGTCGCCGTTCGCGTCGAGCGCGAAGGCGTCGTCGTAGGTGAAGAAGATCCGTTCCACATCACGCTTTCCCGGCTCGCCCCGGTCGATGAAGTAGATCTCCGCGTAGATCGTCTTCCCGTCCTGGTCCTTGCAGGTGGCCGTGACCCGCGTGCGCAGGTGCCCCTGTCCCGTCGGCTTCTGATTGCGGTACGCGGTGAGCCCGTCACGGCAGAAGACCTTGAAATGCGTTCCGTCGTGCGAGATGTAGGTGATGTTCCCCTTGAGGTTCGCCTTGGCGTTGAATCCGAGGCTGGCGCCCTCGTTCGTGAGGCCGGATCCGTTCGTCTGGTCCAGGGCGATCGCCGCGCTCGCCCCGAGGATCACCACCAGAGCCGCGGCCGCCATCGTCGTCCTGAAGCGGGGTTTCATGCGAGACCTCCCAGTCGTCTCGGCGACCGCCGCCGGGCCGCCTTCGCTCGGCCCGAACGCACCGCCGTACGGTGCCCCGGGCAAGGACATCTCGAAATCTAGGTGTGGGGCAGCGGACGGTACAAGGACCCAAAGGTCTTAGGACCTGGCCGTCGCAGGGCCGGGCATCTCGGGCGTTAGGTGAAACGCCAGGAATCCAGTAGCTCGTCGAGGCGGCGGATGCTCGAACCGAAGCCGATCTCGTCGTCGGCGAGCGTGACCCTCCACGCGACGCCGTTCCGTGTGAACAGCACCTCTCTCGAGCGCAGGACTCCATCGGGGGCGTCCACCGTGACGTCGAACGCGACGGCATCGGCGCCGTCGACCTCCAGCGACGTCGACGATCCGGTGCTCCTTCCCCCGGCATCCTCGTCGTACCCGCGCACGAACTGCTCGAACCGAGCCAGGTCCTGCCCCTTGGTGAGCGGCACGGCCGTCACCGTGATCGTCGCGGCGCCCGACGGGAGCAGGAAGAGGTCGTGCGACGCGGCGTCGACCTCGGCCGCCTCGGCGACCCATCCCGACGGCGCTCGCACGCAGTACCCGAATCGCACCGACTCGAAGTCACCGTCTTCGCACGACGAACCGCCGCCGGCCCACGACGCGAGGGCGAAGGCGCTCACGCCGACCAGCACGGTCAGGGCCAGGGCCAACACCACCGGCATGGTCGACCGGCGCTCCGGCTGGACCGGCACCCCCGCGTCGACGTCGCTCCCGCCACGATCGCCGCCCCCTGGCGGTGGTGGCAGCGGCGGCGCGCCGAGGTGCTCAGACGACATGACCTCAGCCCGTGGGGAGCTGCGGGGTCGAACCGGTCTCGTCCAGGTTGAATCGCTCGTGAACGGCCCGCACCGCGCGCTCGCCGTCTGCCTCGCGGATCACGCACGAGATGCGGATCGGCGACGTCGAGATCATCTCGATGTTGACGCCCTCACCGGCGAGCGAGTCGAACATGTCGGCGGCGACGCCGGGATGGCTCTTCATGCCCGCCCCGACGAGCGAGAGCTTCGCGATCTCGTCGTCCACCGTGTAGGAATCGGCGCCGACCTCCTTCACCAGGCGCTCCATCACGCCGTGCACGCGGGGGAGCTCGACTCGCGGCGCCGTGAACGACAGGTCGGTCGCGCCCGCATGCGAGACGTTCTGCACGATCATGTCGATCGAGATCGCTTCGTCGGCGATCGCCCGGAACACGGTGGCGGCAACCCCCGGCCGATCGGGCACGCGCTCGAGCGTGACCTTCGCCTCGTCGGTGTCGAGGGCGATCCCCGAGATCATCACGCCTTCCATGGGTTGCTCCACCTCCCCGATCCAGGTACCCGGTTCGTCCTCGAACGACGACGCGACGTACAGGCGCACACCGGTGCGACGCGCGTACTCCACCGAACGTGATTGCAGCACGGCTGCCCCCGATGCGGCCAGCTCGAGCATGTCGTCGTAGCTCACCATCGGGAGCTTGCGAGCGTTGGGCTCGATACGAGGGTCGGTCGTGTAGACGCCGGCGACGTCGGTGTAGAGCTCGCAGATCTCGGCCCCGACCGCCGCCGCCATCGCGACCGCCGTGAGATCGGAGCCTCCACGCCCGAGCGTCGTGATCTCGAATCCGCTCAAGCTCAGCCCCTGGAAGCCGGCCAGCACCACGACGTTGCCCGCTCGGAGCGACTCGATGATGCGTTTCGGGCGGATCTCCACGATCCTCGCCTGCCCGTGCCGGTGGTCGGTCATGATGCCCGCTTGCGACCCGGTGTAGCTCGCCGCCCTGCAGCCCCTGGCGTTGATCGCGATGCCGAGCAGCGACATCGCGATGCGCTCGCCGGCCGTCAACAACATGTCGAGCTCGCGAGGGTCCGGCGGCGAGGCGATCTCGTTGGCCATCGCGAGCAGCTCGTCGGTGGTGTGCCCCATCGCAGAGACCACGACCACCACGTCGTTGCCGTCCTCGCGCGCCCCGACGACCCGATCGGCCACCGCCAGGAGGCGCTCGACCGACTCCACGGAGGTGCCGCCGTACTTCTGCACGATGATGGGCATCGGGGCTCCTGCGCCGCGGTTCGGGGAACGCGGTCGAGTCTATCGGTCGCCCCGCCGCCGCTCGTGCAGCGAACGCCGATCGCCCCGGAGCCAGGGAGGCCTTGGCGCCTCGATCCGGGCGAGCGTGGAGGGCACCGGTCCGAACCGATCGTCGTTGCCGTCGCGCCAGTCGCGCCACGCCGCCGTGATCTCGTCCTCGGTCCGCGCCACGAAGTTCCACCACATCTTGAGACGGACGCCGAGCGGCTCACCGCCGAGCACGAGGAGGCGCGCCGAGCCGCCGCGGGTCCGCAGGCGCAGCAGGTCGTGGCCCGGAGGCACGTACGCGAGCGAACCGGGCTCCACGATCGCGTCGTCGACCTTCACCGTGCGGTCGATCGGCACCACCGCGTGCTCGAAGCGCGGGTCCACGGGCAACTCGAGGGCGGTCTCGACGACCACGTCGATACCGACGGTCGGGTGATCGACCGCAGCGCTCGACGACGAGCCGGCGATGGATCCCACGAGGACCTGCGCCGCGCCCCCGGGCAGCTCGGCCTTCGGGAGCTCCGACAGATGCTGGAAGCGGGACCCCCCGTGGCGTGTCTCCTCCGGCTGCGCGAGCCACATCTGCACACCCATGACGCCGTTGGTTTCCACCGCCGACGCGGTGTCGACCCCCAGCTCGGCATGGGCGATGCCGTGACCGGCCGTCATCAGGTTCAGCTGGCCGGGACGGATCAGCTGCTCGGTGCCGAGCGAATCGCTGTGCAGGGCCGACCCCTCGAACAGCCAGGTCGCCGTCGCGAGGCCGATGTGGGGGTGCGGCCCGATCTCGATCGGCGGCGGATCGCTCACGTCCCCCGGGCTCATCAGATCGACGAAGCACCACGGACCGATCGACCTTCGCGCCTTGCCGGGGAGGACCCGAACCACGCCGAGGCGGCCGATCGTCGCCTGCCGCCCCTCCGTGACGTCGATCGCGCTGACGCCGAGCCCCGACGATGCGAGCGACGTGTCCTCGACCGGACCGCTCATCCGTCGCCCTCCGGGGAGGGATCGATGTCGAGCGACCCGCGCAGGAAGTCGACCTCGATCTGCAGCATCGCCTCGGCGGCGGCGGGCTCGACCGGGCGATGGGTGATATCGCTCAGCGGGATCATCGCGTGGCGTCGGCCGGCTTCCATGAGCGCCCTCGACATGCGCAACGAGTGCGCGACGTAGACGTTGTCATCGACCAGACCGTGGATCAGCAGGAGCTCGCCCTCGAGCCGGTGCGCGTCGGGGATCAGATCGGCGTCGGCGTAGGCCGCCGCATCGCCGTCGGGCATGCCCAGGTAGCGCTCCGTGTAATGGGTGTCGTACAGACGCATGTCGGTGACCGGCGCCCCGGAGATGCCGGCTCGGAAGACGTCGGGCCGGCGCAGCAGGGCGGCCAGGGTGAGGTAGCCGCCGTAGGACCAACCTCGGATCGCCACGCGTGCCAGATCGAGGAACGGGAAGCGTGCCGCCACCGCCTGCAGGCCTTCGACCTGGTCCTCGAGCGCGACGTCGACGAAGGAGCGGTGCACGGACTGTTCCCACCCGACGCCGCGGAAGGGCGTGCCCCGCCCGTCGATCACGAGCACGGCGAAACCCTGGTCCGCGAACCACTGCGATTCCAGGAGCGGTCGCTGGGCGCGCACCACCTTGCCGAAGTGCGGCCCGCCGTACGGGTCGAGGAGCACCGGCATCGGCCGGCTCGGCTCCCGTCCCGCCGGCGTGAACATCGCGACGCGAAGCTCCTTCGGCCCGGCGGAGAGGAACGTGGGCCTTCCCGCGATCGACGGGGTCTCGGCGACGCGCCCGAACGTGTGCAGCACCTCGTCGTGGCGAACGAGCCGGGCCGTCGGCAGGGGCGCGTCGTCGGTCTCGGTCACGACCACCGCGAGATCGCGGTTCGCAACGGCGGTGTGGAGGCCTTCCCCCTCGGACACCTGTGCGAGCGAGCCGTCGGCCCCGAGCCTCCAGACGTGCATCTCGGTCGGCTCGCGTGTCGCTCGGAACCACACGTCGTCGCCGGCTTCGAGCACCGACTCGACCTGCAGTCCGGGCGGCGTCACGGGTTCTCCGTCGATCAGGAGCGAGCGGGTGTCGTCGCGGTGGCCGACGGTGAGCAGGCGCCCCCCGGGGAGCCAAGCCGGCACACCCACCGTGATGTGGGTCCAGCGGTCGTCGTGATCGGCCCAGACGACCTCGGTGTCCCCATGATCGGGGTCGATCGCGAGCACCTGAACCTCGCGTTGGTCACGCGACTGCACCAGCACGAGCGGCGGGCCCTCGTCGGTCCACGAGACCGCGACGAGATACTCGAACGCGTCGCGGTCCCACCCGACGTCGACCCGGGACCCGTCCAGGCCCAGCGCGTGCAGGGTCACGATCGCGTTCGGCGTGCCCGCCTGCGGGTAGCGCACGGCACGCGGAGGAGCCGCCGGGTCGATCGGCGAAGCGATGTGCCAGGTCTGCACCGGCCGGTCGTCCACCCGGCAGGCGAGCATCCGCGAGCCGTCGGGCGCCCACCAGTAGCCGCGGAGCCGCTCCATCTCCTCGGCGGCGATGAACTCCGCGACGCCCCACCGGACGTCGGGATCGGGATCCTCGGCGAGGAGCGCATCGTCGCCGGTCTCCAGATCGTGCGTTCGGAGGGCGCCGCCCGTCGCGTACCCGATCCGTCTCGACGTGGGGTCGATCCGCGCGTCGAACGGAGGGCCGGCGGTCGGCAGCTCCCGCGTCGCCCCGGTCGCGAGGTCCGCGAGTCGCACGGAGCCGCCCTCCGCCATCGCCGCCCGCCGAAGCGCGGGGTCGGCCTCGTACGAGGTCACGCCAGACTGCGGCTCACGAGCCCGCTCCCGTCGATCGAGCTCCTCCCGCGTGACCTGCTCCTCGGTCGAGGCCGGGTGGTACGCCTCATGCTCCTCACCGTCGGCGACGCCGAGCATCCACAGGCCCGCTACCGGGTCGTCGCCCGACCGCGTGCGCAGGAACGACACGCGCGAGCCGTCGTCGGCGACGCGGAAGGCGCGAGGCAGACCCAGGTTGAACTGGCGGGTCCGTGCCGCCTGGCGTGGGAACGGATCGCCCACGGACGAGCTCACAGCTTCGTCACGGAGTCGCCGCATCGAACGGCGCCACCCTCGACGACACGTGCATTCAGTCCCCGGAGACGGTTCGTCCGGCCGAGGGTGGAGTTCACGAACCGGAGCGCGTCGGCACCGAAGCGAGCCGAGAACTTCGAGCAACCTCGGTGCGGCTTCTCGCTCACCTCGAGCACGGACGTTCCGATGCGAAGGCGGCTTCCCGATGGCAGGTTCGACTCGCTGAGGTCGAGGTCGACGTAGAGCTGATCGCCGGCCAGCGGCCAGCGATCCCGATCCCCCGCGAGCAGCTCGATACAGCGGGCGTTCATCACCGTGACCTCGGTCTCCGGCGAGCCCGGAGCACCGGGGCTCCACCGATCGCCGACGACGCCCGAGCCCGGCCGCAACTCCGCCTCGGCGACGACCTCGCGCTCGTCTTCGCGGGGCCGAAGCACGATCAGCTCGACGACGCCCCCGTCCGAAGGCGACAGCTGCACGTGGTCGAACCCTTCCTGCAGCCGATCGATCGTCGCGTCGCTCATCGCCATGGCTCCCGTCGGTGGCCCCGAGGTCCGGAAGGCCGCTCGACCGTACCATCGGCAGCGGTCAGCTCGGCACGACGTCGCGTGCGCGCCGGGTGGCCCCGCGGCGCGCTCCGAGCGCGACCCCGACGGCCACCAGCACGATCCCCTCGACGAGCACGGCCCACGCCGGGGCGAGCGACGAGATGCCCCCGGCGTCGCTCCCCTGCCACCCGTCGAGGTCGCCCAGCAAGGAGCCCCCGGCGCCACGGGCGACCAGGTCGATCGCGAGCACGACGGCCATCAGACCGAGGGCCGCCGTCGCCACACAGAGGGATCGGGGCCGCCCGAGGAGCGCGCCGAGACCGACGACTGTCGCGATCGTGCCGAGACCGGCCGCGCCGGCGGCGAGCGGCGAGAACGAGTCGACGCCCCATGCGACGGCGTCCCAGGTCGACCACGCGAGGAAGGCGCCGAGGGCGAACACGATCCATCCGATCGGCACGAGCAGCCATCCCACGACGCGGGCCATGGCTCGACGCTACAACGCCCCTCGGGGAACCGCTCCACACGCTCGATCCGTCCCATCGGTGTCACACACAGGAACCCTCGCGGCATGACCCGGACGTACCGATAGGTAGGTCGCCGGGTCCGCGGGACCGACACGGAGGCAGGGGCCGTGGCCGAAGAGCTCACCGATTCCGAGTTGTTGATCGCCTCGCGCGCCGAGCCCGAGGCGTTCACCGAGCTGTATCGGCGTCACGCAGAGGATCTGCTGCGCTACTTCGCCCGCCGCACGCTCGATCCCGAGACGGCGGCGGAGCTCACGGCCGAGACGTTCGCCGAAGCGTTCGCCTCGCGGGCGAACTACAGGGATCAGCAAGGGGTGAACGGCGTGGCATGGCTCTACGGCATCGCGCGGCACCGGCTGGGTCGGTTCTTCCGCGCCGGTCGCGTCGACGCAGCGGCCCGGCGGAAGCTCGGGATGCCCGAGCGCGAGCTTCCGCCCGAGGACTACGAACGCATCGAGGACCTGATCGACTTCGCGCCGATCCGCGAGGCCCTGGTCGAGGCCCTCGACACGCTCAGCGATGACCAGCGAGAGGCGATGCGCCTGCGAGTGATCGACGGGCTCGATTACGCGGAGGTCGCGCAGCGGCTCCGCTGCACCCAGCAGAACGCGCGGCAGCGGGTGAGCCGCGGCCTGAGGAAGATCGCGCTGCTGCTGCAGGAGCGTGGGATGCAGCTCACCACGGAGGTGGAGGCATGAACACGGACATCCGCGCGCTGCAGCTGCTGGAGCGCGACCTCGATGCCGTCGCGGCGCGCGAGCGCGACCGGCTCGCCTCGGTCGAGCGAGCTCTCGGCGACGGCGGTCCCGGCGGACCGCGCCGCCTTCCGCGGCGTGGACGGGGCGGGGGTGGCGGTCGCAACTGGGCGGGTGTGGCGGCGGCGGTCGTCGCGATGCTCGTGCTGGCAGGCGGGATCGGCTTCCTTACGCAAGGGACGTCCCCCCTACGGCGAGTCGCATCGGACGAAGCCCAGACCGCCGGTGGCGATGGGGGCGGTGCGGGAGCCGAGATGGCGACGCCCGCACCCGCGCCGGAGGAGGAGGCCGCTCGCGAGGGGGGCGACGACGAGCAGGCGTTCGGGAACGCGCTCCAGGCACCGAGCGTCTCCGACGTTTCGGCCGAGTCGTGGGCCACGCGAGACGCCGCCAGCACCGGGCCGGGCGTCGGCGCCGTCCCCGCTCAGCAGGGCGACCTCACGA
>Ga0210143_1000107_pt1 | contig 17067 bp, 17 predicted proteins | sample MayberryNW_TuleC_2_FD_185527 | JGI IMG/M metagenome (GOLD analysis project Ga0210143, IMG submission 185527) | Wetland microbial communities from San Francisco Bay, California, USA, that impact long-term carbon sequestration - MayberryNW_TuleC_D2... | ecosystem: Environmental > Aquatic > Marine... | reverse complement strand
GGCGGGCCCGCCTCGAGCCGGTCTACCGGCTGGTCCGCGACGCCATCCCGGCCGGTTACGAGGAGACCGTGGCCTGGGGGATGATCACCTGGCAGGTGCCGCTGGCGACCTTCCCGAACACCTACAACGGGCAGCCCCTCGCCTACGTCGGCTTGGCCGCCCAGAAGAGGCACAACGCGCTGTACCTGATGGGTCTCTACTCCGACTCCGACGCCGCCGAGGACTTCCGCCGGCGCTGGACCGAGGACGGGCGCAAGCTCGACATGGGCAAGAGCTGTCTGCGCTTCCGCGACGTCGCGGACCTGCGCCCGGACCTGGTCGCCGAGGTTGTCGCCGCTACTCCGCCGGACCGGCTGATCGAGATCCACCAGCAGGCACGCCAGCGCTGACCACGACCGTCGCGTTGCCGCGACGAGTCATGATCCTTTGGGCCGCGTCGGCTGCTTCCACCGTCATGTACCGCCCCAACCGGCACAGACGATCTTCGGTCCGTAGCCGACCGCTCCCCGACCGGTCTCCCGACCGCTCCAGACCTAGAGACCGACCGCCTGGTAGAGCGCACCGACCTCCTGCTGGCTCAGCCGGCGGTGCTTGCCGGGCTTCAGGTTGCCCAGCGTGATCGGGCCGACCTCGGTGCGCACCAGCCGGGTGACCGGGTGGCCGACGGCGGCGAGCATGCGCCGCACGACGTGCTTGCGGCCCTCGTGCAGGCCGACCTCGACCATGACCCGGTTGCCGACCGTGCTCACCAGCTTGAAGGCGTCGGCCCGCACCAGCCCGTCGTCGAGCTCGACACCGTCGCGCAGCCGCCGCCCGACGTCGCGGGCCACCGGTCCGGTCACCTCCGCCAGGTAGGTCTTGGTCACCCCGAACGACGGGTGGGCCAGCCGGTGGGCCAGGTCGCCGTCGTTGGTGAGCAGGATCAGCCCTTCGGTCTCGGCGTCGAGCCGGCCGACGTTGAACAGCCGCGCCGACCGGTCCGCGACGTAGTCGGCCAGCGACGGCCGGCCCTCCGGGTCGCTCATCGTGCTGACGACGCCGCGCGGCTTGTTCAGCGCGAGGTAGACGTGGTCGGCGGCGGTCGCGATGCGCATGCCGTCGACCTTGATGACGGCGGTCACCGGGTCGACCCGCATGCCCTGGGTGCGCACGGTCCGGCCGTCGACCTCCACCCGGCCCTCCTCGATCAGCACCTCGCAGGCCCGGCGGCTGCCGACACCGGCCGCGGCCAGCACCCGCTGCAGCCGGATGCCTTCCGGCTCGGCAGAGGTCACGCCGTCGCCACGTCGTCGACCGTGTCCAGCTCGGGCAGGAACGGGGCCAGGTCGGGCAGCTCGTCGAGACTGCGCAGGCCGAGCCGCTCCAGGAAGTAGGACGTCGTGCCGTAGAGGATGGCGCCGGCCTCGTGACCCTCGCGACCGGTCTCCTCGACCAGCCCGCGGGCGACCAGCGTGCGCATCACGCCGTCGACGTTGACGCCGCGCACCGCGGAGACCCGCGCGCGGCTGACCGGCTGGCGGTAGGCGACGACCGCCAGGGTCTCCAGCGCGGCCTGGGTGAGCCGCGCCTGCTGGCCGTCGAGCACGAACCTCTCGACGTACGCCGCGCAGGACGCCCGGGTGTAGAACCGCCACCCGCCGGCCACCTCCCGCAGCTCGAAGCCGCGCCCGGCCTGGTCGTACTCCGCCGCCAGCGACGTGAGGGCGGCGCGCACCTCGTCGGTCGGGCGCTCGGTGACCTGGGCCAGCAGGACGTCGCCCACCGGCTCGTCGACGACCATCAGGATCGCCTCCAGCGCGGTACGCAGCGCGGGACTGTCGCTGCTCCCCTCGGCGTATGCCGCATTGTCAGCTTTCTCAGTGTTCTCAGACATCGGTCGTCGTCTCCTGCGGTACGTCGTCAGCGGGCTGGTCCGGCTCACCGGGCTCACCCGGCTCACCCGGCTGCTCGTCGAACTCGTCCTCGACCTCGACGTCGCCCTCGTCGCTGCCGGTCCAGCGGATGTGCAGCTCGCCCAGCGGGTCGACCTGCTCGAAGGCGACCGCCCCTTCGCGGAACAGCTCGAGCAGCGCGAGGAACCGGGCCACCACGACCAGGGTGCCCTCGCAGTCGGCGGTGAGCTGGCGGAAGGTGCTGGTGCGCGAGCGGCGCAGGGCGGTGACCAGGATGCCGGCCTGCTCCCGGACGCTCACGGCCGGCGCGTGCAGGTGCTCCATCGAGACCATCGGGACCGGTCGCGGCGCCATCGCCCGCGCCGCCAGGGCGGCGAACTCCTGCGGGCCCAGGCCCAGCAGCACCTCGGGCAGCAGCCCGGCGAACTGCGGCTCCAGCGTGACCGCCCGGGCGTAGCGGCCGGACTCGGTGGCCATCCGGGCGGCGAACACCGCGGCGACCTGCTTGTAGGCGCGGTACTGCAGCAGGCGGGCGAAGAGCAGGTCCCGCGCCTCGAGCAGCGCGAGGTCCTCCTCGTCCTCGACCTCGCCGCTGGGCAGCAGCCGGGCCGCCTTGAGGTCCAGCAGGGTCGCCGCAACGACGAGGAACTCGGTCGCCTGGTCGAGCGACGAGTTGTCCCACACCGGCCCCATGGCCTTGATGTGGGCGATGAACTCGTCGGTGACCTTGGACAGGGCGACCTCGGTGACGTCGAGCTTGTGCTTGGCGATCAGGCCCAGCAGCAGGTCGAACGGACCCTCGAAGAGCTCACCGAGGTCGACGTGGAACCCGGTCGACGAGTCCCCGGGGAGGGCGACGTCGTCGCCGGTCTCCCTGCCCGTGTCCACCGGCGCACGGTAGTCCAGCACGGCCATCCGGGAGAAACCGATCAGCCGGCGGCCGGCATGGCGCTGCCTGGCCGGCTCACTCGGCGCGCAGGCGCTGCACGACCACGCTGGACTCGCCGTGCGCCTCCAGGTCGATCAGCATCTCGGCCACCGCCTCGCGGACCAGCCGGCCACGGTCGACGGCGACCCCGTGCTCGGCGCGCAGCACCAGCCGGGCCTGCTCGAGCGCGACCAGCTCGTCCGGGCTGACGTAGACGGTGATCTTCTCGTCGTGCCGCTCCCGGCCGGTGGTGCGCCGGCTGGCCGGGCGCAGCCGGCGGACCTGCGCCCCCGTGGCCACCTCGGCGCCCTCGGTCGACGCCTCCGGCACCGGGCCGGCCTGCACCCGGCCCGTCTGCTCCGAGGTGCTCATGTGCCCGGGCAGCGGGCGAGGACCTCCCGCGCCAGCTGCCGGTAGGAGTAGGCGCCGCCGGACGAGGTCGCGAAGGTGGTGATCGGCTCGCCGGCCACCGTGGTCTCGGGGAACCGCACGGTGCGGCTGATGGCGGTGTGGAAGACCTTGTCCTCGAAGGCCTCGACCAGCCGGGCGAGGACCTCGCGGCTGTGCACCGTGCGCGAGTCGTACATGGTCGCGACGAGGCCGTCGATGGTGAGCTCCGGGTTGAGTCGGTCCTGCACCTTCTGGATCGTCTCGACCAGCATCGCCACCCCGCGCAGCGCGAAGAACTCGCACTCCAGCGGCACGATCACCCCGTCGCTGGCGGTCAGCGCGTTGACCGTCAGCAGGCCGAGCGACGGCTGGCAGTCGATGATCACGAAGTCGTAGTCGGCGACCGCCGGGGCCAGGGCCCGGGCCAGCACCTGCTCGCGGGCCACCTCGGTGACCAGCTGCACCTCGGCGGCGGAGAGGTCGATGTTGCTCGGCAGCAGGTCCAGGCCCGGCACGTCGGTCTTGACGACCACGTCCTCGAGCGCGGTCCCGCGCTCCATCAGCAGGTTGTAGACGCTGCGGTCGATGTCGTAGGGGTTGACGCCCAGCCCGACCGAGAGGGAGCCCTGCGGGTCGAAGTCGACGAGCAGCACCTTGCGGCCGTACTCGGCGAGCGACGCGCCCAGGTTGATGGTGGTCGTCGTCTTGCCGACCCCACCCTTCTGGTTGCACATGGCGATGATCCGGGCCGGGCCGTGCGTCTCGCGCGGCCCGGGCTCCGGGAAGAGCGGCATCGGCCGGCCGGTGGGCCCGATCGGGCGCCCGGATGCAGCGGCCGAGATGTCGACCGGGGCCGGAGCCGCGACCGAGGCCTCGGGCAGCACGATCTCCGGCACGTGCGGGGACTCCGGCGCCGGCTGCTCGGGCGGGACGTACGGTTGGGTGCTCACGAGACCGTCCTCGTAGATTGTCGACTCGTCGGCCTGTCGCCGTACCGACCTTCGGGCCCGACAGTAGGCAGCGCCCGCCCCGGACCGAAGCCGCCACGCCGGAGGACACCGCGGCAATCGCGGGACGACCGGTCCGCCGAACATCAGGGTTCGGCAAAGCCGCTCAGGCCCGGCCACCCGCGGGCCGAGACTCCCCCGGTGCAACGGACCACCCTGACCCGCCGCCCCGCCGCCCTCGCCGCCGTCCTGCTGGCCCTGGCCCTCACGCTGGTGGCCGCCCCGCCGGCCGTCGCCGGGCCGGTCCCGGTCTCGGGCACCGCCACGAGCCCCGCCGCGGCCACCACCCTGGTGACCGGGGGTGACGTGTCCTGGCCGCAGTGCCCGGAGGGCATGGGCATCCCCGCGCGGCGCTCCCTCGGCCTGCCGATGCCCGGCGCCACCGCGGCGTTCGTGGTCATCGGGCTCACCAACGGCCCGGCGTTCACCCCCAACCCGTGCCTGGCGAGCCAGGTCCAGTGGGCGCGCGACCGCGGGCTGCCGACCTCGGCGTACGCCGTGGCGACCTGGCCGACGGCTCGCCAGCTCACGAGGTACGGCCACAGCGGGCCCTTCGCCGGCACCACGCGCCGCTCCCGGCTGCGCAACGTGGGCTGGGCCGAGGGCCGCTACAACCTGGCCCGGCTGGCCTCGGCCGGGCTCGCCGTCCCGCACGTCTGGATCGACGTGGAGCACTACTCGATCCGCCCCTGGTCGGGCAGCCGGCGCGACAACCGGGCCCTGGTCCGCGGCGTGGTGCGCGCCTACCGCGACGCCGGTGTCGCGACCGGCTTCTACTCGACCTCGCTGCAGTGGGGCCAGATCGTCGGGAGCACCCGATGGGGGCTGCCCGAGTGGCACACGGCCGGCCCGACCGGTCGGGCCACCGCCCTGAGCAGGTGCGCCGAGCGCTCCTTCCAGGGCGGCCCGGTCGTGCTCGCGCAGTGGTGGACCGACACCCGCGACCACGACCTGGTGTGCCCGACCGGACCGGCGGCCACGGCGATGCCGGCGTTCTTCACGCCGACCCCCTGACCGGTCGTGCCTCAGCGGGCCCGCGGGTGGGCGGTCGCGTAGACCTCGCGCAGCCGGTCGACCGTGACCAGCGTGTAGACCTGGGTCGTCGTCACCGACGCGTGGCCGAGCAGCTCCTGCACGACCCGGACGTCCGCCCCGCCGTCGAGCAGGTGGGTGGCGAACGAGTGCCGCAGGGTGTGCGGCGACACCTCGCGGGTGATGCCGGCCCGCTGGGCCGCGGCCCGCAGCGCCGTCCAGGCGCTCTGCCGGGACAGCCGGCCGCCGCGCGAGTTCAGGAACAGGGCCGGGGACCCCTTGCCCGCCGCTGCCAGCGCGGGCCGGGCGCGCACCAGGTAGGCCTGGACTGCCTCGCGGGCGTAGGACCCGACCGGCACGACGCGCTCCTTGCTGCCCTTGCCGACCAGCCGCACGACTCCCTGCTCGAGGTCGAGCTCGTCGAGGTCGAGCCCGACCGCCTCGGAGATCCGGGCCCCGCAGCCGTAGAGCAGCTCGAGCAGCGCGCGGTCGCGGACCGCACGCGGCGTCTCGTCCGCTCCGGCCGCCCCGAGCAGGGCGGCCACCTCCTCGACCGAGATCGCCTTGGGCAGCCGCTTGGGCGGCGGCGGCGGACGCACGCCACGGGCCGCATCCGTCGCCACGACCCCCTCGCGCAGCAGGAAGCGGTGGAAGCCGCGGACCGCCACCACCGCGCGGCCGGCCGAGGTCGCGGCCAGTGGCGGGTGGTCCTCGTCGCCTTCGCGCAGCGCGACGAGGAAGGACGACACGTGCTGCTCTGTCACGTTCGCCGGGTCGGTCACCCCCGCGCCCGCGAGGTGCGCCAGGTAGCGACGCAGGTCGCGGCGGTAGGACGCGAGGGTGTTGGGCGCGAGTCCGCGCTCGACCGTGAGATGGTCGAGGTAGCTGCGCAGGGCCGACTCCAGAGCGGACGTCACGACGTCACGACGTCATGCCGCCAGGCGGTTGTGCCGTCATCGGGTCGTCAACGGGCGAGCACCTCGTCCAGCGGCAGCACCTCGGTGCCGTGCGCCTCGGCGACCGGCCCGTAGGTGATCCGGCCGTCGTACGTGTTCAGGCCGAGCGCGAGCGCCTTGTCGCGGCGGAGCGCGTCGCGCCAGCCCCGGTTGGCCAGCTCGACGGCGTACGGCAGCGTGACGTTGGTCAGCGCATAGGTCGAGGTGTGGGGCACCGCGCCGGGCATGTTGGCCACGCAGTAGAAGACCGAGTCGTGGACCTTGTAGGTCGGGTCGGCGTGGGTTGTCGGCCGCGAGTCCTCGAAGCAGCCGCCCTGGTCGATCGAGATGTCGACGAGGACCGAGCCGGGACGCATCCGCGACACCAGCTCGTTGCTGACCAGGGTCGGTGCCTTGGCGCCCGGCACCAGCACGGCGCCGATGACCAGGTCGGCGTCCAGGCAGGCCCGCTCGATCTCGTAGGTGTTGGACGCCACCGTCTGCATGTGGCCCTGGTAGATCCGGTCGACCTCGCGCAGCCGCTGGATGTTGCGGTCGAGCAGCAGCACCTCGGCCTGCATGCCGAGGGCGATCGCGGCGGCGTTCATCCCGGACACGCCGGCGCCGATCACGACCACCTTCGCGGCGTACACACCGGAGACGCCGCCCATGAGGATCCCGCGGCCGCCCTCGGCGCGCATCAGGGTGTGCGCGCCGACCTGCGGGGCGAGCCGGCCGGCGACCTCGGACATCGGCGCGAGCAGCGGCAGCGAGCGGTCGGGCATCTCCACGGTCTCGTAGGCGATGCCGGTGACCTTGCGGTCGACCAGCGCGTCGGTGCACGGCTTGGACGCGGCCAGGTGCAGGTAGGTGAAGAGGGTCTGGCCCTCCCGCATCCGGCCGTACTCCTCCTCGATGGGCTCCTTGACCTTGAGGACCAGGTCACCGGTGCCCCACACGTCGTCGGCGGTGGGCAGGATCGTCGCCCCGGCGGAGACGAAGTCCTCGTCGGGGATGGACGAGCCGACCCCGGCCTCCTGCTCGATGAAGACCTCGTGGCCGTTGCGGACCAGCTCGTGCACCCCGGCAGGAGTGATGGCGACGCGGTACTCGTGGTTCTTGACCTCGCGAGGGATGCCGACCTTCACGGATATCCAGTCCCTTCGGCCGGCTCAGCCGGCCGTCGCTGCCGACCTCGTTGTCGGCCCCGGGAGTCTAGGACAACGGCGCGGGCGCCGGGCTGGGAAGGTGAGCGGATGAAGCTCTACGCCGACCGGCCGGCCCGCGTGGTCCGGCAGCTGCTGGGTGACGTCCTGGTCGTGGTGCTGGTCTACCTCAGCGTCCGGCTGGGCATGGCCGCCGACGACAAGGTGGCCGCCCTGGCGGGACCGGGGCAGGAGGCGGAGGCCACCGCGCGCACGGTCGACGACCGGATGCAGGACGCCGCCGGCCAGGTCGGCGACGCCCCGCTGGTCGGCGGGACGCTGGCCAAGCCGTTCGAGTCGCTGGCCGAGGCGAGCGCCTCGCTGGCCGACTCGGCCCGGGCCTACCAGGACACGGTGGCCGACGTGGCCCGGCTGACCGGTCTCGTCCTGGCCGGTGCGCCGATCCTGCTGCTGCTGGCGGTCTGGCTGACGCTGCGGCTGGGCTGGGTCGTCGAGGCCTCGGCGGCCACCCGGCTGCGGCGGACCGGGACGGCCGGGGCCGAGCTGCTGGCGGTGCGGGCCCTGGCCAGCCAGCCTCTCCGCCGGCTGGCCCGGGTGGACCCGGCGGTCATCACCGGCTGGCGCGCGGGCGACCCGGTCGCCACGGAGGAGCTGGCCGCACTCGAGCTGCGGTCCCTGGGTCTGCTGAGCCCGCCGACTGGTGACTTCCCGGGGCTAAATGTCCCTTGAACCCCCGGGAACTCACCAGTCGAGGAGGGAGAGCTCAGCGCCCCGGGACGTCGTGGGCGAGGTCGTAGCCGTAGTCCCCGCTGTAGTCGACCGTCACCGTCGGCACGACGACCGGGTCCGGCTGCCGGGGCACCGCCCGCAGGGAGGGGTCGACGTCGTGCGCCAGGTCGTACTCCAGGTCCTCCGACGGCAACCAGGGGCGCTGGGACTCGTCCATCCGCCCACTGTGCGCCCCTCGGCGCCCGACACGCCAGGAGTCCGACCGACGTGGACCGGCTCCAGGGCGGACACGCCACGTGCAGCCGGTCCACGTCGCGATGCCGGCCGGTGCGTCGCGCTGGTCAGGCCCGGCCGGGTGAGCGCTCCGGCCACGGCGCGTCGGCGGGCCGCAGGGTGGCCCAGCCGGCGTCGCGGGCCGCGCAGGCGGCCAGGATCCCGGTGACCGCCGTCGGGTTGTGCAGCCGCCCGGCCAGCACCAGGTCGCGCGCCTCGTCCAGGGGCAGCCACACGGCCGGCATGTCGCGCTCCTCGTCCTCGCGCTCGTGCCGCTCCTCCTCGGGCACCGGCCTCAGTCCGCGGGCCAGGTAGCAGCGGAACGACTCGGTCGATCCCCCCGGCGAGTTGAAGAAGTCGACCAGCACGTGCCACTCGCCGGCGACCAGGTCGGCCTCCTCGGCCAGCTCCCGCCGTGCGGTGACCAGCGCGTCCTCGCCCGGCACGTCGAGCAGCCCGGCCGGCGGCTCCCACAGGTAGTGACCGACCGGGTGGCGGTACTGCCGCAGCAGGAGCACCCGGTCCTCGTCGTCCATCGCCACGACACCCACGGCGCCGGTGTGCACGAGCACCTCCCGGGTCACCACCCCGTGACCCAGGTCGACCTCGTCGCGCCGGACGTCCCAGACCAGGCCGTCGTGCACGTGCTCGGACGAGCGGACCGGCAGGTCGGCCGGCTCGTCGCGGACCCGGGTCACGCGGTCGGGGCACCGGCCGCCGTGAGGTCGACCGACCCGACCTCGCCCCCGGCCTGCGCCGCGATCGCCGCGGCCACCAGGCCGGCGAAGAGCGGGTGCGCGCGAGCCGGGCGGGAGCGGAACTCCGGGTGTGCCTGGGTCGCGACGAAGTACGGGTGCACGTCGCGGGGCAGCTCGACGTACTCCACGAGGCGCCCGTCCGGCGAGGTGCCGGAGAACACCAGGCCGGCCTCGGCCAGCTGCGCCCGGTAGGCGTTGTTCACCTCGTAGCGGTGCCGGTGCCGCTCCTCGGCGTAGGTGGCGCCGTAGGCCTCGGCGGCCAGCGAGCCCTCCGCCAGGTGCGCCGGGTAGAGCCCGAGGCGCATCGTCCCGCCCATGTCGCGCTCCCCCGCCACCACGTCGTGCTGGTCGGCCATCGTGGAGATGACCGGGTGGGTCGTCCCCTCGTCGAACTCGGTCGACCCGGCGTCCTCGAGACCGGCGACGTGCCGGGCGTACTCGATGACCATGCACTGCAGGCCGAGGCACAGCCCGAGCGTGGGGATCCGGTTCTCGCGGGCATGGCGTACGGCGCCGAGCTTGCCCTCGATGCCACGGACCCCGAAGCCACCCGGGATGCAGACCGCGTCGACACCCTCGAGCTGGCGCGCGGCGCCCTCCGGGGTCTGGCAGTCGTCGGAGGTGACCCAGCGGATCAGCACCTTGCAGTCGTTGGCGAAGCCGCCGGCCCGCAGCGCCTCGGTCACCGACAGGTAGGCGTCGGGCAGGTCGATGTACTTGCCGACCAGGGCGACCGTGACCTGGTGCGTCGGCCGGTGCACCCGGCGGAGCAGGTCGTCCCACTCGGTCCAGTCCACGTCGCGGAAGGGCAGGTTGAGCCGCCTGACGACGTACGCGTCGAGACCCTCGGCGTGCAGCACCTTGGGGATGTCGTAGATCGACGGCGCGTCCTTCGCCGCGACGACGGCCTCCTCGTCCACGTCGCACATCAGCGAGATCTTGCGCTTGACGTTGGGCGGGATCTCGCGGTCGGAGCGGCAGACGATGGCGTCGGGCTGGATGCCGATCGAGCGCAGCGCCGCGACCGAGTGCTGGGTCGGCTTGGTCTTGAGCTCGCCGGACGGCCCGATGTAGGGCACCAGCGAGATGTGCAGGAAGAAGACGTTGTCGCGGCCGACGTCGTGACGCACCTGGCGGACCGCCTCGAGGAAGGGCAGCGACTCGATGTCGCCGACGGTGCCGCCGATCTCGGTGATGACGACGTCGACGTCGGGGCCGGCCATGTCGCGGATCCGGGCCTTGATCTCGTTGGTGATGTGCGGGATCACCTGCACGGTGTCGCCGAGGTACTCGCCGCGGCGCTCCTTGGCGATCACCGACGAGTAGACCTGACCGGTCGTGACGTTGGCCGAGCCGTGCAGGTCACGGTCGAGGAAGCGCTCGTAGTGCCCGACGTCGAGGTCCGTCTCGGCCCCGTCGTCGGTGACGAACACCTCGCCGTGCTGGAACGGGTTCATCGTCCCGGGGTCGACGTTGAGGTAGGGGTCGAGCTTCTGCATGGTGACCCGCAGCCCGCGGGATCGCAGCAGGTGACCGAGCCCGGACGCCGTGAGGCCCTTGCCGATCGAGGAGGCGACGCCCCCGGTCACGAAGATGTGCTTGGTGGTCGCCGGTGCGGCCAAGGGGGCTCCCGTGGGCTCGAGTGCGAGATCGAAACGGACAAGAGGAAACCTCTACCCGTCCACGGGCTTCGAGGCTATCAGCCGGCCGCAGAGACCGGCAGGACGCGACGCGCCGAGGAGCCCAGCCCGTAGTCGCCGGCCCGCCCGCCGACCTGCTCGGCGAGCGCGAGCACCAGCGCCGTGGAGCCGACCGTGGTGCCGGCGGAGTCCACCGTGGAGACGCCGTCGAGGTCGGAGCGCTCCGCCTTCCGTACGTCCGAAAGCAGCCCGGCCGAGGCTGCTCCCGGGCCGGTGAGCACGGCCCCACGGCTGCCCCGGTCCAAGGCTGCCAGCAGCCCGGTGAGGGCGGGTGCCGACTCGTCGCCGTCGCCCGGCCCGGTGACCACGACCGCCAGCTCGGCCCGCTGTCCCGGGGTGCCGTCGAGGTGCACCGCCTCGAGCTCGTCGAGACCGGCGACCACCTCCGCCGCGTCGCGATCGACCTCGGCGGTGGCCTCGTCGCCGTCCTCGTCGCCCTCGGGGAGCCGGACCGTGGCCCGGGCGAGCACGGTGCCCACCCGCTCGATCGGCAGCGCGCCGTCGGGGAACTCCACGCCGGGGGGCACCAGCCGCAGGCTCAGGTCCTCGAGCGGCGACTGCGCCTTGGCGGGGTCCACGTAGGTGTCGGTCAGGGTCAGGGTCGCCACGACGGTGGCTTCCGCGTCCTCCAGCCCGGCCGCCGTGGCCCGCACGTCGGCCGTGCGGGCACCGGGGGTCACCACGACCAGGACGCTGCGCCCCTCGAGCCGGTCGTCGACGAGGGGCGCGGCCAGGGCGGCCGCCGCCCTGGCGTCCTGCTTCGCCGCCGCGGTGAGCGCAGCGGTCCGCTCCTCCAGGTCGGCCACCCGGTCGCGCAGCCGGTCGTTCGCGGCAGCCCGGTCCGCCGCCGCCTGCTCGGTGACCGGGCCGGCCCCGAGAGCGACCCCGAGCAGCAGCGCCACCCCGGCCGCGGCCAGGGACAGCACGAGGTGCCGCAGTCCGGTCACGAGCCGCCCACCAGGTCGCCGACCGGCCGGACGGCGCTCACCAGCTCGTCGCGCCACTCGCCGACGGCGGTCGTGTCGCCGGCGAGGGCAACGGCGGCGACCAGGCCGCCGAGCAGCGCGAGCAGCAGCAGCCACAGCGGCCAGGTGCGCGCGCGACGCCGGTGCAGCAGCGCGACCGTCGCGGGGTCGACCAGCCGGGAGCCCACCGTGAGCCGGGTCAGGAAGGTGCCGGCCATGTCGGCCCGGCTGCGGTCCACGAAGTCGGCCAGGACGACGGAGGTGCCGACCCCGACGACCAGCGACGCCTCGCGAGCGTGGACGAGCAGCAGGGCGGCGTCCTCGGCGGAGCCGGTGACCGGGAAGACCACGGTGCGCGCCCCGAGGGCGTCGGCCCGGTCCAGCCCGGGTGCCTGCCCTGGCACGTCCAGCCGGGTGGTGCGGTCGACCCGGACCACGACCTCCGGCCCGCCGACCAGCGCCTCCTCGGCGACCCGCTCCGGGTTGCCGACGACCAGGTGCGGGGACAGCCCGGCCTCGAGCAGGGTGTCGGCGCCCTCGTCGACCCCGACGAGCACCGGGTGCGCCTCACGGACCCAGTGCCGGATCAGCCGCAGGTCGTCCCGCGCGCCGGGCCCGGTGGAGACGACGACCACCGGGCGGCCGGCGATCCCGGTCTCGAGCTCGGGGAAGCCCTCGCCGTCGAGCAGCAGGTCGCGCTCGCGGCGCAGGTGCTCGACGGTGTTGTTGGCGAACGCCTCGAGCTGGTGGGTCAGCCCGGCGCGGGCGACCTGCATCTGGCGGGCGACCACGTCCGCGTCGAGGCGCTGGCCGGTCGCGACCGGGGTCTCTCCGCGGAAGAGCGTCTCGCCGTCCAGCCGCAGCCGGTCGCCGTCACCGACCAGGCGCATGACCTCGGCACCGGCCCGGTCGAGAACCGGGATGCCGGCCTCGACGAGCAGCTGCGGCCCCAGGTTCGGGTAGCGCCCGCTGATGCTCGGCGCGGCGTTGACGACCGCCTCCACGCCGGCGGCGACCAGCAGCCGGGCGCTCCCGGCGTCCAGGTCGAGGTGCTCGACGACCGCGATGTCCCCCGGCCGGGTCCGGGCGGCCAGCCGGTCGGCTGCCGGGCCGACCCGGGCGGTGCCGTGGACCCCCGGCAGCGGCGCCTCGGTGCGGGCGCGACGGAGCGTGGCGAGGCGCATGGCGGCGATGCTGCCATGTGACGGGTGTGACTCGTGGGATTTGGGGCCCTGCCCGCGCGCGCCTCGGCCGGACCGTCAGCCCGCCAGCTTGTCCTGCGCTGCCGCCTCGAGCAGCTCCCGGGCGTGCGCCCGGGCGGCCTTGGACTCCTCCAGCCCCGCGAGCATCCGGGACAGCTCCTGCAGCCGGCCGGCCCGGTCCAGGGCGACGACGCCGCTGCGGGTGACCGTGCCGTCGTCGGCCTTGCGGACCACCAGGTGCTGGTCGGCGAAGGCCGCCACCTGCGGCAGGTGGGTCACCACCACGACCTGGGTGGTCCGGGCCAGCGCCGCCAGGCGTCGGCCGACCTCGACCGCGGCCCGCCCGCCGACCCCGGCGTCGACCTCGTCGAAGACCAGCGTGGGCACCGGGTCGTCCCCCGCGAGCACCACCTCGACGGCGAGCATCACCCGGGACAGCTCGCCACCGGATGCGCCCCGCTGCAGCGGCCGGAACGGGGCACCGGCATGCGGCCGGAGGAGCACCTCGACGTCGTCCACACCGGCCGGCCCGTAGGCCAGCCGGCGGCCGTCGACGGCCAGCCCGCCCGGCTCCCCGTCGGTGGTGGCCACGTCCCCCGCCTCGGTCTGGGTCACCCGCACCTCGACAGCGGCGTTGGCCATGGCCAGGGCCGCCAGCTCGTCGGTCACCCGGGTCGAGAGCTCGGCGGCCGCCGCCTCCCGGGCCCGGGACACCTGGCCGGCCAGGTCGCCGAGCTCGGCGAGCAGGGCGTCCCGGCGGTCCCGGAGGGCGGTGACCCGGTCGTCGTCGCCGTCCAGCGCCGCCAGCCGGACCGCCGCCCGCCGGGCCCAGGCGAGCACGCCGTCAGCGCCGTCAGCGGCCTCCGCGCCGTCAGGACCCTCGCCGCCCTCGGTCACGGCGTCCACGGCGTACTTGCGCACCAGCCGGGTCACCGCCGCGCGCCGCTCCTGCACCACCGCCAGCCGGGCCGGGTCGGTCTCGACGGCCGACGCGTAGGACGACACGTCGGCCCCGAGGTCGGCCAGCAGGTAGGACAGCTCCCGGAGCCGCTCGACCAGTGCCAGCAGAGCCGGGTCGTCGACACCGACCCCCTCCAGGGCGCCGCGGGCGGCGGCCACCAGTCCCGTGGCGTCCGGGGCGTCCAGCGCGGCCTCGTCGCCGACCAGGGCGGTCCGGGCGGCCTCGGCCGCCACCCGCAGACCGTCGGCGTGGCCGAGCCGCGCCTCCTCCACCGCCAGCGCCGCCGCCTCGCCGGGCTGGGGGCTTACCGCCTCGATCTCGTCGAGCCCGAAGCGAAGCAGGTCGGCCTCCTGCGCCCGCTCCCGCGCCAGGCCGGTAATCTGCGCCAGCTCGGCGCGCACCGACCGCAGCTCCTCGAACCGGTCGCGGTACGTCGCGAGGGGCCCACCTACGGCCGTCCCGCCGAAGCTGTCGAGCGCGGCCCGCTGGCGGGCGGGCTGGAGCAGCCGTGACTGGTCCGACTGGCCGTGCACGGCGACGCACGAGTCGGCCAGCTCGGCCAGCGTGCCGGCCGGGACCCCGCGACCGCCGAGGTAGGCCCGGGAGCGGCCCTCGGCCGAGACGCTGCGGGCCAGCACGAGCACGTCGTCGTCGAGCTCGCCGCCGGCCTCGGCGGCCCGGGCGGCGACCGCGCCGTGCGGGTCGACCCGCACCCGGCCCTCGACCACCGCGCTCGCGACGCCGGCCCGGACCGCCCCGGCGTCGGCCCGGCCGCCGAAGAGCAGCCCGAGCCCGGTGACCACCATCGTCTTGCCGGCGCCGGTCTCGCCCGACACCACGGTGAGACCGGGCGCGAGCTCGAGCACGGCGTCGTCGATGACGCCGAGGCCGCTGATCCGCATCTCCTCGAGCACGGCTGCCGAGCCTAGTGAAGGGGCCGGTCGGAACCGGAGCGGCGCGCGCCGCGCCAGCCCATGACCGGCAGGTCGAACTTCGCCACCAGGCGGTCGGTGAACGGCGCGGCGTGCAGCCGGGCCAGCCGCACCGGCTGGTCGCCCCGGCGGGCCTCGATCCGGGCGCCGCTGGGCAGGTCGGCGGCGCGCCGACCGTCGCACCAGAGCACCCCGGCGCCCTCGGTGCGCGGGACCACCTCGACCGCCAGCACCGAGTCCGGGGAGACGACCAGCGGCCGCGCGAACAGCGCGTGCGCGCTGATCGGCACCATGAGCAGGGCCGCGACCTCGGGCCACACGACCGGGCCGCCGGCCGAGAACGCGTAGGCGGTCGACCCGGTCGGCGTCGCCAGGACGACCCCGTCGCAGCCCCACCGGGACAGCGGACGCCCGTCGACCTCGACGACGACCTCGAGCATCCGCTCCCGGCTGGCCTTCTCGACCGAGGCCTCGTTGACGGCCCAGTTGCGGGCGACCACCGCGCCGTCCACGGTCACCGTGACGTCGAGGGTCATCCGCTCCTCGACCGTGTAGTCCTGGGCGACGACCCGGTCGACGGTGTCGTCGATGCGGTCCGGCTCGGCCTCCGCCAGGAAGCCCACGTGACCGAGGTTCACCCCGAGCAGGGGCACCCGGGTGCCCCGCGCGATCTCGGCCGCCCGCAGCAGGGTCCCGTCGCCGCCGAACACGACGACCAGCTCGCAGCCGGCCGCCGGATCCTCGTCGGGGCCGACCGGGCGGACGCCCGGAAGGGCCGGCTCGGGCGCCTCGTCGGGGAGCACCCGCACGCCGACGCCGGCGGCCGTCAGCCGCTGCGCGGCTCCCCGGACCGCGACCCTGGCCTCCTCGCGACCGGTGTGCCCGACGAGGAGCACCTGCCGCCCGGTCCGCCCCGACCGCCCGGTCACCGCGGACCCTCCTCGACGGCTCGCTCGAGCCGCGCCGGGGACAGGTCAGGAGCCCCGCGCCGCAGCCACAGGAAGTACTCGACGTTGCCGGCCGGCCCGGGCAGCGGGCTCGCCGTCACCCCGGCGACGCCGAGCCCCAGACCCGACGCGCCGGCCGCGACGGCCGAGACGGCGGCCGCACGCTGTGCGGGGTCGCGCACGACGCCGCCGGCGCCGAGCGCGTCGCGACCGACCTCGAACTGGGGCTTGACCATCACCACCAGGTCGCCGTCGGGGTCGGTCACCCCGGCCAGGGCAGGCAGCACCAGGCGCAGGCTGATGAACGACAGGTCGGCCACCACGAGGTCGACCGGGCCGCCGACCTGGGCCGTCTCGAGCTCGCGCACGTTGCTGCGGTCGAGCACGGTGACCCGCTCGTCGGTCTGCAGCGACCAGGCCAGCTGGCCGTAGCCGACGTCGACGCAGACCACCGAGCGGGCGCCGCGGCGCAGGAGCACGTCGGTGAAGCCCCCCGTCGAGGCGCCGGCGTCCAACGCCCGGCGCCCCTCGACGGTCAGCCCCGGGCCGAAGGCGTCGAGCGCGCCGGCCAGCTTGTGCCCGCCCCGGGACACGTAGGTCTCCCCGGCCGGCTCGTCGACCACGATCGGCTCGGCCGCGGTGACCTGGGTGGCCGGCTTGACCGCCGTGCGGCCGGGAACCCGCACCTGGCCCGCAGCCACCAGCTGCGCGGCCTGCTCGCGGGACCGGGCCAGGCCACGCCGGACCAGCTCCGCGTCCAGCCGGGCGCGCCGGGTCATCCCCCGTCGGACCTGTCATGCTGGGCGTCGTCGAGAGTCTCCTGGAGCACCTGGTGCACGTGCTCGTAGACCTCGACGTGCTCCTCGGGCGGGCTGTCGCCGAGCTCCTCGAGCCGCTGGACGGCGGCCGCGACCCGCGGGTCGCCCGGGGCGTCCGAGGGCTGCTCAACCTCGCCGGCAGTCTCGTCGGCCGGCTGCTCGTCCGCCGGCTGCGGGTGCTCGCTCACGCGCTCGACGACGACGGCGTGGCGGCGGCCGTCGTCGCGCCGGCCTCGCCGGCCGTCGACTTCTCGGCGGTCTTCGCCGTCGACTTCTTGGCGGTCTTCGCCGTCGACTTCTTGGTCGTCCTCTTGGCTGCGCTCTTCTTCGCCGTCTTCCGGGCCGTCTTCTTCGCGGTGCTCGTGGTCGCGGACCGGCTGCGGTGCAGCTCGTCCTCGAGCTCCTCGACCCGGCGCTCCAGCGACTGCGACC